>Ga0137409_10002086_pt1 | contig 21530 bp, 17 predicted proteins | sample CZODoug1_16funga_FD_122059 | JGI IMG/M metagenome (GOLD analysis project Ga0137409, IMG submission 122059) | Vadose zone soil fungal communities from Angelo Coast Range Reserve, California, USA - CZODoug1_16fungal (Hybrid Assembly) | ecosystem: Environmental > Terrestrial > Soil > Vadose zone... | reverse complement strand
TGCTTCGCGCTGCTGCCCAGCAAAAGCACGTAAGGGCGCTTCAAGACCTTGAGGAGTGGAATTTCGGCCCGCTTCGCGTCCCAGCGCAGCGCGTGCTCGTGGCCATTGGGCGCGATGAAGATTTTTTCGCGCCGGCAGATGCCGTATTTGACCACCATATCCGCGGAAAACTGCGACACGGTCGCGATCCTGCTGGCTCGCCTGCCAATCAACGGCAGCAATGTGCGATAGGCCAGGCCGAAGGCGCGGGAATAACTTTCCGGTTCAATGAACGTGTTCGCATCATGAATGCATACGATGTGACGTCGCGCCAACACCGGACCGAAATTTCCAAGGCTCAGGACGCCGGATGTCCCATACCAAGGTAAAACCAATTGGTCCCAGGCATGACCCGAGCCAAACTTAGTCCGGCAAACATCGACCTGCGAAAGCGTAAGTTTTACGTCCGCACCGGGCGGCACAACGAGCCGCAATCCAAGCCGCCTCGCGACGTCGCCGTCTTCCGAGGATATCTCGTCAAGCGAGGCAACGATTTCATACGCGTAGCGTTGAACGCCGGTGATCCGTTGGGTCATGAACCGGCCGTTGATGGCCCAGATTGGCCTTCCGTCAACGCCGTCGTCAGAGCTTTTCATAATTGAATTTCGATAGCAGGTTTGCTGCCGAGCCTTGAACTTCCCAGGTCCATTTTCCACAAACAGCCCGGACCAGAAACAATGTGAATCAACGTGGCCGCCGGGTTCGTCCGGTCAACGCATGCTCCGGCGTGCCGTCTCTTCTCCAGTTTCATTTTTTCACACTGCAACTGTCAGCCGAGAACCCGCTCCGCTTCAACGATGGCGCAGAGAATGTGATAAAATGAAGAGGCCGGAATGAAATCGACCAGCGATCGGCCGTCGCGATCGAATTGATCGTACCAGCCACCCATAACGGGATGGCGCAGATAATGTCGATGCAGCCGAGCAAGAGCCTCACGTGCCTCGTCAGCCGCACCCTGCTCTTCCACCTCCGCCTGCGCGATCCAGGCCTTGGCGATTTCCGTCTGAGGCCAGCAGCGCCGGGTGAACTTTCTGATATTCCCGTCTGCGTCGCCCTCGTCGAACAGACAGCCCGTCACGTCGTCGCGATATCGCAAGGCCGAGTTAAGCAACTGCGAGCGATGCCGGGCGGTTGGACAGCCCGTGATCCGCTCAAAGCCCCTGAGCAGCCACACCCATTCCGCCTGATGCCCGGGTTCAACACTGACAGGCTCTATTCTCGACCAATCCTCCTCGAAATATTCGCCGAGAACCTGACGCTGCGGATCGTATAAATTCGCGACGAACAGGCCGTATAAATCGCCGGCGCGATTCTGAAAAACAGAATCCCTCGTCGCATCGAATGTTGCGATCAACGCCTCAAGCATATGCATCTGCGGATTTTGTCGGCGCGGCATCATAGCGGGAATTCCCTCAATGAAGCCGCCATGAGGCGATCGCAGGTCGCGGTCGATAAACGCGAGCAAAGATTCGATCTCGCCCCGAACCTGGGCATCATTGCTCAACTGATATACCGTCGACAGCGCGAGCAGCACGAAGGCGTGGTCATAGGTATCGCGCTTCGCGTTGATCGTGGAACCGTCCGGACCCAGCAAGTGAACAAAGCCTGGCCGGCCATCAGGGCTTTTGGCCTTCGCCAAAAGATAATCCAGGCCCCTCATTGCGATTTCACGGCCTTCCGGATACCAGCCGATTTGAGCCGCCTTGGCGAACGAATAGATCTGTCGCGCTTGAACCCGGACACGCCGCGGCTCCGCACGATCCGCCCTGCCCTCGATATCGAGCCTTTCGACAAAGCCGCCTGCCGCCGGATCCCAGCCTTCGCCGGACCATAGAGGCAGCGAATGCTCGATCATAAGGGACTTCAGCAACCCGACGATGTCTTGGTGCCCTGACCCAGCTGTATGTGCGGTATTACCGATGCTAGCCACTTCACCTTCCCTGCCGCGGCCATTACCCAATAAATGTTGGGCCATTCGTTCATCATAGGATTGGGCGACGCCTCGGATTCGCAATGCTATTCTACTGTGCGTCCTCAGGCAAATCACCGGACCCAAATCCCTCCGCGTCCGCCCCAACCTCCGGACGCTATAGCCGAAGTTCGAATCGTCGTTTCAGGTGTATCCAGTTGCCTCGGGTATTTGACGGTTTGAGAGACTTCCTGAAATTCAAGATTTTCTCGTTTCGCCATACGTTGGGAAGAAGGAGATTTTCAACCGATCGCCTCTACGCGACGGGCTATCGACATCGATATGGCATTTCAGAATTGCATAAGCGCGCCTTGGACTCACTCACCGGGACATGCACCATTTTCAGCCAACCGCCGTTAACTATCTATTTCTACCGTCGATCTGCATAGGGCTTGGCATCGCAGATGCCAAATGGCAAAATATTTTGGAATTGCAGGCGGCTTTGGGATCCGATGGAATGCATAGGGCAGACATTGACGGGCTACGAGCCGTAGCGGTCGTCTCTGTCGTGTTATTTCACTTCAAGTTATTCCCGAATTACATCCGCGGCGGCTTTGTCGGCGTCGACGTTTTCGTGTCCGGTAGACCTCTCTCCCAATATGCGGCGGAGTACCGGTGAACGGCTCAAAAGGAGATCAATCTCGCTTTTGCCAAAGCTCTGAAGAAGGAAGGGATCGAATATTTTTCGACCTATGAGGCTATTCGCAACCCTGAATGCATGATCTGGGCTGAAGAAGGCGTGCCGCTCCAATTTGACGACGGCCATCTCACCCGACAGGGATCGGCGCACGTTGCGCGCGAGTTCGGCCGCCAGGTTCTTTAGGTTCTTTCCTCGGCCGCGCCGTAGCGAGAAATGCTGTCCTGGAGAGTCCCATCAATCGCCATTGCTGCATGGTCCGCTTCTCTATTTCAACGCGAGGACGTCGATGCCGGTCAGAGATTTACGTGCCATTTCGAGCGATGAGCGCCTTGAGGCGGATTTCTGCATCGTAGGCAGCGGCCCGGCGGGTGCGACGATTGCCCTTGAGTTGGCGCGCACCAGGGCGAAAGTCTTGCTCGTCGAGAGCGGGGGCCTGACACGCGATGCCGCAACAGACGCGCTCAATGAAATCGAGAACGTCGGCTGGCCACGCGTCATGGATCAATGGCTGGTTCGAAACCGAATGCTGGGTGGTACGTCCAACACATGGGCTGGCCGTTGCGCTGCTTTCGATGATGTCGACTACGAACCGCGGGATTGGGTGCCCCACTCGGGATGGCCGTTCAAGGCTGATGAATTGACGCCCTACCTGAGCAGATCGGCATCACGATTGGGCCTCGTCGCGAACATCGGACACATGAGCAGCAGCTTCTGGAATCCAGCAAGACAACGAGGGGTCAAACCGGGCATCGATGAGAGACTGCTTAGTTCATGTTTATGGCAATTCAGCCGGGATGCCAGCAACCGGAATGTTTCTGTCAATTTTGCCGAAAGCCTGAGCTCGTCCGAAGCTGACAACCTTGACGTCATTTTAAATGCGACCGTAACTCACGTTAACACCAATCAACCTGGCACCGCAGTCGAGTCAATCGACGTCCGCGGCCCGGACGGCGAAGCTCGCAAGATTTCGTCACGCTGTATCGTGCTAAGCGCGGGTGGCATTGAAAACGCCCGCCTTCTGCTCGCCTCGAACAGCCTTCATTCATGTGGCCTCGGAAATCAGCGCGATCTGGTCGGCCGTTTTTTGATGGATCATCTGAAGGGTACGATCGGCAGCTTCGATCCCCGCAAGGCTCAAGCGTTGCGATCCTGGTTCGGCCAATACTTCATCAAAGGCCCGAGCGGAAATCACCGGACTCTTCGCGGATTGGGGCTAAGCCCCGAATACCAGAGAGCGGAAAACCTGCTCAATGGCGCTGTATTCACCGAGGAGTATGAATTCATTGCCTCTGACGATCCCTGGATCGCAATGAAGCGTCTTCTCCGCGGCAAACCTCCGGCGCTCCGCGATGCTGTAAACGTTGGGTCAAACCTGCATCTGGTCGGCCAAGGCCTCTTCCAATACTTGGTCGAAAAAAGCGCGCTGCCACGCAAGCTGGAAAAACTCGAACTGCGCTGTATCGTTGAACAGCGGCCGGATCCTGCAAGCCGCGTGACGCTGTCAACCCGCACCGATCGATTCGGCGTTCCGCTTTCGCGAATAGACTGGAAGGTCAACGAACAGGAGCAGCGGACCATCAAGGCAACTGCGACATTGTTGAAGACGGAGTTCGAGCGCTTGCAAATCGAACCGCCGCTGCTCGAAGGCTGGATTACCGAAAATCAGGATTTGCCGGAATACTTCCAGGACATTGCGCATCCAACCGGTACGACGCGTATGTCGGCCGATCCGGCCTCAGGTGTCGTCGACGCGCATTGTCAGGTCCATGGTGTCCATGGGCTCTTCATTGCCGGAAGTTCGGTATTCCCCACCTCCGGCCACGCCAATCCCACTCAAATGATCGTCGCGCTCGCAATACGCCTTGCGGACACGTTAAAAAACCGCATTGTGAACAGTCAGGCAGCGTGAGCACTGTCCGCCACGTCGCAGCGCGCGGAGGTGTTCGGCGGGCAGCGGCAGCGAGGTATTTTTCCGCCATTGCCGAGACGTCACCAACGCACGAGCTGATTCATGACCGTCCAGTTAATCGGGATCTTCACGCTTCTTATCGGCATTGCCAGCCTGTTCCGCCCGGCGCCCTTCACCGTTAATGTGTTCTTTTGCTCCACCCTGCTCGGGGCTTCGGCCGCACTGGTGTTGGATTCTCTCGGCGGGACCAACATATCGCCGTCTCATCTGCTGCTCGGATTTCTGCTCTTTCGGCTGCTCAGCGACGAACGCGTCGCGAAAAATGCGTTACAGGGTGTATCATTCGGTCGACCGGGTTTCTGGCTTCTGTTGACGGTGATCTTCAGCATCATCTCCGCGTTTTTCATGCCGCGCTTGTTTGCAGGGCAAACGTTAACGTTTCCGGTTCGCGCTGAGAGCAATCAAAGCGTTCCGCTGGCTCCCGCGATGTCGAACATTACTCAGTCGATCTACTTCATTGGCAATTTTGCCTGCTTCATTACTCTCTATGGTTATGCAAGCACGCTTTCGGGAAGAAAGGTTTTGGGGGGTGCTGCGATAGCCTGCGCGACGCTTAATCTGATTTTTGGCGCACTTGATCTGCTGACCTATTTCACGAATACGACGGAGTTGTTCTCGTTTATCCGCAATGCGAATTACGCCCTCCTCAGCGATACGGAAGTCGCGGGCTTCAAGCGGATTGTGGGGTCCTTTACCGAGGCTTCCTCGTTTGGCTCCGCGACACTCGGCTATTTCGCATTCACCGGCAGACTTTGGCTGCTCGGCATCCGGCCCCAATTGACGGCACCTCTGGCTTTCTTATCGCTGATGGCGATGCTGTTTGCGACGTCGACAACAGCTTACGTCGGTCTCGGCGCTTTCCTGGCATTGAGCTATTTGCAGGTAATGTTTTCAGCCCTGCGCCGACCGATTACCATGCAGATGAGTTTGTTTCTCATTGTGGGTCCGATCGTCATGGCGCTCGGAACCGTTGCTATTGCGCTCAATGAAAATGCTTCCGCCTATGCTCAGAACCTTATCGACACAATGGTACTCAACAAGCTCTCGACTGCTTCCGGCATTGAACGCTCCGCATGGAACGAGCAGGCGCTGCAGAACTTCTTCGACACGTTCGGGTTCGGCGTCGGAAATGGAAGCGTGCGAGCTTCCAGTTTTCCAATCGGCGTACTTGCGAGCCTTGGCATCATCGGCGCCCTGATCTTCAGTTTGTTTTTCGTAACGTTCTTGCTCAGCCGAGGAAAAGGCGACCGATCGGATGCACTCGATGACGGTTACCGGCAAGCAGCCAAGGCCGTGTGCATTGCCTGGCTGATCACCGCGACAATATCAGGCGCATTGATCGACCTCGGTCTCGCATTCTATACTTTTGCAGCTCTGACCTGCGCGGAGCCCAGAGCGTTTTCGTCAAGAAACTATAAGCAAGTCAGGGATATGCAGCTTGCGCGCTCGTCAGGATGATACTGTCCTCAACAGCTGTCCCTTCGACGACCAGTCTTGCTCTCGGCAAAGGATGCCAACACCGCGAATGCGGACGGCGGGATCCTTCTAAAATCATTGAAACGTCAATGGTCACGACCACATGCACGAACAGTGGCCGACAACAACTCTCTCGATATCTGGGCATGCCGCCGCGCATACGCCCGCGAACTCAGGCCATCCGGCCCCATCCGCGCCTGGGCGCATTCGGCCAAGTCGAGCCGCCTTTCGCGATCCGCCGCCAGTTCTTCAATGGCCTGCCGAAGTGCGGCTTTGTCCTGGGCGGGGACGAAGCAAACTTCCCGATCGGAGAAATAGGCCCTCAGCCCGCCGGCATCCGAGCAGATAACCGGCACGCCACGAAGTGCCGCCTCCTGAATAACGGTGGTGCCCGACGCATGTAAATTCGGCTTGAGGGAAACGACCAGAATGTCAGCCCAGCCGTACAACGCCAGCAATTCGTCATTCGACTTGAGTTTGACGACCTCGACGTTGGTCGCCTTGCTCACCAGCCGCCGACCGACGCTGGAGGATGCGATTTTGAGCGTCCATTGATCCTGACCGACGATCGCCTCAACCAGACAATTCCAGTCGCGATGTTCGTCATTTCCGATCGAAATGAGGTGCAGCGGCTGACAATTTGGCCGCGGATCGGGTTTCTTCTTCTCCTCGGCCGATATGCCGAAAAGCACCAATTCCGAACGATTTTGAGGGAACAGCTCACGCGCTACTTTAAGATTCTCTGGCGAATGGACCGTAATAATATCCGCCTGTGCGACTAACCGATGAATGAACCATTTCTTCAAGGCGCCGAATCTCTTCCAGCGATCGAAGAGCCAAATCGTCTGGGCGATTATCTTCGGCTTGCGCTCGATTGGCCTCAATCGGAAAAGCAGCAAGATCGACAAATACTGAGATTCCGTGTGTGTCCACACGACGTCCGCTTCGCTGATCTTCCCGAAATTTCGCCAGGCATGAACAAGGTCGAAACCTAAAATAGTCCGCATGCCCAACCGGAGCAGTTTCCCAAATATGCTTTCGACAGCGTCCTGCGAATACTCCACCAAACAACCAAATTCCGCCGCCCTGAAATATCCGTAGGGCAGCGGCTCATTGATGCCGATTACCTTGCCCTCATTCCATCGCCGCTCCCACTCGCGTGAATCATAGCCGCGAGCCAGGTGAACAAACACTCGTATTGGATTTTCAGTACAACTCCCTTCGGGGTTCATGGCCTGGCACGTTTCTGCACTTATTCCCCGATCATCTTATAAACGTGAACATAGTCTACATACATGAACGAGGGGTCGGGCGTGCGGTCAATCGGCCAGCCGGATCCGAGCGCCAAATTCAAAAGGACGTGTAACGGCCGCCGATGTTCCTTCGGGGTCTTGATGCGGAACACTTCATGCCTGTTCAGGTAAAAGGTGATCCATTCCTGGGTAACCATGGCCCCGTAGGTGTTGAAGTCGTTCGACAACTGGTCCGGCGCGACCTTTACCTCGTGAGGCAGCAGCTTCTTATCGACGTCGCTAGCCCCGGCATCGGCCGGATTGGTATGGTAGACAATGATGTTGTTCTGATAGGCAGCCGGCGAATGACCGTAAAATTCCAGTACGTCGATTTCAACGGATGCCGGCGCGGTCTTGTCAACGATGCTGCCGAGCCAGAACGCCGGCCAGACGCCGGGACCTTTCGGCAGCTTGGCGCGCATTTCGAAATATCCATACTGCTGTGAAAAGCCGCGACCGCTGCTATCCGCGGAAGCAAGCAGCCCCGACTCCCACTTCCCTTTGTCATTCTTTCTTGCTTCGATTCGAAGAATCCCGCCCTCAAGCGTAAAGGGAAAGATCCCCAACCTGGGGTCGGCAAAAGCCGCATCACCAAAATCGCCGGCCCACGGCGTGTGAGCAATCCAGCGCGTGTTGGGACCCCACGGTGACACGCTAAGCGTATCGTCAAAGTCTTCGCGGAACGTCATCTGCAACTTGCTGAAATCGATCTCGCTGGACTGATCGAAGGCACGGTCACTTCCAAAAACGAGCGCCGACACCATCACCAGATTCAAACATACGATTTTCAATCCAGACCATTGCGACACTGGTTAGTCTCCAAGCTAGGCCGACATTCATACGCGCCGTTAAAACATTGCAAGCAAGGTTTGCCAAGGTCCAAACGCCTGCTCCACACGCCCCAAGATTATTGCGAGTATCTCATTGCTTCAATATTCATTTTGTCGACGGCCATCGCACCCTAACCCGGTTACTGTTCGAAGTTCCAGCGCCAGATTGACACATCGGGTCCATCAAGCGCGCCGCGACACGGCCGCAAAACCCGCGCCGATGTTGCACGCCCAATCCCACTCGAAACGGCTTTGTCATATGTCCTCAGCACGCCTCATTTACCAATCGGAATGGATGCGAGTCCGCATGTCCTCGGCGAAATTCGAACCGTTCCGGTGTTGGTGTTAAGAACAAGATTACCGTCCGCCTCGTACGGCGCGCGGTTAATCCTGGTACAGCAGCAGCCATCACGAAAATCTGCGCCGCCGCTGCGTTGCGCGATCGGCAATTCTGTGGTCGAAACCCGATCTGCACGTGACGACACCCGGATGACGGCGATAGGAGGACATAGGTCATCGGATTCAATGGTCATCGGATTCAATCTGACACGAACTCGATTGGCCTAAGACTTGCACGCTATATATCGATTATTCATACTCGTATATTGAGTCATTCATATGAGTTCGTACATGGCTGCGGAAGCCCGGATTTCCTTGCTAAATCTGTTTCAGGGTGCCGTTCTGGTCGTTGCCGCAAATCTTGCTTTCTTTTTGTTGGTGTTCGTCGTGGATGCAACCATCAACCACCGCATCCTCTATGAAAAGCTGGCCAGCGCCGCCGCTCTCGGCGTCATCGACGATCGAGACTATCCCGCAGATCTCGCCACATACTCAGATCGGTATACAGACTGCGCCGCGTTGGGCTTGAACCTCGTCGACGAACCGGATCGAAAAGCATTCGGACTGATGAGGGATTCGGAAATTGCCAAAGTCGACGGGCTCAACGCCTGCCGCGCATTGATGATGCTGGTCAAGGACAAGAAAACCGTCAGCGCCATGATCTACGGCCGATACTGGCATGGCTACCAGATTCTATCGAAGCCGTTTCTGCGTTTTGGGGACATCAGAAATCTACGATACATCCTGGCCTGCCTCGTCATCGGCGCGGTATTCGCATTCTCGACGATTATCGCCGTTGGATTTACCGGCACCGTCAGCGGCGTCTTCCAGGGACTTTGGTTCGGTCTCGGCTATCTCTTGCTGACGGATGGAGCAAATCTCGGGAACGTCTTCACGCACTCGCTGTCCCTGCTCGCAATATTTTCGATGCCCCTCGCGGTGTTTTGGGCCATCAAAGCCGGCGTCAGGCGGTCTCTGTTTCTCATGGCGGTTGCGGTCGGCAGCGTAAACGCATTCTTCGATCTGCTGTTCAACCCTCCCCTCGGACTGTCGACGCTTGTGGTAGCCACGGTTGCCGCCTCGGCCGACAAGAACCTTTCGGCCCGTGATATCTTCCGGATCATTGCGGTACTCTCATTTGGGTGGGCCGCCGGATTCTTTGGTACCTACATTTGTCGCTTCGCGATTGCTGCGCTGCTCTCGGATACCCCCCTCACAACGCTGCAGCAGATTTTCACCGCTGGTATGTTCCGGGTCGCAGGAATAGAAGAGAAAATCGAGCCCGTGATGTTGTGGGCGACCATCAAGAATTTTGGCTACCCTATGTTGAAGCCCTCATTTGCCGTCTTTGTCGTCATCACGGCGGTGTCTGCAGCCGCGCTTCCGGCGCTTGGTTATCGGGTGAAGCCGCGACCATATTTACTGGCTCTGCTGGCGCCGGCGTTTATTTCGGTCTTGTGGTTCGAGATCTTCAGGAATCACAGCCAGCACCACCACTGGTTTACGTATCGATCCGCTTCTTTCTCGCTTGTCTGTCTTGCCGCCGCCGTCATATTCAGCTTTTCGAGGAAGCTCAGGCCAGGCGAGATTGAAGCTCCAGGCTCGGGAAAATCCTCGGTGGTGCAACCAGGGGAGCTGTATGGCTGATTTGATGCTTTCTGCAAGAAACCCTGTCGCGCCCGCGGCGGAAAATGGTCCTATTGCCATCGCCGTTTTGGTGCCCTGCTACAACGAAGAGATCACCATCGAAAAGGTGGTCGCGGATTTCCGCGCGGCACTCCCTGAAGCAACCGTCTATGTCTATGACAATAATTCCCGTGACAATACCATCGAGGTCGCACGGAAGGCCGGTGCGGTGGTGCGCAAGGAGTCAAGGCAGGGCAAGGGAAACGTCGTACGGCGTATGTTTGCCGACATCGAAGCCGACGTGTACGTCTTGGTGGATGGCGACGATACATATGATGCCGCGGCATCTCGAATGCTGGTCGATCAACTCGTCGAGGAGCGGCTCGATTTCATCAACGCGATGCGGGTATCAACTGCCAAGGACGCCTATCGTGCCGGGCACCGCTTTGGCAATTGGCTGCTGACGGGATTGGTCCGGCAGATATTCGGGCGCCAGTTCAACGACATGTTGTCAGGCTACAAGTTTCTGTCGCGAAGATTCGTTAAATCATTTCCGGCGATGTCGAGCGGGTTCGAAACTGAAACGGAGCTCGCGGTTCACGCCCTGGAGCTGAGAATGCCCTGCACCGAAGTTGCGACGGCCTACAAGGAACGCCCGCCAGGCTCGGTCAGCAAGTTACGCACCTATAGTGATGGCGCACACATCATGATGTTGATCGCGCGGCTCGTCAAAGACGAGCGGCCGCTGCGCTTCTTCGGGCTTTTGGGTTTGCTTGCAGTGGTTGTTGCGGTCGTCCTGAGTATTCCATTGTTGGTTACCTACCTCGAAACCGGCCTCGTGCCTCGTGTTCCGACCGCCATACTGAGCGTGGCGCTCGTGATCGTTGGTGTCCTCAGTATTTTTGCGGGGCTCATTCTCGATATGACGACGAAGACGCGCAGGGAAATGAAGCGGCTAAATTACCTTTCCTTGCCAACCTTTCGATGACGCTGCTGCGCGCCCGGGGAACATACGTCGCGCGAACCAATCCGGTCCTTTGACAAGCTCGAAGCGGCGACCCGTCTGCAGTTCCGGCGCATAGGCTGGGGTTCATCCGTGCTTTCGCCTGAGCGACCGGATAGTCATGCCGTTACCCTTACTTGCCGGAAACTCTCCCGGGAAATTGACCCCCTTTCGGTGGAAGGGTAGATTCTCAAAAATTGGATCAATTGGTGTTAACGGGAAAGTCGGAGGGCGGGCTGCTCTTCGCCAGGCTTTCATTGTCGACCTCAAATTACCCAAGGCGCGTTGGTTGTGATTGAAGATCTGGCGGGACTCGAGGCGGGAAAGGTATTGGACGTCGACCTTTGCGTGATCGGCGCGGGAGCCGCGGGCGTCACCATTGCGAAACAGCTTTTAGGCAGCGGCCTCGGCACGACGCGAATGTCGATGCATCCGGCTGACGGGGTGGTCAATGAAGAATGCCGGGCTCACGGGGTCGACAATCCGTACCTGGCTGGCTGCTCGGTGTTCCCGACGGGCGGGCACGCCAATCCCACGCTCACCATAGTTGCGCTCGCCATACGGCTGTCAGACCACCTGCGCGCCCAATTGGGCAAGATGCGAGGGCCAGCGCAACGGCAGGCCGTCAGCGCGTGACATCCGGCCCGCAAACAAATACTTGCCTGTCTTGCGCTCAATGGCCATTGAACGGGAGCGCCGATTCAGCAACGCTGAGAAATACGACACCGGCAGAGGAAAAAGCATTTTAAAGAGCGAGAAAAATCCGACGCTTGACGATTCCGCGGGCGGCCGAAAGGTCGCCATCGGTGCGATCGCGTCCGGCGCGGTTAACATCATCAAGGTTGCGATCCAGCTCTTGCTGCTTCCGGTCATGGCGAGGCTGCTGGGGCCGGACGAGTTCGGCCTCTATGCTTTGGCGCTGCCGACCGTCAGTCTGGTCGGCTTGCTGGCCGATGGAGGCCTCGGGGCGACCCTGGCGCGAGAACAGGAATCGTCCTCGCTGATCTGGTCAAGTGCCTTCTGGGCGCTCTTGCTGATGGGGACGACGCTCGCCATCGGCTCCACTCTTTTCGGAAGCCTGCTCGGATACCTGGCTCAACAGCCCCGGCTTCCGGCAATGATCGCGCTGCTTTCGCTCAGTCTTGTGTTCCTGACGCTGTCGGTGGTCCCGGGAGCTCGTCTGACGCGGCGGAAGAACCTCGCGTTAGGTGCCGGCGCCGACCTCGCGTCAACCGCCATCGGAGCGGTCATCGCCGTAACCATGGCCTGGTATGGCGCCGGCGCCTGGAGCCTGGCGGTTCAGTATGTCACCACCTACGCCATCCGCGCGGTTCTTCTGAACCTTGCCGCGTTTCATTTTCCGTCAGCCGAATTCAGTTTCACAGCACTTCGACCGCATCTTGTATCAGGCGGAATCATGATCGCGACCCGGATGAGCGAATATGCCGGTCGGATAACGGAGAACTTCCTGCTCGACCGGATATTCGGCACCGCGCTGTTGGGAAATTACACCTTTGCCAATCAGGTTTCCAAGTTCGCAACAGATTCGGCGGCGAACGTCGTCTGGGCTGCACTCTATGTGCAGGCGCTGACCGGCGAGAGAAGCCAGATCGTCATCCTGCACCGCAAGCTCTGCCGACTGTTGGGCGTGACTTTGTTTCCCGCCATGTTTCTTGCGGCGGCGGCGGCGCCGGAGCTCATCGATCTGCTGCTCGGGCCCAAATGGGTGGATCTCGCCTTCTTCCTCCAGGTACTCTTGCCGCTCTACTCATTCAGCGTGGTCTGCTCGCAATCCGCACCGATCCTGCTCGCATATGGTCGCTTCGATATTCAATTCTGGTCCATCGTCGGCCTGAGCCTGGGGCGCGTCCTCGCCGTATTTCTCGGTCTCTGGATTGGACTGGCAGGAACGGTATATGCCATAGTTGCCGTTACGATCGTATTTTGCGTCGCCATGCTGGTGATTCCCGTCAAAACGACCGGGTGCAAGCCGTTGCCAATGCTGGCTGGACTTGTCTCTCCGTTTATTTCAAGTGTCGTGGCGGTGGGCGCATTTCTGCTTCTGATAAAGGAATATCCGGGCGCGACATGGATGTTTGCATGTCTGGGCGTGGGATTTTCTGTGTATATGGTGTGTATGGCTCTGATTGATCGAAAGAATCTGATCGAAGACTGGTCGACCATTCGCCGAATCCTGTCCCGTCGGAGCCTTGCATGAGCCGAAAAAAACATTCGAATTGAGCCATAGTGAAACCGATATGTCGGAAAAATTAAAAATTGCCGTCGGCATTGCGACCACCGGACGGCGCGAAGTTCTGACCAGGACGATCGACCTCCTGGCGCATCAAACCCGTCTTCCCGACAGTTTGGTGATATGCCCGGTGTCCCCCGAGGATGTGGACATCGCATCGCTGGAGCGTTTTCCCGCTCAAACGCTCACCGTGGTCGGAGCCAAGGGATTGCCGGCACAGCGCAACATGATTCTGTCGGCTACCCGCGAGGCCGATATCATCGTGTTCTTCGACGACGATTTTTTTGCGGATCGCGACTATCTCGCAAACGTCGAGCGAATCTTCACAGCGTCCGCGGACATCGTTGCCGCAACCGGGTTTCTGCTGGCGGATGGAGCCCATGGACCGGGGCTGAGCATCGATCAAGGAATGGCGATGATCGAGGCACAAACCCGATCGCTTGCGAATGATCAGATGGTCGACATCTATGGGACCTACGGCTGCAATATGACGTTTCGTCTGAAGCCAATTCGAAGCAACGCAATCCTCTTCGATGAGAATCTCCCGCTATACGGCTGGCAGGAAGATATCGATTTTTCGCTGCGTGTCGGGCCATATGGACGAATTGTAAAATCGGAAACGCTGCGCGGCGTTCACTTGGGGATCAAATCCGGGCGAACGTCGGGCGTCCGCTTCGGCTATTCGCAGATTGCCAATCCGATCTATCTCATTCGCAAGGGAACGATGTCGTGGCAGCATGCAAAAATGCTGATGTGGCGTAATCTCGCGGCCAACCTGGTGCGCAGCTTTCATCCGGAACCCTGGATCGACCGCAAAGGCCGCTTGAAAGGAAACTTGCTGGCTCTGGTGGACATGGCTATCGGACGCATTTCACCGCACCGAATTCTCCAGCTGGATTGACGCAGTTGGCAACCTCTCCGAAGGATTCTGTTGCGGCCTCGCCATGCACTCTGGTGTCCCTGGTGGTGGGGACGCTTGGACGCACGGCAGAGCTCGAAAAGCTTTTTGGAAGTCTCGTCCATCAAGACCACAAGAACTTCGAGGTAATTGTGGTCGATCAGAATTCCGACGATCGACTGGGGTATTTGTTCAGCCGCGAATGGCCGTTTCGGCTACGACGGTTTCATACGCCCGGCGTTCGCGGCGTATGTCGCGGACGCAACACGGGATGGCGAGCCTGCGAAGGTGAGTTGGTTATCTTTCCGGACGACGACTGCTGGTATCCCCCATGGTTCCTGTCGCGCGGCATCGAACTCATGTCGTCTTCGAAGGCCGACATTCTGACTGGCCGGGCCGCCAACGAGGCCGGACACGACATCAACGGCAGATATTCCAAGGTTCCCCAGAGCATCAACCGCAGCAATGTCTGGACCTCCGGGATAGAATGGATGATGCTCTTCAGGAAATCCGCACTGCTTGCCGTGGACGGATTTGACGAAACCATCGGCGTCGGCGCGGCTACGCCGTGGCAAGCCTGCGAAGCCCAGGACATCATTTTGCGGGCGCTGGCCTGCGGCCTGCAGTGCACGTTCGATCCCTCATTTTACGGCCATCACAAGGAATTCGATATTTCGACGCAGTCAAAAGGCAGAGCCTACGGTCGCGGTCTCGGCTACGTGCTTCGCATCCATAAATACGGCAAATTCGCTGAGGCGATGTGGGTGTGCCGTCCCATCGTCAAAATCGGCTTGTCTGTATTGAAGGGCGACCTCCGAGAGTGCAGCTACCTGCTCGACGTATCGCTGGGGCGTTTGGAGGGATGTTTGGGGCGCACGTTGTGATCTCCGCTCGCCCTGTTCGACGAGAAGCGAGCTGCATGGTCCGATCAGCCGGCACAAACGCTGCGGATCCCGAAGGAAATTCTTAGGCCGATATTGAGGACCGGCTGGCAAGGCTGGTGCGAACATGCTCGGCGAGCCTGGCCGCGATTGCAACGGCAAGGAATGTGGGATTTGCCTGCCCAGACGTTGGAAACACCGCGCTCCCCGCCAGATAAAGATTGCCCAAGCCGTGAACGCGGCAATTACGATCGACCACGCCCAGATTCTGGCTTTCATCCATCCGGGCCGAACCGATCTGGTGATAGCCGTCCCGCGCCTGCTCAAGGACATGGTCCAGCCGCTCCTCTGGTCGCTGCCGATACTTGAGATATCCCTTACCGCTTTCCCGCAGCGCCTTGTCCAGCAATTCGTGAGCCCTGACCACCGATCGCGCGTCATCTTCGCAGAATTTGAAATCGACCGACATTCTCGTGCCGCCTGCCGCGTCGCTGACCAGTCGAACGCGGCTCGATGGATTCGGTATCTGCTCGGAATGATAGTGCAGCGCGTATGTCCCGCGGTCGTTGCGAAGGAAGAACGGCTTGAGATCGTTGCCACTCAAACGGTATCCGACGGCACGTCCAATACCTGTTACCGCTTCGCGCGGGTTTCTCAGAACATTTTCGATGTGACGGCCGATTGGCGAGGGTACGCCGCCGTGAAAATTAAAAAAATCATTTGATGAATATTTCCGTCCGACAACAGGCAGCCTCATACCGAGGTACAGGCAGGAGGCAGCGGCGCTGCCGTGGCTCGGATCGTGAAACGGCGGATTTCCCAACCAGAAGACCGTGTTGAGGAGCTGCTGTTCGATTTGAGTGGCGGGAGAAATGCTGAATCTGCGACGAACCCAGTAGTTATTCTGGTCCAGTTCGTAGTCAAAACGCGCGACATCGGTCGGATCGCGCAACACCACGGTTGCGATCTTTCCGGTCAGATGGCCCATATAGTATCGCCCCAACGGACCCTCGTCGCCGCCGAAGCGTTGCGGCCAGTTCCGTTGAAGCTCCAGCAAGATCCGTGTCGTTTGCAGGCCGCCGCAGGCGAGCACAAAGCTGCGCGCGTTCAGGCGGGCATTTGATGACGCGCTACCGTTGAACGTGAGGGACCGGACAAGGTTGCCACTGTCGTCGATATCAAGACCGGAGGCTACACGCCCCAGTACCAAACTGAGCAGCCGCGAGTTCTTCAACTTGTCTTTGAACCGTCGGGCCAGGCGAGGCTGAGAAGACAGTCGCTCGACCGTATCAAAGGAAATGCCCGATCCTTCGTCCCATCCCGCGGCGGGCATCACGAAACCGCCCTCGCCGCAGTCCAGGTAATGCGACGCCTTGAGGTACCAAGGCTTCAGCTCCTGATGCGAGACTGGCCATCCCGAGTGCGGGACAAACGATCGGTGCTCAAAGTCCACATCGTCGAACGGGACACAGCGCCCGCCCCATATCGCTGACGTGCCGCCGACCCCGCTTCGCGTAACCACTTCAAGCGACGGATGGCGCGACGTGTCGAGGATTTCCGCATCGCTGAGACCAGCAACCCGGCTTAGAGAACGGACATGCCCCGCTTCAACGAGCAGAACCGACAGCCCCGCAGCCTCGCACTCAAGGGCAACCGTCAGCCCCACGGGGCCGGCGCCAACCACGCAAACATCGTAGGTCTGTTCGCTCGAAGGTAAATTAGTCAAGTACATCAACCAACTTTATTCGCAAACGGCCGCGAAATACTGCAGCCGGCCATTCGACAGCCAAATCTCATGCGAGTTCGGCTAGCTCATCTGAGAGAAAAACATGAAGAGGATGGTTTCGCAAAGCTGAGTAACTCTCTTGCGTTGAAGATTCCATCGTCCATTCATACTATGTTGCAAAACTGCCCAACAGATAATCATTTGGAAGCATTCGGCCGCGCGATCATAAACTCTGCCTACCGTCATGTAGCAAGATGCGGAGACCCTAGCAAACCGGGCTTGAGCACGGCAGAAACCGATAGTTTCGTAATGACGCACGAGTAAGTCTGTCTCCCTAGACCCAGCATCATCCCGTCAAACCGATCACTCTGGCCCATTCTACAGAGGCGGTGAGGCCCTCTTCCAGGGATACCGTCGGTTCGAACCCAACTTCTCTGGCGCGCAGCGCCGAAAAAATAACACGCGTCCCGTAGTAGCGGATTTCGCCGTCGCTGGGTTTCAGCCGCAAATTGGCTTCGGCGCGCCTTAGAACATCTCTGAGAATCGGATTCCGGCTGGCCATTTTCAGCATGTCTTGATTGTGTTCGAGCACGTACTTGCCGAGCCGTCGGATCGGACGGCGGAGAGCATCCTGTATTGTGAACGAGTTGGTCGGGACCGGAAGCGGACCGCGCCCGAGCATTCGGCTCAGCCGATCAAAATATTCATTGAACGTGGGAATTTCGGCGCCGTTGGCGTTGAAAACGGAATATTGCGGGAGCTGCGACACAGCCAAATGGGCCGCAAAGCGCGCCAGGTCCTGGACGTAAATCAGGTTGGCGTTCCCCTCACCTGCCGACCCGAGTTGCTCCAAATGGCCCGAAAGTATTCGTTTGATGTAAGAGGTCGTCCACAACTCGCCGAAGGGACCGTAGACCAGCGTAGGGCGCAACACCGCAACGGTAAGTTGCGGACCGGCCGCCGACCGGCATGCCTTTTCCGCGGCTTGCTTGCGCTGGCCGTACGGATTAACCGGCGGCACCGGCAACGTATCCTCAGTGACGATGCCGAGCACGTTGCCATAAACGGCAACCGAACTCATGTGCACAACCCTTCGAACGCCGTTTGTTATGGCGTGCTTGAGAACGAGCCGCGTTCCCTCGACTGTCGTCGACTCATCAATTCGGCTGTGGGCGCAATGGATAACGACTTCGATGCCGGCCATGGCGGCATCGAGGGATTCTGGATCCATGATGTCGCAGTGTACGATCTCAACCGGCAACCCGGCGATCCGGGCGACGTTCGCGGTGCGCGCGACACCCGCTCGCACATGGGTCGCGCCGGCGCGACATAACTCTTCGGCGGTCCAGCCGCCGATAAAACCAGCCGCTCCGGTGATCAGAATTCTCGGCCAGTTCAACAGCGCCACCAACGACAGGATCTCATACGAAGACCCCCATCCGGCATGGGGTGAGCAAGTTGAGACGGCGCAACACGAGACAGACCCCGGTCGGATCAGGTCCGATCGGGTTGGCACGCGAACATTTGCGCCCTGTGCGGTCTGCTATTTCCACGAGGCGCTCCAATAAGTCACGATATAGGCCTGCGGAAACAGCCGGCGCGCTTTAGCGCTTTCGACCACCGCATTCTGTTTGAACAGCTTTTTTCGGAGCACAGTGTGCATAAAGTTGTTCCAGTTTACCGGATACCAGATCGCAGGAGGCAGTATGCGTATCTTGCCGAAATCGCACTTCGCAATCTCAACCTCCAATTCAGGCAACGTTTGTGATAGGCGCTGGCGAACCTCCTCCGTCGTATGGCTCGAATAGAAATCGACGACATCCTTGAGCAAAATCGGCCCGGTGAGCCATTCGGGCCGAATATCTTGCGCGCCTTTGCGCAGATGGAATTCAGCGAGTCGCTCGCTCGCGAACGCGATGGCCAGCAGCCAAAAAGCCTGACCTGCCTTTGACGCCATCACCGCGTTGGGAATCGAGTGTTCGAAATCGTTGTCGCCTCCCATGCGGCCGACCAACACGTCTCCCATTTCGCGCATACCCTCGAGCGGCCTCAAGCACTCCGAATCCATGTCGGCATAGAAACCGCCGTAAACGTACAGGAAGAACAATCTTATGACGTCCGCGCGGAAGATCTCTTTCGGATAGCTGTTGTACCTGCCGAGAAACCAGGGAAACCTCTGTTCTATAAATTGCCGGTTGTCATTGTCGTCCCACAGAAAGCATCTGAAGCCGGGATTGGCGAGAAGAAAGCTCCTCCTCCAGTACCGATAGTTGGCCGGCATTTCGTGATGTGATTTCCATGTCTGAAAAACGATTTTTGGAATCACCGTTCTGTCGTCGACCGGTTCGTCGCGCGGCATTCCAAACTCGCCGGTGGGACCGTTATCGGTCTCAATGCCTTCCAACGGGGTCGGACGATCGGTCAAACTGTACCATAGCAATCGATACGATGAGGGGTCGCTGATGGCGTCCAGCACCCGCTTGGTACGTGGGCTCAAAGAACTCATTTTGAAACCTGCTTCCATTCAAAAATTAGCGCCTGCCACTGTCATGCGACGCGCCGTCCGGCGGTCAGCCAGCAAACGAGAGACGCGATGGCCGCATTTGGAAAATCGGCAGAATGTCGTGCGGCAGCGCGCATCGAGATCGCTTCCGCAATTGCCCAACCACGCGCCACTTGTCGTCGAGAATTTCCTCAATACTCTGCGAACAAACCGTTTGCAAAAGCGTTATCGACCACCCACACTGAGTACGACACTTTATTGCTGGGGAACAAGATTGCTGTGAACAAGCGCAGGCCGACGCTCACTAACGACCTGTCATAGTTAAGGGGTTCGGTATGAAGCGGCTCCTCCTTGCAGCGGTTATCGCAGCCTTCAATTTCGGGTTCGCGCACGCTGACGACCCCAACGCCCTCACCGCGGCCGAACTTTCGAGTGGTTGGAAACCCCTGTTCAATGGTGTGAATCTCGACGGCTGGCGTGGATTCAGGAGTGCTACCCCGGGTGAAGGCTGGAAAGTTACGAACGGCGAGATAACTAGACCAGGTCAAGGGGGCGACCTGATAACCGTTGGGGAGTTTGGAGATTTCGAACTAAGCCTTGAATGGAAAGTCGGCAGAGGGTCAAACAGCGGTATCATATATCGCGTCGGTCTGGACGAAGCGGCCACCTATGAGACCGGACCGGAATATCAAGTGTTGGATAACCTCAATTCGCAAGAAAATGATGGTCTGCACAGCGCCGGGGCACTGTACGACGTCGTCGCGCCGATCAACGACTATACCAGACCTACCGGCCAGTGGAACGAGACGCGCATCATCGTTCGCGGCTGGAAAATTGAGCACTGGCTGAACGGAGAGAAGATCGTGGACGTCGACCTTGCCAGTCCGGAGGGCAAGAAACTCGTCTCCAACAGCAAGTTTCGACTGATGCCAAAGTTCGCAACCTTGTCTCGGGGGCATGTTGCGCTCCAGGACCATGGCGACCTCGTCAGCTTTCGCCGCATTAAGCTTCGTGAACTGAATTAGCCTTGGTCCGATGTTCGATTTTTCGCTTTCCTTCCCGACAGAGATCACGCCCGACCGAGGTCCGCCACGTTGTGTTGCCTGATGTAAGTCAGCGTTAACCAGCTTGAGCGCGTTCCAGATCGGTCTTTTCTAAGCGCGGGGTTCTGTTAAAGATTTAGCCTTATGCGATTCTGCAGATCTCGAGCGGCGTTGCGCCGGTCGAGAGCAGCCCCCTCCAGTGTCGATCGACTGCCCTGAGGCAATGATTCAAACGAAAGCATTTGATGCGGGTCGCAATCATCCACTACTGGCTCGTCGGCATGCGGGGTGGCGAAAAGGTTATCGAGGCGCTCTGCGAGATGTATCCGCAGGCCGACATTTTCACCCACGTCTACGTGCCGGAGATGGTCTCCGACCGGATTCGCCAGCACCGCATCATTCCGACGTTCATCAACTCGCTGCCTCGCGCGAGCAAGATGTACAAGACGTATCTGCCCCTGATGCCGCTTGCACTCGAACAGCTCGATCTGCGCGGCTACGACCTCATCATCAGCAGTGAATCAGGGCCTTCCAAAGGTATCATTGCGCCCTCGGAGGCGCTTCACGTTTGCTATTGCCACACCCCAATGCGCTACATCTGGAACATGTATCACGATTACCGGAACAGCGCCGGTCGCGTGGCACAGTTGATGATGCCGCCGCTCACCCATTATCTGCGGATGTGGGACGTGACGTCGGCCGCACGGGTAGACAGCTTTGTTGCAAACTCTGCAACGGTTGCGAGGCGCATTCACCGATATTATGGAGCGCCTTCCATCGTCATTCACCCACCCGTCGACACCGGTGCGTTTTCGATCGCCGCGTCCTCCGAGCTTGCCGATTATTATTTGATGGCCGGTGAACTCGTATCCTACAAACGACCGGATCTCGCGGTGCTTGCCTTCAACGAAATGAAGTTAAAGCTGGTCGTGATCGGCGGCGGCGAGATGCTCGATGAAATTCGCAACCTTGCCGGCCCCACCGTCACGGTTCTGGGTTCGCAGCCGTTCGATGTCCTGAAGCAGCATTACGCGCGATGCCGCGC
>Ga0137409_10002084_pt1 | contig 21540 bp, 17 predicted proteins | sample CZODoug1_16funga_FD_122059 | JGI IMG/M metagenome (GOLD analysis project Ga0137409, IMG submission 122059) | Vadose zone soil fungal communities from Angelo Coast Range Reserve, California, USA - CZODoug1_16fungal (Hybrid Assembly) | ecosystem: Environmental > Terrestrial > Soil > Vadose zone... | reverse complement strand
ACCATTCGGCAGTAAGCGTCATATGCTCAAACTCAAGGCACAAAATCGAAGCGGCATCGAGTCTTCACACGGACTCTGAAGTCCCGTCTTTCACTTGGCTAATGTCGGAGCTAAAGCTCCGACCCACAAAACTACAAATCGACAAACCCGGTTTGACAAACCGGAATCGATAAATCCGGTAAATCTCTCTAGTCGCGGCGCTTGTGACTCGGGTTCTTAGACCGGCTTCGACAGAATTTGCCGAAGCGCGGAAGTCATGCGTTCGATTTCAGTGCCCGGCGTCGTCTCTGTAACGCAGAACAATCCCCGTTTGGTCAGGTCCGGATAGAAGGTGCCGAGGGGCAGCGGACCGATAATTTTTTCCCGCAGGAGTTCGGCATTCACCAACTTCACCGAACGTGGCAGCTCCACGACGAATTCGTTGAAAAATGGGCCGGAAAACGCGCGCCGCACGCCGGGAACTTTTTCGAGTTCTTCGAGCGCAAAGCGCGCCTTGGCAAGATTTTGCGCCGCGAGCTCTTTCAGGCCCTCCTTGCCGAGCAGGCACAGGTGGACTGCCACGGCAAGCGCGCAGAGCGCCTGGTTGGTGCAGATATTCGAGGTCGCCTTCTCCCGGCGAATGTGCTGCTCGCGTGTGGCCAGCGTCAGCACGTAGCCGCGCCGCCCCTCCGTGTCCACCGTCTCGCCCGCGAGGCGTCCCGGCATCTGCCGCACAAATTTGTCGCGCGTGGCGATCACGCCGGCGTAGGGTCCGCCGTAACTTGGCGCCAGTCCGAAGCTCTGCGCTTCCATGGCCACGATGTCAGCCCCGGCCGGCGGCCGCACCGCGCCGAGCGACACACCCTCGGTCACGGCTGTGACGACCAACGCTCCCTTTGCGTGCGCAAGGTCCGCCAGCTGCGCCACGTTTTCGACCACACCAAAAAAGTTTGGCGACTGCACGACGACGGCAGCAGTCTCGTTGTCGATTGCTGCCTCGAGTCGCGCAGCATCCATTTGCCCCGTGGCCGTGAATCCGACTTCTTGAACGTGAAGTCCCAAGTTGCGCGTGTAGGTGTCCAGAACCTGGCGATATTCGGGATGCAGAGACCGGGCCACCACCACGCGATGCCGTCCGGTGAGACGCTCGGCCATCAGCACGGCTTCGGTGGTTGCGGTCGAGCCGTCCCACATCGAGGCGTTGGCGACCTCCATGCCGGTCAGCTCGCACATCAGCGTCTGAAATTCGAAAATGGCTTGCAGCGTACCCTGGCTGATTTCAGCCTGGTACGGCGTATACGAAGTCAGGAATTCTCCGCGCTGGATCAGAGCGTCCGTCACCACCGAACGCAGATGGTTGTAAACGCCCGCCCCAAGAAAGCTCGTATAGCCGCTGGAATTTTCCGCCGCGCGCGCGCGAAAATACTCGATGATCTCATACTCGGAAAGCGGGCCGGGAAGGCGCAGCGGGGCCTTCAGCCTGAATTGCTCGGGAATCGATGCGAACAAATCGTCAATGGATTTCGCGCCGATGGAAGCGAGCATTTCGCGGCGCTCGGCTGGACTCTTCGGAAGATAGCGCATCAGGCCGAGGCTTCCTTTTCCGAGATGAACGCCTGGTACGCGGCAGCGTCCATCAGGCCGGAGACATCGGCGGGATTGGCGAGCTTGATTTTAATCAGCCATGCGGCGCCATGCGGGTCGGAGTTGAGGGTTTCCGGAGCTTTAGACAGCGCGGCGTTCGTTTCGATGACTTCTCCGGATACGGGGGCGTAAATTTCACTGACGGCCTTAACGGATTCGATCGTGCCAAATAATTTTCCGGCCGCAAGTTTCGCGCCCACCGCCGGCAGTTCGACAAAGACGACATCGCCCAGCTCATGTTGCGCGTAGTCGGTAATTCCGATCGTGCCCGTGTCGCCGGACACTTTGATCCACTCATGTTCCTTGGTGTAGCGATAGTCGCTTGGATACATCACGGCTCCTTGGAAAAACGTCCAGACCAATTCCTGTGAATCCGCCCGTTTAGTTCAACCTGCTTGTGTGACAGAGACTCAATTTCCCGGAAGCTCCAACGCGCCGATGAAGTGGTTTCGGTAGCGCCGGCGTCTCGCCGGCTGTGAGCTTGTTCCCGGAATCCCAAAACCGCTGGTCCTTCCCGCGTCAGGGCAAGCAAGATGCCGGCGCCACATCAAGGACATGTAGCTCCAAATTGAGTAACTACCCTCTATTTCGGCCGCTTGTAAAACGGCATTGAAACGATGCGCGCCGACGCCTGATTCCCGCGGATTTCGACCGTAATTTCGGTTCCGGGCGCTTTGGATTCCGGCGGCACGTAGGCCATGCCAATGTTTTTCTTCAAAAATGGTGCGGGTGACCCGCTGGTAACGCGTCCGGCCCTTTGGCCGCCGATGGAAATCAGGCATCTGTCGCGGGCGATCAGCCGATCTTGCATTTCAAAGCCGACCAAGGTGCGTTCCACGCCCTCCGCTTTTCGCCGGATTAAAATTTCGCGCCCGAGGAATTCTCCCTTTTCCGGCTTGCAAATCCAGCCCAGACCAGCCTCCCACGGAGTCGTGGTGTCGTCAATTTCGTGGCCATACAGGCACATCGACGCTTCCAGACGCAGCGTGTTTCGCGCTCCCAAGCCGCAGGGCAATAAGCCGTGTGCCACGCCTGCATCCAGAAGTTTGGACCACAACTTCTCGGAATGTTCTGGAGCGAAGTAAATCTCGAAGCCGTCTTCTCCAGTGTATCCGGTGCGTGCGATGAGGCACTCGACGCCGTCCACGGCGCCGAACGTAAAATGATAATACTTGATGGACTCGAGCGGCACGCTGGTGAAGCGCTGCAGGATTCCCAGCGCCTTCGGGCCCTGAATAGCAAGCTGCGAATAGCGCTCACCGGCATTTTCGATTTGCGCGCCTGCGCGATTGTGCGCGCGAATGTGCTCGAAATCCTGATCCTGATTACTCGCATTCACACAGAGGAAATAGTGCGCGCCGGAAATCTTATGCACGAGCAGATCGTCCACGAAAGTGCCTTGCTCGGTCATCAACCCGGAATAATGCGCCTGCCCAACAGCGAGCCGCGCCGCGTCATTGCAAGTGACGTGTTGCACCAGATCGAGGGCGCGTTCTCCCCGGACCTCGATCTCGCCCATGTGGCTGACGTCAAAGAGGCCCGCGGCCGTGCGCGTGGCCAGGTGCTCGGCGAGAATGCCGGAATATTCCACGGGCATATCCCACCCACCGAAGTTGACCATCTTCGCGCACATACGCCGATGCACGGCGTTCAATGCGGTCTTTCGAAGTTGTGCCGTGGTTGGAGACGTCACGCAGGGTTCTCAACAATCGCAACGCAAAAATAAAACTAACATGCGGGTTTGAAGCGTGTCAAGAAAACGGGCCGGGTGGCTGGAAGCAACGGTGGGCCCGGGAAGAGCCGGGCCCACGTCGCCTCTGAGGGGAAACGTCGAAGTTAGCCAATGCGCAGGTTGTTCGTCACCGAAAATACATTGGGGACGGAGTTTGCAACGATCCCGGCTATGTTTCGATCCATCTCGTTCATTACGGTTCCTTCGAGAGTGACATGTCCGCCGTTCACAATGATATGAATTTGCGGTATGGCTCCCATCGAATACCGGCCCAGGGTTGATTGCGAAAAAATGGTACGGTACTCGGCCCTGCGAATTTGATTGTCAAACGGCAGAGGCGGAAGGACCTCGATGTTGTTCAAGACCTTCGTTACGCCGCTGATTCGCTTGACGGCGTTCTCCGCATCGTTCTTGGTTTGGCCGTGCTCGCTGACAACCTGCCCGCTCAGAATCACTTCGCTGCCATTGACCTGGTACTCCAGGTTGTCGAACACTCCGTACCACGGCAGCATCACCAGTTTGTGGTGGACTTGATCGCCAATCGGGGAATTATTGACCGTTGTCGCAGTCCCAGCGCGTGCAGCCGGAACACCGATCACTAACCCGGCCATGGCCAATAAGCCAAGCGCCACCAACCCATTTACAATAAGTAAGCGAGTCCTCATGGAGAACTCCTCTCTAAAACCACCCTGGTCCACCCCTTTTTCCTACACCCAGTTAGATGCGGCATGTTGGCAAAAAGAATCCTGGGCCTCCGAAGGTCCGTAGACCTACGGGCCATTTCTGCTAGGATGGCAAAACGAGATGCAATTCGAGTTGGTCGGGAGTCTAAGTTTCGGAGGGATCTGATAACTGTGTGGGTTGTGGCACATCGAGGCGCTTCAGGACATGCCCCGGAAAACACAATGGCGGCGTTCCGGCGCGCCGTCGAACTGGGGGCTGGTTTCATTGAGACCGATTTGCACCTGACGCGCGATGCGCGCGTCGTGGCCATTCATGACTCCACGCTCGACCGCACCACAAACGGGCATGGCCTCGTCGATCTAATGCCGCTCAAAGAAGTGCGTGCACTCGACGCCGGCGTGTGGTTTGGATCTCCTTCGGCCGAATCCTTTGCCGGAGAGCGCGTTCCCACTCTCGACGAAATCCTTCGGTTTGCGAGGGAGCGCGACATCATTTTTTACTTGGAAATCAAATCCGACGGGACCTGGGGAGTCGAGCACGCTGTCGTCGCCGCGTTGCGAGATACGGGCGAAGCCGCTCGCGTTATTATTCTCTCATTTGACCCCGCAACTCTCCTATCAGTCAACCGGCTGGACCAAACCATGATGACAGGGTATTTGTGCGAGCACCCCTCGAGCGATCTCGTCGAGCGCTCGGTGAGGGCCGGCGCGCGACAGATTGCTCCGCGCGGGGATTTGGTTACGCCGGATCTGGTTAAGAGGGCCCATGAGGCGGGCTTGCAGGTCGTGGCCTGGACAATCAATGAACCCGACCAGATGCGCCGAATAATCGCGGCGGGCGCGGACGGGATCATGAGCGACTATCCGGACCGCCTCGTCAACGTCTTGCAGGAAAAATAGTGGTGAAATTATTCCGTGGTTGATTGAATTTCTCCGTGACCTCTGTGCCCTTTCTCCGTGCACTCTGTGTTAAGTCTTTGCTGTAACGCCAGAGAAAATCACAACACAGAGAACACCGAGAGCACAGAGTCCACAGAGAACGCACCCGCGCAAAAAATTGTTCTGCCGATCAGCGGGTTAAACGAAACAGCTCCGCAAATTTAGTAACGGAGAGTTCCTCGGCTCGAGCGTCAGGGGATAGCCCTGCTTCGCGCAGCAACTCCCCGGCGCGAGTTCCGAGCCGCGCGCGAAGATTGTTTCGCAGGTTTTTTCTTTTTTGCGCGAAGCATTCCTTCACAAAATCGAGGAACGCCTTCTCATCGCCCACGTCGAGCGTTTCGCGGGCGCCGGGCATGCGCAGTCTCACAAGCGCCGAACCGACCTTCGGGGGCGGACGAAAAGCGCCCGGAGGGATGCGCAGCACAAGCTCGGGCCGGGTGAACCACTGTGACACAACAGAAAGGTATCCATAGTCGCGGCGCCCGGGCGGCGCGACGATTCGCACCGCCACTTCAAACTGAATCACGATGTGAATCGCGGCGATCCGGTCCGCGTGCTCGAACAAGCGATGCAAAATGGGCGAAGTAATGTAATACGGCAGATTTCCGTACACGGAAAAACTCGCGCCTTTTGTCACCGCGCCAAAATTGACCGCCAGCACATCGCTTTCGATGACTTCGACGTTTCTGAATGGCGCTGTGACTTCGCGCAGGCGAGTGGCAAGCCGCCGGTCCAACTCGATGGCGATCACTTTGTCGGCATTTCGCGCCAGACGCGAAGTCATCTCCCCGTGGCCTGCGCCGATTTCAACCCAGACGCCATCTCCGATGTGAATCGCGCGTGCAATTCGCTCCTGCCAGCTTGCATCGGTAAGGAAATGTTGTCCCAGCTTTTCAGGTGACACGGCAGGGAAGTGTAGCAAGAGATGTGTCCATCCGGGCGACGTTCCGCCCGCGTCGGTGGATTGCTTTGCTCGGTAGGACAGACACTCTTTATCCCGAGCCCCTGCGAGGGGCTGTCTGTCCGGCACGATATTGCCTCCCCACACAAGCGGACAGGCAGGAGTGCCTGTCCTACTAAAACCGCCGAGGATGATTCTTGACGGCTGCGGAGGCTTTCAGTACGGTGGGAGCTTTGAACGAGGGGATATGAAAATACTTTTTGTCGCGTCCGAAGGGCTCCCGTTCTCGAAGACGGGAGGTCTTGCGGACGTGGTGGAAGCGTTGCCCAAGTCGCTCGTTGCGCTGGGGCATGAAGTCGTCGTGCTGCTTCCGCGGTATCGCAATACGAAAGCGGGGGGAGTGGCTGCGCCCGGCTTGACCATCCCGATGGGCGACACGCTGCGTTTTCCCGCGATCCTCCACGGCGGGGTCCTGCGCGGGGTGCGCTACTACTTCGTCGAGGACCCGGAATACTTTGATCGCGACCAGCTCTATGGCGTGTCTGGAAAGGATTATCCGGACAACGCGGAGCGATTCGCGGAGTTCAGCCGCGCGGCCATCGAGTTTGCCAAGCACGTCTGGATGCCCGATGTGATCCACTGCCACGACTGGCAATCCGCCCTGGTGCCCGTGCTGTTGCGGACGCAGTACGAAAAGGATCCGACGGTCGAGGGGCTTGCGGTGATCTTCACGATTCATAACATGGGTTATCACGGCACGTTTCCGCGCGACACCATGAAGAAAATCGGCTTGCCAGAGAATCTATTCAAGATTGACGCGATGGAATTTTACGGGCGCGTGAATTTCCTGAAGGGCGGGCTGGTTTTCTCCGACTACCTGACGACGGTAAGCCGCAAATACGCGGAAGAAATCCAGACGCCCGAGTACGGACACGGGCTTGATGGCGTGATGCGGCGCCGTGCGGACTATCTGACCGGAATTTTGAATGGTGTGGACTATGCGGCGTGGAATCCCGAAAGGGACAAGCTCATCGCCGCAAAGTATTCGATGAAAGATATGTCGGGCAAACTGACCTGCAAGAAAAACCTACTTGAAGTTTTCAACTTGCCCCCGGAGACGGTGGACAAGCCATTGATCGGAATCGTCTCCCGGTTTGCCGACCAGAAAGGATTCGACCTGATCGCCAAAGTGGCGCCGGACCTGCTCGCCGAAGACCTGGCAATTGTCGTGTTGGGAGCAGGCGAAGCGAAATACGAAAAGATGCTTCACGACCTGGGCAAGAAGTATCCCGAAAAGCTCAGCGTAAAGATTGCTTACGACAATGCTATCGCGCATAAGATCGAGGCCGGGGCGGACATGTTCCTGATGCCGTCCCGGTACGAACCTTGCGGCTTGAACCAGATCTACAGCTTGAAATACGGTACAGTGCCCGTGGTGCGGGCGACGGGCGGTCTCGACGACACGATCGAGGCGTTTGACCCCGCAACAGGCCAGGGTACGGGATTCAAATTCGAGGCCTATGAGGGAGTGGCGCTGCTTGGCACGATCCGCGAGGCGCTGGCCATGTTTCGAAATGACCCGGTGACTTGGCGGCGAATCCAGACCAACGGCATGGCCAAGGATTTCTCCTGGCAGGCGTCCGCGATAGAATACGCAAGGCTTTACGAGGTGGTGTGGAAGACCAGAATCCGAAAGGCTGCAACTACATCTAATTAGACCGGGGCAAAATGGGTTACTATGACCACGCAGCCTCCAAGCGAAAGGGCGCTCATGGCAGATAATGTTAACACTGTGACGGATAGCACATTTCAGGCTGAGGTCATCGACGCAAGCAATACCCAGCCAGTGATGGTGGATTTTTGGGCGGAGTGGTGCAGGCCTTGCCTCATGTTGGCGCCAACCGTTGCCGAGATCGCGACCGCCTACGCGGGCAAGATCAAAGTCGTGAAATTGAACGTCGACGAAAACTCGAACTCCGCGGGCAAGTTCAACATCCGCGGAATCCCGACGCTGCTCATCTTCAAAGGTGGACAGGTTGCCGAGCAGGTGGTTGGGGCCGTGCCGCGCGACCAGATCGAGAAAGCCGTTCAGCGTCATCTCGCGTAAACCTCACATGCCTCCACGGAATCGCGCCGGGACTCGCCAAACGTCCCGGCGCAGGTGTCAGTGGGCGCGGAGCGACCTGATGATCCGCTACCATGACGAGGAATGGGGTGTGCCTGTGCACGACGACCGGCTCTTGTTCGAATTCCTGATCCTCGAAGGCGCGCAAGCGGGTCTGAGCTGGGAAACGGTACTGCGAAAGCGTGAGCGATACCGCGAAGTTTTCGACGGATTTGACGCGGCTAAGATCGCGCAATACGACGCGCCGAAAGTACGCGCTCTCCTCGCCGATCCGGGGATCATTCGAAACCGGTTGAAGATTTCCGCGACCATTTCGAACGCGCGGGCGTTTCTCGCCGTGCAGCGCGAGTTCGGCAGCTTCGACGCCTACCTCTGGCAGTTCACGGGAGGGAACACGAAGCAGCGCGCGCCGCGCGGACCCAAGGATGTTCCGGCGCGAACGGTCGAGTCCGACGCCATGAGCAAGGATTTGAAAAAGCGCGGATTTCGTTTCGCGGGCTCGACCATCTGCTACGCGCTCATGCAGGCCACCGGCATGGTGAACGATCACGTCCGCGGCTGTTTCCGTTGCGGTGAACTGCGGTAGCGTGATTCCTCTTCTCTGTGCGCTCTGTGGCCTCTGTTTTGAATCTTTTGTTTCATGAGAGAGAAAAGATTCAACACAGAGGCCGCAGAGAAAAACCACAGAGTGCGCAGAGAATCCGATGAAAATTGTCGAAGTCACGCTCGGCGGCAAATCATTTTATCGTCCACATTCGAGAGCGCCAAACGATCCCCCACGCCTGGACAAAGGTGCGCTGCGGTTTTCAATAAAGTGCACGGAACGAGTGGTTCAAATAATTAGTAATGGCCAGATTAAGCGATATTTGTGCTAAGTAAAACATGATTCTTGTGAGTAGCGCGGACTAACTGACGCGGCGGATGCGCGCGCCGACGGAGGAGAGTTTTTCCTCGATGCGCTCGTAGCCACGGTCGATGTGGTAGACGCGGTCGATGAGTGTTTCGCCCTGTGCGACCAGCGCGGCCAGGACCAGCGAGGCGCTCGCGCGGAGATCGGAAGCGATCACGCCCGTGCCCGATAGTGTGGTAGGCCCGTGAACCACCGCGCGGCGTCCTTCGATGGAAATATTCGCGCCCATGCGCATCATTTCACTTGCGTGCAGGAAGCGGTTCTCGAAGATCGTTTCGGTAATTACCGATGTTCCTTCGGCCTGCGTGGCGAGCGCCATGAATTGCGCCTGCATGTCCGTGGCAAAGCCGGGATACTCTTCGGTTCTGACGTCCGCTGCGGCCAGCTTTTTCGCGCCGCGGACAGCCAGCGTGCCGGGAGCGGTTTCGCGGATTTCGACGCCGGTTTCGCGCAATTTGGCGATGACCGAGGCCAGGTGTTCGGGAACGCAGCCGGTAATTTCGAGCTGGCCGTTCGTGATCGCCCCGGCTACGAGGAAAGTACCGGCTTCGATCCGGTCGGGGATGATGGTATGCCGCGCGCCGTGAAGTTTTTCTTTTCCTTGCACACGAATCGTGGATGTTCCCGCGCCTTCTATTTCCGCGCCCATCTTGATCAGAAGGTCCGCCAGGTCTGTAATCTCCGGTTCGCGCGCCGCATTTTCGATATGCGTTTCACCTTCGGCCAGCGCCGCGGCCATCAGCACGTTTTCGGTTCCGGTGACGGTAATCTTGTCGAAGAAAACGTGCCCGCCGCGCAGGCGGCCTCCGCCCGGGACGCGCGCTTCCACGTAGCCGTGCGAAGTGCCGATTTCCGCTCCCATTTGTTCGAGCGCCTTCAGGTGCAGGTCCACAGGACGCGCGCCGATCGAACAGCCGCCGGGAAGCGAGACGCGCGCGGAGCCGGTGCGGGCGACGAGCGGGCCGAGCGTCAGGATTGAAGCGCGCATCGTACGCACGAGTTCGTAAGGCGCTTCGGCGCCATTGACTGTCTCGGCATGGATGACCATGGCAGTGGGAGGAAGTTCGGGCGTCTCCACGGTCGCGCTCATATGCGCGAGAAGGCGTCCCATCGTGATGATATCGCGCACGCGCGGAATATTGTCCAGTTCGACTCGACAGGGTGTCAGCAGCGCCGCGGCCATTGCGGGCAACGCGGCGTTCTTCGCGCCACTGATGCGCACGGATCCTTCGAGGGGCCTTCCACCTTCAATCAGTAGTTTATCCATGTCGTTTCAGCGGACCCTTTGGAAATTGCTTTTTGAGAGACAGCGCCTTGCGTACGCTGCCGCCAGCGTTGCGCAAACGCCGCTGCGCCTCGCGGGCGGTTGAATCGGTCTGTAACATAATGAGGGCGGTACCCATGTTGTGTCCTGCTTGACGCAGGACGCGTGTCGATTCGGCCACGGTCGCTCCCGAAGCTTCCACCAATATCCGCAGCCCTCTTGCCTGCAACTTCTGATTCGTCAGCGCCACGCCGATCATCCAGTTGTCGTACACGTGTCCAAGTCGAACCATCGCAGCGGTAGATAGCATATTTAGGACCAATTTCTGTGCTGTGCCGGCTTTCATTCTCGTCGAGCCGGTAATCGCTTCCGGCCCGGTTTCCGTGACGATGCTGATTGCCGCCAGGCGAGTAATCGGCGTCCGCGGATTTGCGGCTACGCCGACTGTGGTGGCGCCGCGCCGCCGTGCGAACTCGAGGGCTCCGAGGACATAAGGCGTTGATCCGCTGGCGGTGATTCCGACGACGACGTCGTTGTGATCCAGCCTGTGCGCAGCCAGGTCGCGTGCGCCTTGCCCGCGATTGTCTTCCGCGCCTTCGACTGCGTGTGTGAGCGAGCGGCGCCCGCCTGCAATGACTGCTTGGACCATGCGTGGCGGCGTGCCAAACGTCGGCGGAATTTCAGCGGCATCAAGCGCCGCGAGGCGTCCGCTGGTCCCCGCGCCGACGTAGAACAGGCGTCCGCCGTGCCTCAGGGACAGTGTGATTGCGTCTACGGCTCGCGCAATCGCAGGGATCGCGCGGGCGACGGCCCGGGCCACCGTGGCGTCTTCCCTGTGGATCGCCCGAAGAATATCCAACGTAGATTTCGTGTCGAGCCCGCGTGTGCGGGGATTCCGCTGCTCGGTCGCTCTCGGTGGTTTCTTGGCCATTGCGCTCAACCATCTTCGCATGTGTGCGGGACATTTCGGTGAGGCGAATCCGCTGGCATGTGACGCGGTAGGTAGTGGCACGAATTCGAATACTATTCCACATCATGCGGCCCGGGAGGGGTTTACATTTGTTGTTGGTTTGTTAGAATCGCGTTGCAGAATTCTAGTCAGGAACCGGGCGCCTCGCCCGGTTTTTTCTTTTATGCGAACTAGCCGAGTCCTCGTATCGTCAGCCTCTGGGCGGCGACCCGGAGCTTCCTCTTGCCAAAATGCCCCAAAAGAGTGCAATATCCTTTCCTACGGTACTTTCGAGCACTTCGCCTCCAGTGTTGTTCAGGGACATCTGGACAAAGCTTGGTTCGCAATGTTTTCTCTCTATTTTGACGACAGTGGAACACATGAAGAATCTCCTGTAGCAGTAGCTTCTTGCTACATTTCAACCTACGATCAATGGAAGGCGTTAGAAGGGGACTGGGCGGAAGCCAAGAAAGAAAAACCGTTTGGTACCTTTCACATGGCGGACGCTCTGGTCGGTGCGAGAGACTTTAGAGGCTGGACATGGGAAGAAAGAGAAAGGCTTATCCGAAGATTACTCACCATGATTCGTTTACGCGCCAGAATCGGGCTGACAACCTCGGTCATCAAAAAGCACTACGATTCACTGATTACGGGAAAATTAAGGGAGCGGTGCGGAAAGCATTATTCCTTTGCTGTAAGAAAGTGTCTTCATGATATCGCGGCTTGGAGGTCCAAGTTTGGAATTACAGGGCCAATGCAATACGTTTTCGATCAAATGAGCGAAGGTAAAGGCGAAATCATGAATATTCTTGACGAATATATAACTGCAGGAGACGGGGCAAACCTTGGACTTTCCCAAGGTGGCTATTCCTTTCAAAGCAAGAAGAATCTCGTCCCCCTTCAGGCAGCCGACGCCTTGGCGCACGAAAGCCTTCGGCACATGAAAAACTGCATTATCTCTCCAAATCCACAACGTCACGACCATTCAGACGATTACATGAAGGAATTGGCAGAAGGCTATTTAATTACCGGGTATTTTGATGAGGGCACGTTGAGAACCTTCGCCGAAAACACGACAAGGGCTTGCGAAGAACTTGGATGGAATTCTTCACCGATCGTTTCTCGACCCGCCGGAAGTTCTCCTGCAGGATCAGGCAGAGGACTGGAGTAATCGCTGTTTTTTTGTCTGGAGTGGCTTCGCTTGCGAGATGTCGGGCCGTCTCGGAGATCATTCACAGTTGAATCCTACTGATTAGCGTCCGGGAGCAGCTAGGCCGAGAGCCTCCATGACGGCGTCATGCAAGGCGGGGCGCACGATAGCGATCTTATCGTTCGCGCGCGTGGGATAGACGCGGTTGGTCAGAAGGATAACGAAGAGTTGCCGGTCCGGGTCAATCCAGATCGACGTGCCGGTAAAGCCGAGATGGCCGAAGCTGCGCGCGGAGAAATAACGGCCGCTGGTGGAATCCGCCGTGGGAACCATCCATCCAAGCGTGCGTGTGTTGGCCGGGAGTGCTTGCGGCGCAATGAATTGCGTGAGCGTCGCGCGAGTCAGCAGGCGCTGGTGCGCGTAGCTGCCTCCATTGAGAAGCATCTGGCAGAACGCCGCAAGGTCCGGCGCCGACGCGAACATCCCCGCGTGTCCGGCTACGCCGCCCATGGCGAACGCATTTTCGTCGTGAACCTCTCCCCGGAGCAGGTGTTTGCGAAAGGCCGCATCGTCCTCCGTGGGAGCAATGCGGCTGACGAGCGCCTTCGGCGGATTGAACTGTGTATTCGCCATGCCGAGAGGCCCGAAGATTCTCTCCCGCGCCAGTTGGTCCACTGTCCTGCCGGTCACGCGCTCGAGGATTTCCCCAAGCAGGATGAAACCCAAATCGGAGTAGACCGTCTTCGTCCCAGGTTCGTATTCGAGGGACTCGTTGCAGATATCGGCGATCGCCTCTCGCTCGGAATGGATTGTGAGGAAATAGTCCTTGTGTGCAGGGAGGCCCGACGAGTGGGTGAGCAAGTGCCGGACCGTGACGTGCTTGCGCCACTCGGGATTGGGTCCAGCGTTCCACTCGGGAACGTAGCGCGCGACGGGCAAGTCGAGCGCGATGCGCCCAGCTTCCACCTGCATGGCCACGAGCGTTGTGGTGACGACAGCCTTAGTCAGCGAAGCAGCATCGTAGATCGTGTCAGGGCTGACTGCCGGTGAAGTCGAGTCGTACGTCTGCCGTCCGAAGGCGTGAACTTGCATTTGACCGCGCAGGCCGACCGCCAGCACGCCTCCGGGGAACGCATGATCCGCGACGGCCCGGTCCAGTACGTCATATGCAGGCTTCAATTTCCCGTTAGCAGTGGAATCTCCCGCGCGTAGTTTCATGGGATTCCCGGGGAGGTCAAGTCCCGCGCCCAGTGGCGCTACTCCCGGAACATTTACGGGCACGCGCCCGCCGATGGGCACTTGGCCGAAGAGAGCGCGGCCTACGGCGCGCTGAGCTACATCGACAGTGCTGAAGGCGGCGACCCAGGACTTCGCGGCAGGGAAACGTTCAGCCAGATACGGGCTGCCAAAGCAAGCGACGATGACAGGCTTCCCCGCAGCGAGAAGACGATCCACTACAGCGGCTTCGTCGTCTGGTAGACCGACGTTGCCCTTGCGATCCGCGACGCGGACAAAAATAGCGGCAATCGCCACATCGTAGCTATCAGCTGGTGGAAGTTTGGCGGTGTCCGCGCGCACAAAACGTGTGTCCATGCGCACGCTCGCAAGCGAATCCACACGCCAACGAATTTCATTCTCGAGGTCTTCGGCTGGATAGGCGTCATTGTCTCCGGAGACTGCGACGAGCAGCGCCCGCATCGGTTTCGTGGCATCGAGCGGAAGAATGTGCTGATCGTCGCGCAGGAGAGTGACCCCGCGATCGGCAATGTCGAGCGCCGCGCGGGCAAATTCTGGCCGGTCGAATTTACTCGCCAGAGCGTCCAGGTCAACGAGCTTTGATTTGTTCAACCCGAGCTTCGCCTTGGCACGGAGAACGCGCGTGACAGCTTCGTCCACGCGCGCCATGGGAATGCGGCCGGACGCCACAGCGTCGCGCACGGCTTCGAGAGCGGCGTCGAGAACGGGCGGAACCAGCAGGACGTCCGCGCCGGCGAGGATTGAGCGCACGGCGACTTCGCCGGGCGGGTAGCGCACCGTCACGCCCCCCATATCAAGCGCATCCGTTACGACGAGGCCATCGAAGCCCATTTCGTGGCGCAGCAGATCGGTCATGATTTTGGGCGACATCGTTGCCGGAACGTCAGGATCGGGATCTAGCGCGGGGACAGCAAGATGCCCGGTCATGATAGTGCTCGCGCCAGCCGCGATAGCCGCACGGAACGGGGCGAGCTCGACCCGGTCCAGATGGGCGCGGTCGCTCGTTACGGCCGGCAGATCGAGATGCGAATCGGTGCTTGTGTCGCCGTGACCGGGAAAATGTTTCGCGGTGGCCAGCCCGCCGTTTTCTTCGACACCGCGCACGAAAGCCGCGACGAACTCGGACACGCGCGCAGAGTCTTCGCCGAAGGAGCGCGTGTTGATAATAGGATTGCCGGGGTTGCTGTTGACGTCGGCATCGGGCGCGAAGATCCACGGAACGCCCGCGGCCTTTGCTTCGAGCGCCGTAATCTTACCCATGGTGTAGGCATCTTCAGGGTGGCCCGTCGCGGCGACAGCCATGGCATGCGGGAACGACGCGCCTTCGTCGATTCGCATGGACGTGCCGCGCTCGAAATCGGCGGCGATCAGCAGCGGCACCTTGGCATGGCTTTGCAGCGTGTTAACCAGGACGGCTGTCGGGTACACTTGGCTGCGCTCGATGCCGAGCGGCGAGCCTTGCGTCTGGAGGGCAAACGAACCGATATGTTTTTCTTCGACGTCGCGCAGAAGATCCTTATACGCGAGGCTCTCGGTGGAAAGAAATCCTCCATAGCACCAGACGGCGAACAACTGCCCGATTTTTTCGTCGAGCGTCATTTTCTTGAGGGTTTGCGCGACCCAGCGCGCCCCTTCTGGAGAAAGCTTTGTCCCGGCAGGGGCAGCAATTGTGCGCGGAGTTTTCTGTGTGCGGGCCGTGGTTGCCATCAAAAATCCGGCGGGCTCCAAGTAGAGCCCGCACGCGAGAAGGGCGAGCAGCAGGAGCCAGCGAGTCAATCTTCGCATCGCGTAGATTCCGGAATTGACGCCTGCATGTCGTGGATATATATAGCACTCGCCCGGACGCGAGACAAATACGATTGTAACCACGGATGAACACAGATAAACACTGATGAAAACGAGGCCTATGGCAACCACGGATGCACACGGATGAACATGGATAAAGACGTGAGAAACGGACTGTCCACTCAGGAATTGCGGTTTGTGATGACCCACACGGCGAAGCGTGCGAAAAGGTCCGCAAGAGCGCCTGTTCGGAAGTCTTCTCTATTTTTCCTAGCCTTATCCGTGTTCATCTGTGTGCATCCGTGGTTCCAAATAACTGTTCACGCGGTGCCGCCCGATGCCCAAGTGCTTGCCGGAATTGATGTGCTTGAGGCGCAGAGATTTGCGCCGTTGGCTGGGAAGCGCGTCGGGCTGATCACAAACCAGACTGGGGTGGATCGCGGCCGCCGAAGCACGATTGATCTGCTGGCGCACGCGCCGGGAGTGAAACTTGTGGCGCTGTTCAGCCCCGAGCATGGGATTCGCGGCGCTATGGACGAGCGCGGTCCGTCCTCAACGGATGAGGCCACCGGCCTGCCGGTTTACAGCCTCTATGGGGATGACGTGCGCCCAACGGATGCGATGCTTGCAGGGCTGGACGCGCTGGTATTCGACATTCAGGACGCTGGCGTGCGTTTCTACACGTACATCACAACGATGGGTTACACGATGGAGGCCGCGGCCAAGCATCGCCTTGCGTACTACGTTCTCGACCGCCCCAATCCTCTCGGTGGCGAGCGCATCGAGGGTCCCATGCTCGACCGGGAGCGGACCGATTTCACCGGCTATTTTCCCATGCCTGTGCGTATGGCCATGACGCTCGGCGAAATGGCGCAGATGTTCAACGCGGAAAACAAGATCGGATGCGATTTGCACGTGATCCTGATTCAGAATTGGAGACGCCGCGATTTGTTTGATGCTACCGGTTTGCCGTGGGTGGATCCCTCGCCGAATCTGCGTTCACTCAGTGCGGAGATTTTGTATCCCGGCCTGGAGATCTTGCAGGCCGGCGGAGTATCTGTCGGGCGCGGCACGGACCGGCCATTCGAGCGCATCGGCGCGCCCTGGATGCGCGGCGCCGAATTCTCCGAATATATGAAGCGCCGGTCTGTGCCGGGCGTGCGGTTCGTGGCGGATCGATTCACGCCGAATTCAGGTTTGTTCAAAGGCGAAATGTGCGAGGGCGCAAGCGTCATGGTGACCAATCGCGATTCATTCGCATCCATGCGAATGGGGATCGAAATTGCCGCCGCTCTGGCGAAACTTTATCCCGGGAATTTCGATGCGACGAAAATAATTGCACTCGTTGGAAACGCCGAGACAATCAGACGATTGAAAGCGGGCGACTCTCCTGCTGCAATCGTTGGAGGCTGGAACGAGGAGCTGGAAACTTTCCGCAAAATGCGCGCCAAATACCTGCTGTATCCCTAAGCCCGCCGTCCACGCGACCTACTTATCGTGAAAGATTGCTTTCGCAATCGAGGCGTGGACTCCTTTGTTCCCGTCCACCAGCTGGGTGATGCTGAGGTCGGCGGCGACGCTGGAAAGCATGTACGCGTCGTCCCGGGTGAGGTGTTTTTCGCTCACCAGGAAATCGATCATCTCGCGCACGGCCATTTTCGTGGCTTCGTTCAGGTCTTCATTGAATCCCATGGCGATAAAGTGTGACTGCGTCTCGGCCCGCGGCCAGCGGAGATGCATATTCTTGCGCACGATCAGTTGAAATGTGCCGATCAGTGAAGTTTCCATGGCCGTGATGTCTACTTCGCCGTTCCCCTGACCGGCGTGGCCGTCGCCCACAAGCAACAGCGCCCCGGGAGCATGCACAGGGAGAAAGAGAGTCGTACCGGCTACCAACTCCTTATTGTCCATATTTCCGCCGTGCATCCACGGCGGCGCGCTGCTGATCCTGCCCGTCACCTCTGGCGGCGCCACTCCAATACTCCCGAAGAAGGGTGCTAGGGGAATTTCGATTCCCGCGCCGAAACGAGCGACCCCGCGCTTCTCATCCAGTGGAATAATTTTCGTTTTAGTATAGGGAAAATCATCGGGCAAGAAACCGAAGCCGGGCCTGAAGCGGTTGTAGGCATAAGGGACCGCGAGCCGAATGGACACGATTCGGATCTCGAGGACATCACCTGGCTGCGCGCCTTCAACGTAAATGGGTCCGGTCAGAATATGTCCGCCGGGGCCTTTGTTGGTCACTTCCTTGAAAATGTCTCGAAAGGATTGCTCGACTTGTTCGGACGGCAAGCCAGCCGCTTCCAACTGCGCGGGACTGACACCCGCGGGGAGCGTCTGAACTTCAACTGTGTCGCCGGATTGAACGCGCAATACCGGAGGCGTGCTCGCATCATAGTATCCCCAGGCTACAGTTTTCGGAGTGGGCTTCAAGGAGTACGTTTTGGGTCCTTGAGGCTGCTGCGCGCCAAACACTGATCCCGCCAAAACAATTGCGGTCACACCAAAATGGGCAAGAATACATCGATCGAGTTTCTTCATCGGATTTCCTCTCAACAGAACAGCGGGCAAGAAACTTCGTGCGAACCGCTGGAGTGTAACGCAACTGAATGCCGGGCCGATGAAGAAAAACGTCCGGAAGATCGCTCGATTGAGTTCCTAGCGGAAATGTCAGCCAAGAGCAAACGAGCCCCCGCCAGGCATGGTAAATTGCATGGCATGAAGATTTGTTCCTTGTTGCCTTCCGCGACGGAAATCCTATTCGCGCTGGGACTGGGCGACCAGGTCGCCGGAGTCAGCCACGAGTGCGATTTTCCTCTCCGCGCGAAAACGAAAACCTCCGTCGTTTCCTCCCGCTTGCCGAAAGAAGCCACTCCCGCGGAAACGGATCGCCTGGTGCGCGAACACGTCGAGCGCGGGGAATCCATCTACGCCGTGAACCGCGATCGGCTGGAAGAACTCGCCCCCGACCTGATTTTCACCCAAAACCTCTGCCACGTCTGCGCCGCCACTCCGGAAGAACTGGGCGCCGCGCTGGCTACCATCTCCAAGCAGCCGGAAATCATCAGCCTGGATCCGCACGACCTCGGCGACGTGTGGCGCGACATTTTGTGGATTGGCGAAGCCACCGGTCGCCGCGAACGTGCGCAGGAGCTCGTCACTCACGTCGGCGAGCGCCTCGGCCGCTTGAAGGAGCAACTTTCCCAGCATTCCGAACAGCCAAGGGTTGCGGTGCTTGAATGGCTGCAGCCATTTTACGTGGGTGGCCACTGGGTTCCGGAGATGGTGGAACACGCCGGCGGGATCGATGTGCTAGGCAAGGTAAGAACGCCCTCGCGCCGCGTCAGCCTTCAGGAAATCGTGGACGCCGCGCCGGAAGTTATCTTCATCGCCCCCTGTGGCTACGTCGCCGATCAGGCCCGCGACGAATATATGTCCCTGACGTTTCCGGATGAGTGGTACACGATTCCCGCCGTCCGCGACGGCCGCATCTTCGCCCTCGATGCCAACGGCCACGTCTCTCGTCCCGCTGGACGCTTGGTCACCGGCATCGAATCCATGGCCAAAGCCCTGCACCCGCAAATCGAAGTCCCTGTAAAAGCTATGCTCGGCATGTTATCCGTCCCCGCAACCGGTGCGCGCAACCGCGCCGCTGTCGCCGGCACCCCAACTTTCTAAGCGCCGCCGGCATCCACGCTCTTTCCTGATTTCACCCAATACCGATAAAACGGCAACCCCGCCACCATCAGCAACAATCCAATAGAAGACCGCCCTGGCCGTTCCAGCCAAATATTGAGTGTCAGCGCCAGCGCCCCCAACACAAACAACCCCGGCACCCAGGGATATCCCCAGCAGCGATACGGTCGCGGCATATCCGGCTCCGTCCGCCGCAACCGGAAGAGCGCCACCACGGCAAGCCCATAGAAAATCCACCCGGCAAAAATAAACAAATTCGTCAGCTCTTCAAATGTTCCCGTCAACGCCATCAGGCTCGCCAGCACACACTGAAAAATCAGCGCCCGCCCCGGCGTCCGGTATTTCGGATGAATCCCATCCGCAATCTTGAAAAAAATTCCGTCGCGCGCCATCGCATACGGCACGCGCGCCCCGCTCAACACCGACGAGTTCATCGAGCCCAGTGCCGAAATCACCATCGCCAGCGTCACCCAAGCCGCGGCACCATGGCCCACCACCCGTTCGACCACATCCGAAGCCACATGCGCCGAAGTCGCCACGCTCTGAAATGGCAGCACCTTCAGGCAAGCCGCGCTGAAAAGCAGATAAACAATTGCCACCAATCCGACCCCGCCAACCAGCGCCCGCGGAATGTTTCGCTGCGGATTCTCCACTTCCGATCCGACCAGATTCAAATCCTCCCACCCGTCATAAGCCCAAAGTGCCGCCGCCAGCGCCGCCAAAAATGCGCCGAGCAACCCCGTGCTTCCCGCCACGGGCCACATCGGCCCCGGCATATGCGCGCCAGAGGCCGGCAGCGCGAACGCCACCCCAATCACCATCAGCACACCGAAAAGTTTGATCGCCGTCAGAAAAACCTGTACGCCGCCGCCCAGCCGCACGCCAAGATAATTCACGCCCGTCATCAGCACCAGCCAGAAAACGCCAAGTGGCTGGGCCCAGGTAAAAACAAAGTCGTAGGGTTTCAGCCATCCCGTCAGTCCCGGAATCGCGATGTGCCAGGTGAAAATAGGCGTTGCCACCGCCGGAATAAAAAATCCCATGAACCGCATCATCCCCGCCGCAATGGAAGACTGCGACGACGGCCGCCCCACAATCGAGTGCATCCAACCAAATAGAAATCCCCACGTAGCGCCGAGCCCGCGCCGCAAGTAAGCGTACTCGCCACCCGCTTCGGGAATCGCCGCGCCCAACTCGGCGAACGAAAGCGCACCGAAAAGCGAAAGAACCCCTCCGACAATCCACGCGGCGAACACGATGGACACGCTGCGGCCCTCGCGCGCCATCTCCGCGGGCTTCAGAAAAATTCCCGTGCCGATCATGGTGCCCACCACAATTGCCATGGAAGCCCATGCCCCCAGCCCGCGTACAAGTTCCAACCGCTTTTCGCTCATAATCCTCCGGAGCCGCAGTTCGGAAAAGTGTAGTTCAACCCCCGCCGCTAATCGTCATGAAGTCGCGGCGCGTTGTGCAAATATCCGGCTAACCAGCGCCCCGAGTGCAAAAGTCACGCACGACCCGATCAGCACGTACCAGGTGAATGCAATCTTCGTGTAGCCCAGCGCCAGCAGCACGCTCGCCAACCCGCCAAACATTCCCACCAGCGATCCCGTTCCATTCGCGCGCGAATCAAAAGTCCCCAGCAGAAAAAGCCCAAGCAAGCTGCCAAAGGGAAGCGACGCGACCGCCAGCCCCGCCTCCAGCAGGTGCCCCCACGGCAGCAATCCAAATAAAATCAGCACCGAGCCCCACACCAGCGTCATTCGCCGCGACAACTTCAGAAACGCCGCTGGATCCGCTTTCTTCCCGCTCAGCGCCGCGAAATCCAGCACGCTAGACGCGGCAAGCGAATTCAGCGATCCGCTGGCATTCGACATGGCAATCGCCAGTATCGAAGCCAGCAGCAAGCCAACGAGCCCCGTCGGCATCTCTCGTATCAGGAAATGCGGCAGGATGCTGTCCGTGCGGTCTCCCGGACCAAGCAGCGGTGAGCGCTGGGCGAACACAAAAAGCAAGACTCCCACCAATAAAAAAACAGTGAATTGAAATAACACTATGAAGCCGCTGGCCAGCAACGCGCGGCCGCTATCCCGCTGGTTTCTCGCCGCCAGCAACCGCTGCACAATCGTCTGATCCGTGCCGTGACTGGCCAGTGTAAAAAAAGCCCCGCCGATCACTCCAGACCAGAATGTGTATGTCGTCGCCAGATTCCAGCCGAAATCGAATACCTGCAGTTTGTTGCCGTTCACGGCGGCCACCTGTGCAACTTCATTCCACCCGCCAGGAATGCGATGCAGCAACATCCCGAGCGTCACCACGCTACCCAGGAGGTAAAGCAAAAACTGCGCTACGTCCGTCCAGATCACCGCCTTCATCCCGCCTTCAAAGGTATACAGCACCGTCAGGGCGATCACGACGACCACCGCCAGCCGCTCCGAAGTCCCCAGCGCCACGCTCACCACCAGCGCAATCGCCGCCACTCGCACGCCTTCCGCAAGCGTGCGCGTCATCAAAAACGTCACGGCC
>Ga0137409_10002083_pt1 | contig 21545 bp, 14 predicted proteins | sample CZODoug1_16funga_FD_122059 | JGI IMG/M metagenome (GOLD analysis project Ga0137409, IMG submission 122059) | Vadose zone soil fungal communities from Angelo Coast Range Reserve, California, USA - CZODoug1_16fungal (Hybrid Assembly) | ecosystem: Environmental > Terrestrial > Soil > Vadose zone... | reverse complement strand
CCACTCGAATCTCTGATGCTCCTCGCTGAGCGTCGCCTCCGCGTCCTCTGAGACGAAAGCGGCGAGGGTGATGCACATCTCGATGGTGTTGGTGGCGTGCAGGTAGAAGCTGCTCACCGTCACGTTGTACAATGATTCGGGCTCGAGGCCGGTTTCTTCGCGAAGCTCGCGGACCGCCGCTTTCTCAGGCTTTTCGCGTGCGTCGATCTTACCGTAGACGGTCTCCCACGAGCCTGGCCGCTTGCCATCCTCGGCACGCTGGAGCGTGAGGACGCGCCAGTCGCCTCCGTTGTGTCGGATCACGAAGAGCTCGATGACGCCGGGAGTGATTTTTGTCATTGTCTGATCGGGCATCCGCTCATAGACGATGGGCTTTGGCGAATTATATGCCGGGTGATTGACACCTGGATCGTGACGCGAGACTTCCGGCTCAATCACCCGGACCAGCTCCTGCGCGCTGGTATTTCCCGCGAGTAGCTGCGCGCGGCCGCAGCCCCAGAGCGAACGGGTACCAGAAGCGCGGGCTGAGGCGAGCAGCCGCTCGGGCGGATCGCCAGCGGCAATCGATCGCCCGATCTCGGGAGTGGTGACGAGCACTTCCGTTACCGCTATGCGGCCCGAGTATCCCGTCATCGAGCATTCCTTGCAACCCATCGACACATGGATCATTGAATCTTCCGGAATGGAGCCGGCGAGACGGCGCGGCACGCCGGCGTTCGCTACAAGCTTGCAGGCGGGGCAGAGTCTTCTAATCAGGCGTTGCGCCAATACTCCCTTTAGAGCCCCCGCAAGCTTGACCGGATCGACGCCGAGATCGGTGAGGCGGACGATAGAGCTGCACGCGTCGTTGGTGTGCAGGGTCGCGAACACCAGGTGACCAGTGAGTGACGCCTGAATGGCGATGGCCGCCGTCTCCCGGTCGCGAATCTCCCCGATCAGCACGACGTCCGGATCCTGGCGGAGAACCGATCTCAGCGCGGACGCGAACGTGAGTCCGGCCTTCTCGTGAATCTGCACCTGAACGATTCCCGGAATCCGATACTCGACCGGATCTTCCACCGTGATGATGTTGACCCCGCGGTGTTGCAGCAGGCGAAGCGCAGCGTAGAGTGTCGTCGTTTTGCCCGAGCCGGTCGGGCCCGTGACGAGAATCAAGCCTTCCCGCACCTCGAGCAGCTTCTGCATGCGCGGGCCGTCGATGGGATCGAGACCAAGAGCCTCGACCGACCGAAGCGCTGCGCGGGAGTCGAGAATCCTGATCACCACCTTTTCGCCGTGAGAGGCTGGCAGTGTGGAGACGCGCAAATCCACGCGAGCGCCGTTGATTGCAACGCGCGCCCTCCCGCCCTGCGGCCGCAAACGGTCGGCGATGTCCATCTGCGACATGATTTTGATGCGCGACACGAGGGGGACACCAACCGCTTTGGGGAGGACCATCACTTCCTTCAGCATTCCATCGATTCGATAACGGACGGCGATCCCGCTCTCCCCTGCCTCCAGATGAATGTCGCTCGCACCCGTAGCGATTCCTTCCGCCACGATGTGGTCGACGAGCTTGATCACCGGCCGCTCGGCATCCTTCTCGTCTATCTCGCTCTCCGTCGCGTCGGCCCTCTCGAAGACTGACTGCAAGTTGGACTTATCCGCGCGGTCGAGAAGCTTGCTGACGCGCTCGACGGGGGAGTAGACCTCTTCGATGCGCTCGAGAATGAGATCAGGAGGGGCAAGGGACATCCGAACGCTGCGCCTGGTGGCGAAGGCCAGCGTTTTCTCACAATCGATATCGTACGGGTTGGAGGTGGCAATGTCCAAAGTTGAGTGAGAGATCGCGAGTGGAAGAATCTCGAATCGACGGGCGAGCCACTCGGGAACTTTCTCGCGCGCCTGTGAGCTGACGAGCAGACCCTTAGCGATCCCGACGCGAGCTCGCTCGGACAAGGCTACCAGGATTTCGTCGTCTGTAATCAGTCCTTCGTCGACCGCGGCACGCCAGTGGCTGACACCGACCTTCGACTCGATGGAATCGACCGAGGTTGCTGGCAGCAGCTCGCGAAGTATAGGCAGCAGCCATCTATCGTTCGGGAGTACATTCAGAGTACCGGTCACGCGACAAGCTACGCGGGGTTACCCAGCGACTCATGGCCAAATAAGCTCTGGCGGAATCACACCTTCACCCGGTTGCCACCAGCTTCTCGCGATGATATCTGTTGCCTCTCCATGCGATTCCTAATCTCCAGCACGCGTAAGTACCGACGATCGCCTGCCCTCTTTGCCTTCCTCGCGCTCACCGTCGGCGTTACGGGAGTGGCGAGGGCCCAATCGCCGATCGAGTGTCGCGCGCATCCCGCGGCGAGTCAGGCCGTGGAACGAGGTTGGACGGCATATCGGAAGGGTGACATCTCGAGCGCCGAGGCAGAGTTCAAGCGAGCGCTGGCGCTCTGTCCGAATGACGCGGGGGCGCTGACGGGCGCGGGGTACGCGGCGATGCGGCAGGGTCGCTTGCCGGACGCACGTATTTTCTTCCGACGGGCGGTCGCGGCAGACTCGACCTCGTACGATGCCGTGGCTGGCGCGGGCATGGCCGCGTACCGAGCTGGAGATCCAGTGAGCGCCCGCCGCAGCTTTGAGCGCGCGCTCCAGATCACGCCGGGCGATTCTACAGCGCTTTCGTACCTCGCCAGGATTCCCGTACCGATTGTCGACGCCGGCCCGACCACTCGTGCGCGGCCGACATCGACGACCGTCGTCTCGAGAACTGGCAGGCGAGTCTTCGAGGTGCGCGATGCCGCGGGGCGCTGGTCTCCGCTATGGATCAAAGCAGTCAACCTCGGCGCGGCCTTACCTGGAAAGTATCCGTCCGAGTTTCCTCCCAACGACAGCACGTATGAGAGATGGATCGCTCTCATCGCCGAGATGGGGGCGAACGCCATTCGACTCTACACGATCCACCCCCCGCATTTCTACGCTGCGCTGAGGAGCTGGAATCTCGCGCATCCAGCGCATCCGATCTGGCTCATTCACGGCGTGTGGGCTGAGCTCCCGCCGGGCAAGAAGGAGGAGAAGTACGACGATCCTCAATGGCTGGGACAATTTCGCGGTGAAATGCGACACGTGGTTTCGCTGCTCCACGGCGATGCAGCAATTCCTGCCTCACCCGGACACGCAAGTGGCGTTTATCGCGCCGATGTGTCGCAGTGGACACTCGGTTACATCATCGGACGGGAATGGGAGCCGTACTCAGTCGTCGCCTACAATTCTCTCCGGCGAAATCGAACTAGCTACAGCGGAACGTATATCACTGTGCGCAATGGTAATCCGCTCGAGGCGTGGCTCGCCGAGCAGTGTGACTACCTCGTGGGCATCGAGATGCAGCAATACAACGCGCAGCGGCCGGTTGCCTACACGAATTGGCCAACGCTCGATCCGCTGGCGCATCCGACAGAGACCACCAAGGCTCGAGAGGTCGCCATGCTCAAGGCGCGTGGCGAGAAGATCGTCGAAATGCCGAAGGAATACGACAACGACTCCGTGTCTCTGGATGCGGTAAGAATGCGCGCGACGGACGCGTTTCCAGCTGGAGTGTTCGCTTCATACCACGCGTACCCGTACTATCCTGACTTTCTTCTGGTCGATCCCGGATATTTGAACGCGCGCTCGCCCGAGGGCCCGAGCAACTACTTCGGATATCTACGGGAGTTGGTCGCGCATCACGGTGACATGCCGGTCGTGATCAGCGAGTACGGCGTGCCATCCTCGCGCGGCATTGGGCATTTCCAGCCGCAGGGCTGGAATCACGGCGGCCTGTCCGAGCAGCAACAGGCACTCGTCGATGCGCGGCTCACGCGAGACATTTATGCGTCCGGAGCGGCGGGAGCGGGTCTCTTCGCGCTCATCGACGAATGGTTCAAGAAGAACTGGATCGTACTCGACTTCGAATATCCGCCTGAAAGGAAAAGACTTTGGCTCAATCCGCTGGACCCCGAGGAGAACTACGGAGTCGTGGCGATGCGCGCCGGCAGCAAGGGCTCAACAATCACGATTGATGGTGATAGCTCTGACTGGCGCGGGCGACCCGTGCTTTACGGGGCGACTGGACCTCGCTTCAGCGGACCAGCGGCGCTCCAACTCAAATCGTTGCGGGTGGCGCAGGATCAGGCCTACGTTTACCTGCGGCTCGACGTCGGGCGAATCGACTGGGCTCATGCTCATTATCAAATCGGGATCGACACCTACCGTCGCGATCTCGGCGACAAGCAACTACCAAACACCGGCACACGCGCGCCAGTCGGGCTCGAGTTCGTCCTCGATCTCGGAGGACCGGAGGCGAGCCAGCTGCTCGTCGATCACCCGTACGATCCTTATCGTCCGGTAGTGATCGCTGGCAGTAGACCGACGGCAATTCAGTACGTGTACAATCCGGCGGTACGGATCGTCGCGAACGATCTTGGGCAGTGGGATTCACTCGTCGTTGTCCCGAACAGGCGGAAGATCGGACGTGACGGCACGATCTATCCGGCCATCAGCTACAACCGCAATCGAATGCTCTACGCGCGGGAGGCCGACAATTCGCTCGCAGATTGGTTCGCCGACACCCGAACGGGAGTAATCGAGGTGCGACTCCCGTGGGGAATGCTTCAACTCCTGGATCCTTCCACGCGGAGTGTGCTCTCTGGCAACACTTCCACCGGAAAGGTCTCCGGCGCAGCAACAGACGGATTCCGATTTGTCGTCGAGAGCTACGATCCGTTCAGTCCGCGCTCAGGCGGCGACTATCTACCTCGTGGCGTGGGCACGTCGAAATTCGCGGAGCCTCCGACGTGGAGCTGGCCACCGTGGGAAGCCCCACACTGGTATGCGGAGGTGAAGCCGGTGTTCGCCGCGATGCAGCGCACCTTCGCGGGAATCCCGGAGCATCCTCTCGCACGGTAGATCACGATTAAGGCAACTGCAACTTATGACTACCGGCCGGGGGCTGTCGGCCATTCGGCTGGTGGCTCCGAGCGAAACCAGACCGGTTCGAGACGCCGCCCGTAGCCATCCATGGCCGACCCGCCCATAGCCCCTGGCCGGTAGTCATAAGTAAGTAATTCTGAACGTCAACGATCATGAGTGAAGCGTGCTCTCAGAGGATGCGACCTCTAGAACCCCACTCGCGCGCGCAGGGAGAACGTGTACCACTTGTACTCGCTGCCCGTCTGCCCGGGACCAGCTACGTTCGCATATGCTCCAGCTGCACTGACTTCGTGCGCAGGATCGAAGCGATATCCCAACGCCATCGCGGCGCGCTCGGCGAGACGCGAGCCGGCGCTCGAACCAAAGAACTCGATGCTCTGGCGACCCAATCCTGCGTCGGCGTCCGCATTCCAGCCGAGCTGGCCGCCTATGCGTCCGCGACCGCTCGCCTCAGCGAGTGTGTATCGCCGCGGCGCGAAGTAGCCATCGGACGACGTCGTATCGTATCCGAATTGGCGTCCGCCGACAGCGAGACTCCAATTCCGGCTGCCGGTCCACCGCAGCGTTGACGAGAACGCGTTCCGCGCGTTCTCGCGCGTGCCGCCGGACATGCGCGCGTGGCTCGCCGCGCCGGAGAGAGTAAACCGCGACGGCAGGGCAAGCGTGGCCTCACCAGCAACATCCGAGCTGACAACGCCGTTGGCGATCAGCAGCGCCGTCTCGTCGAAAGGTGCGCGTGAGCCACTGAGTCCAACAGTGAGCGAACGTCCAACGTTTCCCGTCAGGCGGAGCGCACCACTGCCCATCGTCCGCTGGGGATTCGTCGATGGAACGAACGTGGATGAATGCCTTGTGACTCCACCATCGGCACGAACCTGCCATGAGCTTTCGCCGGGTTGCCACCGCGCAAAGAGATTGACAGCGTCAGCGCGCGAATCAATCGCCGCGAAATTCGCGCTGCGTTCCATGTACCTTCCTCCGATTGCGCCGTTCCACCATGCGCGGGCCAGGTAATCGACCGAGAGCACCGTCGCACGATTGTGGTCGCTGTCATTGATGCTGACCGCGGAGATCGTCGCACTCGGCCTCAGGTCGGCCTGCACCCATCTGAGCAATGTGCGCGCATCGCCGTAGGCCGGGTTTGCCCGCAGCGCAAGCTGTAGCGCCGATTCAGCGTCGGTCTGGCGGCCCTGCCAGGAGAGAACTTGCGCCAACCCAGTGAGGGCCTCGGGATCCCGAGGATCGGTGGCCAGCACCTGTCGCCAGGTCTGCTCGCTCCGATCAAGCTCGCCTCGCCACCCGATCACGCGTGCCAATCCCTTTTTTGCGGCGGCGTTGCCAGTCTTGGCCAACTGCACGTACATGGCCTCGGACTCGTCAAACTGGCCGTTCCAGGCGAGTGCGCGCGCGTACTCGATCGATGCATCGCGATCGTTTGGATGATCAGCGAGCCACCCCTTGTAGGCCGCCAGCGCCTCGCTCAACCGACCGGACCAGGCGAGGGTTTGGGCGCGACCGATCACGGCGTCGCGCGAGCGCTGCTTGCCGGCAATGAGCGAATCGTAGGTCGCGATCGCCGAGGCATATTGCCCCTGCCAAGCCAAGGTGCGAGCCAGGGCGAGCCGTCCCTCGGCGTCGCGCGGCTCCATGACTATGTAGCGCCGATAGAGGGCGATCGCCTCGTCGAACTGGTTGTCCCACGAGCGAAGTGTCGCGAGCCGGAAGACCGCGATGGAGGCCGGCGAAGGATCTTGCGCGATGATCGCCTCGAACAATGCACGCGCTGCGACATAGTCGCCGGCGTCGTATGCGCTCTCCGCCCTGGCAAGCGCGTCCTTTTGAAGTGCCGGTTGGCCCGTCTCGCCGGAGCGGGTAGTTGGCACGGCGCTAGTTACTGCTGCACGCCGCGTGGCTGTGGCGCAACCCGCCAGTACGGTGAGACTCGCAAGAATCAACGAGGCTCGACGAAATTCGAGAGATGAGCGCATGAATGCCTTAGCTGCTGATGTGGGTCGAAAGGGATCCCGATGCCCGGTCTTTCCAGGTGATCCCCCGTATGATGGACGACGATACACGTCGTTCAATAACGACCCATTCAGCGCGCCCGTCTTTCCTCTAGAGCACGCTCCAGAAATCGCGTCCGATATCGACCGAAAACGTCCAGCGCCCGTCGCGGAGGCCCCGGGCAACGTCGAGCCGCAATACGTCAAAAACGGTGAGTGCCCCGAGCCCGACCGATGGATACCACCCTTGCCGGGCAGTTTTGAAAGCCACGGAACGGTCGATCCACACTCCCGTGGCGAACGGTGCGAGTGTGATCGTACCCGGGGCGCGGCCGAATCTGCCAAGCGGGATTGGGAGGAAGGGCGCAAGGAAGCGATACTCGATCCGCTGACTCACGCCTCCCCGGCCGATGAATTCGTGGAAATCGTAGCCAGGACCGGTCGTAGGCCCACCAAGGTAGACCAGGTGCTGCGCCGGCACCGTATCGTGGCTGAAGATTCCAGCGGCGATCGTGTGAAAGAGGATCCGGCTCGAGCCGAACGGCTTCTGGAGATCGAGCACCGCCGATGGTCGCAGAAACTCTCCGCGAAATGAAGACCCCCAGCTCTCTCTCCGAATACCGCTTACGGTCAAATGAGCACCAAGCTCAAAACCGCCGAACGTCAAGGTCGCCCCTCTATCCAATCCCAGCGTCAGGCGACTCTCGTGCAGCTGGAGCGCCGGTATGGTGGGTTCAAACCGACCGGCTGCTGGTCGCGCGTGAACAGCAAGCGGCTCGTGCTGCTCGTAGGCGAGCTCGAACGAAGGCCGCCACCCGAGTCGCGCCAAAGATCCGGCCAGAGAGATTGAACGCGCGTCGTAGGTGTCGGTGTAATCGCTGCCAAATTCCTGCGCCGCAATGGTGTTGCGCACCATTGACGTTTCCTGCTCGTCGCTGACGTCCCGAAACTGTCGCTCCGCGCCGAGAGTCAGCGACGACCCAGCTCCGGTGCGGTATTCCAGCGCGCCGCGCCCCTTGAATTCGGCGTCGCTGAATCCATAGCGGCCGGATGCCGTGATGGCGAAACCAGACCCGATCCGCTGAAGGAATCCGCTTCCGAGAGCCAGGCCTTCCACGCGGTTGAAACGCGCGATGTCCGAGACGTGCCGCGCCGAGAAGAGGAAATTCTTGCTTCGCGCCAGCGCCTGGGCGCGAACGAGGGCGCGCGCCTCCTCCTGGACCTTCTGCACGTCCTCGTCCGTGACCGCTCTCACGTCGGGAGGCAGCGAATCCAGAACGTGGCCGGAGAATGGGAAAGGATTCAGGGCCCTGTCAGCTGCCGGTGCCACCACAATCTCAGGACCCGTGAACATGGTTACCGGAATTCCCCTGTTCACTTCGTAGCAGCAGATCTCCCACCGGCCACGGATGATGCCGCGCGCCGGATAATCGAGCCACGAGCCGGTGCGGCGAATCTCGATCTCCTGCCGACGCGGCAGCCAGAACCTGCCTTCGATGAGCGCGTTCTCGAGGACGACCGACACATCCTCCAGATCCTTGTCCATGAGCGCGGCGCGCGTGAAGCTGAATGCCATGCGCACGACTTCTCCGGTCTCGCGGTCGATGTAGACGGCGCCCACGGCGCGCGGCTGGCGGTCATCCTTCGGGCGTACTCTCACCTCATAGACGTCGAGCACGCGAGGTCCGAGCCTGATCTGAAGCGAGTCGCGGATGGCGAAATCGTAGACCTCGAGGCCGATTGGCGAGAGAGGATGCGGAACGTCCTGAACCTCATCGCCTTCGCCGATCCTGATGATGTTCCTGAAGTTGTTCTGGACGATCCCGAGATGATCGCGGTGGTAGTTGATGTCGGTGGGCAGCAGCAGCGTGTCGCGGCGCCCCATGATGCGCTGCTTGCTCAGATCGGGAGCGCGCCAGTAGACTTCCAACCCCAGCTCGTCCGCCTTCACGATTTTTGGCGGCTCGGGAAATCCTTCTCCAAATTGTGCGAGGAACGTCACGTAGCCGTGCGCCGTAGCCTTGTAGTCGGCGAGCGCGGTATCGGCGATCTGGCTGGCCCTTCGCGCGGTGGCGTGCTCGACGAGCTCGCGCGTTCGAGGATCGTTCCACGTCTGCTGCGACCCGAGGGTGCTCGTCGAGATGATTGTCGCTAGAATGCCGATAACACAGCGAAGCCTCATGGAGGAAAATTAGTTGTTGGTCGAACCTGAGGGGGGACAGATCAAGACCGCGATCACGACGGCGAGGCGATGAGCTTCGAGGATTTCAGGCGGCGCGCCGCTGGAGCGACGCTGGTGCCGGTATGGAAGGATTGTCTGCTCGACACCGACACTCCGGTCTCGGCGTTCGCCAAGGTGAAGCGCGGTCCGTTCGCTTTCCTTCTCGAGTCGGCGCCCGCGGGCGGCGAGACATGGTCGCGTTACACCTACCTGGGAAGCGAGCCGCGCTCAGCGTGGAGACTCGCGAACGGCGTCGTGGAAGACTGGACGAGCGAGAGAGGATGGCACAATGCGCGGACACCGGCCGACCCGCTCGCCGATCTGGGCGCTCTCATCGACACAGAGAAACCGGCCGACATTCCGGATCTCGGTCAGTTCTGGGGCGGAGTCGTTGGCTATTTCAGCTACGACATCGTTCGGCTGATCGAGAAGCTTCCCAACCGTCCCGAGGATGGTCTCGGAACTCCGGACGCCGTGTTCGTGTTTACGCGCTCGCTGGTGATTCTCGACAATCTGCACGGGCGCGCCCGCGTCGTCGTATCAGTCCCGGTTCCAAAGGGGTCGAGCGAGGCCGGGCTTCGGACGCTGTACGATGGCGCCAACGCCGAGTTGGACAATATTCTGGCGCGTTTGCGAAAACCGGGGCGGCTGGAGACGATGTCTCCGGACTTGAGCGCCAAAGCGATCGAGGGCCACTCCAGCTACGAGCGTGCAGATTTCATCGAGCACGTGGACCGGATCAAGGAATACATCCGCGCCGGCGACTGTTTTCAGGCGCTCTTGTCGCGGCGCATCGACGTTCCGCTCGATTTCGACCCCGCCGATCTGTACCGGGCGCTACGGGCGATCAATCCGTCGCCCTACATGTACCACCTCGTGCTCGATGGGCTCGAGATCGTGGGTAGCTCACCCGAGTTACTCGTACGGGTAACGGACAACCACATTACGCTGCGTCCTATCGCCGGCACACGGCCACGCGGCAAGACTCCGGAAGAGGACAAGCGGCTCTCGGCGGAGCTCCTCGCTGACGAGAAGGAGCGGGCCGAGCACGTGATGCTGGTGGATCTCGGACGAAACGACGTCGGTCGCGTGGCGAAATACGGCACCGTGAAAGTCACAGAGCTGATGAAGATCGAGAAATACTCGCACGTCCTCCACATCGTGAGTCAGGTTGAGGGAGAGCTGAACGATGGGCTCTCGGCTCTCGACGTGTTCCGCGCGACGTTCCCCGCCGGCACGATGACCGGAGCGCCGAAAATTCGCGCGATGGAAATCATCGACGAGCTGGAGCCCGTATCACGCGGACCGTACGCGGGGGCGATTGGCTACATCGGCGCCGGGGGCAAGCGAATGGATCTGGCAATCACGATCAGGACGTGCGTCATCGCGGACGGCACGGCATCGGTCCAGGCAGGCGCGGGCATCGTCGCCGATTCGGTTCCCGAGCGCGAGTGGGAGGAGACGCGAAGCAAAGCCCAAGCCCTCTTGAGCGCCATTGCATCGGTGCGACAGGCTCGCCAAGGGGTTGATTGAATGATTGGTGTTGCGAGATGACGCGATAAGCGGAAAGTGCGATGATCATCGGACTGACTATTCCTTCGTACGAGCGCTTCGAAGTCGGCGATGCGCGCGTCGTCGCGGCGCAAGGTTGCGCGCCGGGCATTCGCGAAGTGCTTGAGAAAGAAAGGCTGTACGACTACGCCGCCCGCCAGCCGGACGCGATTCCGCTCGTCGGACGTGCGCCTGTTTTCGCGGTGAACCTTCCCGGCGCCTGCGGCAGAGTGGTGGTGCGCCACAACATGAGAGGCGGATGGATGGCCAAGATCAGCAGCGACCTCTTCTTGTTTCCGACGCGGGGGTATCGAGAGTTGCTCGCCTCCCTTCGTTTGCGCGCGAGCGGTGTGAGCACGCCAGAGGTAGTCGCCTACGTGTCATATCCGAAGAATCTCATGCTCCGCCGTTCCGACGTTGCAACGCGTGAGATCCCCAACGGCCACGATCTTTCAGTCGCGCTGGCAAAAGTCACAGACCACGATCATCGGGTGATGATCCTCGATGCGATGGCGAAGATGCTGCGATCGCTGACGCACGCGGGCGCGCACCACCAGGATCTAAATCTCAAGAACGTGCTGCTGACGGCCGGGAACGGTCCGGGGCTCGACGCTCACGTGCTCGACGTCGATCGCGTTCGGTTCAGCTCGCCGGGATCGCCGCTGGTGGCGAAAGCGAATCTCGACCGTCTCATTCGCTCGCTTCGAAAGTGGCGCGATCTTCACTCCCTTCCCTACTCGGCGGAAGACGAAGAGTACCTGCGCCTGAAGAGCGTCGAGTGAGCGCAGCACTGGCGCCCGGGGTACCAGACAACATCTGCATCGTGATGATGAGCGCCGTCGGTGACGCCGTCCACGTGCTGCCGGTGATCAACGCGCTCAAGCGGGCGAATTCCAGGGCGCGGATTACGTGGGTACTCCAGCCGGGTCCGGCCGCACTGGTGCGCGGCCACCGATCTATCGACGAGATAATCGTCTTCGATCGCTCGCGGGGCCTGATGGCGTTCGCGGACGTCTCGTCGGAGCTGGCGAAGAGGCGGTTCGATCTGGTGATCAATCTCCAGGTCTATTTCAAGGCGGGGATCGTGACCGGCGCGACGCACGCACCGGTCAAGCTTGGCTTCGATCGCGCTCGTGCGCGCGACCTGAACTGGCTCTTTACCAACAGAAAGATTCCGCCGCATGCCATCCAGCACGTGCAGGATCAGTATTTCGAGTTTCTCCGGGCCCTGGGAGTTTCTCCCGAGCCGGTAGAGTGGGATCTTGGTCCGTGGCCTGACGAGCGCGAGTGGCAGCGGAATTTCGTTGGTTCGATCAGCCGGCCGATCGCGTCGATCGTCGTCGGAACCAGCAAGCCGGAGAAGGACTGGGTTCCGGAGCGGTGGGCCGAGGTAAGTGACGCGCTCCAGGAGGAGTTTGGCATGCAGGTGGTCCTCGTCGGTGGTCATTCAGAGCGAGAGCTCGCCGCGGAGCGCCTCGTCATGGAACACGCGAAGCACAAACCACGCACCGAGCTGGGGAGCGGCCTGAGACATCTCGTCTCGATTCTCGATGCGTCGGCGCTGGTGCTCTCGCCGGATACTGGTCCGTTGCACATGAGCGTGGCGCTCAACCGGCCGGTGATCAGTCTCATGGGCTACACCAATCCAAAGCGCACTGGACCTTACCGGAGGTTCCAGGATCTGATCATCGATGCGTACGGTGATCCCGGGGAGGATTATCCGATCTCGATGGAGAACCGTCCGGGGAGAATGCAGCGAATCGAGACCAGTCACGTGCTGGAGAAGGTCCGGGTGTGGCGCGATCGTTACGCACGCGAGGCAGGAAGATGACACCGCGGAAATCCAATCAATCCCCATCGAAGAAGGCACCCGCCATCAAGGTGCCCGTCAAAGAACAGGTCTCGGCGGGCGGGGTTGTGTTTCGCGGCGACAAGGGAAAAATCGAAGTCGTGATCATCTCCGTCGGCAGACAGAATAGATGGCAGCTGCCCAAGGGGATGATCGAGAACGGGGAGAGTCCCGAGACCGCGGCGGTGCGGGAAGCGCGCGAAGAGGCAGGCGTGTCGAGCGAGGTCGTGCAACTTATCGAGACGATCGAATACTGGTACGCCGGGCTCGAGAACGGCATCAGGGTGCGCTTCCACAAGCGCGTTCACTTCTTTCTTCTTCGCTACCTGTCGGGCGACACCAAGGACCACGACTGGGAAGTGAACGAGGCGCGCTGGGTGCCGATCGACGACGCTACGAGCCAGCTTGCCTTTGACAACGAGCGGCGGGTAATGGAAAGGGCGCGCGAGCTAATCGGGTGAAGTCGCGAGATCGCCGAACTGATACCTGACTCCCACGTCCCGCATCAAGCCCACCAGTCGCACGAGCGGCAATCCCATCACGGCGAAATAATCTCCCTCGATGCGCTCGACGATCGTAGCTCCGTATCCCTGGATGCAGTAAGCGCCCGCCTTGTCCGTCGGCTTTTCCATCGCGATGTACTCATCGATCTCGTCGTCGCGCAACCGCCGGAACTTGACGCGCACTTCCTCGATCGCAGAGCGGAGCTTCCGACCGCGTGAAACGGCGACGGCGGTGATGACCGTGTGCTCGCGGCCACTCAACATGCGCAGCATTCTGGCAGCGTCGGCAGTGTCGGCTGGCTTACCGAGGACCTTGCGATCGATGACGACGACCGTATCGGCGCCGATCGTTATGAGATCAGGGTCGCGCGAGGCTATAGCGCTCGCCTTCTCCCGGGCGAGCCGCTCCGCGTAACGGCGCGGTGACTCACGCGGGCGCACCGTCTCGTCGATGTTCGCCGGACGCACCTCGTGCGCGATTCCGATGAGGTTGAGGAGGTCCCGCCGTCGTGGGGAGGCCGAGGCGAGCACGACGCGGCAGCCACTCACCGCTCGAGCCAGAGCGTTACTGGTCCATCGTTCACGAGCTCGACATCCATCATTTCGCCGAACTCGCCACTTTCGACTCTGAGGCCGCGCTCGCGCAGCGCTGCCAGAAAGCGCTCGTACAGCGGGATCGCCTCCTCGGGACGCGCGGCGTCGATAAAGCTGGGCCGCTTTCCCTTGTCGGTATTGCCATACAGCGTGAATTGCGAGACGACCAGCATTGCTCCGCCGACTTCCGAGAGAGCGAGATTCATTTTTCCATCGGCATCGCCGAAGAGGCGGAGGCCCGAAGTTTTCTCGGCCATCCAATCAACTTTCTCGGGAGTGTCGCCGTGCGTGAATCCGACGAGGATGAGGAATCCCGTCCCGATGCTTCCCGTCGTTCGCTCACCGATGCGGACTTCCGCCCGCGAGACCCGCTGAAGCAGGACTCTCAGTACTACTCCACCGTGACCGACTTGGCGAGGTTGCGCGGCTGGTCTACATTCGCGCCCCGCTTGACGGCGATGTAGTAGGCGAGGAGCTGGAGTGGCACCGACGCGAGCACGGGTGTGAGCATGTCCTTCGTCTGTGGTATGCGGAACTCGTAGTCCAGCTTCCCGGCGAGGGATTCTTCCTCGCGCGTCGTGATCGCGATCACGCGTCCACCTCTGGCCTTCACTTCCTGCACGTTCGAGACGACCTTGTCGAACACGGCGTCGTGGGGCGTGACGAAAACCACAGGCATCTTCTCGTCGATCAGCGCGATCGGGCCGTGCTTCATTTCCGCCGCCGGGTAGCCTTCGGCGTGGATGTAGCTGATCTCCTTCAGCTTGAGCGCTCCTTCGAGCGCCGTCGGGAAGCTGTATCCCCGGCCCAGGTAGAGGAAATTCTGTGCATTCTTGAACTCCTCGGCGATCTTCTCGACCTCTGGCGCACGGTCCAGAACCTTCTGGATCTTGGCGGGAAGCCTCTGCATCTCCTCGATGATTTCTTTCCCATCCACCATCGATAGATTGCGCAGCCTGGCGAGCTTGAGCGTGAAGAGAAGTAAAGCGATCACCTGACTCGTAAAAGCTTTGGTCGAGGCCACTCCGATTTCCGGGCCGGCATGGACGTAAATCCCGCCATCGCTCTCGCGCGCGATCGTCGAGCCGACGACGTTGACGATTCCGTACGTGCGAGCGCCGCGGGACTTGGCTTCGCGCATTGCGGCGAGGGTGTCCGCCGTCTCACCCGATTGTGAGATCACGATGCACAGCGTCTTGTCCGTGACGACGGGATTCCGATAGCGAAATTCCGAAGCGTACTCGACCTCGACGGGAATGCGCGCGAGGCTTTCCAGCATGTGCTCGCCGATCAGCGCTGAATGCCAGCTCGTGCCGCAGGCTGTGATGAGGATGTTGTCGAACTTGAGCAGCTCCTCGTCGGTCATGTTTAGACCGCCCAGCTTGGACGTTCCCTGGTCCGGCAGAAGTCGCCCGCGCATGCAGTTCTCGACGGTCGCCGGCTGCTCGAAGATCTCCTTGAGCATGAAGTGGTCGAATCCGCCGCGCTCGATCTGATCGAGATTCCAATCGATCTTGCTGACGCCGCGCTCGAGCTGCTGCGCGCGCTGATTGAGAATCGTGTAGCCCTCGCGCGTGAGAATCGCGACATCGCCATCGTCGAGGTAGACGACTTCGCGCGTCTGCGCCAGAATCGCAGAGACATCGCTGGCAACGTAGTACTCGCCGTCGCCGAGGCCGATGAGGAGCGGGCTGCCCTTCCGCGCCGCGACGATCTTGTTCTTGTCTCTGCTCGAGACGACCGCAATTCCGTAGGTGCCTTCGATTTGCCAGAGGGCTTCGATCACGGCATCCTCGAGATTGCCGTCGAATGCCTCCTCGATCAGATGCGCAATGACTTCCGTATCGGTCTCGGAGACGAACTTGTGACCGCGGGCGATGAGCTCCTTTTTGAGCGTGCCGGAGTTCTCGATGATTCCGTTGTGGACGACCGCGATTTCACCCTTGCAGTCGATGTGCGGATGCGCGTTGCACTCGTTGGGGACACCGTGCGTCGCCCAGCGGGTATGGCCTATCCCCAGGTCGCCCTCAACCGGGCTGGCGGCGAGCGCGCGTTCCAGTTGGGAGATTTTTCCCGCCGCTTTGCGGGTCTCGACTCCAGCGCCATTCATGACCGCGACGCCGGCAGAGTCGTAGCCGCGATACTCCATGCGCTTGAGCCCCTCGAGCAGAAGGGGCGTCGCGCCACGCATTCCGATGTAGCCGATGATTCCGCACATATGATTTCTGGTTGACTGTACTCTTACCGGCCCAGCGCCTCGACCGGCTGGCGGCAATCGCGGACCAGCTTCTGGGCCGCCGCCGCAGTCGGGGCCTCAGCAATTACTCGCACGATTGGTTCCGTTCCTGACGGGCGGATGTGCACCCAACGATCCGGCCAGGTCAGCCTCAGCCCATCCTGGGTGTCCACCTCGGCTTCGGGAAAGGTTTTCCTGAGGGCCTCGTAGACCGCGGTCAGCGGGGCTTCGGGACGGTCAAGCTTGTCCTTAACGATAACGTATCGTGGATAGGCCGCGATGATCTTCGACAGGGGCTTATCCTCCTCCAGGAGGAGCTGAAGGATGAGCGCGGCCCCCACCGGCGCGTCCCTGCCGAGGTGAAGCTCTGAGAGGATCACGCCTCCGTTCCCCTCGCCCCCAACGGGCGCTTTTTCCGAGCGCATTCTGGTGGCGACGTTTACTTCCCCCACAGGAGCTCGGATTACACGGCTGCCAGCCTCCCTGGCGATGTCATCGATGATGCGGCTGGTCGACAGATTCGTGACAATTGCGCCCTTCCGGTGCCGCAAAACTACCTTCGCGGCAAGCGCGAGAGTGTAGTCCTCTCCGATCGCGATTCCCTCGTCGGAGACCAACGCCAATCGATCGACATCGGGGTCGACCGCCATTCCAATGTCGCAGTGGGAATCCTGCACCAGCTTCTGAAGCTCTCCCAGGTTTTCGGGGACCGGCTCTGGCGGTCTGGGAAACCGGCCGTCGGGCTCCATGTTGATCGTCGCCAGCTTGCACCCGAGCAGCTCCAGAAGGACCGGCATGAACACGCCGCCCGCACCGCGAACGCAGTCTAGTGCCACACGGAATTCCTTCTTCCTGATCCCTTCGACGTCGAGAAATGGGAGGGCCAGAATCCTCTCGATATGCTCTCTCGCCGCGTCCTTGTCCTGAGCCACGGTGCCGAGCTTGTCCCACGTTGCTCGCGGGATGTGTCCCTCGACGACCTCCCGCATCTCCGCTCCTTCCTGGGCATCGAGAAACAATCCCGACGGGCCGATGAACTTGAGCGCGTTCCACTCGATGGGATTGTGGCTCGCAGTAATGGCAAGCCCACCGGCGGCCCGGTGGTGCTCGACGGCGAGCTGGATCGTCGGGGTGGGAACCATCCCGACGTCGAGCACGTCGCAGCCAACCGACTGTAGCGCCGCGTGCACGACCGGCTGGAACATCGGACCCGACACCCTGCTGTCGCGACCAACGACGATTTCCGCTTTTCCTCCGGCGCGCGCCAGGGCCCACGCGCCGAAGCCCGCCGCGAATTTCGCCATGATTTCCGGCGTCAACGCCTCTCCGACGCGACCACGCACGCCGGAAACACCGACCATCAAGCCCTCATAAGCCATTCGTGCGCTGTCCTCCCGTTTCCTGTTGGCCGGCCGAGTAGCGGGTAATTTACTCCGCACGGGCCGGGCGGACGACGGAAAAAGCCAGGTCGATTGGTTAGGTTGTTGATCTATCTCCCCTTCATCTCTTCCAGTGTGAAAGGCGCATGACCCGCATCTTTGACGAAGATCTGAAAGCTTCTTTCGGTACCCGCGCGATTCACGCGGGACAGCGCCCCGATATGCTGTCGGGCGCGATAATGACGCCGATCTACACGACGTCGACTTACGTTCAGGAAGGACTCGGCAAGAACAAGGGCTACGAGTACGCCCGCGGCAAGAACCCAACGCGGGAAGCGCTGGAGCGGAACGTGGCCGCGCTGGAAGGCGGCACTCACGGCTTTGCCTTCAGCAGTGGAATGGGTGCCACCGATTCCATCATGAAGCTGTTCAAGTCAGGCGATCACATCGTGGCCGGCGAGAGCAGTTACGGGGGTACTTTCCGGCTGTTCGACAAGATCCTCCGGAATTTCGGTTTGTGCTTCTCCTACGTCGACAGCCGCGATCCGCAGAATGTCGAAGACGCGTGCAACGAGCATACGGTCGCGATCATGATGGAAACGCCGACCAATCCGATGATGCGCATCACCGATCTCACGGCAGTGGGTGAGATTGCCAAGCGGAAGGACGCTCTGTTCATCGTCGACAATACTTTCGCGTCGCCCTATTTCCAACGGCCGTTCGAGCACGGCGCCGACATCGTCTATCACTCCACGACGAAGTATTTGAACGGGCACAGCGACATGGTCGGCGGAATCGCGGTCGTGAAGGACGATGCGCTCGCTGAGAGGATGCAATTCATTCTCAACACGGCGGGCGCGGTGCCCGGTGCGTTCGACGCGTGGCTGGTGCTGCGGGGCACGAAGACCTTGCACCTGCGGATGCCGCGCCACGACGAGAATGGCCGCAAGGTCGCCTCGTGGCTCGCGGAAAAGCTCGGACACGAGAACGTGATTTACCCCGGCCTTCCCTCGCATCCACAACACGAGCTGGCCAAGCGTCAGATGAAGGGATTCGGCGGAATGATCTCGGTCCTCGCCGGGAGCAGGGACAAAGCGGCCAAAGTCCTCAGCAAGGTGCGCGTTTTTTCACTCGCCGAATCACTCGGCGGCGTCGAGAGCCTGATCAGTCATCCCGCTTCCATGACCCACGCATCGGTTCCGCCCGAGCGCAGAGCGGCTCTCGGGCTGAGGGATGATCTGCTTCGCCTCTCGTGCGGCGTCGAAGACATTGGGGACCTCATAGCTGACCTCGACCAAGCGTTCGCATGAAGGTGCTGATCGTCGGCGGCGGCGGGAGGGAGCATGCTCTCGCCTGGAAGCTGCGCCGGGATGATCCGAACATCGAACTGATCGCCGCTCCGGGAAATCCGGGGATCGCTTCCGTTGCACGATGCATCCCGATCACCATCGACAGGCTCAAGGACCTGGCGCACCTCGCCGAGGAAGAGCACGTAGACCTGACCATCGTCGGACCTGAGACTCCGCTGGAGGCGGGAATCACGAATCTCTTTCACGCGCGCGGCCTCCCGATCTTCGGTCCGACGCGCGAGGCGGCACGCATCGAGACCTCGAAGCGGTTCGCGAAAGAGCTGATGGTCCGGGCTGGGATCCCCACTGCACGAGCGGTGCAGCATTCTGACGCCAGAGCGGCGAAGGCGGCGCTTGATGATTTCACTTCGCCGGTGGTGATAAAGGCGTCGGGCCTTGCTGGCGGAAAGGGCGTGATCGTGGCGCAGAGCACTGCCGAAGCGGAACGCGCGATCGACGCGATGCTCAACGACCGAGTGTTCGGCGCAGCCGGACGCGAGATACTCATCGAAGAATTCATGGAGGGTGAAGAGATCTCGTTTTTCGCCATTACGGACGGACAGCAGGCTCTCCCGTTGCTGGCGGCGCAAGATCACAAGCGACTGCACGAGGGCGATTTCGGGCCCAACACCGGCGGAATGGGCGCCTACGCTCCGACATCACGCGCCAAGCCGGAGCTCGTCGCGCGGGTGATGTCCGAGATAATCAGGCCCACGCTGGCCGCGATGCGGGACGTGGGCTCTCCTTTCACAGGGGTGCTGTACGCCGGACTGATGATCACCGATGACGGACCAAAGGTTGTGGAATTCAATAGCCGGTTCGGCGATCCCGAGACCCAGGCGCTAATGCCGCTCATGGATTCGTCGCTGCTCGAATTGGTTGCGGCTGTCGCCGGCGGCGGCTCACTCAGCCGCGCGCGCGTTCCAGATTGGAAACCGCTCTCATCGGTTACGACCGTAGTGGCCGCGGCGGGTTATCCGCGGGAAGCCCGGACTGGTGACACCATCCAGCTCCCACCGCCCGAAGAGGGTGTCGAGGTATTCCATGCGGGAACGGCGTTGAATCCATGGACGAATGAGCTCGTGACAGCCGGAGGGCGGGTGCTCGCAGTGACCGCGGTCGCGCCGAATCTCATCGAAGCCGCGGAGCTGTCGCGATCCCACGCCGAGCGGGTGACGCTCAAGGGAAAGCAGCTGCGACGCGACATCGGTTGGCGGGAGGTTATGCGCGGTGCCGGAATTACCTGAGACCGAGACGATCGCGCGCGATCTCGACGGCGCGATCCGCGGGCGGAAAATAAAAAAGGTTTCTGTTCGCAAAGCCGATGTGCTGCGCGAAGTGAGTGCGCGCTCGATCGCGAAACGGCTGCGAGATGCGACGATTCTTCGCAGCTGGCGCAGGGCAAAGCTGGTGGTGATCGATCTCGACACGGGCGATCGGATCGTGGTGCAGCCGCGCTTCACGGGCGCGCTCCTCATCGACGACGGCACGTTCACAGGATCAGAGCTCAACTATTCGACGCTGCGGCTCGACCTCGACGACGGCAGAGCTCTGCATTACGCCGACGTCCGGCGACTCGGAACGGTTGCGCTGATGGATGCCGATCGTTTCGAAGAGTACTCGGGGAAACTCGGCATCGAGCCTCTTGACCGTGCATTTACGGCCACGCATCTATCGGCAGTTCTCGGGGCAACGAGTCAGCCCGTCAAGAAAGTCTTAATGGAGCAGCGAAAGATCGCAGGCATCGGCAACATCTACGCGAACGAGGCGCTCTGGCGCGCGCGCATCGACCCATCGCGCCCAGGGGCGTCGGTGACTTTCGAGCAGGCGAGCCTGCTCCGTGATTCGATCGTCGCCGTTCTGGGTGAAGCGATCGAGGCGCGGGGCACGAGCTTTCGCGACTACCGCGACGCGCGGGGAAAGCGCGGGACTTTCGTCGAGAAGCTCGAAGCTTATGGTCGCGGTGGGCTGCCTTGTCGACGATGTGGATCCAAGCTCGTCTCGACGCACGCCGTCGACGGCCGCGCCACGACGATGTGCGTGAAGTGCCAGCACTAGCATGACTCGCGGCGCTGCCCGTCTCGAGAAGCAGCCCACGAGCGATGCGCAGCTCGCGATAATGCGAACGAACGTTCGCGACAGTGCCGCGGACCGCCCGGGGGTCTATCGCATGCTCTCGAGCGAAGGCGAAGTGCTGTACGTCGGGAAGTCGAAGCGCGTTCGCTCCCGATTAATGAGCTATTTCCGGTGCGAGTACCCGGAGGACAAAGGGGCGCGAATCCTCCGCTCCGCCGAATCCATCGAATGGGACTACACGCCGAGTGAATTCGCGGCGCTGTTGCAGGAGCTGAGGCTGATCAAGCGCTTCCGGCCGCGCTATAACGTGGCGATGATGCGGGACGCGAGGCACTACTCGTTCATCAAGCTGACGAAGGGCGTTGCGCCGAAACTACTGGTGGTGCGCGGAGCTTCTGGTGAGGAGGCTGGCATTTACTACGGTCCATTCGTCGGCGCCCAGCGCGTGGGAGAAGCTGTGCGCGAGCTGAACGATGCGCTGATGCTTCGTGACTGCCGCACCGACATGAAGATGTTTTATAGCGACCAGGGAGAGCTGTTTCAGCTGTTGCCGCGCACACCTGGCTGCATTCGCCACGAGATCTCCAAGTGCCTCGGCCCCTGCGTCGGCGGCTGCTCGGCGGCGCAATACGACGAGCGCGTGACGCTCGCGCGCGCCTTTCTGGATGGATCGGACGACGGTCCGATCAACATGCTGCGCCGGGAGATGGAGCGCCTGAGCGCCGAGCTTGCGTTCGAGAGGGCCGCACACTATCGCGACAAGCTCGAGCGGCTCGAGGCACTTCGCGCACAGTTCGGGCGGCTACGCTTCGCGGTGGAGAATCTGTCCTT
>Ga0137409_10002082_pt1 | contig 21545 bp, 19 predicted proteins | sample CZODoug1_16funga_FD_122059 | JGI IMG/M metagenome (GOLD analysis project Ga0137409, IMG submission 122059) | Vadose zone soil fungal communities from Angelo Coast Range Reserve, California, USA - CZODoug1_16fungal (Hybrid Assembly) | ecosystem: Environmental > Terrestrial > Soil > Vadose zone... | reverse complement strand
CCCGCAAATTGATCGTGCCGGTCGCCGGATCGACCTGGTTGTTGATGAAGTTCACCGTGCCGGTGTACGGATAATTCCTATCAGTTGCGAGGCCCACCCGTACCGGATTAGCCGATTTCGCGCGCTCGCCCTTGCGCGCGAGTTCCGCATAGCGCAGAAACGTCTGCTCGTCCGGTTGGAAGTAGACATAGACCGGATCCTGAGAGACCACGCTGGTCAGCACGCTTTGGTCGGCCTGGGCCAGATTGCCGAGGGTCAGCATCGCGCGACTCACGCGCCCGGCGATCGGCGAGCGCACCTCAGTGAAGCCGAGATTGAGTTTCGCCGTCGCCACCGCCGCCTCGGCTGCCCGCACATCGGCGCTGCTCTGCGTCGAGCCGGCGCGGCGCATGTCGAATTCTTCGCGCGAGATTGCCTTGCCTGCGATCAAGCGTTGCGCGCGTTGCTCCTCCTCTTGGGCGAGCTGTTCTGCGGCGCGTGCGCGTGCGAGTTGAGCCACCGCGCTATCGTAGGCAGCGCGGTACGGGCGCGGATCGATCACGAACAATAGGTCGCCGGCCTTGACCTCGCCGCCTTCCTTGAACGCGATGCGGTCGATGTAGCCACTGACGCGCGCGCGCACATCGACCGCATCGGTCGCGGCGGTACGTCCGCTGAACTCGTCCCATTGACGTACAGGCCTGACTATGACCTGGGCTGCATCGACCTCGGGCGGTGGCGGCGCAGCCGCCTGAGCGCCGCCGCGACTGCACGCGCTGATGGCTAGCGCAGCGGCAGCGATGACAGGAAGAATGAATCGCGACCGGGCAGACATGCAAAGGGGGTAAGACATGGACGACTCCTTGGAGGTCGATAATCTTTATGTTAAAGTTAACTTCAACATTGAGTTCGTCATATTGAAGCTAGCTTTAACTAAAAGTCAAGAGGCCGATGTGCAGTCCGTTCACCCGACTTCGTGGACTGGCCCGTTTAGAGCGCCAAGGCGAGCGCGGGATGGGTCGAGCTTGCGCGAATCGTGCGCTCTACTCACAATCCAGACATGAGCAACGATTCCGATCCCCTGATCAGCATTCGCGACATGGCCCAGCGCAGCGGCGTAGCGTCCTCTACGCTGCGCTACTATGAGAAACTCGGCCTGATCGCCTCTGAACGCGAGGGCAGCAGCGAGCATCGCCGCTACCGTGAATCGACTTTTCTAAAGATCTGCTACATCACGATCGGGCAACGCGCCGGCTTCAGCCTCGAGGAAATCGCGGCGCAACTGGCCACCTTGCCAGACCGATTCCCGCTGCTGAAGAAAGACTGGGCGCCGATGTCCCGGGTATGGGACGAGCGCATCGATCAGCGCATCGCCGAACTCAAGCAGCTGAAGATCGATATCGTCAACTGCACCTGCGGACGCACGAAGGCGCCTGCGCGCGGTCGCTAGGCAAGGTCCAGTTTGACTGGTGGTGAGAGAGGGACTCGAACCCTCGACCTCGGCATTATGAGCGCAGCACCGGAAGATAGCCCAAATCGATCCGTCAGTAGATAAGGCTTGGCAGGATGAGACCCGGCGCCGAATTGCAGATATGGAGAGCGGCAGAGTACAGGGAGTACCACTCGAAGAGACGCTGGCAAAAGCGCGCAAAATCACCGGCCAGTGAAGGTCGTCCTACATCCACAGGCGGACGCTGAATTTCTCCTGGCGCAAGGTCGCGCGCGGCGGCGGGCGCATTACGCTAAAGTCCCCCTGGAATCCGTTTACGCTGTCGGTGCGATGGAATGGAGGACTTCCCACGCCGACGCGGAGGTGGCCGGCAAGTGCTGTTCCAGCGCTTTTATCGCCCGGACGATATGACGCGCGGCGCTTTTGGGGACAGCCGATGCAGCGTCTTCAATCGCACCAGGGTAGCGCTCCACGAGTGCTTCGATCAGCACCGCCGCTTGACGGAGATCCTTTTCCGGTTTACTGCTGGTCTTGTGCCTAAGCTGAGAAACGATGAGCTTGTGGATCGCATACCGTTCCGGCACCGGTACGCGCACCATGACGCTACCGTAAGAACTGAGCACGGGAATTTCCTGAGACGCCGCCAAGAGGTACGCCAAGTGCGGCAGTCCTTGAGCATGTGCCTTTAGTTCTGGGACAGGCACGGTCGGATAATTGTCATCCGCCGAGGGCACGAGCAAGTCGACTCTAAAATTCGAACCGCCGCGCTCCCTCGCCGCTATCCAGGTTCGTCGTAAGTAGATCGGCTTCGATCGAGCGCATTGAAGTGACGATCTGCACCGACGTGGGCACACAATTCATAGTCGTCTGTCTGCTGCAGGGTCGATCGGGCCTATGATCACGACACATACTGCTTGAGGCGAGGCGCGCGCATTGCCGGCGCGCCCGCCAGTTATTACCTAGATACTCATGCAGATCGCCTTGGTTTCAAGATAATTCTTGAGAACCTCACTTCCCATCTCGCGGCCCCAGCCCGACTGCTTATAGCCGCCAAAAGGCAGCGCGGCATCGAAGATGTTGTAGCAATTGACCCAGACCGTCCCTGCCCGAAGCTCGTTGGCGATGCGATGGGCACGCTTAATATTGGTGGTCCAAAGACCCGCGGCCAAGCCGTACACCGTGTCGTTTGCGCGGCGAATCAGCTCATCGTCAACTTCCTTGAAAGGCATTACAGTCACGACCGGCCCGAAGATCTCTTCCTGATACACGCGCATCTTGTCGCTCGTGCCATCGAGCACCGTGGGCTCGACGAAAAAACCAGTCTCACCATGACGCTTGCCGCCACACACCGTGCGAGCCCCTTCCTCCTTGCCGGAACGCAGGAACCCGTTGACACGATCGAACTGGGTCTTCGATACCAGCGGTCCCATCTCGCTCTGCGGATCGAGGCCCGGCCCCAGGCGGATGGCGCGCGCGGCCTTGCTGACGCCTTCCAATACACGATCGTAGCTCTTCTCCTGCACGAACAGACGCGATCCTGCGCAGCAACACTGGCCGTGATTGAAGAAAATCGCGTTCGCCGCGCCCGGAATCGCCACATCGAAATCCGCATCGTCGAGAACGATGTTGGGCGACTTGCCGCCCAGTTCGAGCGTCACTTTCTTCAGATCATTCGCCGCGGCCTTGACGATCAACTTGCCGACTTCCGTCGAACCGGTGAAGGCCACCTTGTCCACCTGGTTGTGCGCTGCCAGCGGGGCGCCACACGTCTCGCCAAAACCCGTCACCACGTTGAGCACTCCGGGCGGCAAGCCCGCGTCCAAACACAGCTGCGCGAGCCGCAGTGCCGACAGCGGCGTTTCCTCCGCCGGCTTGAGCACCACCGTGCAGCCGGCCGTCAGCACCGGGCCCAACTTCCAAGCCGCCATCAGCAAGGGAAAATTCCAAGGAATGATCTGCGCCACAACCCCGATGGGCTCCTTGCGCGTATAGGCGTGATATTGCACCTCGGGGGTATACGGCACCGAAATGGGGATCGTGCTGCCTTCGATCTTGGTGGCCCAGCCTGCCATATAGTGGAACAGATCCGCGGCCAGGGGCACGTCAGCGGCGCGCGCCACGCCGATGGGTTTGCCGTTGTTGAGCGATTCCAGCTGCGCCAGCTCCTCGAGATTCTCGAGGATCAAGTCGCCGATTTTCCAAAGAATTTTTCCTCGCGCCGAGGGCGACATGCGCGGCCAAGGACCCTTGTCGAACGCCTTGCGGGCCGCGGCCACCGCCAGATCAACATCGGCGCGCTTACAATCGGCCACACGCGCAATCACAGCTTCATTGGAAGGATTGAAGACTTCGAAGGTTTCGCCCGACTGGGCGTCCTGCCAGCGGCCGTCGATCAAGGCTTGACGAGCCTGACTCACGAAGCGCTTGACCGGTGTGCTCAGCGACACCATATCGACTGCAGTGTTCATGGACATCTCCTCTGTTGATTGAAATTGCGCAAAGGACTCCGGCTATGCCAGCATGGAACGAGCCAAAAATAGCGCCGCCAGCGTCCGAGCTTCCGAAATCTCCCCAGTGCTCGCGACTTGGTCGAGACGAGCGAGGGGCCAGTAGACCAGCTCCAGAGGTTCGGGCTCGTCGCCTTCGAGAGCGCACGGCGTTAGCTCAGTTGCAAGAATTATCTCCGCTTGATATCCAAATATTCCGGGTGCAAGGGTCAAGGTTTGCAGGGACCTCAGGTGCGCGGCGCTGAATCCCGTCTCCTCCATGAGTTCGCGATTGGCGGCTGCGATAGCGGACTCCCCTGGTTCGATGCGCCCCATCGGCAAGCTGAGTTCAAAGCGATCAAGGCCTACGGCGTATTCCCTCACCAGGAGTACCGTCGCGGGGTCCGGCATCGCAACGACCAGCGCCGTTCCCGCGCGCGGCCCTGCCGCTATGCGTTCGAATTCGCGGCGGCTGCCGTTAGCGAACTTCAGTTGAACGCTCTCAATGTGAAAGAGACGAGACCGTGCAGCCGTCCGCACGCTCAGTATCTGCGGCTTCTGGCGTATCGCACCCGTTGGCACGCATGGATCCCGTACCGCCTTGATATTCATCAAGACTCGCTTTGACGGCGGAGCCGGCAAAATTCACCGGCTCGGTACAGAAGAGGCGCAGCGTTGCCGACCCGTACATCGACGACGTTGGCGAGATAAATAGCATGGGTACCGCAGATCAGGTCCGTGTTCACGCTGCAATCCAAGGCGACAATGGCATCCGCCATTGCCGGGCTACCGGTCGCCATCACGACCCAAGAGCTTCCTGCGAAGCGCTCTTGCGCCGCGAGCTTCGCCTGCGAGAAACGTCGGGCTCGATCCTCGTGCTCCTCGGATAGAAAGTTGACAACGAAACGCCGCGATCGGGCAATCAATGAGTGCGCAGAGGCCTCTCGGTTGACACACACCAGAACCTGTGGCGGATCGGCAGTGACTGAGCAGACGGCCGTGGCAGTCAGCCCGTTCGCTTCATTGTCATGCTGCGTCGTCACTATGGTTACCGCCGCGGGAACTCGACGCATCGCGTCCCGATACCGCTCGGCCTCGACTGACTCTCGCCATACTGCTCTTGTCATGCGGACCAACCTTGGTTTTTACGGGTGTAACCGAAGGACCCCAGGAAATCCCCACTCGCACCATTCAGATCAGCATCCGTCGGCTGCTGTTCCTTGGAGTGGAACGCTGAGGTCATGACTTTCAACAGGTGGAAAGCCGCCAAAGTGCATGCCCTTTTAAGGTGGCCACACTTCCCTGCGTACAACCACGGCCTTTGTTCGTTTCGCGCTGCAAGTGCCGCACTTCCTGTGGCGGTTCCGCCGATTCCGGCGACCGAGCCCTGCGGCGATATTGCTGCGGGGACTCTCTAGTCCAGCGTTTAAACGCCTGTCGGAAATTCGCCGTATCACTGTATCCAAGGATCTCGGCGATCGCCTCTGTACTCAGGCACGTCTGGGTCAAATATCGCACCGCCAAGTCCCGGCGTGTCTCAGCCACTATCTCCTGATAAGAGGTCTGAGCATCTTCCAATCTTCGTCGTAACGTGCGCGTCGATACGAACAGTCGGCTCGCTACTTGGGAGAGCGTGGGCACGGTGCCGTTGGCACTTAGGACCATTCCACGCACCCTTCGGCGTATCTCGTGACACCTGCGAAGACTGGAGATCAGCTCGTCGCAGGAGCGCAAGCAGCGCTGGTGTGTCGTCGCATCTGCTTGCGGCAACGGTGCGTCGAGTAGAGCGCTATCAAATGAGACGCAACTCGTGTCCGTTCCACACAGCACTGGCGCCCCTAGCAGTATCTCCAATTGTCGGCGCAGCTCGGGCGGACTCGCGAGCTCGATCCGGCTGACCCGGCCCGACAAATCCCGCAACAACGTGCACAACTTGGCTACTTCCAACTGCGAACACAACTGGAGGAGCCCAGGAGTGAGCGCGAAGCAGTTATTTAGAACCAACCGCGCCTCGCCTCTCGAAACCTCCAGGTTTACCCGCACTTTCAAGCACAAAAGAGCGCCGTACTCGACAACCACCTGTAACGCATGCCGCAGCGAGGCGCTGCTCAGCAGAGCTAACCCGGCAATTCCGTAGCTTGTTGGATGCAGTCCCAACCCCACGCGGACCGCTATAAGGGGATCGCCCGCTATACCTGATGCGGCCCGAAGCATGTTCAGCTGTTGATGCAAAGATACTGGAGTGTCGCGATGCAATGGCAGCGAGCAATTATCAAGCCCGCGCTCGGACAAGCACCTGTCGATCGCTAGCGCTTCCGAGGTCGCCAACAACACGTCTTCCGGTGAAAACCTTGGAACCTCCGCCCAACGGATCATGGACCCCTCCGCTTCGATGCCCAGGCTGGTCTGCCCGGAATCATAGGTCACGTATACCATATTTACTAGGTCATGTGTACCATTTATACTATCTCGGATGACCTGGCAAAATATCTGGGCAATGGTTGACCGTGCCGCCCACATTCGCCGGGAGATACGGTGCAGACGGGGCCAGCCGATAGGCGACTAGGAGCGATGAGGTGTGCAGAACTTGGATGTCATGAAACGCCAACTAGCAGCTATAACCGGCATGACGGTCGATTGCGCCGGGCGGCCGTGGGTTGCGCATTTCGGCGGCGCGCGGACGGGCGCTCCCTTTGCGGCGACGTGGCCCGTTGAGGTGTGCAACACTTGGACGTCATGAAACGCCAACTTCCGAGCAGCTACAACCCCGCACAGGCAGCCAAGCTACTGAACCGGAGGGAGACTCCCCGCGATCGGCAGCGGGAGAAACGTATTGAGGAAATCGTAGAAGTCGCGGTCGAGCTATTCGCGAAGGAAGGAGTGGCCGGCTTCTCCATGCGGCGCGTCGCCAGCCTGTCGGACGTGACGCTCAGCACGCTACAGCACTATTTCGGGAAGGGCGAGAATTTACTGAAGATTACGATCAATTCGATCACCGCCCGCTATATCGACAGACTCCGCGCCATCGAACACGACGTGAGGGTGCCAGCTCGGGAACGTTTTCATGTGATCACGGACGAGATCATTGGCTGGTCCACGGATCCGGTCGTCAGCGACTGCTACTTTGAGCTGTACGCCCTTGCCTCGAAGGACAAGGAGGTGGCGAGGCTTATCGAGGAGGTCTACGTCGCCTATCACGGGCTGTTGACCGATTTTGTTGCGAAACTCAATCCCGCCCTGACGCGCGACCGAGCCGCAATGATCGCTCTAATGATCGGCGCTCATATCGACGGCGTCATGATCTTTCGTTATCGCGGGGCGCCGGCCATGCCGGACACCGATGCCAACGTGATCGCCGCCATGAAGGATGCCTGGTTGCGAGAAATCTTCCCCTCAACCTCCGCGGACGGCCGAGATGATCGCACTGGCGTCGCCGTCATCGCCGGCCTCCGTGATTCGGAGCAGGCAGAACTCGCCGGCCAACGCGTCCGGATCGCTCATCACCAGTCTGTTGCGCCACTTATCGCGCAAGCACGTCGCAAGCGCCGCGAAACCACTTAGCGTTACGGGGTGCCTGAGCAGGCACTGTCGGGTCCCGTGCCACGCAGGCACGCAAGATCCTTGCGGGCACGCCATCGAATATAGTGGTAGATGGCGTCGACGTCTTGGTCCGAGAAATCCGGATATTTCGGCATCCCCCGCAGCTGCAATATGCCGTTCAGCACGATTTCGCCGAGCGTCTTTCGATCCGCGGCAAGAGGAGAAGCACGCAGATCGGGAGCCTGCCCGCCGCTCAATGCATCGGTGCCGTGACAGTAATTGCAGTTATTATCGAATAAATGCTCGCCGCGCTTTACCTTTTCGTCATCAGGACGGAACTCCGGGACGTCAATCGGAACGACTTTAGCGACTGCATGCACCGGTTCTGAGGCCTTGCCATCCAGCGCGAAGACAAACAGACCCCTCCCTCCATCACGATAAGTCATCCGCAACCCTCCCGGGTCGCTCATGAAGCCCTCGATTGCCGGACCCCCACCCCACCCCACGAGTACAGCGACGTACTGAACGCCGTCAACCGTATAGGAAATTGGTGACGCGGAGATCGGGCGCCCGCAATTGTAGTGCCACAATTTCTCACCGGTGCTTGCGTCAAAGGCGGCAAGATCCCCATTGGCTTGGCCGATGAATACGAGGCCGCCCGCGGCGGTCAGAGTACCTCCTGCCCAAAGGCCCGGTTGCTCTGCTTTCCAAACTTCCCGGTTCGTGCGTGGATCCCACGCCTTGAGCCACGCCGCTTGTCTGAAGGTGTCGCCGTCCGCCTTCGACGCTGTTTGATCTCTGCCGATTACGTCCGAGTAGCCGGTCCACATCTCCACTCTATCCGCTTGGTAGGTATTTGGATCTATACCTCGGGCGTCGAAAATTTGCTTTGCATCCATTCCGGGTATGTAGACCAGGCCTGTCTTCGGGTTGAACGACATTGACGGCCAGCTGTGTGCACCATTCTCCCAAGGCCAAACATTTATGACGGGCGAGGACGGCCCGACCGGCCGCATCCCAGGCGCCTCGACCGGCCGGCCGGTCGACAGGTCTATGTGATCCGCCCACGTGACGTGAGCGAATTTTTCCGCTGAAATAAGTTTGCCGGTGGACCGATCGATGACATAAAAGAATCCATTCTTATTTGCCTGCATCAACACTTTTTTGCTCGTTCCACCAATTCTTACATCGGCCAGCACGAGGTCTTCTGTCGCATCGTAATCCCAGTTATCCCCCGGCACTGCCTGATAGTGCCAGACGTACTTCCCCGTGTCGGCATCAAGCGCCACTATTGATGCAACGAAGAGATTATCACCTCCTGCCCGGCCGCGAATTCTCTGATTCCACGGCGAGCCATTCCCCGTGCCGATATAGATGCGATTGAACTCCGGATCGAACGTCATCGCATTCCAAACGTTCCCTCCTCCGGTTGTCTTCCACCACTCCGGGCCCCACGTGCTGGCTGCCATCTTCATCGCCTCGCTCTCGTATCCGCGGGCGGGGTCTCCGGGCACGGTGAAAGTGCGCCATAGCTCTCTGCCGTCCACTGCGGAGTACGCAGTCACGTAGCCGCGGCTCGCACCAAAATCGCCACCCGCATTTCCAATCAGAACACGATCACCAAAGACCAGCGGTGCTCCCGTGATGTAGAGGTACGGGACCGACGTGTCGAGCGTTTGGATCGACCACAAGGGTTTGCCGGTCTTCGAGGCCAGAGAAATCAGCCGGCCGTCAGCGGTAGCAACGATGATCGTGCCCTTCCAGTAAGCGACGCCGCGACTAGTTCCCCAATTGTAAGTCATCCGCCGTGGAGTCTTGGCAAGCTCTTCGCGAGCTTTTGGGTCGAACGACCACGCGACCTTGCCGGTCCGTGCGTCGACCGCATAAACGATGCTGAACTTCCCGGTGAAATACAAAAGACCATTGACCATCAACGGAGTGGCGACGAGATTGGTCTCATTTGGCAGGTCCAAAGCCCACTCGAGGCCCAGGCGCCGTATCGATCTCTGGTTGATTGCGCTCGGCGGACTGAAACGGTCCTGCGTAGCATCTCCTCCGTAGGAGGACCACTCGGTGGTGGTCGGATTCGAAGCTTTGGCTGCCTCCCGTGCGTGAGCAACTTCTGGGAGCAGTCCTCGACTCAGGGCAAGCACCACCAAGAGGTGCCTCAGGTGACCGCCTCTCACGATGTGCTCTTCTGCGAGAACCGGAATCGCTCATGCGGCGGATCGGAAGGAATCGCGTGAACCACCAGCCCAGGCTCAAGATCCCGATCCGCAATAGCCACCTGCCGCAACTCTGCCGCAAGGTCCATGGAACGACAGGCCCACAAATACATCACCGCCGCTACGGGTAAGCCAACCAGCATGGCCAGATCCGCTCCCTGCAATCGCTTGGCCACGGGCCCCATGTAAAATCCCGTACTGAAGAACGGGATCATGGCGCCAAACCCCACGGCATAGGCGGTGAGGCCTCGCCAATTCCATTGGCCGTAGATCCCGTTGGCGTTGAATATCTCTCGGATCGAATACCGGCCATGGCGGACCAGGAAAAAATCGGCCAGATTGATCGCGGTCCAAGGGGTAAACAGATACAGTAGGATCGTCAGCAAGTCTTTGAAGCTGGACACGTAATCTCCCTTCAGTGACAGCGCAGCGGCACTCGCAGCGGCGCCGGTCACCAGCAGACTCAGAATGCGCGCTCGACGCGTACATTGAATGGGTTTCACGGTGTCGATCGCGCTCAGCAAAGTCAGCGATGCGCCATAGAAGTTGATCGCCGTGGTGGTTAACAATCCGCCAAAGGATGCTATCAGCAACACCGTACCGAATCCGCTAAACATGCTGTCGCCGCTACGCTGTACCGCCAAGGCCACTTCCGCGTGTGGATTCATTGCGGCGACCACGGCCCCGACCACCATCATCCAAGCGCCACCCGCCCAAGCCCCTAAGTAGGTCGACATGAACGACTGAAGAGGGCTCACATCGGGCGGCAGGTAACGGGAATAATCTGAGACATAAATGGACCAGCTCAGCTGGTAAGCCGTCGATGCGAAGAGCTGAACCAAAAACGGCACCATTTGAAAGTTCGTGGCCCGCAGGTCGCCCAAGGGAACTTTGATGACTCCCACGCCGAGGCAAAACACGACCATGCAGGCAATGACCGCATATGCGAGCAAACGCTGCGCAGAATGGATGGCATCGTAACCAACGACGGCCAGGGCCAGGGAGCCGGCCGTGAACAGAAGTATGGTCGCCGTGGGCTCAAGCCCGACTATCTGCCGCACGGTCTGTGCAGCCAGCACGGGCCCAAAAGCATTGAAGCCGATGTAGGTAACGAGTGCTACCGCCCACACCAAGAGCGCGCCCCGTCGCCCAAACTGGGGGCGAGACTGAATCATTTGCGGCAGCCCGAGTTGCGGACCTTGAGTCGAGTGCAGCGCCATGAAGATCGTCCCAAACGCCGAGCCTAGGAGAATCGCAACGGCGCTCCAAGCGAGGTTCAACCCGAGCTCAACACTCACCATACCGGTGGCAAGCGTGCCTAGCTGCGCGCCGCCGCTGAACCACACGGGCCACACGTCGCGAACCTTCCCGTGGCGCTCCGCCAAGGGGATATAGTCGATCGATCGTGTTTCGATTTCCACGGTTCTAGTCGCGCTCAGTGCGATGTCAGGCCGCCATCGACGTTGATCGCCTGACCAGTCAGATTGCGCGCCAATGCCAGGTACACCACGAGATCGCCGATGTCCTCCACGGTTTGGGGGCGCCCCTGCGGAACAAAGGCCAACACCTGTCGTTGCCAGGACTGCTCGGGCGTCTCGTTGTCATTGCGCCACTCCTCGGCGAGCAGGTCCCACATCGCCGTGCGCACCACGCCGGGACAGATGGCGTTGACGGTAATTTCCTCTCGCGCCAGCTCCTTTGCCAGCGAATTGGAGAAACCGATGACCGCGTATTTGGACGCCGAGTAGTGCGCCAACCCGGGAAAGCCATCCTTTCCCGACACCGAGGAGATATTGATGATTGTCCCGGCACCGCTACGCCGCAGCAACGGGATGGCTGCCCGGCAGCACAGAAAGGTTCCCTTTGCGTTGACATTCATGATGCGATCCCACTCTATCTCGCTCATGTCCTCGACACGCTGCACGCTGATCACGCCCGCTGAGTTGACCGCGATATCGAGCTTGCCGAACCTCTCTTCGATCGTGCCGCGCAACCTCTGGGCGTCGTCCCATCGGGTGACATCCATTGGCATGGCGTGGCTTTGAACACCGACGGCAGACACCTCGTCAGCAACCGCGCGCGCCGCCGCGGCGTCGACATCCGCAACTAACACGTGGGCACCTTCGCGCGCCAAGGTCACTGCGATGCCTCGCCCGATACCGTGTCCGCCTCCAGTCACGTACGCGACCTTTCCTTGAAGCTTCACCGGACCCCCATATCTGCGCTGTCCGCCTCTGCGAAATGTTTCAGAAGCAACTCATTGACCCGATCAGGCTCCTCCATATGCGGCATGTGGCCGCTATGAGTCATTGCCTGCAATTTCACGCCGAAAGGAACTTCTCCCGCCGATACGATGTTGTCGTGCACACCTCGTATCACGAGCACACCACTCATCAGAGTCTTCAACGCCGGCGATATCTCGATAGGCGCGGGTTCGCGTAACGCACTCGCGGCAATCTTGGCCAACGCTTCGGTCACGCCGTCGAGCCGCTTGTACCGCACGACCGCTTCGACCATGTCGCGGCGGATTGCCTTCGGGTCGGCGAAGAGCAGCGCAAGGCACCGTTGCACGTCGCGACTGCGTTGCGCTGAGATGAAGTCGGATATGTAACGCTGATTTGCATGACTTCCGAAAGCAAATGGAGCCAGCAGGGAAACTGAGGCGACCCTCTCGGGCCGCCCCTCCCAAACTGCAAGCGCGATTCCTGCGCCCAACGAGTGACCGACGAGATGGATGCGATTGAATTCCAGTTGGTCGATTCCGTAGGCAACGCTGCTCGCCAACTCCTCGATTGATCCTGAGTCAACCTGCTTGGTTGAACCACCGTGCCCGGGAAGATCAAAAGCGACGGTCAAATGATGTTCGGCGACGCCCCCTTGATTGAACAACCACGTATGCGAGTCTCCGCCGAAGCCATGTAGGAACACGACAGCCGAGCCGAGGTTGCCCCTCATCGTGCAGCACAGCCGCCTCCCCGATGGAAGCTCGAGAAACAAGCTCGGATCAGATGACGCATTCTCCCCGGCCTGAGACGCCGCCGGCCGCGGCCGTGGGAACTTCGCAATGAAGGCATCGATTGCGGACTCGGAGACCTCGTCTGTGGCGATGATGCCGATCAACTCACCGCAGGCCACTGTCTGTCCGGCTTTGACCAACTGTCGCCGCAGCACGCCCGCTTCTCGTGCTTCGAGACTATTGGCAATCTTGGACGTCTCGATCTCGACCAGTTCCGCGCCGGCCGCCGTCGGGCTCCCCTCGGCAACCCGCCAGCCGACGATGGTGCCTTCCTGCATCGACAGCCCCCAGGTGGGCATGGTGATGGCCCAAATCATCTTGATACGTTCTCGGGACTCGAAATCTGGGCGGCCGTGGACAGAAACGGCGCCCTCATGACCATTTTGCAAGCTCCATTGCCGCTGCCTCAATAGCCGGGCTGCTCGGGATATACGCGTTTTCCAGTACCGGAGAGAACGGTACGGGCGTATGGGGAGCGGTGATGCGCCGAATCGGCGCCTTTAGATCGCGGAAGGCCCGCTCTGCGACGACCGCAGCGATCTCACTCGCGACGCTGCAACGGGGATTGGACTCATCGACCACCAACAAACGGCCTGTCACCCCGATGCTCTCCAGAATTGTTGCCTCATCGAGCGGCGAGGTGGTGCGCGGATCGATGACGGTCGCCTCGATACCTTTCTCGGCCAATGCAGACGCTGCTTCGAGCGCGACATGGGTCATGCGCGCGAGGGCGACGATGGTGAGATCCCCGCCCTCGCGCAGTACATGAGCCTCGCCGAAGGGCACGGTATAACTCTCGGCAGGGACCTCCCCCTCGAGGTCGTAGAGCTTCGTGTGTTCGAGAAATATGACGGGGTCGTCGTCGCGGATCGCCTGGATGAGCAGGCCCTTGGCATCGTAAGGCGATGAAGGAATGACGACCTTCAGGCCGGGAATGTGAGTAAAGATCGAGTACAGGCACTGCGAGTGTTGCGCGCCGGCGCTGAATCCCGCGCCGAACATGGCCCGTATGACCAGTGGCGTGCGCGCCTTGCCGCCGAACATGTAACGAAACTTGGCCGCTTGATTGAGGATTTGATCCAGACAGACGCCCAAAAAATCGACGAACATCAGTTCTGCCACGGGCCTCAATCCCGTCATGGCCGCTCCGGCTGCCATCCCGACAATGGCGCTTTCGGTGATGGGGGTGTCGATGACGCGAGCGCGGCCGAATTCGCCCACGAGTCCGCGCGTGACACCCATGATTCCACCATAGGCATCGTCGACTCCGGTACCGCCGGCCCCGCCCGCGACATCCTCACCGATGACCACCACCCTCGAATCGCGTCTCATCTCCGAACGCAACGCATCGTTGAGGGCCTGCCGGAATGACGTTCTTGCCATGTGGGTCTTCGTCAGTAGGTCGCGTAGACATCTGTGTACAACGCCTCTAGCGGTGGCGCGGTGCCCGCATGGGCAGCGGTCACGGCCGCATCCATCTCCTCGGCGGACAACCGATCGATCGAATCGAGCTCACTCGCCGTCAATTCGCCCGACGCGAGCACACGACGACGGAATCCCACGATCGGATCGTGCACTTCTCGGGCCTGCGTCAACTCCTCTTTGGAGCGGTAGGTCTGCGGATCGCCGCAATAGTGTCCGTGGATGCGGGCGCAGCGCGCCTCGATGAAGCTCGGGCCGCCGCCGGCTCGCGCACGAGTCACTGCATCGGCCATTGCCTCGTAAACCGGGAAGAAATCTCTGCCGTCCACCTTCACGGCAGGCATGCCGAATCCGGCTGCGCGCCGCGCCGCGTCCTTGGCCCCCACGGCATACTCCGCGGCCGTGCCTTCCCCGTAGCCGTTGTTTTCGATGACGAAGATGGCCGGCAGCTGCAGGACCACCGCCATATTCATCGCCTCGAAGATCGTGCCCTGATTGCTGCCGCCATCGCCGGTGAAAGCCACCGCGACGCGATCCGACTTCAGTGTTTTCGCCGTCAGCGCCGCGCCGATGACGAGAGGCGGACTGCCACCCACGATAGCGTTCGCACCCAACATCCCGCGCTGCAGGTCTGCGATGTGCATGGATCCGCCCTTGCCCGCGCACAAGCCCTCCGCCTTACCCAAGATCTCGAGCATCATGCCCTTCGGGTCACAACCCTTCGCGAGGCTATGCCCATGCCCACGGTGGGTGGACCCGATGTAGTCGGCCGCGTCCAAATGCATGCAGACGCCGACCGCGATGGCTTCCTCGCCCGAGTAGAGGTGTACGAATCCTGGAACGCGACCGGCGACGAACTCGGTATTGACGCGCTCTTCGAAGTCGCGGATACGACGCATCGTCCTGTAGGCGAGTAGTAGCGCATCACGATCAAGCATCATTACTTATCCGGTTAGGCGGCAAGGGTGGCAACAGCTCAGAAGCGGTATCGGATATCCGCTCCATAGGTCCTCGGCTCACCGACGAGTCCATAATCGAATCCCAAGCCACCCTGACTGGGGTCCCGCTGCGCGAGGGCGTACTGAAGATAGTGCCGATCAGCCAGATTTTTCACCCACACTCCGACGTCAAAGCCGCTCGTGGATCCTCTGCCGCCCGTAAATGACAGCCGGCCATTCGCAATGGCGTAGGAGGGCTGGGAGACGCGTAGCGTGTTCTGGGCGTCGAAGAACTGCCTGCTGTAGCCGTTGCCGTCCAGCATCAGGTGCAGGTCGCCCGCGTCCAGCTGCAAGAAGCGCCAGTTGAGCGCCAGGCTCCCACTGGCATGGGGTGCCTGGATGAGTTGGTGACCGGACAGATCGACACCATGCAGGGTGAGTTCCTGATACTTGGTGTTGAGGAGCCCGAGACTGCCCGAGAGCTCGACATCTGCGGTAACCTTGGCCCGGAACTCCATCTCGGCGCCATCGACCCGCGACCGGGGCGCGTTCGAGGTGCGCAGGCCGGTCCCTTGGCCGCCGGGCAGCGCAAAGGTGTCGAGGAACTGCTGGTTGCGGTAGCTGTAATGAAAGACCGCGAGATTAAGAGAGGCTCGCCGCTGCCAGAACTCCAGCTTGGAGCCGACCTCGTACGCATCGAGCTTCTCCGGTTGGGCGAAGGTGAGCTCTGCCGGCGCATTGAAGGCCTGTCCGTTGAAGGCTGCTCCGCGGTACCCCTGGGAGAAGCTTGCGTAGAGCAGCGTCTGATCGTTTGGCTTCCAGTCGACGCCCACTTTACCGCTGGTGTTGTTGTTGTCGTACTCGAGCGGCGCATTGACGCCGCCAGGCGGACCATAGAGGCTCGAATACTGTGTGTAGGAAACCCCGGTAACGTACGGAATCGTCTGAGTCCAGAGCGTCGTGCCGGGACTGGGCCCATACCCCGCCGAGGGCGCGTCGAGTCCGCCCTCCAGCGCGTAGAAGTTGGTGATTTCGATCTTGTCTTTGGTGTACCGCAGGCCGGCTCGAATGCTGACCGTGGGCGTTACTGCGAAGGTCGCATTCAGGAACGCGGCACGGCTGTCTTTCAGCTGATCGAAATTGTTCCATTCATCGAAGCCATAGAGTGTCTGTCCACCGGGCGTCACGAATGCCCCTGGATAGCCGTCGAAGAAGTGATACTGCACGATTGCGTGCACGCTTTCGCGTCCATAGTACAACCCTGCGAGCCACCGTAGCATATGGGTGTCTCGGGAGGACAGGCGTAGTTCCTGCGAGAAGGTGTTGACGCTCGAGAAGTAGGAGTTGGGATCATCGAGGCGGGCCGTGATCGGAAGCCCGCCATCATCGCTCAATGTGTACCAGCGCCCATAGTCGTAGCCTGAGATGGAGGTCAACAGGAGATGCTCGGCGAGCCCTGCTTCCACTTTCAGGGATGCACTGTCGCTACGAATCTGTTTGGGAACGGAATACTTGGAGCCGGTATCGAACCACGGGATATTCCCCGAGAACCCGGTCACGGCCGGTTCGTTGTTGAGCGCGTGCGGGCCATAGGGCGTGCCGTTCGAGCGTGTCGAGGAGAACTTCAAGGTGACCTTGAGGTCGTCCATCGGCTGCGCGAGGATGGTGGCACGACCCGCCAGCGCGTCCACACCGTTTAGAGGATTGACTCCGGGCACGATGCTCTGAGTCCAGCCGTTCCGGTCCTCGTAATAGACGGCCACGCGCGCGGCCAAGACGTTGTCGATCAGCGGCACGCCCACGGCCGCCCGCACGGAGCGGTCATTGTAGTTACCGTACCCCGCCTCGACATAGCCCTGGGTCGTCGTGAGACTGGGATTGGCGGAATAGAGGCTAACGGCGCCGCCGGTGGCATTCTTGCCGTAGAGGGTGCCCTGCGGTCCCCGCAACACCTCGACCCGGTCCATGTCGAAGACCTGCAGAGCCTGCACCGCTCCCACGGCCTTGTAGACCTCGTCGACATACATGGCGATGGGACTACTTTGGTTCTGACTGTAATCCGTTGTCGTCACCCCGCGCAGCGTGAAGGTTGGCTGGGCTTCGGGCCCCCACGGCAGGTTCAACAGCATGTTGGGTACGACCGACGCGAGATCTGCGGCTTGGCGAATCCCCCGATCGCGCAGCTCGTCCGCCGAAACCGCTGTGACAGCGATGGGTACGTCCTGACTGCGCTCGCTCTGGCGCTGCGCGGTCACGACAACCTCGTTGAGCACAGAGCCCGCGCTATCAGAGTCCGCCTTAGCGGTCAAAGGCGGCGCAAGCATCGTAAGCGCGGCGAGCAGGCCGACTAACGAGGCCCAATCGCGAGGTACTCGTGCGGTAGGACAGGCAGTCGACCCGGATAGTGCGGCAATGTAATCAAGCCTCGGCGTCGCACGACGCAGCATTTGCGGGACCATCTGCTCTCATCCCCTCTTGTTTCAGGTTTCGAATCAACTACGTCGATGAAGCCGCCATCCACAGCCCCTCATTGAGACTTGATGGTTACCAGGTCTTGATTTGCGGCATCACTCGATCCACGAAACACCGCAGCGATCGCCGGACATCATCAAACGACATGCCACCAAAGCTCGGAGAGACGCCCAAGATGAAATCGCCGAGCAACTCGCGGCGCTCTTGCAGCTTGTCAATAATGCGCGCGGGGTCTCCCCAGATGTTGGCCTCGAGGTAGGAGTCGATGAGAGCCTGCTGACTGGTTGATCGGTAGTGTTTTGTCATCTCAGCGTATGAGGCATACGCAGCGCCCGCCTTCGCGAAGTTGTCACTGAGCAACTCGTAGTGATCCATCAATTGAGCCCAATATCGGGTAATGTGCTCGCGCGCGAGCGCTTCTGCTCGCTTTACGTCCGGATCGCAGAACATACAGTCTGCAGCGATCGGTGGCGGCGCCTTAAAACCACATGATTGCTTAAATAGTGAGCGGTGACGGTCGATTTCAACCTTCGCTTCCTCCCACGGTCCTTGGGCGAACTTCATGCAGCCAAGCCCGAGCCTCCCTGCGGTCTCCACAGACTGCGGAGACATCCCGACCATGTAGGTGCGGTCGCGAAAACTCTTGAATGGCCGTGGCCGAACTTCGATCCGCGGCTGCTGATAGTGGGGCGTATCTCCCTCAACGAAACCCGTCTCCAGGCCGCGCAAAATGATTCCTGCGGCTTGCTCGAAGCGCTCGCGCGACTCACTGAATTTGACACGGAAGGCATCGAACTCCCGTTTCGCGAGACCGCGGCCGAATCCGACGACTACTCGCCCCTCGGACAAATGATCCAAAAGAATCGCCTTCTCAGTCACGCGGAGCGGATCGTTCCATGGAAGGATGAAGGCGCAGGGCATGAGCTTAATCGTCTTGGTGCGCGCTGCGACATAACTCAAAAGAACGATGTTGTCCGGAATCATCGCGTAATCGAAAAAGTGGTGCTCGACCGGCATCAGCAGGTCGAATCCCATTGCCTCCGCCTCGAGCGCCAAGCCGAGCTCTTGTCTATAGATCTCGACATCCGAAGTTCCTGGGTGACCTTGGAACAATGGCATCAGGCCGACTTGCATCGCTTTCTCCCCTTTTACTGATGGCTTATCATCAGGTGCACGCGCGACCGAAAGGGAGGTGAGCAATGGCCAACTTCGCTGGACGCCTTGCGCTCCACGTCGCCGATCGCGATGCGGGGATGGGGTGTGGATTTTGGCCACTCCTCCTCTAGCCTTGTCGACCTTCGCCCTGCGAGCCTAGGATTCGGCTCAGCAGTAACGGGCGAGTTTGTAGCGTCGCCCGTTTCATTCGGTGAGGACCCGTGGGAAAGCTCTGCATGAGATCCAATTGCGAAAAGCGCACAGAGTGCGTCAGGCTATGGAGCAGGCGTCGTGGCAACCTGCAGCGGATCACTTCTTGGGTACAACTCATACTAGCGTCGCCGAAGAGCCGATAGGAGCATACATACATGCGTTCTAGGACAGTGCAAACCATGCGATGCCCGCGCCTTGGAATTGTGCAGATCCCATGCCTGTAGCTCGTGCGGAGCACTTTGGGGGCGTCCGCGTCGCCGCCCTCGCCGTGGTCAGCACCGTTGCCTGGCTGACTATCACGTTACTGCCTTATGAGGTCTCAACGCTCTCTGACGGTTACCGCGCCGGGCCCGTTGGAGCTGGCTGGATCACCGCGGCCGAGCTCCTTGCGCTCGCCTGTGCGGCAAGCTGCTTGGGGCAAACGATTGCATTCCGCGACAAACGTCGGCTGACGATTCTGGGTATCGCAATTGCGCTTGCGGCCACGCTCGGCTGTCTGTTGACCGATCATATCGTGCCCATCGTCGCCCTCCGGCTGCTGTTCGGTGTCGGCACAGGCATCGTCGCCGCCGCTACCAACGCTCTTCCTGCATTACATGAGTCCCCTAAGAAGCTGTTCGCGTACATGCAACTCGCGTTGGGAGTGGTTTTCGGCTTGGCGATCTTTGTGGTGGGCGCTGTACAGTCTTTCGCTGGCCGAGATGCTGTCTTTTTTGTCGATCTCATATTTTTACTGACCCTCGGGTCCGCGGCCTTCCTCCTGCCGAAGGGAATCGTGTCCGACCTTCCTTCGTTAGGCGCACGCATGAAGCTGCGACTCCCCGAGGGCGCTGCGAGTTCGCTTGCGGCACTGGCCTTGATGTGGATAGCCCAAGGTGCGCTTTGGGCTTTTGCGAGCACAGCCGGGGCCGCAGCTGGGATGGACCCCGATTCACTGGTGCGCTGGTTGTCTATCGCGGGCTTCACCACGCCATTTGGAGCTGCGGCCGCAGCCGTTTTGGGGGAGCGCCGCGGTTATACCGCTCCGCTCATCTTAGGCTTCGCTGTCCAGATTCTGGTAGCGCTCGCGATGTACTGTTCATTCTCTCGCCCTTTTTTCATTGCAGGCGCACTCGTTTCCAACATGACGACGACGTTCACCACACCGTATCTGCAAGGCGTGCTCGCATCGCTTGACGGTACAGGACGTGCTACCGCGCTCAGCGGCGCTGCAGCGAACTTCGGAGCCGCTGTGGGACCCGCGCTTGGAGCCATGCTTGTCGCCCAGACAGTAGCCCCCCTCGGCGTTACGTCGGCGATCATGCTCTCTATTAGCCTCGGTCTCGCGTTGTCTTCTCTCCGCAGTCTTTCTGCAAGCTCGCGCGCGAGGTCCGCAGCATGAAGGAAGACCTTAGGAAAATGAGACTTAATTGCGCAGCAAGCCGGTCTACCGCGCTGGACGAGATAGCGCACTTCTTGGGCGTGGTTCCAAACGTCGATGACCTTATGGATGCGCTCCCCTTATGAGGCGGAGTGGCAAATACGAAGTGTGCGAGTTGGCCGGCAATCCGAAGCTTGAATGCATCTGGGAGGCCCGCGCGGAGTTGGGGGAGAGCGCTATCTGGGTTGACGACGAGCAAGCGCTCTATTTTGTCGATGGCCTCGAGGGAAGACTCCTTCGTTACAGCGAGTCTGAGGGCACCAGCGAGGTTTATCGACACGATGGGGTGATCGGGTTCATTGCGCAGCGAGTTGGCGGAGGCTTTATCGCCGGGATGGACAACAAGCTGTACAAGTTGGACACGCTCCTCGGCATTGCGGCAGAAGTGACATGTCCCGAGCCGCAGCTGCCAAACAATCAGTTCAACGACGGCAAAGTCGATCCACGCGGTTGTCTCTGGGCTGGCACGCTGGATCGGGACTGCGCGCAGCCCGCGGGATCCCTCTATCACGTCGAGAGGGACCTCACCTGGAAGGCGGTTGATCACGGCTACCTGTGTCCGAACGGCCCAGCGTTCTCCCCCGATGGCCGTATCCTCTACCACACCGACTCGATGAGGCGGACCATTCACAAGTTCGATCTTGACCTGGACAACGGCGAAATCAGTAACAAGCGAGTCTTCATACAGTTTGACGAGCACGCGGGGCTCCCCGATGGCATGACGGTCGACTGTGACGGGCGGCTCTGGGTTGCACATTTCGGTGGCGGACAAGTCACGGCGTTTGGACCGAGTGGCGAGATCGATGCTGTCCTGCACGTACCGGTCCCTAACGTCACGACTTGCGCATTCGGCGGTTCGAAAGGCACCACGCTATTTATTACCACGTCGCGGACGTGGATGACGGAAGCTCAACTGCGCGAAGCACCGCTCGCGGGCGGACTCTTCGCGTGCGAAGGATTGGCGACGGGTATTCCGGCATTCGCCTTCGATGGCTAAACGCCACGAAGGACCGCATTGGACTGCGCAGCCCCGACGTGATTTTTGTCCGCGACGGACGCGTATGGTTGTCAGCGAGTGTCACAAGCGGTATTGATCTGGCCTAGCCGTGATCGGGTGAAACGGTCGATCTTCCGGCGTGCGGCGCCTTGGGTGATCAACGCACCGAGCGCTACGGGTCCGAGTCTCAACATCCGAAGTTCCAGGACGCCGTTGAAAAGATAGCTGCAGA
>Ga0137409_10002081_pt1 | contig 21549 bp, 16 predicted proteins | sample CZODoug1_16funga_FD_122059 | JGI IMG/M metagenome (GOLD analysis project Ga0137409, IMG submission 122059) | Vadose zone soil fungal communities from Angelo Coast Range Reserve, California, USA - CZODoug1_16fungal (Hybrid Assembly) | ecosystem: Environmental > Terrestrial > Soil > Vadose zone... | reverse complement strand
GGCGCGCGACAGAACTCGGGACCGCGCAAGGTGATAGGCTTTCGATCGATGTTCGAAGATCTCAACTACGAGGAGCTGAAGCGGCGCGCGAATGCGCGGCTGCCGGAGCGGGTAGTCGCGACACTCGAGGCTCACGGCGAACGGCGCTCCGTAGCCGAGGGCGAGCTGCTGTACGGGGTTGATGACCGCCAGTACCCATTCGTCTACGCGATTTCGGCCACTCTCCAGATACGGGATCCTGACGGACTGGTGCTCGGGGTCATGGAGCCGGGACAATTCACCGGTGAACTGAGCCTCCTTCTCGGCCAGACCGCGTTCGCCGACTGCATCACTGTCAAGGCGGGCGAGGTCCTGCTCATCGCACCGGAAGCGATCACCGAGCTCGTCCAGGTGGATCCGGAAGTCAGTGACGTGCTGCTGCCGGCCTTCGCCGCCCGCCGCTTGCTGCTGATAGAGCGCCAGCAAGGCACCCTGACGCTGGTGGGTCACGAAGGCGCGCCTGCCCTCCAGCGAATACTCGAGTACGCCGAGCGCAACCGCATCCCGTATCGCTGGCTCGACCCCGCGGACCGTACCCAGAAGGAGGAAATCCGGGCCTGTGCGGCCGAGGGCTCTGGTGTCAAGGTCATCGTGCGGGGTCGACACGTGCTTGACGAGCCATCCGTTGCGGAAGTGGCGCGGGCGCTTGGGCTGGAACTCGCCGCGGGCCAGCGCGATCCGGTGGACCTGATCATCGCCGGCGCGGGACCGGCGGGTCTTTCAGCGGCGGTCTATGGTGCCTCCGAAGGCCTGCGAACCATTCTGTTTGACGATGTGGCGATCGGCGGCCAATCCGCCTCCTCGTCCCGCATCGAAAACTTCCTCGGATTTCCGACCGGCGTTTCCGGCGCCGACCTCGCGTTCCGCGCCGAGTTGCAAGCCATCAAGTTCGGCGCGCGGGTGGCCGTGCCCCGCCACGCGCAGAAGCTTCGCCCCAGCACCCTCTCCGGATTCTTCGAAGTCACTCTGGACGATGGCACCGCGCTCCTGGGGCGGACGGTGGTGATCGCCACCGGAGCCCGCTACCGCAAGCTCGGGGTGTCTGAGGAGGACCGCTTCCAAGGCGCAGGTCTCTACTATGCAGCCACAGAGCTTGAGGCCCGGGCCTGCAAGGGACAGGAGGTCGTGGTCGTCGGCGGAGGCAATTCAGCGGGCCAGGCCGTGATGTTCCTTGCATCTCGCGCGTCCTGCGTGCGGCTCGTCTACCGTGGGAGCGACCTGTCGGACAGCATGTCCCACTACCTCCTGGAGCGGTTGCGTCGAGCCGCAAACGTCAGGATCGAGACTCGTTCGCAGGTCGTCGAGCTCGCAGGGGACGATCGTCTGCGAACCGTCGAGATCCGCGACGGCGAGGACCAGGTGGTAGAGCGGGCCGTCGGCGGGCTCTTCGTCATGATCGGTGCGGACCCCTGCACCGGATGGCTCAAAGAGGCCGTGCGACTGGACGACCGCGGCTTCGTCCTGACAGGAGAGGATTGCGGCGCGGATGCCCCCACACCTTACAACGTCTTTCAGACCAGCCTAGCCGGCGTCTTCGCCGTTGGTGACGTGCGCTCCGGGTCGGTGAAGAGGGTCGCCTCCGCCGTCGGAGAAGGATCGGTAGTCGTTCAGGCGGTTCACGCCCGACTCGCCTCTCTGCGGGAGGCTTAGCCGCGTTGCCACTAGTGTAGGAGCCCGTCTGCCTTCAGTGCAGCGTGCACCGCCGGACGCGCACCAAATTCGCTCCTGAAACGCCAGTACGTTGGGAAACGCCGACCGATCCATGGCTCCGCGGGTCTCAAAGGGCACCGCTCGTCCATGAGCTGTTCGCCAAAAATTCGCTTGCACGGTTCGATCGAGCGGCAAGAGTCATCGGCATACCGCATTCAGCCTATTACAATTGTCTAGCTCGAAGGAGATGACACTATGAACAGGCATTTGCTTAACCGACGTCAATTTAGCGCGCGTTGTGCGGCCTTCGGCTTATCGTTTCCCGCCTTAAGTGCAATGCTTGCGGCGCAAGCAACTGCACAGGTTCTTGGTACTGGCGCGGGATCGAAGCCTGCTGCGCGTACCGTAAAGCTTCCAGACGGCACGACCGTCCCGCCGCTCGGTCAAGGCTGCTGGCACCTCGGTCAGGGAAGGCATCCGCCAGCTGTCGAGGAAGAGGCGTTGCGCACAGGCATTTCGCTCGGCATGACGTTGATCGATACGTCGGGAAACTACGGCAACGGCCGCTCCGAGCAATTCCTTAGTCACGTGATTGCCGGTCAGCGCGACCGCATATTCCTGGTCTCCAAGGTGGAGGGCGATCAAGTGTCTGGCGATGGCATCGCGCGTGCTTGCGCGGCGAGCCTCGCTCGTCTCGGCAGCGAATATCTGGATCTCTATTTGCTGCATTGGCCGGTTCCCAGCGCGCAATTCTCCGGCGTGGTGGCGGCATTTGAACAACTACGCGCGGCGGGGAAGATTCGCGCTTGGGGCGTATCCAATTTCAACGGTGGCCAGATGGAAGATCTGTTCCGCGTTCCAGACGGCCATCGCTGCGCCACCAATCAGGTCCCTTACAGTCTCAACAACCGGCGCATTGAGCGCGATGTTTTGCCGTGGTGCAAGCAGCACGACCTGCCGGTCATGGCGTACTCTCCGCTCGGCGGCGACAATAACCTCGTAGTAGGTGACCGCACGCTGGCGCAGGTGGGCACTATCCATGGTTGCTCGGCCGCCGCGGTCGCGCTGGCCTGGGTGATCCGCAGCGGGAGCGTTATCGCAATTCCCGAATCCGGCTCTCCAGCGCACGTCAAGGAAAACGCTGTGGCGCTTTCGATAGCCCTCACGCCGCGAGACCTTCAGACTTTGGATGAAGCGTTTCCCGGACCATTCGGCGTTGCTCGCGCCTCGGGTGCGACGCAGCTGCCAAGTACGTGTTCGAGCTGTCTACCTCCTGTGCGCCGGTGCAACGCGGTTGATTCCTTGCATTCGATCCTGCAGATTGCTCGCCGGAAACGCTGATGAAACGTAGGTGTCGTTATGCTGCGAGACGGCGTCTATCTATGCTTGGTCGTTTCGAGCGTGTGACGCGATTGCTATCCGTGACCCCCTGAGCTGTGGGCACGCAGTGAGTGTTATCGGGTATCGCTGAAGGAGGGCTGACCATGATCAAGAATATTGTGCTCGTCCATGGTGGTTTCGTGGATGGTTCCGGTTGGCAACCCATTTACAAAATCCTGACCGGGGAGGGTTTCAATGTCCGTATCGTACAGAACCCAACGCTGTCGCTAGCTGATGATGTGGCAGTCACCAAGAGGGCAATCGCTGCTGCAGATGGACCGGTGATTTTGGTTGGCCATTCCTATGGTGGCGTCGTGATTTCGGAAGCGGGAACTGACCCGAAAGTGAAAGGCTTGGTCTATGTCGCGGCTTTCGCACCGGACCAAGGGGAGTCCGTTTCGTCCCTGATCGCCAAGCCTGCCCCGGGCGCTCCCGTACCCCCAATTCTCCCGCCGCAGGATGGGTTTCTGTTCCTCGATCGCTCGAAATTTGCGGCTTCGTTCGCCGCGGATGTTGAACCTGAACTCGCGGCATTCATGGCGGATTCGCAGGTGCCGTGGGGGGTCGAGGCATTGGCAGGTGTGGTCAGTAAGCCGGCTTGGCGCGTCAAGCCGAGCTGGTACCTGGTTAGCGCCGACGACAAGATGATTCCGCCGCCGGCCCAGCGCTCCATGGCGCAGCGCGCAGAGTCAAAGGTTGTCGAAACCCCCGGCAGTCATTCCGTTTATGTGTCAAAGCCAAAGGTTGTGGCCGCTCTCATTGCGCAGGCGGCTCGCGAAGCCAAGTAAGTCGGCGCTGGCGAGGCGGAAGGTTTGGACGTCACGGTAGGTCCAAATCACTTCCCATGGATGATCGGGCTTCCGCTAACGGGAGCCCTCGTCAGAATGTGCCAAGATATCTGAGCGCGCTTGCACTTCGACTCGGGCATCGTTGAAGCAGGCGCCATCGGCAAGATCGGCCTTGTGTGTGGGAGCCAATGCAGACACCGTCTGCCCGTTCGGGCTGGTCCGCAGCCACGCGCCTTTTTCGGAGCAGACCACACCCGGCCGTACGACCGTAGTTATCTGCAGCGGCAGAAACACCTCTCCCAAATCGTTCCACACTCTCACCCACGTTCCGTCGGTCAGCTCGCGCCTCGCGGCGTCGTCCGGATTCATCTCGAGCACCGGCGTGGCGTCACTTTCCGGAAGGGCCCCGAAGGTGGAGGTGATGCGTTTATCGGAGGCCGGCGTGATCAGTGTCAACGGATACTGTGACACGAGCGGTCGGTAGCCAGGCAGGATGGCGCCGTAGCGATCGCCGAGGGTCTGTGACAGCAATTCAATCTTTCCGCTCGGCGTTCGCGGCACGACATTATCGAACAGGACAGGCTCGGCGCCGCCGTACTGCATTTTGATCGCCCGATCGACGGGGATTCGGCTCGGCTGGAGACCCTGCATGCGCGGATCGTCCGAGCGAAGGGCCGCGTCCATCAGTTCGGCGTCGCTCGCCCCGAATGCAGGGTCCGTCAGACCGAACTTGGCGGCGAGGCGTCGGAAGATCTCCGTATTGGGAAGGCTTTCGCCGACAGGGGCGATGACTGCCTCGGCGCGCTGCAGATATTGCTGCCCGTAAGCGGGGTACAGATCGGCGTGCTCGAAATGGGTGCAAGCCGGCAGGAGCACGTCCGCGTACGCCATGCTGTCGGTCATCGCGACTTCGATGCCGGCCACAAATACGTCCTCCCGTGCCAGCGCCTGCTTCATCCGATTCTGGTCTGGATGGACAATCAGCGGGTTGTGGTTGTATATGAAGAGGGCCTTGATTGGCGGATTTAGGTTGTCATCCAGGAGTAATCGACCGACGTCAAGTATGTTGATCGTCCTGGTCTGCGGCGGCACGAAATCGGCGCGCGTTAATTTGTCGAGAGTCTTCGGAAAGGCGTGACCCGCGCCACCGACAAGGCCACCGCCCGCCACGCCAAATTTGCCTGCCAGCGCTGGTAGAGCGGCGATGGCACGGAGCCCGGAGCCGCCGTTCTGATTGCGCTCGAGCCCGTTCCCCCAGGCGATCACCGCCGGCGAGGCCTCCTTGTACCAGCGCGCCAGGGTACGGATGTCGTTGAGGCCAACACCGCTTATCTCCGCCGCGCGTTCAGGTGGGTAACCGCGTGCCGCTTCCATAAAGGCGTCGAACCCGAGCACGTGCTCATCTATGAAGGCGCGATCGAGGCCGCCCAGTCTCTCCAGCTCCACAGCAATCGCCCACGCCAGCACCACATCCGTTCCAGGACGGACCGGCAGATGCAGGTGTGCCTGTTCGGCGACCTTGACGCGCCGGGGATCGATCACCACCAGTTTGGCGCCGTTGCGCTTGGCCGCGTTGATCTGCCGCATCAGGTGCAGGTTGCAGACCGTGGCATTGTTTCCCCAGACGATGATGAGCTTGGCCAGGCTCACCTGCTGGAGCGGGGTGCCGGGGGTTGCGCCGAAGGTGCCAGCGTAAGCGGCGCTGCGGATGCCGCCGCACAACGGGTTGCGGCTCAGCAACGAAGCGCCCAGGCCGTGAAAAAAGCGCAGCGACATGGAATCGCCTGCCAGCATTCCATGCGGCCCGGCGTAATTGAGCGGCAGCACCGCCTGGGGGCCGTAGCGATCGATGACGGTTCCGACGCGATCACGAATGGTGTCCAGCGCCTGCTCCCAGGAAGTCCGCTCGAAGTTGCCTCCCCCTTTAGGGCCGATGCGCTTCAGTGGATATCGCAATCGATTGGGGCCATGGACAAACTCGGGATAACTGTTGGCCACCTTGGCGCAGATGGCACCGTGAGTAATGGGATTGACTTTCGATCCCCGCACGGCGAGCACGCGATCACCCGACACGGTTACTGCAAGACTGCAGGTATCCGGACAGTCGAGTGGACAGACGCTGGCCTTTTGCACGCTCATAGGGTGATATTAATCGTTATGCGGGGCAGTGTCTGTCTAGAGTCCTCACGCGGGCGCCGTCGCTCAGTTATTCAACCGGCGTGTGCTCACGATGTCCGTTGCAAGGGCTAGACATGCAGCAGTATCGGCGGCGCTGAGCAAGCCGGCTGCGGTCGCTCGGGCGATGGCAGTTCTCATTGCGGTCGGCTGGCTGTTGCCCGCCGCCGCTGGCCACGCCGCAGATGCGCCGCGCATCACCTCGGCTTGGCGTGCGGAGAAGGAGGTCTTCTACTTGATCTTCGTGCGCAGCTTCGCCGACTCAAACGGCGATCACATTGGCGACTTCAAGGGCATTGAACAGAAGCTGCCGTACCTGCAGGCCCTCGGCGCGACTTCCATCTTGCTGACGCCGATCGTCCCCTCGCCCACGTACCACAACTACTTTGCGTCGAGGTTTGACGACGTTGATCGGGCCTACGGCGATCTCGCGTCATTTCGTCATTTGGTGAAGACACTGCATTCGCGTGGGATGAGGATCTATCTCGATGAGGAGATCCAGTACACAGCAGAGAACCATCCATGGTGGGCGGAGTCGGCGGCCCATCCCGAATCCAAGTACTCCGATTACATTCTGTATGGTGGACCTGGGAACACCAGCCCGGAGACTTGGACGGGAGCAGAGAGCTATACCGGGAAATCCTGGAGCGTCGCGATGGTGAATCTCCAGGCTCCCGCTGTGCGGCATTACTTCGACGATTTATTCGTTTGGTGGGTAGACCCGCACGGGGACGGCCGGTTCGACCGAGGCGTGGACGGCTTCCGTATCGATCACATGATGGATGACCTGGATGGGAAGGGGAAACTCACCAACCTCGTCGCGGGTTTCTGGGCGCCGCTGCTCTTGCACGTTCGGACAGTCAATCCCAGGATTTCGATCATCGCGGAGCAGGCGGACTGGAGGACCTTCGGCGATGACCTGCTGAGGCGTGGCGACGTGGATATTGTTTACGCATTCCCGCTACGCGCGGCCATTGCCTCGCTAGACCGAGACGCCATCGCGAAAGCGATTGAAAGCACCCAGGACAAGACGCCAGTCGGCAAGGGCCAACTCATCTTTATCGAGAACCATGACACGGATCGTTTTGCCTCGGTGGTTGATGGCGATCAGCGCAAAGAGCGCCTTGGGGCGGCGTTGACCATCCTACTGAAGGGCACGCCGCTGATTTACTACGGACAAGAAATAGGTATGAAGGGCAAGCAGTTACACGGCAGGTCGGACGGAAACGACATTCCGGTGCGCGAAGCCTTCCGCTGGACGCATTCTGTGGATGGACCAGCCTCAGCGATTTGGTATCGGGATACCGGCCCCTGGTGGACAGACCGCTATGGCCGCGACGCTGACGGGATTTCAGTCGAGGAGGAGCAGCGGGATCCGGCTTCGCTCCTGGCGTTCTATCGACGCCTGCTTGCTCTGCGCCATTCACGCAAGGATCTTCGCGAGGGCGATCAAGAGATTGTCGCAACAGATCAGCCAGCCTTGCTTGTCCTGAGGCGCAGGCACGGCCAGCATGAGTCTCTACTAGTTGTGAATTTCTCCCCGAGTCAGGTAACCGGACAGCTTCCGGGGGATACGCTGCACGTCTCGCAGCTTGGCGGCGTCCTGCGGGATCTGCTGACGAACACCAAGGGCGCCTCGATGGAGAACGGTCGTATCCAATTCAGGATTGCTCCGTTTGGCGTACGGCTGCTCGCGGTACAGTGAACAGAACGGATACGGTTGATCCTTGGACCTCGCGAAAGCCACTCGGACGAGCGCTATTTGCCAACAGTCATCTGCGGGACATGCTCGCCGGCCCTGGCCGCGTAAATAATGAATTTGAATGGGTCCGAGTTCTGGTATTTCTCCATCAATTTGAGGTAGACGAGCCGTTCGGCCCTGGCCACGGACTCGCTGTGCTCGAATCTGCTTCGGGATGAATCCAGCAGTGATGCGGCCAGTTCGTATTTGCCGTCGGCCGCGAGGCGCTCTACCGCTTTCACAAGCCGTTGCTCGGACAGGTCGAGATAGTCCACCAAGAGTTCGGCTCGGTCCGCGCGACCGAGATGGTCAACACCCTGCAAGTCTGCCTGCCAATAGCCAACGCTCTGGTCATAAAGGCGGTCTATGACGTGTTCGCGCAGAAGCAGATAAGGCAGATGGACGTCTGGACTACCGGAAAGCAGATCCGGCGGAATCAGGTTCGCCGCGTGGATCGAGGCCCGCTCATCGCCGCGACGAACCGCACTCGCCACCTGCTCGCGCAACCAGCCGAGGTCCGTCTTGAGCTGCGCCAGCATCACCGACGATGCGAAATTGCGCGTTAGCGGCTCATGACCATGCAGCAGAAATTGCGGTTGGATCCGTACCACGACATCAATCGCATCGAGCAGTCCCTGCAGATCGCCTTCCGGCGCAAACGGCGCTCCGAGATAAGGCATGATGAAGTCCCCCACGAACAGCACCCTCTGGCCAGGCAAGTGAATGAACATGGCATCGTGGGTTTCCCCTCCTTGCACCGGGATCAGCTCGATCCGCGTTCCTCCGATCGTGAGTTCGGTCTGACGGTCGATCGTGACATCTGGCTTGAAGCTGCGCACATCGTCGATTTCGAAGCGCGCACCGAAAAAGTGCTTGGCGAAGACCCCGGGCGCGTTCAGGTCGTGGGCGATTTCTTCCTGGTAATCGCTGCGGGCATAGAAACGCAAACGCGGATTCAAGGCACGAAAATAGGCGTGTCCTCCAATGTGGTCCCAATGCGAGTGCGTAACCAGGATGGTCGTGAGTTCCGGCAAGCCGGGTGCATACGTCCGCAGAGCCTCATAGGCGACTTTGGCGGAGTCCGGGCGCGTCCCGGCGTCGATGCCGATCAACTCGCGCCCGTCGTCCGAAACCACAAAGTAGTATTCCGTGAACTCGAATCCCGACAGTGCGTAGACCCGGCGTGGCACAATCTCGACGATGCGCCGTGGCGCGAATGAATGCCCCGACGACGCCTCTTCCGAAAATGGCGTGGTCAGGACAATCGGGCTCTGTAGATCTGCATAGCCGCTTCGCACCAGATAGTCCTGCGCCTTAGCCTGTTCGCCATCGGCGAGGGCCAGAAGCGCTAGATGGCGGTAGACCTCACGCAACCACCCGGCATGAGGTGCCCTGTCCGCGTTCGCAACGCACCAGGCAAGCTCGTCCTGCGCGGCCCTCCTCTCATGGAACAAGCCGGGAACTCGGGCATGAACGATGCCGGCAATCCAATTCACGACGAAAACCTGTCCACCGGAGAGCTGTCTGGCCTGCTCCAGAAGCGCGAGCGTGTCTTTCACGTACCCGACCCGCTGCAACAACGAAACCGTTGGCGCACGCTGTGCGCGCAACAATCCGATGGCGCTCAGGTACAAGGCCTTTTGAACGTCTGTCAGACGAGGCGCGAACTCCTTCAGCCGCGCCGCGAAAAACTCCACACCCTGCCGCTGCAGCCTGGCGTTAGAGTATTGCGCCATCAATAGAAAGAGCAGCTGCGGATCTTTCGGCGGGCCCAGAGCGTTTATCATTTCGAGATATTCAATCTCCGCGCGATGAGCCCCGGGCGCAGCGCCACTGTCGCTGCCCGCGACAGCAGGCAGGGACCGCACGCCAACCACGAGCAGTCCGAGTGCGAGCGCGATGGACAGATGGAGCATGACTTTCATGGGAAATACTCGCTTCCAAAGATTTATATGTAGATGCATATAGTGGGATAAAGTAACCGAGCCGTTCAGCGCCGCTCAGGGTTGTCCACAGCAGCTTCTTTCGTATGCAGGTTCTATAATATGTATATGCATGGTATTACACGAAAAGGTCATTTCGCTACCAGCCTGCTGGCCGTCTGGAATGAGGCGCGCTTGAATGCCAGTGCTTCGCTCCGCCCCAGCCGCCGTTCGAAGGCCGCCTGGGCGGACTGCCACTTTGGGTGCGCTTTGCCGAACACGGACTCTCCGAGAGACGTCAGATTCCACCGGCGCTCCCGCCGGTCCTCCCCGCGCCGGCTTGCAATCAGTCCCCTCTTCTTGATCAGGGCCAGTGTTCGCGTGGCGGTGGTCTGATCGATGCCAATGAGATCGGCAAGATCCGTGGTCGTCAGATTGGGAGCAAGCTTCAGCGCCTGCAAAGCGGTGTATTGCGTGAGGTGCAGGCCGCTATCAGCAAGTGCCGACTCATACAGCGCCGTCGCCGCCCTTGCGGCTTGCCGCAATGTGGCGCAGTAGCAGGGAAGAGACTGAAGCTTCATGAGCTACACATTACATGTATATGCATGCTGTTGCAAATGGAATCCCTTTTGCAGCCGCGGGTGTTTAGACGCTCCGGGCGTCATCGTCGCTAATGCGAGCCCAAGCGATGCCAGGCGGTCGTAATCTCACGGGTATTTCGGAATTTTTATCTAATATAATCACTATCTTATAACGATCCAGCCAGGACTCGAACTTTCCGGTCCGTGCCGCTAACAGTCGGGCAGTGTAGTGGTGGCATTTCGATTATCGCGACTGGAAATCGTATGCGATCCAGAATGTGGGCTGCGGAGGGACCAAGGGGCTCAGAAGTCGGAAATTTCCCGCTCTCGGCGGCACTAAAACGGGACCAATAGCAGCCTCATGCTAAGTACATTTGGGACTACGTCCGGCGATTCGGGCGCACGAACTGGCAGGCCTATCTGGATCGACTTGCTCAATCCGACGCCGGATGAGACCGCCAAAGTGGCGGCAGAATGTGGCATCCATGTGCCCTCCCGCGATTCTTTGCAGGAAGTCGAGACTTCGAGCCGGCTCAGAGCTGAGGGCCAAGTGCTGTACATGAGCATGCCCCTCGCAGTACAAGATCCCACGGCTGGCTTCGCGCCCCTACCGCTCGGCTTCATCCTCTCGCCAGAGCTGTTGGTCACCGTGCGTTATTCCGAGGTTCACGCCTTCGCGGAGGTCAAAGCACACGTCGAGAAGGACCCGCACCTGGGCAGCGCAGCGGTGTTCGTTGTCCTGATCGACTGCATGGTGGACTTCAGCGCCGATATGCTTGAGAACTTGAGCCGCGATCTGGCCGCACTGTCGGCAAGTACCTTTGGCCGAAGCGCGGACTCGCCCCCGCATCGCGCTCAGCGCGTTACACATGCCCTACGCGAAAGCCTCAAGGGGGTCGGAACCGCCGGAGATCACCTGTCACGCATTCGCGAAAGTCTGCTCGGCTTGCAGCGAATCGTTGGGTTTGTGTCTGAAATGGCGACAGATTGGTTGTTGCCGGAGTTGAAAACTCACTTGAAGACGGCGCAACAGGACCTAACCTCGCTGGTCGATTTCGAAGCGCATCTGTCCGGCAAGACGCAGTTTCTGCTGGACGCAATTCTCGGCTTTATCAATACCGAGCAGAATGAAATCTTCAAGGTGCTCACGATCGTGTCCGTGGTCGGGATTCCTCCTACATTGATCGCCGGCATGTACGGCATGAACTTCCACAACATGCCGGAGTTGGCGTGGCGTTGGGGCTATCCCTACGGATTGGCGCTCATCGCGCTCAGCACATTGCTGCCGATCGTATGGTTCAAGCGACGCGGGTGGTGGTAAGTGGGGCCATCACGCCCGCCGCCGAGCGCCTGCACCAGTGCCGTATCGGGGCGCCGGCACGGAATTGCCGAGCCGCTGTGAGAGCGCGCGGCGCTCCGCCTCGAAGCGGGTCCATTCTTCTGCATCATGGAGGCCGGGAATCGTAACCAGCTCGCCCTGGTCGAGCCCAACCAGCGCTGCATCGACCATATCTTGCGGCGACATGACAATCGACGGCGGCAGTTTTTGCCATGGGAGGCCGGCGATTTCCCACAGGTCCGTCGCGGTCGCCCCCGGCAGCACCGCCTGGATGCGGATGCCCTTGTCGGCGAGCTCGTGTTGCAGCGAATGGCTGAGCGCGAGGACAAAGGCTTTGGTCGCGCCGTAGACACCGTTGAGCGTCTCCGGGGAGATGCCCACCACCGATGCGATGTTGATGATGGTGCCTGCGCCGCGCGCGACGAATGCGGGCGCGGCGGCATAGGTCAGGCGCGTGAGTGCGGTAACGTTCAACGCGATCATGTCCTGCATCTTTTCAACGTCGGCATTCAGCAATGGCGCGACGGAGGCCGTGCCGGCGTTGTTCACCAGCGCGGTGATGCTCGGATCGTCCCGCAGCGTGGCCTCGACCCTGGCGAGTTCCGCCTTATTGCCGAGGTCGGCGCGCAGCACCTTGACGGATCGTCCCGTTTCATCACTCAGACGTGCCGAAAGCGACCGTAGCCGCGGCTCGTTCCTTGCCACCAGGATGAGGTCGTAGCCGCGCTTTGCGAGACGGTCGGCGTAGACAGCGCCGATGCCCGTCGAGGCACCGGTGACGAGGGCAGTGCCCTTCGAGGGGGATTGACTCATGCTCTGCTCCTTTTTCGAGATCGCATCAAACGCCGTGCTCATGGGCTGAACACCAGGCATGTCGTCGTGGCGGTGGCGCACAGATGCCCGTCCTTGTCGAACAGCTTGCCTTCTGCGAAGGCGGCGCGTTTCCCAAGGGAGATGACGCGGCCCTCCGCGCGCACCGGTCCGCTCGAGTCGGTAAGCGCACGATGATAGGCAACCTTCAGCTCGAGCGTGGTGTAGCCCTGTCGGGCCAGCAGGCGCGAGTGCACCGCGCAGGCCATGACCGTATCGAGCATGGTCGCCGCATAGCCGCCATGCACGGAGCCGAGAGGGTTGTAGACCGCCCGGGTGGGGAAGCCTTCGAACACCACGAAGCCCTCTTCGGCTGAAACAGGATGAAGATCGAACGTCTTGACGATGCCCTCATAGCCGGTCCGGCCGGCAAAGATCGCACGGAGCTGCTCGATACCTGGAAGGGTGGACAAGTCTGGAACGGCATTCATCGTGCCTCCTCCTTCAAAGCACGGCCTCGCTCAACCCCAGCCGTGCCTTGATGCTCGCGCGTGCCGCGCCCAACAGTTCATCGGAGAGGCGCTTGTCGGAGATCGCACGTGAGACCGCGACCGCACCTGCCATGGCGGAGAGAACCGAGGCGGCAAGCGCTTCACCCTCGGTGCTGCCGGCGGCCTTGATCCAGCCTGCGAGTTTGCCCAGGAGTAATTTCACGCCGACATCGAAGGCGGTACGGAACTTCCTGGATTGTCGCGGCAGCTCGGAATTGAGAGCGACGATCGGGCAACCTGCGGAAGGGTTATCCCGATGAGCCGGTGCCATATAGACATCGATATAGCGCGCGAGCGCATGGCGCGGCGGCAAGCCATCAGTCACGCTGTGAAGAGTTTGGCCCGACTCTTCGAAGACGCTTTCGAGCGCTTCCACGAGCAACGCATCCTTGGATTTGAAGTGGGCGTAGAAGCCTCCATGGGTGAGGCCGGCCGCCTGCATCAGCTCCGCCACCGCCAGGTTTTGCGGTCCCTTTTCGCGGAGCACCCGACCCGCGAGCCGCACGAGCTTGGCATGGGTCTCAGCCTTGTGAGTGTCGCCGTAGCGCATCTTCCAGTCCTGTTGTCTGCATTATATGACACCTGTCATATAAACAGTCAAGTACCCGGTCGGGTCGGCTACCTCAGGTCAGGGCAAGGCCGCTCAGCGAGCCGAGATACGAATATTGAATGCTCACCGGAGGCTCCGCCAGTTGGCGAAGCCTCCGGGTTTACGACTATCAGTCGTCGTTCGGCACCAGCAGCGGTGCCAGCGTGTGCGTGCCCGGGTCAGCGGCGTGGCCCAGGTACGGCAGGTCGAACGCTGCCTCGATGGTCTTGAGCAGCGAATAGTGGTTGTAGAAATGGCTATCGACGCGCCCCTTTACGCCATAGTTCGTGATGACGATCATCACGACTTTGTCGTTGAAGTTGCCCACCTGGTAACAGTCCGCACCCGGAAGCAAGGTGCCCGGATACACGTCCATGCCGGCATCGGGATTGTAGGCGCACGACAGCGGTCCATTGCCTTCGTCAAAAACCACGAAGATCGCGTTGCGGCCCTGTTTCCAGAGCGGGCTGCCGGTGATCCCGTTTACCAGCCAGAACGTCTCGTCGTCGCCGCGGCGCACATCATTGTCGTCCGTGTCATTGACACCGCCGCAGGGGGCAAGAACGTTCCCAATACCGTGCATGTCGCGGCACTGATCGGGAACGATGTAGGAGAACGCCGGCACGGTCTTGGCGCCGAGGTCGCTGAACAGCTGCTCAATGGGAACCTGTTTGGCGAACTCGGCCGGGCTGTCCTGGATCTCGGCGACGTACGGGAAGGGGTTGTGCTTGACCGCGTAGAGCTTGGCGGTGTTGCTATCCCCCGGCCAATTCGCGAGCGTCGTCCCCGAAGACGGGATGTTCTGCAGGTACGCGCGCCAGTCCTTGCCGGCGGCGGCCAGCTGTCCGGCAAGCGAAGGCAGGTTGACGCGCCAGCGGTGGGTCGACACATTCGCCGGCGGCGAGGGGTAGTCAGTGGCCACCGACGGCGAGTCGTCGTCGCTGATGCCGACGGTGCTTCCGGCGAGGTAGCTGTGGCCGGTCGCGACCACGTCGGTGCCGACGAAGTCGCCGGTGATCATCGCCACATAGTTCGGCAGGCTCGGGTGCCAGGCGCCATTGTAGTTGGCGGCGAAGTTGTAGGTCTTTGCCAGCGCCTGGATGTGCGGCGCCTTGGGATTGTCGAGAATGCCGTTCGAGCCGAAGCTGGTGAAGGAATTGTGATTCTCGAGCACGATCACGAACACATGGTCGAGCTCGGGCACACCCTCGCGGCTGCCAGCACCGACCGCGGCCCCTGACGCGCCGAGGACGACCGCCGCTGTGAGACCAATCAGATAATTCCTCATAAGCACCTCCTGCCGCGCCGCTGCGCGGGCTGCTGTGGATACTGCGGATTGATCGGGCCTTTCCCTGCGCCCACTGGCGGGTTGTACCCCTCCCAGCGAGCGACCGGAGTGTGCGCTCGGAGTGTGACGCGCAGAGGACCGTTCGATGGCAACGCGATGACCGCGGGCGCGCCGGCCTTGACGCGTCAATGACGGCAGACAAAGTTACTCTGGAAGCGGGTGATCGCGGGTGGTATGCCGCTTTGCGCGACGACCGTCGGAAAGTTGGTGAATGCCGTCCCCAGGGCGGTCGCGCTGCAGAACTGCCCGCTCCAAACCAGTCATTCGGAGAAAGCAGCACGCACCCGGTATATGCTGCAGCCTAAGCGCGGATCCTCAAGGCCTCAACTGACCTCGCAGCCGAACCAGATCGCAGCGCACTCTTTCTAACGCGATCTGGAGCCGTGGAATCGATGGGGCGCAGTTGAAGCGGCCCGACATCACGCAGTCTTGGAGCCGCCGAGGGTTGCGTAGCACCTCACAAGAAAACCGGAGCCGCTCACGCGGCGTAAAATGCTCCAACAGACGGGACCCATCTTCATGTTCAAGCTCATCGCCGCAAGCGCCTATTTTCTGCTCATCCATTTTGGCATTTCCGGCACGCGATTGCGTGACACGCTCGTGGCACGCCTCGGCGAAAGTCCCTATCGCGGGGCATTCGCTCTCGCCTCCCTGATCGGACTGGTTTGGATGATCTACGGGTATAGACGTGCCCCGACGGTAGATCTCTGGGGTCAGCTGCCGGGCTTACGACCGCTGGCGTTCGCGCTGGTGTTCGTCGCATTCCTCTTCGTCGTAATCGGGCTTGCCACGCCCAGCCCGACGCTAGTCGGCATGGAGTCGAAGCTCGCGCAGGGAACCGACCTTGCCCGCGGCATAGTTCGCATCACGCGCCATCCCTTCCTGTGGGGCGTGGCACTCTGGGCACTGGTACACCTGATCGTGAACGGCGATCTGGCATCCTTCATTCTCTTCGGGTCGTTACTCCTGCTGGCGCTAGGCGGCACGGTTGCCATTGATGCCAAGCGGCGCCGCAAGTTCGGAGATGGGTGGGCACGGTTCGCGCAAACTACGTCCAGTGTCCCATTTGCCGCGATCCTGAGCGGCAGGAACAACATGGTTTCGGCGTTGCGCGAGATCGGAATTGTGCGGCCGCTCGTCGCCGTCCTCGCCTACGCGCTGATTCTTTACTTTCACGGGCGACTCTTTGGCGCGCCGCTTGTATGAAGATGTGACTACCACGGTGCGCTGAGTGCGCGACCCTCGACCGGACCACAGTATTAGAGTCCACGCTCAGCGGGGGTTCCAGCGCCGCGCGTCACTTGCTTCTCGGCCTGGCCTGAGCGAGCGCCTCGTCCAGCATCTTGACCAGAGCTGCGCGGTCATAGCTGTAAGGCTGACCTTCATTAAGCTGCACGAGCTGCTCAATCTGCTTCCTGATCGTAATCTCCGCCTCGTCCTGGTTGGGAACCACCATATAGCGGCGCTTCGGATTGGGCTCGAGTAGCGCCTGTTCGACTGCCATCGCAACCTCGTCGGGCTCCTTGAAATTCGATCGATCCGCTCGTACCTGATACCCCGGCGAATTCGCAGCTTTCGAGTCCGCGCCGATTCGCGCGAGCGCGTTCTTGCCGATATTCGAGTTGTAGTTACCGGGTTCGACGACGCTGACGTGCACTCCAAGTGGGGCTAGCTGACCCGCAAGGGAATCCGTGAGCGCCTCTATCGCGTGCTTACTCATCGCATATGCCACCAGGTTCTGGCTGGCGAGAATTCCCGATATCGAACCGATGTTTATGATCCGTCCTTTCTGGCTGATGAGTATCGGCTCGAATGCTTTGATCATTCTGACCGGGCCGTACGCATTCACGTTCATGACAAGGTCAAACTCTTCGGGACTCATATCGGCAATCGTGCCAACAGTCGCGACGCCGGCATTGTTAACCAGTCCATACAGGCCGCGCCCGGCTCCGCTGATGGTCGCCACTGCCGCTGCGACATCCGCGGGCTGGGTGACATCCAAGCGCAGGGCCTGCACGTTCTTGATAGCTCCGAGCGCTTTGAGGTCTTCCTCCCTGCGCGCGGAGGCGTAGACGAAATAGCCGTCGGCGGCAAGTCGCTCAGTGATCTTGCGGCCGATTCCAGTGCTGGCCCCGGTCACGAGCACTGCTTTGGATGCATTTGTTTCGAGAGGTTGCGCACGGCCGATTATCGGCGCCGCGAGCAGCGCCAAAAGCACTTTCAGAAGTAACCGCATAATAGACCCCTCCCCCTCACTTTTCTTTGAAGAGCAACAGACGAATACTACAGGCACTAACGGAGAACGGTGTTCGAGACGCGTGCAAATTGCTGGAGCATGATGACTCTACTGTCCGGGCGTGTCACCACACCTAGAACGCTCCGGCCGCCAATGACCGCCACCGTAAGGGAATTTGGTGAGTACTGGTGCGCCAAGTCATGTAATGGTTCCTAACGATGAGGTTGAGCGGCAGCGGGAAGATGGAAGGCGGCTTACTCATGCGCTTCCATATATGCACGGAGCGACGCGTTCATCCGAGATTGGTAACCAGCCTGGTCGCGCTCCAGCGATGAGGTTGAGCGACCGGCCGACGTCGCGGACTTAGCTGACTACGGTTCACGTCCCAGCGATCCACGTCGCACCTTCAGCTTGACTCACTCACTCCTCGTGTTGGTGGCTCGCCAAATTGGCCTCACGTAGGTCGAGCTCCCGCTCGAGCCGGCGCCGGGCCTCATCCCTTAATGTCCCTTGACGATAGAGCTCATTGATCCGCTCCCGCTCGGCTGCGATCAAGAGCAACTCGATTTCGTCGGGAGACGCTATTAGGTCCTGACGACTCTCTTCCCGCTCGGGGGCGTGCTCGAAATGCCTAAGGCGTTCCCGATGCCGTGTTCGAAGCCGCTGAACGAGGTCATCAGGCAGTGCCCGTTCCGCGGCGAGCCGCTCGAGACGCTCGATCGCCGCCTCGATGGCGTGGCGGCGCGCTAACAGCTCCTCTGCCCTCCCGGTCTGGAGCTCCCGCTGACCGGCGTTGGCGAGGCCGAGCACCCGGATGACCGCGGGTAACATCAAGCCCTGGCCCACAAGCGTCACCAGGATCACCGAAAACGTGAGGAAAAGAATCAGATCGCGGTCGGGGAATGGCCGGCCGTTATCCATTGTGAATGGAATGGCAAGCGCCGCGGCAAGAGACACGATACCGCGGACGCCGGTGAATCCGAGCATGAATGGCCACTGCCACGGTGGCGAGGGGTCCTTGCGCGCTATCGCAGGGAAGAGCCAGCGCGGCAGATACGTTGCCGGGAAAATCCATACAAATCGAGCCAAGATCACGACAACGCTGACAACGGCAGCCGAGCCAGCCAGCACGGACAACGAATAGGTGCCTAAGGCCATAATCGATGTACGAGCCTGGAGCCCGGTCATGAGGAATACCATGCCCTCGATCAGGTACACGAGGACATCCCAAAAAAAGATACCCTGGAGCCGCGTCGCCGCGCTGATCATGCTCAAGCCGTTCCAGCTGACATAGAGCCCGGCTACCACCGTAGCAAGTACGCCCGAACCGCCCAGGTGCTGAGGTGGCCAGTAGGCAACGTAAGGCGTCAAGATCGAGAGCACGATCTCGATTTGCGCCTCGGCGACCCAGCGACGCAGGCGCAACATCAGCCAGCCGACGGCGATTCCCCATAGCAATTCACCTGCAATGATCACGGCAAACTCTCCGGCCGCCCTCCCGAATGAAAATGCCCCGGCACTCACGGCCACTATCGCGAATCGATAGAGGATCAGCGCAGTGGCATCATTGGCGAGGCCTTCCCCTTCCAGGATGACCAGGATTCGCTTGGGGAGCTGCATCCTGCGGGCGATCGCCAAGGGCGCCACGGCGTCCGGCGGCGAAACTATCGCGCCCAAAACGAACCCCACCGGCCAAGACAATCCCAAGAGCCAATGCGTTGCGGCGGCGGCGGCCACAGTCGTGAACACGACACAACCGATTGCAAGCAGGGAAATCGGACGCAGATTGAAGCGAAATTCTCGCCAACTCATCGCGACCGCAGACGAGTAGATCAGGGGCGGCAACACGAGAAGCAGGACAAGCTCTGGCGCGAGCCGCACTGCCGGCAGGCCGGGGACAAGCGCCAGCACGACACCGGTCAGCACCAGCAGAATTGCTGGCGGAATATTCGAGCGTTTCGCCACGACTCCGACCGCAGCAATTGCGATCAGTAGGAAAAGTAGAATCTCGATCTCGCGGATGATCAACTTCTGACCCGGGAAAACAGGTTGAAATACTCGCGCGCCAATCGACACCTTCGTTTTAACACGCTCGCCATGGCGGCAGAGGCACTGACGCTGATTCTAGACACCAACTGACCTGCATGGAGACTTGATCGTGTTGCTGTCGCGCGCGACCGCCCTTCAGCGCCGCGGGCACGGTCGTTAGAGTGACCTCAGGGTGACGACAAACAACAAGAATCGGAACAGCCAGACTATGTGAAAGAACGACCATGCAATGGAGGCGGCGAGCAATCCACCGTACCAATGGCTCACAAAATAAACCCGCCGAAGCATCACGAATAGATACACCGCGAAGACCACTTGAATGATGATGGTCGGAACACTGTCCGCGGTCACAATGCTCGGCGGCACACCCAATAAGGCGCCCAGCCGAGTGAGCAGCAGCAACAGTATTGGGATGAATACACCGATCAAAATCAGCGCGAAGGACCAGAAGTGTGTCGCGACGATCAGGTGTTCGGCGAAGTAGCGCTTCTTCTTGAACAAGAATGCCCAGAGCAGCAGCGCAATAACGGGTATCAAGGAAAACACCAGTGTCTTAGACAGGATTGCGGTCTTCTCGTTGTATTTCCGCTCCAGCGCGGGGTACTCCAGCCCCGTGTGCCGCATCGTCCGCTCAACTTGAGCCACCGCGAAGGTCGGGTAGTAGTCATTCATACGGAGCTGTACGGCAAGAGGTGTCGTGAACGCGTTGTACGGAAAAATCGAATTGGACAGGTAGTAGACGACGCTCAGTAGGAGAAATAGCCGGAGCGGGCTGACGTAGCCGACCCGCCGCCCCTGCAAATAGTTAGCGCTCAGGACTCCGGGCCGACTCACGAGCAGCCAAGCGGTTCTCAGGATTTTTGAATCGAAATGGGTGAAAGTCTCAATGGCTTCTCCCACGTAGTGTCGGATCGAAAAATCGTGATTAGCGCGTCGTTTCTCACCACACCGCTCGCAGAAGCGGCCCATGCTTGGAGCGCCACAGGAAGGGCACGCGAGCGTAGATTCCATCCTCAAGACTCCCGACTCATAATGTATGGAGTTGCTTCAGAGGCTCGAGTGAAGCCGCCGCCCGCGCCGTGACTGCGATCGCCGAGTGCCAGGTAGGCGCACTGTTCGTTTTGCTAGCCTACACCATCTCATGAACTGCGCTCGGGGGGCGCGGTTGTGAGAACGCGAGGACCTTGACGACCACCTCGAACTGCGCCCGACGGCGGGCCGAACCGCACCCGGAAAGAGCGCTAGCGCGACTGCTTGGCCTCAGTGCTTTCGCACGGCAGCTCGCCGGCACGGGTGGTCACCAGCGTACCGCAACGCCCAGCACACGGACGTTTATCAGGCAAATCGGCAGGCGTCCATGTAAGTGCCTATGTGTCAGGCGTGGGCGCGCACCCAACTGACTATGTCTGACTTGCCCATGGCGCCAGACTGACGGGTGATCTCGCGACCTGACTTGAACAACGCCAACGTGGGAATGCTGCGGATGTTGAATTGGTTGGCGAGGCTCGGCTCGGCCTCAGTGTTGACCTTCACCAGGCGCGCCCTGGGTTCCAGCTCTGCAGCGGCTTCAGAGAATTGTGGTGCCATCATGCGGCAGGGACCGCACCAGGGGGCCCAAAAATCCACCACGACGGGTACGTCGTTGCGTTCGATGTGCCTATGGAAATTGGCGCGGGTCAACTCGATCACATGGCTCGTGAACAGGGGTTGATGGCACTGCCCGCACCTCGGTGCCGCATCGAGGCGTGCCGCGGGAATACGGTTCACCGTCTCGCAGTGCGGACACACGATGTGCAAACTATCGGGCATGAGAAATCCATGGGGGCCGATAATCTGATTTCAAGCCCGCGGCAGGTCCATCCAGGATCACCCGAGACCGGCTCGTTCGCGCCATTACCGGGAAAGTGTCGAGATCGTCTGGGCGATCAACGAAGCCAAGGTCGTCGTACCGGTCAGTGCTGTTCCGGCGTGGCCTCGCCGGGTGGCGCCTTGTGCCACGCGTATCCTTTCACACTGAGTTGATAACCGTAGTCGAACAACCGCTTCATATACGCGGCGCTGAATTCTTCGCTGTGCAGATCGTTGAAGTCAGACCCGATGTACGCCAGGTTGAAATCTGCCCCGTCCTGCTGGGCAGTGGCATAGATCCGAGCCAGATCATTGATCCCCTGCGTCTGAATCAACGCACTGATAGCCCGACCGCCGATGTTCACGGTGCGGCGCTTCACTCCGGACCACTCCGGCTCCAGCTTCCCGTTGCGAATGACGTAGGTATGAAGCTCGCGGTGAAAGGGTTTTCCGGTAGCTCTGCGCAGCTCCATTATGCTGCGAGGTGGGTAAAGGAATACCTG
>Ga0137409_10002080_pt1 | contig 21568 bp, 18 predicted proteins | sample CZODoug1_16funga_FD_122059 | JGI IMG/M metagenome (GOLD analysis project Ga0137409, IMG submission 122059) | Vadose zone soil fungal communities from Angelo Coast Range Reserve, California, USA - CZODoug1_16fungal (Hybrid Assembly) | ecosystem: Environmental > Terrestrial > Soil > Vadose zone... | reverse complement strand
CGCTGGCTTCGGCTCCGCCGTCGAATCCAACCAACGCTATCGCTACCTCCTCGCCAAGGGCCAAGCCGGGCTTTCCGTCGCTTTCGATCTGCCCACGCAAATTGGCATGGATTCCGACCACCCTCTCGCCCTCGGCGAGGTCGGCAGAGTGGGCGTCGCCATTGATTCCCTCGAAGACATGGAGGCGCTCTTCGACGGCATCCCGCTGGAAAATGTCTCCACGTCCATGACCATCAACGCCACCGCCGCAATCCTGCTCTGTCTCTATGTGGCAGTTGCGAAAAGGCAAGGCGCCAGCCTCCAAAAACTTTCCGGCACCGTGCAGAACGACGTTCTGAAGGAATACATCGCCCGCGGCACGTACATCTATCCCGTGCGCCCCGCGATGCGCATCGTCACGGACATTTTCTCCTGGTGCCGCGACAATCTTCCCAAGTGGAACACCATCTCCATCTCCGGCTATCACATCCGCGAAGCCGGCTCCACCGCCGTCCAGGAAGTGGCCTTCACGCTCGCCGATGGCATCGCCTACGTCCAGGCCGCACTCGACGCCGGACTCGGCGTCGATGAATTCGCTCCGCAGCTTTCTTTTTTCTTCAACGCCCACAACGATCTTCTTGAAGAAATCGCCAAATACCGCGCGGCCCGCCGTCTCTGGGCTGGCATCATGGCGGAACGCTTCGGTGCAAAAGATCCACGCTCTTTGATGCTGCGGTTTCACGCGCAAACCGCCGGTTCCTCGCTCACCGCGCAGCAGCCGGAAAACAACATCGTACGCGTCGCGATTCAGGCGCTCGCCGCCGTTCTCGGCGGCTGCCAGTCCTTGCACACCAATTCTCTGGACGAAGCCCTCGCATTGCCCACCGAAGATTCCGCGCTGATCGCCCTGCGCACCCAGCAAATCCTCGCCAACGAAACAGGCGTCACCAACACCGTCGATCCCGTCGCCGGTTCCTACGCTATCGAATCGCTGACCAACGAAATCGAATCGCTTGCGTCCATCTATCTTTCGAAGATCGACAAGATGGGCGGAATGTTGCGCGCCATTGAAGCAGGTTTCATCCAGGGGGAAATCCAAAAAGCTGCCTACGACTTCCAGCGTGCCGTAGAAAAAAAAGAGCAGATCGTGGTCGGCGTGAACGACTTCGTCGCAGAGGAAGAACGCACCATCCCTACGCTCCGCATCGATGCCGAAATCGAGCGCTCCCAAATCGCCCGCTTGAACGCTCTGCGCGTCAGGCGCGACTCCGCCCTCGCCAAATCCGCCCTTGCCGAGCTCCTGCGCCGCGCCGCCACTTCCGAAAATCTCCTTCCCGCCATCCTCGCCGCCGTCGAAGCCTACGCCACCGTCGGCGAAATCTCCGACGCCCTCCGCCGCGTCTTCGGCGAATACACGGAATCCGTCGTCATCTGACGCTCATGCCGCGCCAGCAAACTAATGAAATTCCCTGGCCGCGCCGCGTGTCCACGCCTTCAGAAGCCGTGCGCTTCATCGATCATGTTGGCTTCTGCGTGCTCTTCCCGGTCAAAAACATTTTGCTGCCATCACTCCACTTGGCCGTCGCCAGGCGACAGCCCACTGGCTGGGACAAATACGCCCAGCTCATCTGGAAATGGAAAGACGAGCTACCGAAAAAGCGTCGCGCCCTGTACGCAAAATACTTCAAAAGTCGCGGCTCATTCCTCTCGCTCAAGCTTCTGCCACATTTTCTGGCCATGGATGGAACGGCTGTGGAACCGGACGCGGCCGAAGCCTTCTACAGAACAGGGCGCATCAGCCACGATGCACTGGAATTGTGGCAGGCGTTAGGCAAGCACGGCCCGCTGCCCACGCTCGAACTCCGTCACGCCTGCAGGATGGAGACTCCAGCAGGCAACAAGCGCTTCAAGAAAGCCATGCTCGAACTCCAAGGCCTTCTGATCGTCACGCATTCCGGCGCCGAACAGGAAACCGCAGCGTGGGCCTCCAATCGTTTTGACCTCGTCGCGCGTTCTTTTCCCCAGCAGGTTCGGCAAGCCCGGAGAATCTCCGAAGAAGATGCACGCACAGCGATTGCCGCGAAATATTGCACCCTGTACCCCGCTGCGTCCTCCGTCCAAGTCGCCCGCCTCTTCGGCTGGACCAAAGCACAAGCTGTCACCGCGCTCGCCCTGTAGTATTCTTTCGCGATTGCATCGTTAGCTGCGGAAGCTCAATTCGACGTGGAAAATCGCATGCTGCACGGATCGCATATCTTGGAGCGGTTTGCATCGGGCTTTCCGCCGTGCATCAGGTATGTTTTCTCTTCTCTTTCAACGGTGAACTTTCAACTGTCGGCTGTAAACCTACGCACCCGTCTGCCCCGACCTTGTCGGGGTCACGAGTCACGACCATGAAGCTGATCCTTGCTTCCGCTTCCGAACGCCGCGCCGGCATTCTTCGCGACGCCGGAATACCATTCACGGTGATGTCCTCCGCCGTTGACGAAACGCCGAGCCCCGGCGAATCCCCTCACGACCTCGTCCAGCGCCTTGCCGCTGCCAAGGCCGAGCTGATCGCTGCCCGCGCCGTCGGCCCGGCCATCGTTATCGGCGCCGACACCATCGTCACCCTGGAAGGCCACATTTTCGGCAAGCCGCGCTCCTCCGACGACGCCCACCATATGCTTGAAAAACTTTCCGGCCACACGCACGCCGTCGTCACCGGTGTGGCCCTCATCCGCCTTCCCGACGCCGAGCGGCTCACCTTCGTGGAGTCCACGTTGGTGCACTTTGCCGCGCTCTCCGCTGAAGAAATCTCCCGCTACCTCGCGACCGGCGAGCCGCACGATAAGGCTGGCGCTTACGCCATCCAGGGCCGCGCCGGCCGCTACATCCCCCGCATCGAAGGCTGCTACTTCAACGTCGTCGGCCTGCCCCTCGCGCGCCTCCAGCAGGCGCTCGCCTCCCTCGGCTGGTCCGAAGACTAATCCGCTGAATTTGTAGGGGCGCAGCATGCTGCCCCCTAGTTTGGCAACATCCCAGTGCCTAGAGTGCGTTTGACTGCTCTCGGCTTATAATCCCGTCCATGGGCAACTCTCCTCGCGAGTGGAACGACGGCTCTGCTGTTCGCCTGGACTGCCGGGACCCCTACCTGCGCCTGCAATCGGTTACCATTTACGTGCGCGATCTCGAGCAAAGCCTCAGCTTCTACCTTGATCAACTCGGTTTCCAGTTGATCTTTGACGCCCGCGTTCAACCCGGCCGCCGTTTCGTAACCGTCGCCCCTCCGGACGGCACCGCGAACCTCACGTTAGTCGCGCCGGAGCCCGGCTCGGAACAGTACAAGCTAATTGGTCAGCCTATGCCGATCACCTTTGTCACCGAAGATGTAATTGCGAAGTACCGCGAATGGAGCAAGCGGGGAGTTCGTTTCCAGTTCGCGCCTCGACTGAAGCGCCTCAAGTATGAGGTGCGCGTTCGCGCTGCGAATTCCGCGGACTCCTCCGCTCCCAGCCGAGAGCACGCCCCAATCTGGGGTGGTGTCTTTACCCGTTTCAAGGACCTTGACGGCAATTCCTTTTCGCTCGTGAGTTTCGACGAGGTCACCCACGCCGTCGAAGCCCAACGCCGCGCTCTTGCCGAGAGGCTGGATACCGAACGTCGCGCTGCGCAAGAAATCGAAATCGCCAAGCAGGTCCAGGCCCGGCTCTTCCCTCAGTCGCAGCCACCGCTCAAAACCCTCGAATACGCCGGCCTTTGTATTCAAGCCCGCAAAGTCGGTGGTGATTACTACGACTTCCTCAGTCTCGGGGGCGACCGCCTCGGCTTCGTCATCGGCGACATCTCCGGAAAAGGAATCGCCGCCGCTCTCCTGATGGCCAATCTGCAAGCCAATCTGCGCAGCCAGTGCGCCATGGCTCTCAATCAGCCGCAGCGCCTCTTGTGTTCCGTGAACCAACTCTTTTGCGACAACACTCCCGACGGCTCCTTTGCCACCCTCTTCTTCGCCGAATATGACGACACCGCGAGCCACTTGCGTTACGCCAATTGCGGCCATCTCCCCGGTCTAGTGCTTCGCAGGGATGGCACAGTGGAGCACCTCGAGGCCACCGCCACGGTGTTGGGTATTTTCAAGGAGTGGGATTGCGAGATTGGAGAATGCCAGCTCCGCCCGGCTGACACCCTGGCCCTCTACACCGACGGCATCACCGAATCCTACAATTCCGCTGACGAACAATTCGGCGAACCGCGCCTTATCGAAGCTCTCCAGCGCCACCGCCATTCCTCTTCACAAGCCGCGCTAGCTTCCATCGTTGACGAAGTCCAGCGCTTCAGTCCTCACGAGCAGCACGACGACATCACCCTCATCATTGCCAAACATCGAGGGAACTAATACCGATCACTTTGCGCCAGAATTGAAAAGTACCTATGCCCCTGGGCTCGATCGGGTGGCGATGGGCTGACAAACCGCGCTTTTTCTGCTATTCCGATATCAGAGTTTATCGGGCGACGGTCGCCAGATATGAGAACTGTTGAACTCAGCGATCGCTACTGTCCCCGGCCACCAAGGACCCTCGGCGCCGCTCTCCCCTCCTCACTGAAAACCGAAGACTGACAACTGACAAGACAGAAAAAAGAGGCGCCCCGGTGGTGACCGGAGCGCCTCTCTTGCTTCAGGGGGTGGAGGAAACTTACGGCTTTGGCTGCGCCTGCGCCTGTGCCTGTGCCTTCGCGTTGTGCTTCTTGTGATAGATGTTCTTCGAAGCCGCGTTCTGTTCCTTGTTGACCTGTTTCTTCGCGGACGCCGTCAGCGTTCCGCCGTTGGCCTTGCGGTCCGCGGAAACTTGCTGGTTGATGCCCTTTTGCTGATTCTCGAGCTTGGCCGTTTCACCCGCCGTCAGTTGCCCGCTCTTGATGCCCTGGGCGATGCGGTCTTGCTGATTTTCGCGGCGCTGCCCAACTTTGTTGTTGCCGTAGTGCGCCGTGTTGGCGTTGTGCTTGTCCTTATAAATCTGCTTGGAAAGCTGGTTTTGCTGCCCGTTGATGTGCTTCTTCTCCGCGGCCGTCAACTTGCCGCCGTTGGCCGCGCGGTCCGCCTTGGTTTCGCCGTTGATGGCCGCTTCTTTCGTTTCCAGGTTGGCGGTCTCACCGGCCGTCAGTTGGCCACTCTTCACGCCCTGCGCGATGCGGTCCTGTTGATTTTCCTTGCGCTGCGCCACCGTAGGCTTGGGTTTTGCCGCTGGCGTCGCCGTCGTTGCTGGCGTTGCCGCCGTCGCGGAGCTTCCGCTCTGCGCTTGCGGCGCAGGCTGCGAGCTCGGAGCCGGTTGATCCTGCGCCATTGCCACGCCGCCGGCCAACAGCACGGCAACGGGCAAAGCGCTCCACTTCATCCAGGTCAATTTCATTTTTCTCTCCTAATCTTTCTGGCTAAATTTTGCGATTTCCTGGTCACCCTGTAATTCCCAAGTCTGAAGAGAAAGTGAAGACCCCGCTACTGGTCGAAAGGCCAGTTTTTACCAGTTGGATAAGCATTTTCCGCTACTCTTTGGACACAATCGGTGCCTCCTCGATGCTGCGCGCCCGCACTTCCATTGGCAATTGCGCAATTCCTCATGGCTGTCATGCTGGCCCGATTCCGATCGGGCGTAAACGATCGGTTAATAATCCGTAACGGAAATTGCCCGGGATTCGTTCTCGGCCCGGAATGGTTGATTGCGCGCGTGAGGTAATGCTAAGGCGGAAATAAAAAGGGCGGCCACACGGGCCGCCCCATCTCAAATCGTCAGGAAACTTTTGCACTCCTCCGCGCTACTTCTTTTCTTCAGCAGGCTTCTCTGCGGGTGGGGGAGCCGACGTCTGTGCCGGCGGCGCCGGTGTTTGCGAAGTGCCCGCCATGCCGTCCTTGAAGCTGCGGATACCCTCGCCAAATCCCTTCATGATTTCCGGGATTCGCTTACCGCCAAAGAAAATCAGTATAACGGCTAGAACCACAAGCCAATGAAAAATGCTAAATTCACCCATGAACCGCCTCCACGCGCCCCGCTTGGCGGCGCGCTACTTAAACCCTAGCGCAGGTAGCCCTACGCGGCAAGTCTCTGCCGCTTCCTGTACCTACAGGATAACACGCTCTTCCCCCACCCGGCGCGTCACATGTTCACGGTCGAGGTATTCGAGCAGGGGGATAGCGTACTTCCGCGTGATCCCCGTCAATTCCTTGAACGCCAGCACGGAAATCCGGTCGCCCTTTGCTTTTTTGTAAGCCGCGAGTTGCTCCTTCAATTGAGCAAGGGCTTGGCGGTGAAAAACCAGCTCCGGTGAGACGCGCACCAGGTTTTTCTCTCTCAAGAGCATCTGCAAGAGTTTCTCTGCTCGCTTGGCCTCGACGGTAAGTCTTCCGAGCACTTCTTTCACCGATGGCACTGCCAGGCTCGCGGAGGCAAACGCTGCTTCGATCTGTTCCTTGGCCTTGGCTTCTTCGGGAAGCAGGGCGATTTCGGATCCCGCTTTTTTTACCAATTCTCCCTGTACGTCGAGCTTCTTCTGTGCGGCCAATTCTTCCAGCGCGGCGCGGAAAGTTTCGCTACGCACGCGCTTTCCGAGGCTCGTGCGCAAATCCTCGCGCGACATTCCCGGCAGCAAAGGATTCTCCTTCTGAAATCTTTCGACTTTGTCAGTAATTTTCTTGCGTACTTCTTCAAACAATTTCCCCGAGACCAGCACCAGCGGTTCGGTCGATACCGTTCTTACGCGTCCTGTTCCGTGAAGTTTTTCCCGAGCTCCCTGAATTTCTTTTTCCGTCCACGCCGTCCGCGCCACGATCTCTTCGAACCCGAGCCCCAGCACCGCGCGCTCGGTCATCGCCGCCAAAATTTCTTCGCGGTTTCCGCGCTCCAGCGTTTCAAGAAACGCCGTGCGCTCGGTATCGCGCAGCATCGGCCGCCGCGCCAGCGGGTCCAGCACAGCGCCCCCTCCAATCGTCAGCACCGGCGAAAATTGCCGCACGATAAAGCGGTCGCCCGGCAGCACCAGCACTTCGTCCTGCAGCTTCAAGTTTGCGACCGCGCTGGCGCCCGGCGGCAGTTCTTTCTCTCGGTGAAAAAATACTTCAGCGATTGTCTCTGCTGTTCCCGAGTGAAAGTGCACGCGCGCGCCCTGTTTCATTTTTCTCGCCGATGGCAAAAGCTCGAGCCGGACATCGATCCGGCGCGTCTTCCGGAATTTCCCCGGCGCCGCCAGCACCATCCCGCGCTTAAGCGCGGTGTGCTCGATTCCGGCGAGATTGACCGCGGTCCGCTGTCCCGGTGCGGCACGCTCCACGGCCTTTCCGCCGGACTGCACGCCGCGCACGCGCAGCCGCTCGCCGCGCGGGAATAATTCCACTTCATCGCCGGCGCCAACGCTTCCGGAAATCAGCGTGCCCGTCACAACGGAGCCAAATCCTTTCATCGCAAACGCGCGGTCGATGGGCAGCCGGAAGTATCGCGCTGCATCTTTCGCGCTCGAGTCAGCGGCCGCGTCGGTCAACGCTTTTTTCAGTTCGCCAAGTCCGGCTCCAGTTTTCGCGCTCACTGCTACTAGCGGCGCCTGTTCCAAAAAAGATCCGCGCAGGAATTCCTCCGCTTCCATGCGCACCAGTTCCATAGTTTCGTTGTCCACCATGTCGCTCTTCGTCAGCGCCACCACGCCGCGCTTCACTCCCAGCAAACGGCAAATGTCGAAGTGCTCGCGCGTCTGCGGCTTGATGGATTCGTCCGCGGCGATTACCAGCAGCAGCACGTCGATGCCCGCAGCGCCTGCCAGCATGTTGCTGACAAATCGCTCATGTCCCGGCACATCCACAAAACCGAAGCGCACGCCATTTTCTTCCAGGAAAGCGAACCCGAGATCAATCGTGATTCCGCGGCGCTTCTCCTCGGCCAGCCGATCCGGGTGCGTGCCGGTCAGCGCTTCGACCAGCGTCGATTTGCCGTGGTCAATGTGCCCGGCGGTGCCAACGATCACACTCTTCGAAGGATTGTTCATTATGAAAGGCGATTGTAACTCTTCATGCCCAGTCGAAGTGGCTCGGCAGTGAGGTTAGGTTCGCCCGAGATGCGTTAGTGTCAAACGCCCGGTACAAGCTTCCAAACGTTTGACGAGTCCCTGACCATGTATGGACGTATGGAATTATCTGGCAGGAGCGAGGAAAACGAGTTGCCTTCACTAATATACAAGTCGCCACAGCGACAACGGAAAATCGCCTGCTCCTTGGAAGCCTGCACGAGCACATACTGGCGTGCTGTACATTTTCCTGCCTGGCAAGGAGGAGGTGATCGAAGGCTGTGCTTCGACTCCCTGATCAGAGATACCCATGAACCGACCATCATCACCGCAAGACCTGCTGCAGCCGGTATGGCACCCAATAGCCAACCCCATCGCGCCGAAAAGAAATGTCCAAGGAAACCTAAGCCCGTGCACAAAAGCAGAAATGTCAGTAATTCGATCAGCGTCATACTTGAATCGCTTTCGGAGCGCCTGAGAAAATCGGATGGTGGCCTTGCAGCCTTGTGTTATTTCGCGGCGCCGATTTCGTCGACGATAGCCTGTGCGGCGGCGCGCGGATCGGGTGCGGCGAGGATTGGCCTGCCAACCACCAGAAAATCCGCTCCGGCGCGGATCGCTTCGGTAGGCGTAGCTTTGCGGGCCTGATCTTCGGATTTGGATTCCACTGCGGAATCTTTTGGCCGAACGCCGGGCGTGACAATCAGGAACTCGCGACCGCACGTCTTGCGAATGGCTTTGGCTTCCTGCACCGACGCGACCACGCCATCGACGCCGGTTTTCTTGGCAAGTTGCGCGAGTTTCACGACCCGCAGTTTTGGGGAGCCTCCGATTCCGACTTCCTTCATGGTTTTCTGATCCATGCTGGTCAGGATGGTCACCGCCAGGAGGCGCGGCCGATCGGCTCCCATCGGAACTCCCGCGCTAATCGCCTGCACCGCGGCTTCCAGCATGGCTGTGCCGCCGAGCGCGTGCACGTTGACGAGCTGCACTCCGGTCATCGCCGCCGAGGAAAGCACGGCGCCGGCAACGGTGTTGGGTATGTCGTGGAATTTCAGGTCGAGAAAAATACCAGCGCCCAGCGCCGCGACTTCTTTAACGGCGGCAGGGCCCGCGGCGGTAAAGAGCTGGTTCCCGATCTTGAACATCCCCACAAGATCGGCGACCTGCTTTGCGAATCTCACTGCACTGGATAAAGAATCAAAATCGAGAGCGACGATCAGGCTGCTGCGCGGATGGGCGTCGAAGGTCAGGGTCATAGTTGACCCCGACTCCTTCGGGGTCAGTGCTTCTCGGGTAGTGCCATGAGTTCGAGCCGGACCTGGCTCACGCCCGAATGGATCAAGCCGATTTTCCGGGCGACACGATAGGATACATCAATTTCGCGCCCTTCTTGATAGGGACCCCGGTCATTGATACGTACCATCTCGAACTTGCCGTTCCGGGTGTTGACCACGCGGACGACGGAGCCAAAAGGAAGGTTTGGGTGTGCCGCCGTGAGGGCTTCGGAATCGAAGCGCTCGCCATTGGCAGTCTTGCGGCCATTGAACCCGGGGCCATACCAACTGGAATTGCCCACCCAGGTCTTGATCGGCTTCACGGGTTGATTCAGGTTCGCTACGAGGGGTGCTTCCATGCCCTGAGCAAACAGGAACATGAGGAGTACCCATCGAAGTGCAGCCCAGCTCATGAAAAGTCGATGTCTCATAGTGTGATCTTTGTGCTGCTCAGATCCAGAAAAGTGTAGCGAAAAGAGGTCGTTATGTCAACCATTTTCTGCAACGAACTTGTCTCTTAACTCATTCACGGTAAACGCTTTAGCTCGTAATAGGACCTTCGTAAGGGTGTCGGAAAGTCGCTGACTGGCCATGGGGTCAGTAAAGCTGGCCGTCCCGACCTGTACCGCGGAAGCGCCTACGGCTAGGTAATCAAGCACGTCTTCGACCGTCTCGATGCCTCCGAGGCCTATAATTGGTGTCTTGACGGCCTTCTTTGTTTCCCAAACCAGCTTCAAAGTAATAGGTTTAATGGCCGGGCCGGAAAGGCCCCCGGTCGGGTTCCCCAGCTGGGACTTGCCGGAGCGGAAGTCGATGGCCATTGCCGGGTAGGTGTTTGCCACCGTCAAGGCGTCACCCCCGGCCTCTTCGGCGGCGCGTGCAATAAGTCCAATGTCTGTAACGAGCGGGGAGAGCTTGACCCAGAGGGGGCGTTTTGCGGCGGCCTTCCTGGCGGCGCCGACGACTTCGGAGACTTGGGTTGGGTCGTTGCCGAACTGCATGCCGCCCTTTTTGACGTTGGGGCAGGAGATGTTGAGTTCGTAGCCGGCGAGGCCCTCGGCGTCCTCCAGGACGCGGATCACCTCGACGTAGTCCTCGAGGGTGTAGCCGAAGACGTTGGCGATGACCGCCGTATCGAAATTTCGCAGTACCGGGAGTTTTTCGGATACGAAGGCACGAACCCCGACATTTTGGAGCCCGACGGCGTTGAGCATCCCGGAGGGGGTGGGGTAAAGCCGGGGGGCGGGGGCGCCTTCAATGGGTTCGCGGGAAAGCCCCTTGGTGACAAAGCCACCGAGGCGGTTCAGGTCGACGAGGTGGGCGAATTCGAGGCCGTAACCGAAAGTTCCACTGGCGGCGAGAATAGGATTCCGCAGGCGCAGCGCGCCAATTTTTACGCTGAGATCAACAGCGCCAGCGGAACTCACTTCGTGAAAGAGGATAACATGAAGTCATTCTCGACTGCTCAAAATCCGCCAGCGTTTCTGTGCAGGTGTTCGGATTACACAGTGAGATGACCACTTGCTTCGAGTGGAAGATGCGTGAGACGCAATGAACAAAAATCCTGTGATATGGTGACTGCATGAGCGGCGAAGACCCCGAGTTGCTTAAATTCATAAAGAAGACCTACGGATCCGGTCAGCAGCCCGAGTTAGTGAAAGAAACCGAATGGTCTTACGTGTACAAGGTTGGCGAAAAATCGTACTCCCACACGTCAAAGTTCCTGGCGGACGAGAGCTTTACTGTAAGCGCATCTGAAATTCGCAGTCGCTGGCCAAGCATGAGCGAAAACCAACGGCTCGATTTCGTACAAAACTTCTGGGTGAAAGTCACGTGGGATAGCAACGATACGGAAATCTTAGAAGTAGTCATGCAAGATGGTGGTGACCTTCTATTGGCGCATTGTGCGCAAGCGTTCCTGAAGCATCCTGACCGCGAACGAGCCGTAAGTTTTCTGATTGAGAGGCTGGAGAAATGTGAATTGGAAAACGAACCGCTGAACTACATCCAGGCACTTGGATTGTCCAAAGATCCGAGGGCTGCATCTGCCATCCGCCCGTACTATGAGAAATACCGGGCGGCAGTGGAAGCTGAAGAGCTCACAGGTGTACCTGACGATGTAGTTTTCGGCCCTATCCCCTACCACGCCTACTTTGCAGCTGCTGGTGCTCTACTGGAGATCGAGGGTTCAGCCGAGTGCGAGCAGGCTATCCGAAAGTTCCTTAGCCACGAACGCGAACAGGTCCGATGGTGGGCAGAAAATGCTCTTAAGACTGAAGGGCCGACTACCGCGAAGCGGAATGCCGAGATCAGGAAGAACTTCATCCAGGAATGAGGCCAGTCTTAGGAACATCGAGAAAAAAGACTGTTAGGGATTTGTGTTTGGAGCTGACGCGGAAGCAGGCTTTGGACGCGCGACTGGGGCACGGGACTCGGCGGGCTTCTTTAGGGCTTCGGCGAGGACGTGGCCGTCACGGGATGCGAGGGTGATGCCGCAGAGGGCGGCGAAGGTTGGGGCGATGTCGGCGGGCGTAACGGGCTGGAAGTATTGGCCGGGCTGGATGCCGAAGCCCATCAGCAGGACGGGGACGTGCTGGTCGTAGTTGTAGGGGACGCCGTGGCCGGTGCCGTAGGAGCGGGGCTTTCCGAGGGGAGTGCCGTCGAGGAGCCAGTAGGGTTTTGGCAGGATGAATAGGTCGCCGCTACGGCCGGGGAAATAACTATAGGCGAAGGCGCGGTGCGCGGGACTTTGGGTGGAGCTTTGGGGCGTGGCGGGACGATCGCGCAATTCGTCGGCGCGATAGACGGCGGCTACGCCGGGTTGCGCCAGCGCGGCATCCAGAAGAGCCTGCATTGCGGCGTGATCGTTCTGCAATTTGTCAAAGACGCCGGGCGCGAAATAAATGTCGCTGCCGGAGATGCTGGCAATCGCGGGCTTTGGATATTTGAAGGCTTCGAGGGCTTTTTCAATTCGTTCCCGCAGCTCCGGCAGATGCAGGAGGCCGGCGTCGGCGCCGGTTTTTTGCATGTCTTCGGGAATCGGCACGACGCCATGGTCAGCGGTCAGCGCAACAACGTAGTTCCCGTGGCCTATTTCTTTGTCCAAATGCATGAATAGCTCACCGAGGTCTTCATCGAGTCTGGCCAAAATGTCCTGAACTTCCCAACTCCGGGGCCCAAAAGCGTGTCCCGCATAGTCCAGAGGCGAATACGCGATGCCCAAAAAATCCATGCCGCCGGCTTTTCCGAGGGAGAGCTGGTCCACGGCTAGCTCCGCGAGCTGCGTAAGATAAGTATCGGCAAACGGGCTGGTTTTCCATTGTTTGTAGAACGCGGTATCTGGGTCGGCGCCGGCAGCTTTCCCGCGCAGCGGGTGCGGAAAGGAATGGTTCCACCCGTCGGGTGGCACACTGCCAACAGTCTCTTCGGCGTACAGGTATTTCTTCTTGTCCAGGAGCAGATTCCAAGTTTTTCCATAGTCCTTTCTGACGGGATTCTTTTTCACGTAGTCATCCAGGAAAGGGAGCGTCTCAAACGCGTTTGAAGTGACCCAGGCTCCTGTGGTGTCGTCCAGCCAAGCCACGCCGTCCGCCTGGTGCCCTGCCAGCGTGATGGCCGCCCGGGCTTTCAGAGAAAAAGTGACCACCCGAGTCCGCGCGCCACCCTGAAATTTCAATTCGTCGGCAAAGGATGGCATCGTGAGGCGGACGCCACTATTTCCTCCTTCTTTCTCGTCCGACTCGGAATCGCCATCCTTGAAGGATGCGCCACCGTAGGCGGAATTTTTGGCCTTGGAATCGGAGGTACAAGTCACACTCTTCCCAAGTCCACGGTCCCACCAATTGTTGGCGACCATGCCGTGTGTCGCAGGGAACGCTCCCGTTGAAATGGTGGAGTGGCCGACGCAGGTTTCGGTGGCGGCGTAAGGATAGGCGGCGTCGCGGAACCACGCGCCTTCTTCGACGAGGCGCTTGAGGCCGCCGGTCCATTGGTGGAGGAATTTGTCCACGTAGTCGCCACGCATCTGGTCGACGACTAGGAGCACGACCAGCTTGGGCTTGGCGGGCGCCTGCATAGCTTTGGGAGCGGCCGCGCGAAGCGGCGGGGCCTGAGCGGCCATTTGGAGAGTCAACGAAATGCTGGTAGTAAGGAAAAACGCTGCCGCCATGGTCGCCCGTCGCAAGAGAGTGCGCTTCCCCAGAAATCTCGTCGGATCCATAGCCAGGCCGCCTCCCCAATCCGCCCAAGAGTCTACTACGACCGCATTACCGTTCGATGATTGCGGAGTGGATTGACCGCGGCGCGGTCAGGAATGATAGGATTACCCGACCATGCGCATCGTCGAAAAAAGCCAGTTGATGTCCGCGCCCGAAATCGACCGTACCCTGCAACGGCTGGCGCATGAAATCGTGGAAAAAAGCGGCGGGACGAAGAACCTGGCGCTGATCGGGATCGTGCGGCGGGGCGTGCCGTTGGCGCAGCGGATTGCGCAGGCGATGCGCGGGATAGACGGTGTGGAAGTCCCCGTCGGGGTGTTGGACATTACTCTATACCGCGACGATCTTTCGAAAGTGGCGCCACAGGCGGTGCTGCGGTCGTCGGACATTCCGTTCGGCGTGGACAACATGGACCTGGTGCTGGTGGACGACGTTTTGTACACCGGGCGGACGATTCGCGCGGCGATGAACGGCATCTTTGACCTGGGGCGGCCGAAACGCGTTTCACTGTGCGTGCTGGTGGACCGCGGTCACCGCGAAATGCCGATCGAGGCACAGTACACGGGGCGCAACGTTCAGACGAGCGACACGGAGATTATTGAGGTGCGGCTGCGAGAGATCGACAAGGAAGAGCGAGTCGTACTGGTCGACCGCGTGGAGTAGATTTGAGAAACTTATTCGAATTGGCTGGTTGCACATCCGAGAAGGGACATTGAGCATTAAATTCCGCGATTTGCTGGCTCTCGAACCGCTCACCGCGGACGAATTGAGTTTTCTCCTCGACCAAAGCAAACCCTTCCAGGAAATTCAGAAGCATCCGCTGAAAAAATTGGCGACGTTGCGCGGGAAAACGGTGGCGCTGGCGTTTTTTGAAACGTCGACACGCACGCGCATCAGCTTTGGAGCAGCCGCATCGCGGCTCGGCGCGGACACCATGAACTTGCAAGCGGAGGCCTCCAGCCTGAAGAAGGGGGAGACGCTGCTGGACACGGTTTTCAATCTGAATGCTATGAAGCCGGATTGCCTGGTGATGCGGCACGCGGCCTCGGGCGCAACGGATTACGTGGCGCGGCATTTGGACATTCCGGTGGTGAACGCGGGCGACGGGACGCACGAGCATCCTTCGCAGGGATTGCTGGATGCGCTGACGATTCGCGACCGGCTGGGAACGATTAAGAACTTAAACGTGACGATTCTGGGAGACATCCTGCACAGCCGCGTGGCGCGTTCGAACATTCATCTGCTGGGAAAATTCGGCTGCAAGTTCACGTTGTGCGGGCCGGCGATGTGGGTGCCGCGCGAGCTGGAAAAAATCGCGCCGGGGACTCCAATTCGCTGCGTCTATCGGATCGAAGAGGCCCTAGACGGAGCGGACGTCATCATGATGCTGCGGGTGCAGACGGAGCGGCTGGATGATCCGCCGCTTTCTGCCAACGATTACGTTTTGCTGTACCAATTGAATGCGGTACGGCTACGCCGCGCGAGCCCGAATGCGATTGTGCTGCATCCCGGGCCGATGAACCGCGGGGTTGAGATTACGCCGGAAGTGGCGGACGGGCCGCAGTCGTGCGTGCTGGAACAGGTCACCAACGGAGTGGCGGTTCGAATGGCGATTTTGTATTTGTTGATCAGCGGGGCGACGGAAAGCGGAACGCATCCGGCGCTGGAAGTGAAGTCGAAGGAATCGGCGAATGCTTCTGATTAAAAACGGGAGGGTGATTGACCCGGCTTCGAAGACGGACGCGGCGCTCGACGTGTTGCTGGACGGGGAAAAGATCAAGGAGGTTGGGCCGGCAGGAAAGATCGCCTCGCCGCAGGGGGCGGAAATTCTTGACGCAAGCGGATTAATCGTTGCGCCGGGATTTATCGATCTTCACGCGCACTTGCGAGAGCCGGGGCAGGAATCTTCGGAAACGATTGAGACAGGGACGCGGGCGGCGGCGCGCGGTGGTTTCACCGCAGTCTGCAGCATGCCAAACACGAAGCCGGTGAATGACAATGCCTCGGTGACGCGATTCATCCTGGACCGCGCGAAAGCGGCCGGGAGCGTGCGCGTCTGGCCGATTGGCGCGGCGTCGGTTGGAAGCAAGGGCGAAGCGATTGCGGAAATCGCGGCGATGAAGGAAGCGGGAATCGTGGCCGTTTCGGACGACGGAAAACCGATCGCGACGGCGAAGCTGGCGCGGCAGGTCATGGATTACTGCCGATCGCTCGATCTTCCGGTGATTGAGCATTCAGAAGATGTGTCGCTGGCTGCTGGCGCGGTGATGCGCGAGGGAGTGACTTCGACTAGGCTGGGGTTGCGCGGGATGCCGGCTGCGGCGGAATCGGTTTGCGTGGCGCGGGACTTGCAGTTGGCGGAGTTGACGGGGGCGCGGCTGCATGTAGCGCATCTTTCGGCGAAGGCGTCGCTGGAGCAGGTTCGGTGGGCGAAGTCGCGCGGGCTGCGCGTGAGCTGCGAAGTTACTCCGCATCACTTCACGCTGATCGATGAGGATGTGCAGTACGATTCGAAATTCAAGATGAATCCGCCGCTGGCGGCGCGGGAAGACCGCGAGGCGCTTCTGGCTGGATTGGCGGACGGGACAGTGGATGCGATTGCGACGGATCATGCGCCGCACGAGCCAGCGTTGAAAGATGTGGAGTTCGACCGCGCGCCGTTTGGGGTTCTGGGATTCGAAACGGCGCTGGGGCTGGCGCTGGAACAATTGGTGCAGAGCGGGCGGCTTTCGCTGATGCGCATGGTCGAGCTTTTCACGACGGGGCCGGCGCGCGTGCTGGGGATTGAACGAAACATCGTCTCCGGCCAGCCCGCAGACTTGACGATTTTCTCGACTGAGCGCGCCTGGACTTACAACGTGAAAGACTCCCCGAGCAAGTCGCGCAACTCGCCGTTCGACGCGCGGGCTTTCAAGGGTGCGGCTGTCGCGACCATCGTTGCTGGCCGGGTCGCTTATAAACAATGAGAAACGAAACGGAGAGAGACACAGAGTTCGCAGAGAAGTGAACTGCGAAGCGCGGAGGAGTGCGGCCAATTTTCAGTGGGCGGTGGGTTCAGCGGCGGGGTGCATGCCGTGCTGGGGGACTTCGTGAATGCCGCGCGCGGGAGGCTCGATGCGCTGGCGGTAGAAATGATCGAGGGGGACGCGGCCTTTGCCGATGGGGAAGCCCTTTTCGATGGCTTTCGTGACGTAGGCTTTGGCGAGAGTGGCTGCTTCGAATAGGGAACGTCCCGCGGCGAGCTGCGCCGTGAATGCGGAGGCGAATGTACAGCCTGTGCCGTGCAAAGTCTCTTCCTTCACGCGGTCCCCGGCTAGTTGGAAGATTTCCGTGCCGTCAAAGAGCACGTCGTTGGCGCGCTCCATGTGGCCGCCCTTGACGATAACGGCGCGCGCGCCCATCTCGACGATCTTGCGGGCGGCGGCTTCCATGTCGGCTACATCTTTGATGGTCAGCCCAGTGAGAACTTCCGCTTCGGGAACGTTTGGGGTAATGACGCTGGCGCGCTTGAGGAGTTCGGTGGCGACGTACTTGATTCCGGCGGCGTCGAGGAGTTCCGCGCCGCTGGAGGACTTCATCACGGGGTCATGGACGACGTGGGCAAATTTGTGGGCGTCGAGGAATTCGGCGACCACGACGGCGTTGCCGCGATTGCCGAGCATTCCGATTTTCACCGCGGCGATATCACAATCCTTCACGAGGGCATCGAGTTGCGCGCGCAGTTCCGCGCTCGGCGTGTTGTGAACGGATTCAACGCCCTGGGTGTTCTGGACGGTGAGAGAAGTGATTGCGGCGACGCCGTAGCAGCCGTGCGCGGCGAAAGTTTTCAAATCAGCGGCGGTGCCGGCGCCGCAGGAAGGATCAAATCCAGCGATCGTCAGCAGGATCGGCGGCGCCGAATGACTGTGTCCGTTCGTGCTCATCGTCTTTTCTTACTCGAAGAACGAAAATAGCCGGTCGCGTCGAGAAAACGGACCGGCAACTGCGAATGTACGCGCGTGCAATCTTGAGCGCAACAAGAATTTAAAGAATATTAAGAGACGTCCGCGGCCTTTTACGGGAAGAGGCCGCGGACGAGAGTGGCTTCGGACACGCGGCCGACGGCGAGGATCATGGCGCCAGCGCGTGGGGGAACGTGATGCTTGCGCATGGTGTCCACCATTTCGTGGAAGGCGCGGACCATGATTTTCTGCAGGCGCGCGTTGACTTCGTCGACGTCCCACATGAGGCCTTCCTGATTCTGGACCCATTCGAAGTAGCTGACGGTGACGCCACCGGCGTTGGCGAGAATGTCCGGTAGCACGATGACGCCGCGGCGTGCGAGGATTTCATCCGCGTGCGGCGTGGTGGGGCCGTTGGCGGCTTCGGCGACGATGCGGGCCTTGACGGCTTCGGCGTTATGCAGGGTGATGACGTTTTCGAGCGCGGCTGGGATGAGGATGTCGCACTTCATTGTTAGAAGCTCGTCATTGGTGATGCGCGAAGCGCCGGGCATGCCGACAACGGTGCCGGAGCGCTCCTTATAGCGAATGGCTTTGATGGGGTCAATGCCGCGGGAATTGGTGACTCCGCCGCGGGTATCGCTAAGGGCGACGATTTTTGCTTTCTTCTCGGCGAAGAGGCGGGCGGCGGTCGCGCCGGCGTTGCCGAAGCCCTGGATGGCGACACTCGCTCCCCGAAGCGAGATTTTCTTGAGCTTGCAAGCTTCTTCGACCACGTAGAGCAAGCCGCGGGCAGTGGCTTCGAGGCGTCCTTCGGAACCCCCGATGGAGACAGGCTTGCCGGTGACGACGCCGTGCGCGGAATGGCCGACGGTCATGGCATAAGTGTCCATAATCCACGCCATGGTCTGCGCGTCGGTGTAGACGTCCGGCGCGGGAATGTCCTGGGAAGGCCCGATGATGGGAAGGATTTCGCTGGCGTAGCGGCGCGTCATGCGCTCGAGCTCGCTCTTGGACATGCGCTTGGGGTCGCAGATCACACCGCCCTTGGCTCCGCCAAAGGGAACGTTGACGGTGGCGGTCTTCCAGGTCATCCAGGCAGCCAGCGCTTTTACCTCGTCGAGGGTGACGTTGGGATGGAAGCGGATGCCGCCTTTTCCGGGCCCGCGCGAGACGTTGTGCTGCACACGGTAGCCGGTGAACACTCTTACCTGGCCGTTGTCCATCTTCGTGGGCAAGGAAACTTCCAGCACGCGCTTGGGAGTGCGCAATATCTGCCGCAGGCCGGGATCGAGCTTCAGGAATTCGGCGGCCATGTCAAACTGAATCTGGGCGATGCGAAACGGATTCAGGTCCTCGCGGGGAGCGATGCGGGGCACCATGGGAGGTGCGCCTATTTGTCTTGTCGGGGTTGTGGGCTTTGCGACCGTGGCCATTGGCGTCGGTCCTTTCATCTACGCGATTTGTCTAAGCAACTTTGCTTTCATTTGGCCCAAGTTCAAAATTCGCCTGATAGAAATTCCGTCTATCCGTTTGCCGCGATCTTCTTTACGTTAACTGCGTATTCGTCGCGGCAGGCCGAGGAGCAGAAATGAAGAAGCTCGGCTCCTTCACGAAACGGAATGGAAAGCGTTTCGTCAACGTGCATGCCGCACACGGGATCGCGAACTAACCGGCGCGCGGCAGTCGGGGACGGAATCCCTTCAGAGGGCTCCCCGGATTGTGGACCAGGAGCCTGCTGGTTCTGGAACGTCCCGCTGACGATGCGACGCAGGAGCCGCAAGCCCCAGGAAAGTACGAGCAGCCAGAATAAGAAACGTATTGCGCGAGCGAGAAAGTTCATTGGAATCAGTGTCTGCCAAGCGGCCCGCTTACGGAATACCCCCGCAAACCGCTGTGAGGGCAGTGTATGCAAGGCGAAAAGGGTGAGTCAAACGAAAAGGCGTAATTTCAAGAGGTTGCGGGGCGAATGGAGTTGGGGCGGGGAAGACCAAGAGGCCGGGGAATCTGGCTTAATGTAAAGATAATACAAGGCTTATGCGTGGAATAGGCCCCTCGACAGCCGGATTGAACGTTAGGGAGAAAATCTTTCGATTATGGGGCTGGGATGCAGTCGATGCCCATGTACGGGCGCAGGACTTCGGGGATCGAAATCGAGCCGTCCGCTTGTTGATAGTTTTCCACGACAGCAATCCAAGTGCGGCCGACGGCGAGCCCGGAACCGTTTAAAGTATGAACGAAGTCGCTCTTTCCGGCGGACCTTGGCTTGAAACGAATGCCGGCTCGCCGCGCTTGAAACGCTTCGCAGTTCGAGCAGGAGGAAATCTCTCGGAATTCGCTGCTTGAGGGCAGCCAGACTTCAATATCGTACGTTTTGGAGGACGCAAAGCCCATGTCGCCGGTGCAAAGCAACACCGTGCGGTAGTGCAGACCGAGTTTCTGGAGAATGGCCTCCGCATTTCGAACCAAAGACTCGTGTTCTTCGTAACTTTTCTCCGGATGCGTGAATTTGAAAAGCTCCACCTTCTGAAATTGATGCTGGCGGAGGATGCCGCGAGTGTCTTTTCCAGCGGCGCCGGCTTCGGAGCGGAAACAGGCGGTCCAGGCGGTGACGTGGATGGGGAGTTTTTCCTCGGGGATGGTTTCGTTGCGGTACAGATTGTGGAGTTCGACTTCGGAAGTTGGGGTGAGCCAGAAGTCGGTGTTCTCAACTTTGAAAAGATCAGCAGCGAATTTCGGCAATTGGCCTGCACCGGTGAGGGAGGCGGTGTTCACGAGGAATGGTGGAAGGATTTCCGTGTAGCCGTGCTCGCAGGTGTGGACGTCGAGGAAAAAATTCGCAAGGGCGCGTTCAAGACGTGCTCCCCAACCTTTGTAAACAGCGAAGCGCGCGCCAGTGATTTTAGTCGCGACTGCGAGGTCGAGGATGTCAGCACGCTCGCCCACTTCCCAATGCGGCTTTGGCGCAAAATCGAATTTAGGAGGCGCACCCCAGCGGCGCACTTCTTTATTGTCAGCAGCGCTCGAACCGACCGGCACAGAGGAATGCGGAACGTTGGGAATAGTGAGCAGGAAGTCGCGCTGCGTGGTGTCCAATTCGGCGATGCGCTCGTCCGATTGTTTGATGCGTTCAGAAACTTGTTTCATCTCGGCGATGATTGAGTCAGCGTTCTTCTTTTCCTTTTTGAGGCGGGCGATTTCCTCGCTGGCCTTGTTGCGCTGTGCTTTGAGCTGTTCGGTTGCGGTGATCAGCTCGCGGCGCTCCTTGTCGAGCTTGCGAAAGGCGTCCAGGTCGATCACGGTGGCGCGCTTTTTCGCCATCTCGGCGAAGACGTCGAGGTGGTCTCTAAAATAGTTGAGGTCATGCATGGCCCTCGAAGGATACCGTATTCCGCACGACGCTTGTAGACGTGTTGGCCTCGCGAGGAGATCGCTATTTCGAGCGCGGGACTTCGCTCATCAATTCCATGATATTCCCCTCCGAGTCGCGAAAAGCATTCATCCAAAGATCGTACGATGGCATGGGGGCAATCAAACGCGGCGGGGCTACAATCTGCACGCCCTGATCTACGAGATGCTGATGGGCGGCGGTGAGATCCGGAACGCGGAAGTAGAGGATGGAACTCGGATGGTCCAACTCCGGCGTTTCAGCGGGGCCGAGCATCAGCCGCACGCCGCCGCAATCAAAAAATGCAAGGTTGGGGGCGGTGAAGAGCAATGGCAGACCGAGCGTGTCACGGTAGAATGCGGTGGCGCGCGGCAGGCCGTGAACAATGATGGAGATTTGACCGATATTCTTGATTCCGAGATTTGCCGACGAAGTGCTCATGGGCAGTTTACCTCCGAGAGTAATTTAGTTAGCATAGCTAACTATATTCTATGACGGATGTCAAGTCCAAACGTTTCGCGGGCGGGGAGACTTTCGAGACCGCCGACCGGCTGCACTCCGCGGCCATCCATCTGCTGCGGCGGCTGCGGGTGCGTGACCGCGAAAGCGGAGTTGGCCCGGCGCAGCTTTCGGCGCTGTCGGTGCTGGTGCTGGGAGGCGGCCCACGTTCGCTCGGCCAGCTTGCGGAGGCGGAACAAGTTCGTCCGCCAACCAGGCCCGCAACGAAAAACGGAAGACGGGCGA
>Ga0137409_10002079_pt1 | contig 21574 bp, 19 predicted proteins | sample CZODoug1_16funga_FD_122059 | JGI IMG/M metagenome (GOLD analysis project Ga0137409, IMG submission 122059) | Vadose zone soil fungal communities from Angelo Coast Range Reserve, California, USA - CZODoug1_16fungal (Hybrid Assembly) | ecosystem: Environmental > Terrestrial > Soil > Vadose zone... | reverse complement strand
AACCTGCTGCTCGTCCTCGCGACGCTGGCGGTCACCGGCCGGTGACCGCCAGCGTCGCGAGGACGAGCAGCAGGTTGGCGAAGAGCCGCTTCATGTCAGTCGAGCTCGAACTGGTTCTCGTAGCTCACGCGCAATTTAGGATCCTGGTTTTCCTTCTTCAGGAAACAGTTTCCCACCGCAAGGCGCTCGATCTCGGTGCCCATGAAGCAGCGGAACGCGTCCTCGGGAGAGCCGACGATCGGCTCGCCGCGCACGTTGAAGCTGGTGTTGACGATCACCGGACAACCGGTTTTGTTCTTGAATTCATTTAGCAACAAATGGAACTTTGGATTGGTTTCCTTATGGACGGTCTGGATGCGTGCCGAGTAGTCGACGTGCGTCACTGCCGGGATCGAGGAGCGCGGGATGTTCAGCTTGTCGATGCCGAACAGCTCCTTCTCCTTGTCGGACATGGCGATGCGGTGCTCGTCGCGCAAGTCGGCGACGAGCAGCATGTAGGGGCTCTCGCCCTCGAGGTCGAAATACTTCCGGGAGTCCTCGAACAGGACCGCGGGCGCGAACGGCCGGAAGGACTCGCGGTACTTGACCTTGAGGTTGAGCGTCTTCTGCATCGTCGGCGAGCGCGCGTCGCCCAGGATCGAGCGCGCGCCGAGCGCGCGCGGGCCGAACTCCATGCGGCCCTGGAACCAGCCGAGGGCGGCGCCGTCGGCGAGCGCGCCGGCGCAGGCGCCGATCAGCGCCTGGTCGTCCAGCTGCTCGAACACCGCGCCCGCGCGCCGCAGCCGGCTCGCGATCTCGTCGTTGTTGAACTGCGGTCCGAGGTAGCCGCCGCGCATGGCATCGAGGTCGGCCGCGGCCGCTCGCGGCTTCTGGTTGAAAAGGTGGTAGGCGACGTACGCCGCGCCGAGCGCGCCGCCCGCGTCCCCTGCCGCGGGCTGCATCCACAGCCGCTCGAACACCTTGGCGCGCGCCAGCTTGCCGTTGGCGACGCAATTCAGCGCGACGCCGCCAGCGAGACAGAGGTTGCGCTCGCCTGTTTCCTTTCTAATGTTTTTTGAAAGCTTTAAAACAACTTCCTCGGTCACCGCCTGGATGGACGCCGCGAGGTCCATCTCGCGCTGCGTGAGGCGCTGCTCGGGCGTGCGCGCCGGGGCACCGAACAGCTCCGCGAATTTCTCGTTGGTCATCGTCAGGCCGGTGCAGTAGTCGAAGTACTCGAGATTCAGGCGGAAGCTGCCGTCGTCCTTGAGATCGATGAGGTGATCGAGGATCCTGTCCTTGAAGATCGGGCTGCCGTACGGCGCGAGGCCCATGACCTTGTACTCACCGGAGTTCACCTTGAAGCCGGTGTAGTAGGTGAACGCGGAATAAAGCAGGCCGAGCGAGTGCGGGAAATGGATCTCCTTGGTCACTTTGAGCTCGCGCCCGCGGCCGAGCGCGAGCGAGGTGGTGGTCCACTCGCCGACCCCGTCCATGGTCAACACCGCTGCGCTCTGGAACGGCGACGGGTAATACGCGCTGGCGGCATGGCTGAGGTGGTGCTCCGAGAAGAGCAGCTTTTCCTCCCAGCGCACCTTCTTGTTGATCGCCTTCAGCGCCTTGACGATCTGGCTCTCCTGGAAGAGCTTGTCCTTCACCCAGACCGGCAGCGCGCTCTTGAACGAGTTGAAGCCGCGCGGCGCGAACGCGAGGTAGGTTTCGAGCAGCCGCTCGAACTTGAGGAACGGCTTGTCATAGAAGGCGACGCAGTCGATCTCCTCGACGCGCGTGCCGCTGCCTTCCAGGCAGGCCTGGATGGCGTGGGTCGGAAAGGAGGCGTCGTGCTTCTTGCGCGTGAAGCGCTCCTCCTGCGCGGCGGCGATCACCTGCCCGTCGCGAAGCAGCGCCGCGGCGCTGTCGTGGTAGTACGCCGAGATGCCGAGAATTCTCATGAAAGAGGCGGCATTTCAGAACAGCGTGTAGATGAAGGGCGCGATCACGGAACCCTGCGCCAGCACCAGCACGCCGCCGATGGCGACGGTCATGAAGATGATCGGCAGCAGCCACAGCTTGCGGCGGCTCTCCAGGAAGCGAAACATCTGCGTCACGAAATTCATCAGAAAGGCTCCTTGAAGCTGTCGTCGGCGGGTCCGGGCGGATCGCGCCGCACCCAGTAGGTAGGAAGCGTCCTGTCGAGGCGCAGCGAGAGGGCGTCGCGCCCGGCGAACCGCATGGCGAAGGCCACCGGCGTGAAGACGCCGAAGTAGATGACCGCCATGACGACCGGGCTGACGATCCTGCCGAGCAGATCGCCGAGCTTCATCCAGGCGTGCTTCGCCGGCGCCAGCCAGTCGGCGCGCGTGAGGGTGACGATGGCGACCAGCCCGGCGAGCGCGATCAGCCAGGGGTGGTAGAGGGCGCCGAAGAGTAGGAAGAAGCCGGCAAAGGTCCAGCCGAACTTCCGGTCCGAAGGCATCGTGGGAGTCATCGGAAGCGTGTGTATGTGGAGGTCATTAGAAAGGGAAAATAGCGCGTCGCAGCGACGCCACGCCTGCGCCGGCCCTCTCCAACCGGACTACGCCGCGGCGCCCGTCACGAGCCGCGCGAAACCGGGGAACACAGCCCGCGCGCGATGAGGTCGGCGCCGAGCTCATGGCCGGCCTGGTTCCAGTGGCCGAAGCCGGGGCGGGCATTGGCGAAGCCGTGCAGGTGGCGGCCGGTGGCGTCGGCGTGGCGCTGCATGTCCTCGGTGAGCGTCACGACCTCGATGCCGCGGCGCTCGCCGAGCTCGCGCAGCCGCCGCTCCGGATAGAGCAGGTCGCCGACGCCGAGGAATTCGGCATAGCGCCGGCGCATCGCCGGGTCGGGATAGACCGCGCCGGCGGTCGACAGCACCGCGACGACGAAGCGCGCGCCGCGCGCGCTCGCTTCCCGGTGCATGGCGACGAGCAGCTCCTCCGTCACCGCCCACGCGTCGCGCCAGGCCGCATCGACCGGCGCGCGCAGCACGTTCTTGTCGAGGCCGGGCTCGGCGAGCGAAGGCACGCGCTTCGCGCCGTCGGCCAGCGCGACCGCGATCGGCGCGTTGTGCCGCGCCTCGAGCTTCCCGGCGCGCGCCCTGCGCAGCAGCTGGTAGAGGCGCAGGTCGTAGAGCGCCGCCCGCCGCAGGCCCGCCTGCCGGGACGCGACGAACGACGGGTCGGTGGCGAAGGAGTCGTCGAGCGCGAGCGCGCCGTCGCGCAGCACGAAGAAGGGCCGCGCGTTCTCGCGCTCGAGCGCCCTGGAGTTGTTGCGCACGTCGTTGCCGGGGAAGAAGGCGAGCAGGACGAGATCGGGCGCGTACTCCAAGGTGCGGTGGCGCAGCGTGAGGAGCTCCTGCGCGGTGCCGTAGCCGGAGACACCGAAGTTCACCGCCTCGATGCGCTTGCCGGGCTGGAAGGCGCAACTCTCCAGCCGCGGGGGGAGCTGCCACCAGAACGTCTCCTCGAGCCCGACCTGCAATGCCTCCGCGAAGGAATCGCCGAGCACGGCGATGCGGTAGACCCCGGGCGGCTTCGGCAGCGCGTGCTCGCGGTCGCGCAGGCCGCGGCTGTTGATCTTCACGTACACCTCGCCCTCCTCGCGGTTCCAGCCCTCCGCCGCGGGCCGCAGGCGCGAGCCGGTCAGCTCGTCGGGCTGCCAGAAGGCCGGGAACGAGAACCCGGTGGCCCGCAGCGCGAGCTCGGCGGCGGCAAGGGAAAGAAAGAGGCTGCCGAGCACGAGAGCGGCCGGCGCGACGAAGCGTCTCATCGGATCGCGGGCTGCTGGCGTGGCGCCGGCGTGGCACCGAGCGCCGCGTACGCCGCCAGGAGCTTTGGCGCCTCGTAACGCCACTCCAGCTGCTCGAGCACGCGCCGCCGGCCGTATTCGCCCATGCGGCGGCGCCGCTCCGGGTCGTCGAGCAGCTCGCAGATCTTTCTCGCGAAGTCTTGCGGATCGTTGCGCTTCGCGTACAGCGACGCCTCCTGCGCCGAGTAGCGGCCCTCGGTCAGGTCGAACTGCACGATCGGCTTGCCGAGCGCCATGTACTCCATGATCTTGTTCATGGTCGAGATGTCGTTCATCTCGTTGGCGACGTCCGGGTTGACGCAGACGTCGGCGGCGTTGAGCACCGCCAGCAGCTCCGCATCCGGCGCCCGGCCGGTGAAGGTCACGTAGTCGGCGACCCCCAGCTCCCGCGCCAGCGCCTTCATTTCCTCGAGGGAGGTTCCGCCGCCGACCAGCGCGAACTGAACGTCTTTTCTCTGCAAATCAAAAACGAGAGTACGGACGGATTGCAGCAGCAGGTCGATGCCCTCCTGCTTGCCCATGACGCCGACGTAGCCGACCAGAAACGGCCGTTGCTTTCTCGCCGGCGGGACGATCTTCATGCGCTCCAGGCTGGGGCCGCCGCGCACGACGAACACCTTGTCCGGATCCATGCCGCCGCGCGTGAGCGCGATCCGGCGGTAGGACTCGTTGGTGGCGATGGCGACGTCGGCCGTGCGGAAAGTCAGCCGCTCGAGCAGCAGCATGACTTTCCACAGGAAATCCCGGCGGCCGAACTTGGCCTCGTAGAGCTCGGGGTTGGCGTCGTGATGGTCGAACAGGAACTTCTTGCCGAACAGCTTGTAGAACGCGCCGATGAGGAAGAACAGGTCGGGCGGATTGCAGGCATGGATGACGTCGAACCTGATCCGGAGCGAGAGCCAGAACGTCCAGGCGAGCGCCGCGGAATACTCGAGCAGATAGCCGAGCGCGCCCTCGCCCTCCGTAGGGAGGTCGTAGCGCCAGATGTCGATGCCGTCGATCGACTCGAACTTCTTCTCGCAGCCTTTTCCCGTCGGGCAGACGATCGAGACGCCGTAGCCCGCCTCTTTCAGGGCGCCGGCTTCCTGCCAGACGCGACGGTCAAACGGGCTGGGGAGATTTTCGACGAGGATCAGGACTCGGCGCTGCAAATGCTGTTGCTCCTGCTTGCGTGGCAATGTAGCTCCACTCGACGAAGACGGTCATGAAGCCGGGCTGGCCCTGCGGATCGCCGCAGACCCAGAGCTGCGCCGGCTCGCGGCCGGACAGCGCGCTCCAGTCGACCGCCTGCAGTCCGTTCCAGGCGTTCTCATAGGTTCTGCCATCGCCGCTGCCGTAGCCGGCATCGCACTGCGGTCTGACGTAGAAGGTACGCATGCAGCTACGCTGACTGCGCGCTGCGGGCGACGAGCGCCACGCCCACGATAATGAGGCCGATGCCGGCGATGCGCGCGAAGGTCAGTGACTCGTCGAAGAGGTACCACGCGGCTGCCGCACCGATCACGTATCCCAGCGAGAGCAGCGGGTAGGCGACGCTCACCTCGACGCGCGACAGGCCCATGATCCACACGATCAGGCTGACGCCGTAGCAGCAGAGGCCGGCGAGGATGTGCGGCTCGAAGGCGACCTTGCCCGCCACCGGCAGGATGCTGGTGGTGGCGAATTCGAAGCGCCCGACGGCGTTGGTGCCCGCCTTGAGCAGAAGCTGGGCCGCGGCGTTCAGCAGCACGCCCATCAGCAGCAGCGGGTAGCCGGTGTTCATGAGATAAGCAGCGCCGTAACCGCTCCCCAGGCGAGCACGGTCGCGAGGAGATGGGGGTCCTTGGCCACCTCGCACGAGGCGTCGCCGCCCGCGTGCTTGGCGTGCAGCAGATGCAGGTAGCGGAACATGCCGTAGGCGACGAAGGGAATCGTGTAGATCAGGTTCTCTGTGCCGTGCAGCTTCGCGGTCGCGGGACTCATGGTGTAGAGGCTGTAGCTCATCAGTGCCGCGGCGGCGCATACCGAGATCATCTTGTCGAGCAGCTGCGGGTTGTAGTGCAGCAGCGCCTTGCGGTGGATGATGAAGTCGCTGCCGACCGAGAGCAGCTCCGAGCGCCGCTTGGTGAAGCCGAGGAAGAGCGTGAGGAACAGGCTGCACACCAGCAGCCACTGCGAGGGCGCGATGCCGATTCCGAGCGTGCCGGTGAGGATGCGCAGGATGAAGCCCGCGGCGATGATGAATACGTCGAGGATGACGACGCTCTTCAGCGAGAAGCTGTAGGCGAGGTTCATCGCCGCATAGAAAGCGATCAGGCCGGCGGCGATCGGGCTCGCGAGGGAAGCGAGCCCGAGGCCGCAGAGCGCCAGCGCGCCGGCGAGCGCGAGCGCCGCCGCCGGCGTCACCCGCCCCGAGGCGAGCGGCCGGTGGCGCTTCTTCGGGTGCACGCGGTCGCGCTCGCGGTCGGCGTAGTCGTTGACCAGGTAGATCGCGCTCGCCATGAGGCAGAAGCCGCCGAAAGCGAGCAGTGCGCCCATGACCAACTCGGGCACCGCCCAGGCACGGCCGAACAGCAGGCCGATGAAGACGAAGGCGTTCTTGACCCACTGGTGCGGCCGCATCAGGCGCAGCAGGTCGCCCGGGCGATTGCGCCGCCCGGCGTCGTGCCTCTGCGGCAGCGGACGCAGGGCCTGAGCGGGGTTAGCGGACACGCTTTTCTCCACGCTGCCTGAGCGCCAGCCAGCCGGCGACGGCGAGGATGCAGAGCGCGAACTCCGCGGGCGCGCGGTGTCGCGAGTGAGCGGCATCGACCGCCTGGGCGGTGACGAAGACGTAGACCACGAACGCGGACAGCAGCAGCCACTCTCGGCTGCGGATCCGCGAGTACGCGCCGTAGGCGGCGAGCACCATCAACACGAGGAACAGCGCCGCGCCGACCGCCGAGGAAAGGATCAGCGCGGGCTGCTCGCGGAACACTTCCAGCAGCGCCGCAACGACTCCGCGCTGCTCGACCTGCGCCCGCCAGCCGCTGCGGCCGTCCTGCAACTCGCGCCGGGTCTCCGGATAGAAGTCGAGGTAGTCGAGCACCACCCGCTCGATACCCGACTTGGCGGTGAGGACGCCGAGATCGCGGGCGCTGTGCTTCGCGGCGAGCACGGGATGCGCGCCGACGAACGCCGCGTACTCGCCGAGCGTCGCCTTGGTTTCGCCCGGGCCGCGCTCCGGCGGGCGCTCCGCCTGAGGCAACTCGCTCGCCATGCGCTGCATGCGGAAATAGAGGTTGTTGCCCAGGTCATGACCCGAGCGCCCCATCGAGAACTCGCCCGTCACGGCGAGCATCAAGCTCATCCAGAGCAGCAGCGGCGCGAGCGCCATGACGATGAACGCTCTGCGAAAGACGACGAAGGGCCAGAGCGCGGTCAGCGGGCGGATGAGCGTTGCCAGGCCGAGCGCGGCTCCGCCCGCGCCGCCCGTCCCGAGGCGGAAGGCGAGGACGACGAGCGGGACGAACAGCCCTTCACTGGCGAGCTCGTGCGGAAAGATCAGCGTATGCGGCAGGAAAGCGTAGACCACGGCCGCGGCGCTCGCCGCGCGCTCGTCGAGACCGAGCCGACGCGCGATCTGCAGCACCCACACCACCGAGAAAAGCGCGAGCACGACTTGCACCGCGATGACGAGGTACTGGCCGCCCGCGAGATAGAGCAGCGCGTGCGGCAGCCAGTCGCCGGCGATGCCATGCGAAACGAGGTACGCGGAGAGATCGTTCGACTCCGCGAGCCCGCGCATGACCTCGATCCGCTCGAGCGCCCGGTCGCCGTTGAGGAAGCGCTCGGGATGACGCAGGTCGTAGGCGAACATCGCCGCATGCAGCGCCGCGAGCGGCGCGACGAGGCGGACCGCCCCGGCCGGGAGGGCCGGCGAACGCAGCACGCCGCCCGCCGCGGTCATGATTTGAACGCCTCGACGAGCGGCGCGAACCACGGCACGTAGACGCGCGAGTAGCCGGCGTCGCGCAACGCGTTCGACAGCGCGCGGTCCGGCGAGAGCAGCACGCCGCCGGGCGCGAGGCAGCGGCGGATGAAGCGAAGCTGGCTCGGATCCTCGGTGAGCGCGAGGTCGACCGTGCCTTCGGGAATCGGCAGCCCCTCCTCCGTCGAGGCAACGAGGCGGAGATTGAGCGGCAGCCGGGTGTCGCGGTCGGGAATGCTGGCCGGGTCGACGAGGTAGACGCGCTCGACGTAGCTCGCGGCCAGGATGGCGAAGGCGCAGTCGGCGGCGCCGACGTGCATGAACACCGTGGTCGGCGTAAAGCGGCGCAGCAGCAGGTCGAAGCCCGCATCTACTCGTGCAGGTCCTACCAGCATAGACCCTCGTAGACGCCGACGATGGTGCGCGAGTCGCAGACGCGCACGAAGTCGATGATGGTCTGGCCGTCGCCGATCTTCTTCGGCACATCGGCGAATTCGGGCGCGGCGTTGCCGATCACCAGCGTCTGGGCGTGCGCCAGCACCTCGTCGATCGAGCGCACCATCAGGCGCGAGATGTGCGGGATCTTGTTGAGGATGTAGTCCTTGTTGGCGCCGTGCAGGCAGGCGAGGCTGACGTTCTTGTCGTAGACGCGCAGGTCGTAGCCCTTGCCGATCAGCCGCTCGGTGAGCTCGACCATCGGGCTCTCGCGCAGGTCGTCGGTGCCGGCCTTGAAGCTGAAGCCGAGGATGCCGATCTTCTTGTGGCCCTTCTCCACCACCGCCTGCACGCCGCGCTCGATCTGCAGCTGGTTGGAAGGCAGCACCGAGGAAAGAATCGGCAGCGAGACATCGAGCGTCTTCGCCTTGTAGAGCAGCGCCCGCAGGTCCTTCGGCAGGCAGGAGCCGCCGAAAGCGAAGCCGGGCTTGAGGTAGTAGGGCGAGAGGTTGAGCTTCTGGTCCTGGCAGAAAATCTCCATCACGCGGTGCGCATCGACGTCGAGCGCCTTGCACAGGCTGCCGACCTCGTTGGCGAAGCCGACCTTGACCGCGTGCCAGCAGTTGTCGGCGTACTTCACCATCTCCGCCGTCTCGATGTCGGCGCGGATCAGCGGGCCCGGAGTCCTGGCGTACAGGGCGGCGAGCAGGTCGCCGCTCGCGCGGCTGACCTCGCCGATCACGGTCTTCGGCGGGTGGTAGTAGTCGTGCACCGCGGTGCCTTCGCGCAGGAATTCCGGGTTGATGCACAGGCCGAATTCCTCTCCAGCCCTCTTTCCTGAATGCTTTTCCAGAAGAGGAATGACGATTTCGCGCATCGTGCCAGGCAGCATCGTGCTGCGCATGACGATCACCGGCGCGCCGGGATGGCTGGCGAGCGTGCGGCCGATCTGCTCGCACACCCGGCGGATGTACTTGAGGTCGATGCCGCCGTTCGAAAGGCTCGGCGTGCCGACGCAGACGAAGACCAGGTCGCTGATGCGCACCGCTTCGGCAACGTCGCTGGTGGCGCGCAGCCGGCCGCGCGCGACCTGCTCTTCGATGATCTCCGCCAGGTCCTTCTCGATGATCGGCGAACGGCCGGAATTGATGAGGTCGACCTTGCTCGCCTCCGGGTCGACGCCGATGATTTCGTGGCCTTCTTTCGACAGGCAAGCGGCGGATACGGCCCCGACATATCCGAGCCCCAGAACGCAGATTCTCATCTGCGCGAGGATGCGTGAATTATTTTGAGACGGGCACCGGCAGCGGGCCGAACTACGTAGTCCGACCGGGCGGCGTCGCTTAGTCCGAACAGTGCAGCTCGGTGCGCAGCACGGCGCGGCCCATGATTCTCGCGCACCACACGATAGTGCTCGAGGGCACGCGCGAATCGAAGCTGCGCGACACCCAGCCGAGCGTCGGCGCGAGGTTGCCGCGGTGTACTTCGGCCTGCGCACCCTCGAGCTCCGGCAGGAGCAGCCGCAGCGCCGGCACGCCGCCGCGGCCGATGCGGTAGCCGCCCGGAACCGCCTCCACCTGGCAGTCCTCGGCGCAGTGGAAGAAGAGCTCGACCTCGTGCTCGTCGTCGGCCTCGATCGTGTCCTCGACCAGGATGCGCCGGGTCCGCTTCTCGAGCTCGATCATGCGGCGGTGCTTCACCGGGTCGTCGAGCCGGAGGTAGCCGTCGTGCCAGCCCTCGAAGCTGTCCTTCTCGGTCGACGACAGCCACAGGCTGCAGCCGGCGCGCGCATGCTTCATCCACATGAAGTTGCCGCCCGCCACGGACTGGTCGAAGCCGTCGACGCGCAGCGTGTTGTGCGCGGCGGTGCCGCGGAAGTAATCGCGCCAGCGTGCCTGCGTGTGGTAGGCGTAGGTGCCCGGGTCGACGAAGATCTCGCGGCCGCCGAGCGAGAGCGTGAACGACAGCGCGTCGGCGTGGCCGTGCGCGGCGATCGAACGGTAGCCGAGCGGGCCGGCGTCGGCGACCAGGCGGATCTCGCCCGGCGTCTCGAAGTCGCAGCCGAGCACGAAGTAGCCGCCCTCGGGGAAGGTCTGGCGGATCGGCAGGCGCGTCTTCTCCGCGTCGAGCGAGTCGAACTGCGGCTGCGCCTGCGGGCCGAACAGCCAGCGCGTCTTGTCGTCGAGCCCGCCGCTCTTCAGCTTGAAGTCGCCGCGGCGGAACAGCAGCGCGCCGGTGGCGAGCAGCGAGCGCCAGGGCGAGAACCCCGGGTCGGGCGCGAGGCGCAGCAGCGTGCCGTCGTCGGCGTCGCCGAACATCGGCACGTTGCCGCCGCAGTCCATGGTGGAGGCGATGAAATCCATCATCGCTTCGATGCGCGATTCGTAGTCGGCCGAGAACCATTGCCGGTTCGCCTTGCCGGCGAGCAGGCAGCTCACCAGCATGTCGAGCACGAACTGCTGGTACCAGTGCGCCTGCTCGCGGTTCACGCCGTCGGGAGCGTTCTGCGTCAGCGCCTCCCTCTCCAGGATGTGCTTGGATGCAGAAACCCAATCCGCAGCCTCGCGCCAGTAGGGCCAGGTGAGGCCGGCGATGAACAGCCCCGCGGCCTCGCCGATCAGGTGGTTGTTGGCCGAGGAATGCAGCGAGAACCAGCCGCCGACGAAGCGGGCGTGCTCGTAGACCGAGTTGAGCCATCGCGTCCGGAACGAAATACCTTCTTGAGAAGAAAAAACCTTTGAATGATTTCCGCCGAGCAACTGCCAGGCGGCGGACCAGTTGACCAGCCGCAGCGCGACTTCCAGCGAGCTCGCCCAGTTCGGGCCGTAGCCGTAGGGGCAGGCGAGGATCCAGCTGTCGAGGTGCTCCTGCAGGGTCTCGAGATAGATCTTGCGGCCGGTGAGCGCATGCGCCTGCGCCAGCGTGACCAGGTGCAGGTGGCGGTTCGGCTCCCAGAGGTACTTGATGTCGCCGACCACGTCGGCGTCGCGGTAGTCGAGCAGCTTGCCGAACGCGAGCGGCGCCTCGATGCCGGTCTTCGGGTCGCGGTTCCAGCGCGGCGGCGAGCCCATGTCGACGCCGCGCAGGGCGAACAGATCCAGCTTGCCCTGGACGATGCGGTCGGCGGCGGCGAGGTAGGGTTGCGCCTCGACGCTGGCGTCGGCGTGCAGCCAGGGCGCCGGCCGCAGGCCGAGGTCGGGCGCAGGGATCTCGACGCCGTTCCTCGCCAGGCGCGCGCGCTCTGCTCTTGCCTGAATCGCGCGCGACACGCGATACGCTACCTCTGCAGTCGACATGCGCCGCAAGCGGTTCAGCGTCCACGCCAGCCTGCGATTCAGGCGCGCGCGGCCGACTGAGTCCGGTGCCAGATTTCCAGGTTCAGAAGCGTCCACAGCAGCTCTTCATGTCCCTTGCGGCCCTTGTCGTGCTCGTCGAGCACGCGGTCCAGGACCTTGGGTTCGTAGTAGGCCCGCGTCAGCGACGCCGGCCCGGTGAGGTGATCGCGCGCCGCTCCGCTCAGCGCACCGCGCAGCGAGCCATCCGGCAGCCAACCGCCCTTGCGCAGGCTGAGCGCGTTCGGTGGCACGAGACGGGAAAGCGCGCAGCGCAGGATCCACTTGGTCGACACGCCTCGCACGCGCAGTTCGTCGGGCAGCGCCGAGACGTACTCGACGAAGCGATGGTCGAGGAACGGCGCCCGCACCTCCACCGAGGCCGCCATCGCCATGCGGTCGGCGCGCTCGAGCAGGTTGTCGGGCAACGAGCTCATCTGCTCGAAATACAGCATCTGCCGCAACCGGCTCGCCGTCGGGTCGGCGCCGAAGGATTCGAGCGACGAGCCCTGGATACCCGAGACCGACAAGCGCTCCCGCTCATCGCGCGTCAGGCCGCCGTTCCAGCGCAGGCTGCGCTCGCGCCAGTCCTCGAGCGGCAGGCTTGCAGCGGCAGCGCGCAGGCGCGGCGAGGCGCTCGTCAGCGGCGCGAACAGCGCCAGCACGGTGGGCAGGCCGCGGAACGCCCAGGCGAAGCGCTCGGCGGCGTGGCGGCGGTAGCCGCCGAGCACCTCATCGCCGCCCTCGCCCGTCAGCACCACCGGCGTGACGCGCGCGGCGTGCGCAGCGAGGAGATGCAGGGCAACGTCGGAGGGCCGCGACAGCGGCGCGTCGCGGATCGCCACCAGACGCGGCAGGCGCTCGATCAGGTCGCGCTGCGAGATCGTGAGCTCGTGGTGTTCGGTGCCGAAATGCTTCGCCGCGCGCGCCGCCGCCGGCAGCTCGCTCGCCTTGTCCTCGGCGAAGCCCGCGGAGAACGTGGCGAGGCGCGCGCCCTGCTGCGTCGCCAGGGCGACGATCGCCGCCGAGTCGATGCCACCCGAGAGGAACACTCCTCCCGGCAGCGCAAGCTTCACGGCTTCATCGAGGCGCTCGATGAAGCCGGCGACGGGATCTTCGGTAATCCGGTCTTCGAAGTGCGGCGCCCGGTCCGGGGGCGTCCAGTAGCGCGTTTCGCGCAGCTTGCGGAATTGCCACAGCGCATAGCTCGCCGGCGGCAGCTTGCGAATGCCCTTGACCAGCGTACGCGGGCCGGGCACGTAGCGGCACGCGAGGTGCTCCCACACGGCTTCGAGGTCGACCTCCGAGGCGGCGCTCACCAGCGCCTTGGCCTCGGAAGCGAAGTACAGCGCGCCGTCGGTCTCGCGCAGGTAGAGGGGCTTTTCGCCAAAACGGTCGCGGGCGAGCATCAGCCGCTCCCTGCGGCCGTCCCAGATGGCGAAGGCGAAGGCGCCGCGCAGGTGCTTGATCGCGTCCTTGTCCCAGTACTGGTAGGCCCGCAGCAGGACTTCAGCATCCGTCCGTTCGGTGAACGCGTAGCTGCGCTTCGCGAGCCATGCGCGCAGCTCGTCGCGGTTGGCGATCGCGCCGTCGAGGACCACCGCGACGCGCGCCTGCGCGTCGTAGAGGCTCGCGCCCATCACCATCTGGCCGTTGGCGCGCCGGTCGACGAAACCGGAGAGATCGCCCAAGGCGCCTTGTGCCGTCCCGGGGCCGGCACGATGCGCGAGACGCTCGAGCATCGGCGCCAGTGCCTCCTCGCTCTGCCCTCCCGGGCTGCTGACCCATCCGGCTATGGCGCCCATGTCATCTCCCGCGGCGTGGACAACGACGAATAGAGGCCCGCAAAGTCGGCCGCGACGCGCTCGATCGAATAGGCGCCGGCGACGCGCTGGCGGCAGGCGGCGCTCATGCGCGCGAGCGCGGCGCGATCGCGCGCCAGCGCGCCGATCGCCTGCGCGAGGGCATCGCAATCCCGCACTGGCACGAAGGCGCCGTGCACGCCGTCATGCACCACGTCGGGAATGCCGCCGACCGGCGTCACTACCGGAACCACGCCGGCGGCCATTGCCTCGAGCAGCGCATAGGGCATGCCCTCGCTGTAGCTGGGGAGGCAAAGGACGTCGGCCTGGCTGAGGAGCAGCGCTTTCTCATCGCCGGCGGTCGGGCCGGCGAAGCTCACCTCGTCCTCGAGGCCGAACTCGCGCACCATCGCACGCAGCCCCACCTCCTCGGGCCCGCTGCCGGCGATCACGAGCCGCGCGGCGACGCCGTCGCTCCGCGCCAGCGCGAGCGCCTCGATCGTCTCGGTGAGGCCCTTCGCGGCGGCAAGCCGGCCGATGTAGACGAGCCGCAGCGGCTCGTCGGCACGCGCAGCGCTCCGGCCGTACTTGAGGTAGGGCGCGCAGTCGATGCCGTTCGGCAGCAAGGCGACGTTCTGTCCCGGCACCAGACGGCGCCAGGAGTCGCGCTCGCGTCGCGAAATCACGACCACGGCATCGGGCCAACGCAGTACAGCGCGCAGCACGACGACGAAGCGATCCAGCGCTCCCCCGTGCACCTGCAGGACGACGCGTGCGCCGCATGCCTTCGCCACCACGAGATAGACGAGATCACGCCACCACGCCTTGGCGTTGAGCGAGGTGTTGAGGTGCACCACCGCGATGCCACGACGCAGCACCGCGGCGGCGAGCGCGAACGGGCTGGCGGCGAGGCGCAGCCAGCGCGCGGCCGCGCCCTCGGCGCGGCCCTCGCTGCCGATCTGGAAATGCTCGAGGGCGAACTCGCCCGCCAGCGACGACTCGAGCAGCGCGTTGACGTGCGTGGTCACGCCGCTGATCGCGTCGCGGCTCGGCCCGAGCAGCAGCACGGCCGGTCGTTTCACGCGGCTTTCTTGAGCTCGGGCTGGGCGCGCGGCGTCGGGGCGGAGCTCGCGGCGACGCCGGCGCTTGCATAGAGCGCTTCGAGCCGCGGAATCGCGCGCTCGGGCGCGTAGCGCAGGCGCGTCGACTGGCGGCCCGCGGCGCCGATGCGCTCGGCGAGTGAGCGGTCTTCGAGCACCTTGCGCAGCAGGCGCTCGAGCGTACGCGTATCGCCGGGCGCGACCAGGAAACCGGTCACGCCGTCCACCACCACTTCCTGGATGCCGCCCACCGGCGACGCAATCACCGGCACGCCGGCGCTCATCGCTTCGAGCAGGCTCATCGGCAGCGCCTCGTCGTAGGACGGCAGCGCGAACGCCGCAGCGCTCTCGAGCAGCGCGCGCTTGCCCGAAGGGCCGACCCAGCCGGTGAATTTCACGGCATCGGCGATGCCGAGCCGCTCCGCATGGCGCGCGACAGCGATGCGCTCGCCGTCGCCGGCGCAGACCAGCCTCACGCCCGGGATGCCAGCGCGCAGCGCGGCCACGGCCTGCAGCAGGTCGAAGATCCCCTTCGACTGCTGCAGCTTGCCTAGGAAGAGGATCGTGTTGCGCTGCGCTGACGCCGGCGCCGCCTCGATCGGCGCCACCGGGTTCGGCACCGCCACCGCGTTGGCGTTGCGGCAGATGCTGCGCACCCAGGAACGGCGCGAGTCGGTGGCGACGATCACGGCCGCGGCCCGGTCGAGGGCAAAGCGGATCACCGCGCGTCCCGCGGTGTCGCATGCGTCGTAGAAGCGCTCGAAGCCGGCGCCGTGCAGCTGCACCAGCAGCGGCCGGCGGGCGGCGATCGCCGCCAGCATGTAGGGCAGATCGCGCCAGAAATTGCCGTGCGCGGCGGTATGCAGGTGCACCGCGACCCGGCGCTCGCGCGCCAGCAGCTCGCCGAAGCGGCGCAATGCCCGCAGGGCGACCAGGAGGCGCTCGGAGCGGCTGCCATCGCCGTGGGTGACGATGTACTCGATCGGCCAATGGCGGAACAGGCCGTGCGCGCGGTACGCCTCGACCACCGCGGCGATGCTGCCGCGTGTTTCCGGCGCAGCGCCGAGCATGAGCAAACGGGAGCAGTAAGGGGATTCCATCCGGACGATTATGTTGGCGGCGCGTGATTGCGCCGTTATGCGCGGCTAGGTGAAACGGCGCCGTCGTGCGAAGGCGTCAACGGCGGTCAGCTCGCCGCCGCGATTGACGGTGTGGATCCCCAGCAGTCCGCTTTCCGGAGTCGGCAGCACGCGCTCCACCTGCCGCTCCGCGTATTCGTGCGGGGTCAGGCGCAATACGCGGTTCATGGAGATGCCGGCGCCGTAGCGCGGCACGCAGATCTGCGCCGGGCGCAGCAGCGCGCCGTTGCGCCAGACGAGCTGGCCCGCCGGGCGGGCGCAGCGTACATCGGACTTGACCGGGTTGCGCGGGTGCGGCTTCCACTCGCCGAGCAGCCGGCTGGCGTGGAAGAGATGCAGCTCGTCGTCGAACATGCGGCTGCCGCCGGCGGCGGCGTTGGCGAACATCCACCAGCGGTCCTCGCCGCGGTGAAAGGTCGCGTCGACCAGGCGCACGCCGTCGAGCAGCACCCGCTCCAGCCGCCAGCGCAGCGGGAAGTCGACGCAGCGGTAGATCTCGACGGTGCGGTTGCGGCCGCTCTCCGGGATCATGTAGAGCTCGCCGTCCTGCTCGACCAGGAACGGGTACGAAAGGTGGTAGTCGCGCTCCAGCACCTTGACTGGCGGCGTGGCGGTGCCGTCGCGCATCACCTCCACCATCGAGATGTGCGCCTTGCCCGCGGCGAACGGCAGGTCCTCGAAGAAAATGAAGTGGCGGCCGCTCTTCGCCAGTACGAACGGGTCGGCCCAGTAGCGGTCCTTCGGCGGCATCAGGCGCGTGAAGCCGCCCAGGTCGGAGGGGATCGACTTGTCGCCGAAGCGCCAGGCGAGAAACCATTGCTCCACCGACAGCGCCTTCTCGATGCCGCGGGCGGCGAGCCGGTTGCCGATGCGCGCGATATCCCCGCCGCGCAGATAGGACGCGCTGCCGGGCGCCTGCGCTTCCACCGGCCGGCACTGCTCGAGCCAGCCGTGGCCGCTGCGGTGCAGCTCGCGCAGCGCGCGCCAGGCGAACTCGGCGCTCTTGCGCAGCAGCGGGTCGCGGTTGCGCGCGACCGAGAACGGATAGGTCCGCGACCAGGACTGGTAGGCGAGCCGCGGCAGGGCTCCGGCGCGCAGCCGCACATGCAGCCCGGCGCCGGTGACCGGCAGGCCCTCGGCCACCTCGCGCACCCCGTCGATCGCGAAGCGCCAGACGCCGTAGCGGGCGATGCCGTCGAACTGCGTGTCGTCGACGTCGCCGAGGGCAAAAGCGACGTCCAGATCGTTCATCGAATTACTGTGGGAAACGCACTCGACGAGATCGAGCTCGTCGCTCGGATCGGCGCCGAAGCCCCAACGGTCGAGCGACGCATAGAGGCGCCAGGCGAGCGGCGGCGAGGCGCGCACCCCGTCGGCGGCGGCGATGCCCGCGATCTCGGCGAAATCCGAAGCCGCGATGCGGAGGAAGGCGTCGACCAGCCAGCGCGGCTGCCGGCGCTGGTCGGCGAAAAGCCCGATGCGCAGCTTGCGCGCCGGCGCGGCGGCGGGTAGCGCTACAGCCGCCAAACCCGGAGCCCCCGGTGACGCAGTGCTTCGGCGTCGAGCACCGCCTTGATGTCGACGATGACGCCGTGGCGGACGACCTTCTTTAGCAGGTCTTCCTTCGGCAGCTCGAGGTAGGACTTATGCGCGACCGCGAGGATGACCGCGTCGGCGGCCGGCAGGTCCTGCCAGGCCTCGAGGCGCACGCCGTACTCGTGCAGCGCTTCCTCGGCGCTCGCCGCCGGGTCATGGATGTGGACGTCGACGCCGAACTCCTTCAGCTCGCGCACCACATCCATCACCTTGGAATTGCGGATGTCGGGCACGTTCTCCTTGAAGGTGAGGCCGAGGATGTTGACGCGCGCGCCCTTGATGCTGCGGCCAGCGTGGATCAGCTGCTGGATGGTCTTGCGCGCGACGTGCGCGCCCATGCCATCGTTGATGCGCCGCCCGGCGAGAATCACCTCGGGGTGGTAGCCGGCGAGCTCGGCCTTGTGCGTGAGGTAGTACGGGTCTACGCCGATACAGTGGCCGCCGACCAGGCCGGGCCGGAAGTTGAGGAAGTTCCACTTCGTGCCCGCCGCCTTCAGCACCTCGCCGGTGTCGAGGCCGAGCTTCTCGAAGATGATCGACAGCTCGTTGACGAAGGCGATGTTGAGGTCGCGCTGCGTGTTCTCGATCACCTTCGCCGCCTCGGCGACCTTGATCGACGGCGCGCGGTAGACGCCCGCCTTCACCACCGAGCCGTACAGCTCGGCGACCTTCTCCAGCGTCTGCTCGTCGTCGCCGGATACGACCTTCAGGATCCGGGAAAAGCCCCGCTCCCGATCGCCGGGATTGATGCGCTCCGGCGAGTAGCCGACGTGAAAGTCCTGCTTCCAGCGCATGCCGGAGTGCTTCTCCAGCAGCGGCACGCAGACTTCCTCGGTGGCGCCGGGATAGACGGTCGACTCGTAGACCACGGTCGCGCCGGGCTTCATGTAGCGGCCGACCGTCTCGCTCGCGGACTCGAGCGGGCTCAGGTCCGGCTGGCGCGCGGCGTTGATCGGCGTCGGCACGGCGACGATGATGAAGTCGGCCTGCTCGAGCTCCGCCGGGTAGGCGGTGGCGCGCAGCTGCTTCGCCGCCATCAGGTCGGCGGTCGCGACCTCGCCGGTCGCGTCGACCAGGTGACGCAGGTTCTCGATGCGCTTCTTCGACAGATCGTAGCCGATGGTCGGGCGGCGCTTGCCGAACTCGACCGCCACCGGCAGCCCGACGTAGCCCAGACCGACCACCGCGACGGTGGGCAGGGCAACGGCTTTTTCTTCCTGAAGAGTTTCTTTTTCCAGCACCTCAGGCATGGGCCACCTTGCGCTGTTCCTTGACCAGGTTGGCGGCGTACCAGTCGATGGTGCGCTGCAGCCCTTCGTCGATGCGCAGCTCCGGCTGGTAGCCGAGCAGGCGCGCGGCCTTGCCGATGTCGGCGCGCGAGTACTTGAGGTCGCCCTTGCGCGGCTCGCGGAACACCGGCTGCACGTTGCGCAGCTGCGGCAGGCGGTTCGCCACCAGTGCGCGGATCTTGTCGAACAGCTCGAGCAGCGTGGTCTCGTCGCCGTGGCCGATGTTGTAGGCCTGGTTCTGTGCCGCCTTGTCCTCGGCCATCGCGGCGAGCAGGTTCGCCTGCACCACGTTGTCGATGAAGGCGAAGTCGCGCGCCGCGGTGCCGTCGCCGTTGATGTACGCCGGCTGGCCGGTGAGCAGCGCGCCGATCCACGCCGGGATCACCGACGGATAGGCGCCGAACGGGTCCTGGCGCGGGCCGAAGACGTTGAAGTAGCGCATGCCGATGGCGTTGAAGCCGTAGCAGACCTGGAACACGCCGGCGAGCAGCTCGTTGACGTGCTTGGTCAGGCCGTAGGGCGACACGGCGCGGCCGATCCTGTCCTCGACCTTCGGCAGCTCGGGATGGTCGCCGTACACCGCGCTCGAGCTGGCGTAGACGAAGCGCTGGATGCCCTCGTCGCGCGCGGCGACCAGCATGTTGAGGAAGCCCATGACGTTGCTGTCGTTCGAGGCGACCGGGTCGTCGATCGAGCGCGGCACGCTGCCGAGCGCGGCCTGGTGCAGCACCGCGTCGACGCCGGCGCAGGCGTCGCGGCAGGTGGCGAGCGAGCGGATGTCGCCCTCGATGAAATGCAAGCGCTTCCAGCGCGCCTCGCCGACCGAGGCGCGGATGTGGCCCAGGTTTTCGCGCTTGCCGGTGGAGAAGTTGTCGAGCCCGACCACGTTCTGGTCGAGCTTCAGCAGCTTCTCGGCGAGGTGGCCGCCGATGAAGCCGGCGCTGCCGGTGACGAGCCAGGTGCGGCTGCGGCTCCTAATGCGCTGTTGCGCGTCTGCGTAGGCTTTCACGTCTGCTCCTAATCGATGCGAGTTCTGTCAGGCTGCTCTCGTAGCGCTCGACCATGGCCTGCTCCGAAAACCGTTCCTCGACGCTGCGGCGCGCGTTGGCGCCCAGCTCGCGCCGCAGCGCCGGATCGGCGAGCGCCGCGAGCCTCTCGACCAGCGTACCGGTGTCGTTCACCGGAAAGAGGAAGCCGTCGTGGCCCGGGTGGATCATTTCCTTCGCGCCGCCGATGTCCGAGTGCACGACCGGCCGCGCCAGCGCCATCGCCTCGAGGGCGGCGAGGGAAAAAGTCTCCACCGCCGTGCTGCATAGCGCCATCGCGTCGCATGCGCCGACCAGAGGGCGCACGTCCTTCTGCAGGCCGGTGACGATCACCGCTGGCGCGACGCCGAGCGCCCGCGCGCGTGCCTCGACCGGGCCGCGCGTCTCGCCGTCGCCGATCAGCAGCGCGTGCGCAGCGATGCCGCGGCGGCGCAGGCAGGCGATCGCCTCGACCAGCTGCACGTGGTTCTTCTCCGGGCGCAGTACCGCCGAGATGCCGACCACGAACGCTTCGGGCGTCAGGCCGAGCAGGCGGCGCATGGTCGCCCTCTCCTCCTCGCGCACCGGGCGCCAATGCTCGAGGTCGACGCCGTTGTAGATCACGTCGTTGCGCCGGCCGGCGACACCGCGCGCGCGCCAGTGCCGGCGCTGCGTGTCGCAGACGAACACCAGGCGATCCGCGTTCCAGAAAAACGGCCGGTACCAGAGCATTTGCAGCCATTCCCGCGCGTTGCGCAGCAGCGTGGTGTGGTAGGTGGCGAGCAGCGGGATGCGCAGCCCGCGCATGGCGAGCTGCGCGTACATGAGCGCGTACTGGTTCGCGGCCAGTACCACGTCGGGTCGGGTGGACTGGAAACGCCGCCGCAGGCGCCGCACCGCGGCGGGATCCAGGTAGCGGCCCGCCTGCAGGCACTCGACCGAGGCGGCGTCGCGGATGCGGCCGAGCTGGCTCGGGTCGTTCTTCACGTACGCAAAATGGCAGCGATGACCGCGCTCGGCGAGGCGGTTCGAGAGCGTGATGGTGTGGCGCTCGGCGCCGCCGTGAACCAGCGAGCCGGTGACGAAGAAAAGCCTCACCGCGCGTCTCCGCGGCGCAGGATGAAGAGCGCGTAGATCACGGCGAGCACCACCGCGCCGGCGGCAAGTCGCGCGAGCGGCGCCGCTTGCGCGAGCAGGACATGGGTCACGCCGTAGGCGAGCGCCGAGCCGAACCCGGCGACGAGAGCGGCGCGGGCAAGGCCGCGCCAGTGCTGCAGCCGCGCGAGCGGGATGTGCGCCATCAAGGCGATGCGCCGCAGCGTCATGGCGCGGTCGAGGACCAGGCCGACGACGCTGCCGAGCGCCGCGCCGGAGAGGCCGAAGAGCAGCGCGCCGGCGAGGCTGCAGACGACCGAGAGCGCGAGCGCGACGCCGTTGACCGCGATCGCGTAAGGCCCCTGGCGCAGCAGCAGCAGCAGGCTGCCGACCTCCACCGAGTGCAGCATCATGCCGATCGCGTAGACGCGCATGACCGGCGCCGCCTCGAGATAGGACGCGGTGTAGACGACCGTGACGATGTCCTCGGCGTAGACGAAGACGAAGCCGAGCAGCGGGTAGAGAAGTCCGGCGACCAGGACGTTGGCGCGCGCGTTCATTTCCATCATGCCGTTGAGCTCGCCCGCGGAATGCATCCGGCTCATGCTCGGCAGGAACGCTTCCATGACCGCGGTGCGGAACAGGTTGACGACCTGGCCGAGGATGGCGGCGATGGAGAAAGCGGCGAAGCTGTGCAGCGCGAAGAGCGTCGCAGTGACCCACTGGTCGGCCTGGCCGCGCAGGCCGTAGAGGGCGGCAGAGATGCCCATCGGCGCGCTGTGGCGAAACTGGCTGGAGAACACCGCGCGGTCGAACCAGGGCCGCGCGAGGCCGTGGTGGCGGCGCACGTAGAAAACGAGAAATCCGAGCTTCAGCGTCGCCGCGGCGACGAGCAGCCAGAGCATGACGCGCATGTCGCCCGTGAACCAGGCGCCGGCGGCGAGCAGCACCACCCGCACCAGCGAAACCGAGAGGGTGGCGGCGGCCGCCCAGCCGATCCGCTCG
>Ga0137409_10002078_pt1 | contig 21576 bp, 26 predicted proteins | sample CZODoug1_16funga_FD_122059 | JGI IMG/M metagenome (GOLD analysis project Ga0137409, IMG submission 122059) | Vadose zone soil fungal communities from Angelo Coast Range Reserve, California, USA - CZODoug1_16fungal (Hybrid Assembly) | ecosystem: Environmental > Terrestrial > Soil > Vadose zone... | reverse complement strand
CCGGTCCGGATGCCACACTGACGCGTTCCTACGACAGCGTGTTCGATGCGGCGCGCGAGAACGCGTTCTCGCGCATGCTGGTCGGAATCCATTTCCGCCGCGCCTGCACCGTGGGGCTGCAGCAGGGTCGCGATGTCGCCCGATACGTCCTGGAGAAAGCGCCGTTCCTGCATGACGACTGAGGCGGATTGCGCGAGGCCACCCAGGTGGGGCTCGAGCCCCCCTGGGTGTGAGACTCTGGAGTACCTGTGTTTTAGGCGTCTTTCGTCAATTTCTGGACCATCTGCGACCGCTTGAGAAAGGAGCCTGCAATGACATCATTCCAAACGCCGTAGAATCAGACGCCTTATTCACCTGCAATACGCGAAATCTCGCCCGCGCCGTGAGAGGCGCGCACCGACCACGGGTCTGGCGATATCTGTTTACGCATCGCCACGAGAACGACGCCTTTCTCAATACGTGGCGGGCATTCCACTCGGCGGAGCTCGCTTTCGTTTCCGGAAATCTCCAGACGTTATCGACGGGCACTCTCTATTCGCCGAGCAGCGCCGAGACCGCCCTTGCCAACGAATGATGGACTACTGGGCAAGATTTGCGGCGACCGGCGATGAAAATGCGTCGCCTTGGTGGCGCGTTGAGCGCACGGTGATCTGTGTGCGGTTCCGCCGCGTCCGCCATCCTAAGCGCACAACACAACGACGGATTTCAAAGATTCAACGGGCCGTCCCGAGCGGCCGTTCTTGGCTGGCTGCTTCGGGCTCGTGACGAGTCGGTGAGTTTCGCGAGCGTGACTGCATATTTGCGAACTACAATTGAATATTAGACAGCGCCAGGTGCTCGACCGCAGTTAAGATCTTGATTTATTTGCGCGCCCGGAGAGATTCGAACTCCCGACCACCTGGTTCGAAGCTCGACGTGCGGTCGAAATTGGATTTTTCTCGATTGCAAGATGTTGATTTTTAATAACCACGCTCGCGGGATGTCCGTTGCAAGATCGACCCGAGTGCACAACGAAGCACGACAGAGCACAACCAACTCACGCAGAAGTCCCGCAGAGATCGCGAGAGGAAATGGCGACGACTCGAAGCATCCTCGCATCCTCCTTCAAAGAGCACACGAAATATCCGGGCGGCGCTCTCGTTACGCCGCTATTCCACGACGCCGCAGGGGCGAGATTAACAGGTCTGCCGAGATCTGGAATCGATCACGGAGCTTGCGCACCATGGACATACTGAGCTCGCGCTTGCCCGTCATCACCTCACTCACCCGACTGGGTGTTCCCAGGAGGGGTGCCAAATCGGCACGCGAAAGGTCATGTTGGTCCATTAGATAAGTAAGCAGATCGGGTAGAGACGGTGCACGACCAGGCCACCGGGATTGCTCATAGGCTTCAATCAAACGCGCCTGGGCAGTCATCCGCGCCCGATCTGTTGGCTCGGTCGACCCCATCAGCTTCTCGATCAGCGCCTTGGCCTGCGCATGATCTGCATCGTTTTCAACTACAAACAAAGTGGTTTTCATTACACAGTCTCCGCATCAACCTTGTCGTACTCATCATGAGATCCGAAGAACCGGATCATCACGACACCATTTTCGTACCGCACGACGACGATCAGGCGGTAGTCATTCGACTTGATGTTGAAAACCACCCGACCGCTCTTGAGAATGCTTGCCTTCGGATGAGACTTTTTTACATCCTGCGGGGTCTTCCATTGCGCGCCCTGCACAATGGCCTTCCACGCATCGTACTGAGAACGAGCAACCTTGATCCCTCGATGTCCGCTTCGCACCGCAAAATAGCGTTCTACGAGATCGGCGCCGATCACAATCATAGCTCAGAATTGTATCCACCAATTCCATAAAATGGAAGTGCCATTTCCATATTCTGGAATCTCACGTCTCATTTAATACGATCGGCATCAGAGGGTACCTGCCGAGATGGTCCGCCGCATCATTTGGACGCCCTAAGCGTTACAGAACCAAACAATAGGACGCCCGAGAATGACCGCTCCGGGACCCAAAAAATTGAACTAAATTTCTATTTAAAGCGATTTATGCTCAGTATTTTGAATGATCCGCGGCTTATCGTGTAGCTGGCGCCACCGCCAAAGATATTGTGATTCTCCGGATCTTTTAGCGTCGGGGAGAACCTCACGGTATATTGGTCCGTGGTCTCTTCAACTCGGACATCGTAGTTGTCGAGCTGTGAGAGCCACTCCGCTACCTCAGCCCTGCGCTCACCGTTTTGTTTTGACAGTCGCTTGGCATCCTGATTTTGCTGGGCAAGAATTTTCGCGAAATCCTGATAGGCGGCTAGCATTGCCCGGAGATAGTCGCCCCCCATCCAAATCGGCCTGTCTGGGTGCTCTAGATATGCGCCGCGAGAATCATCGTAGGAAACATCTGCGGCTAGCGTGGGGGCAACACATCCGAGAAAGAGCATCGCGCAAATCGCACGTACGCTAATTCCGCTCGACGCCAGGGAAAACCCGCCTTGCATTTGGGAACTAAGAAAAATCTAAATTTGCGCGCCCGGACGGATTCGAACCGCCGACCACCTGGTTCGAAGCTAAACGTGCTGTCGCAATTGTAATTTTCTCGATTGTAAGATGTTGATTTCTGACAACCACGCTCGCGGGATGTCCGTTGCTTATCCACAGCCGAGCATGACTGAGCACAACAAAGCACAACGGACTCACGCAAAAGTCCCGCAAGCATCTGACGACGCCCTTCCGAAAATGCTTGAGTCATGGCAGCCCGTGTTCAAATCCGATTAGTTACCCGTTACGCTCACCTGGCGCACACCCCGCCTGAATTGGTCACATTCCAGGCACGAGGCAAACGAGGTTCGCATTCAAGTGGACGGGCGTTCTGTTCAAAAATTCGAGCTCATCACGCTGCCGCTCGCTCGTAGTAGCTCAGCATTCCACCGAGGCGACTACGACGACCGACGGGATCGGAGTTTCGCCGATGCCAGCGCAATAGGGTAGCCGGAGAAACGAGCGGATCGAGGTCGCGAAGCGCCTTGGTGCCGATTTCCTTGGCAAGCGCTGCCAGAGTGCGACGATCTGCGGGACTGAATAGGACTCTCCGTCGTTCGAGTCTTGACCGAAGTAGCCGATTCTCGGCCTTTAGATACTCAATACGTGCCGCAGCCTGTCAGCTCGAGCCAGCAACCCATACTCGCAACGAGCAGCGCCACAAAGTTTCCCGGCCTCCAGGGTGGTGCTGAAACCAGCGGAGCAGACTCCATTGACCATATTGCGCCTGGCGGAACTCTTGCTCGAGCTGGACCTGCCGGCCGGCGTCGTCAACATCGTGAGCGGGTACGGCGAGACCGCCGGAGCCGCGCTCGCGTGCCATCCGGGCGTCGACAAGATTGCCTTTACCGGTTCGACAGAAGTCGGACGCTTGATTGTCAGGGCCGCGGTTGACAACCTCAAGCAGGTATCACTTGAGCTCGGTGGCAAATCGCCCGTGGTGATCTTTCCCGATGCCGATTTATCCCGCGCGATCCCGGGCGCCGCGGATGCGATCTTCGCAAATCACGGCCAGAATTGTTGCGCAGGTTCCCGACTCTACGTTCACCAAAGCGTTTACGAAGACGTCGTCCATGGTGTCGCCACGATCGCCGCTGCGATCAAGCTCGGGCCGGGGCTGGCGCCTGATACGCAGATGGGACCGCTGGTGTCGGCAGAGCAGCGAGACCGCGTCGCTGGATACATTCGCAGCGGCATCGAGGATGGCGCTCGGGTAGCAGCCGGTGGAGAACGCGTGGCGGGTCTCGGCTATTTCATGAAGCCGACAGTATTGGCCACGAAGCGACAGGACTTGCGGGTCGTTCGAGAGGAGATTTTCGGGCCGGTGGTCACCGCGCTCCCGTTTGCGGACACCGACGTGGAGGCTATCGCCGCGCTCGCCAATGACTCTGTCTACGGGCTTGCCGCGAGCGTGTGGACGCGGGATGGTGGACAAGGGCATCGGCTCGCGCGACGAATTCGTGCGGGAACCGTGTGGATCAACTGCCACAATGTGTTCGATGCGGCCCTGCCCTTCGGCGGCTTCAAGCAGTCGGGTTGGGGGCGCGAGATGGGCCGCGTCGTCCTCGATCACTATACTGAACTGAAATCCATCGTCGCCGCGCTGTAGCCGAGCTTGATTCGAATCCGTCAATCGTGATCGCAGCGTTGGTGAACGACTTATGTGCACGGACATCCTTTCCCGCCCTGCTTCAGAGTTCACGATGGCGGCCCGTATCTCATGACGACTCGGCGCGCGGGATCAAAGCCCCGGCGCGTTTCATCCGCTACGATAGGCACCAGTTCGGCGCTCAGCTCGCTCCTTGGAACCACCTTGAATCCGAGGCCCGCGTAAAAAGGCATGTTCCAGGGAACGTCGCGAAATGTCGTCAGGGTGACTTCCGGATGACCGCAGCGCACGGCCCATTCGCAGACCGTCACGACCAACCGGGTACCGAGCCCCCGCCGGCCGTGATCGGGGTGAACGTCGATTTCTTTCAGATGCACCTCGTGAGGTCCGAGCAACTCCGCGTGCGCGAATCCAACGGGAATTTGGTCCGCAAGCACAACCCAAAGCCGGCCTTCGGCTTGTGCCTCTCGGAACTCCTGTTCGCTCGTGGTTTCGGTCAGAACCGACTCGGGCGCGTGACCCTTGAGAAGCGCGGCAGCCGCTAGTTCAATCGCAGGCAACAGATGAATATCCTGCAGTCGCGCGCAGACAATTTTGTATAGAGGCTCCATGTATGTTGTTCCGTCGACGACGGTCTAGGACGCGTCCACTGCAACGACTCGTCGTCCACCGTCATCTTGTTTCTTCGCAATCACCAGCGCGATTCCGCCCAGAATGGCACCGGACGCCAAGACGAGCCGCAGGGTTATCGATTCACCGAGAAAAATGACTCCTCCCACCGCGGCAATCACTGGCACACTGAGTTGCACGGCCGCGGCATTGGTGGCTCGCAAAACAGGCAGTACCGTGTACCAGATCGCGTAGCCGAGTCCGGAAGCCAGCGCGCCTGACGCGAGGGCGTACCAAGCACCGGGCGTGTCAATTGAAGCGCGGCCCAAAGTCACCACGCTCAAGCCAGCTACGATAGCGACAGCGCGCAGGAAATTTCCCGCCGTTACGTCGATGGCATTGCCTGCGCTCTTGCCGCGTAAGGAATAGACGCCCCATGCAACTCCCGCAGCCAACATCAAGATTGAGCCCCGCAGCGGGGGCGCCGACAAGCCGGGCAACAATAGACTCACCAATCCCCCGAAAGCGAGGGCCAGGCCGACGAGCTGGAGCTTCAACAGACGTTCTCCTGCCCAAACGCCATACCCAATCATCGTCGCTTGGACGGCACCAAAGAGTAGCAACGCACCGCTGGCGGCGGGCAAGCTCACATAGGCAAATGAAAATCCGGCTGCATAAGCGAACAGCGCGAATGCTGACAGCCAGCTACCTTTGCCGGCGGGTGCAACACGCCTCATTCGCCCCACCAGCCAAAGGGTGAGCGCGCCGGAAACCAACCGCAGGACCGTGAAGCTCGCAGCGTCGATGCCGGTGTGCTTCAGAGCGAGCCGACATAGCAATGAATTGCCTGCGAATGCAATCATTGCCAGCGAAGTCGCTATGATTATCCGCACATATGGCATTGAAATTTTCTTCACGCCCGCCCCTGAGAAGCATAGGACCGGCGATGCGGAACACTTATTCCAAAAAAAGCCAATTTGTGTGCCCGCTCAGATCAGAATGAGCAACACGAGCCTCAATTGACTTGAGCTCAAGCTGCGTTCGCTCGACGCGGTCGCTCAAGTGTCGGCAGCAGTTCACTCGGATCAGGCCGATGAGGGGTAAGCTTCGAGGCGTTCTGCGCTACCCGTCGCTGTGATCGCCGCAACGGCCATTACGCGAGCGATTTGATGTCTGACTCACCCACCTGACGAGCGATGGAGGTGGGTCTGAAATAAACAAACGAAATCATCGGTCTTCTGTAAGCAATGCGTCATTTGAGACGAATTAACACGAGCATTGAGATGCAGCTCAAAGAGGAGCACCTCAGAAACCCAATGGCGGCGATCTTGCTTGGGGCGACATTTACGGTGCATCTGCCGAACGGTTTCCGCTCGATCAAAACTTCAAGCGGTAACTGCTGCCGGGGCTCAATTCGGTCAGCCCGGCTATGAGACCGACCTCTTGTATCTTGCTTGCCTGGCAGCGCTGGTGTTGCAGCGGAAAGGCTGGCAAAGCTTGGTTACCGAGTCGTGGCCGTGGATCTTTATGGCGGCCGGCGTGCGACGACTCATGAGGAGGCGGGTACGCTTCTAGGATCGCTGGATGCCGATCTCGCAGGACGGAAGATCGACGCCGCAATCCAGTCACTGAGCACGCGGCCGCGAAAACTGGCCGTCATGGGATTCAGCATGGGAGCAAAGCACGCTCTGTCGGCCGCTCTGCGCAACAAATCAATTCGGACAACTGTGTTGTGGTACGGGGAAACTGTGAACGACCCGCACCAACTGAAGAGTCTTGGCGGCCCGGTGTTGCTGATCGTCGGTTCCGCGGATGGGCCCACGGCCGCCGAGAATGCGGCTACCTTCTCCAAGGCTGCTGATACAGCAGGTGCAGCCGCGGAAATATACGTCTATCCCGGCGCCGCGCACGCGTTCGCGCAACCGCTATTCAATCAGGGCAAAACGTATGATCCGATCGCCGCGGAGACATCATGGCGACTGAGCGAGGATTTTCTGCGACGACGCTTGCAATAGAGGCGTCGTGAAGACCGTGGACGCACGAAGGGACTATCAAATGATGCTGTCGCCAATCGAATTCACCCAAAGCCAGTGCAACGAGATCGAAGCGTTTCTGGCGGAAAGGATCTACGAGTTCAACTCGAATGCGACGGGCTTGTTCGACGGCGAAGAATTCGCGGCGACAATAAGAGACTCTTACGATCGCATCATCGCCGGCGTGAGTGGTCATACGTGGGGTGGATGCTGCCAGATCTCCCAACTTTGGGTTCATGAATCGGCTAGACAACAAGGTGTAGGCAGATCTTTGATGCTAGCAGTCGAAGCTCATTCTCGCAGCAGGAATTGCACACAAATCGTATTGTCTTCTCACAGTTTCCAAGCGCCGGATTTCTATAGACAACTAGGGTATATCGAACAAGCTCGCATACCCGGCTATCCTAGGGGCCATTCAGATATTCACTTCATAAAGTACCTTGTTAACGGTAGTGGTGCCTAACACCCGAGCGCCTGATTCGAAGCCATGATGGATAATCTCCGTCTATGCTCAAATATGCCGAGTTTACTTTTATTTTCAGTAGCGTAGCCGACGGTAACTTATCGGCTTCGGCGCCACAACTCCCCTCTGCCACGGTCACTCCTGGGTCACTCCCGAGCCGAGGTCGCTTATGCCTGTCCTGAAGCTGAGACAGGTGGATGTTCGCGACCTTCCGTATGTCGGGCAAAGCATGAAGCATCAGTACATCTATTGGGATGCGGCGCTGCCCTGCTTTGGGTTTGCGGGTCTATCCGAGCGCGCGACGCGTATATGTATGTTCGTATCGGATTGGGCGCCGCAAGCGCCTCGCCTTGCTCGGGGCGCGCAGATGTCTTGACGCTCGACCAGGTGCGAAAGATCGCGATCACCTACTTGGGGAGGGTAGCTGGGAATGAGGACCCGCAAGATGAATGGGACAGGCTGCGGTCGCTCAAGATCGTCGCCGAACTGTGCTCGGCCTACATTGAGAATCATTGATGGGGCTCGGGGAACCCTTAAGACGCGTTCTGGCGTGAGCGAGCTTGCAGAACATCCGCGTCCACGACATCCGGCGCACCGTCGGTTCCTGGCTTGCGCAATCGGGCGTGTCGCTGCACTTGATCGGCGATGTACTCAATCATCGTGATCTGAGGACAACCCTGGGCTACGCCTATTTCCAAACGCAGCAACGCGCCGGGAAGCATTGAACGGACACGGCGGCAAGGTGCTGTCGCTCGCCGCCGCGCAATTGCGAGTAACGGCGCCGCCGAGGGAATCAGGTCAGCGAATCGGTCGAACACCTCTCCCACCGGCACCTGAAGGTTTACCGTCACTGCTGAGAATTCGAGGGACGAGTGCAGTAGCGACTGCGATGGCACTAGAAGCCGCCTAGGCGAGAGTTCCGAAGAGCATGTCCCTAAAGAGAAATCCTCGGTGCGGCCCGGCTAGAGTCGCTATCTCGACGTTTAAACCCGTAAGTTGCGTATAGCGAATATTATGCGTATAGTATGTATATTCTAGGAGTTACATATTATGCGCACAGATGACATCGTAACGGTGACCTCTGCTGAATTCCATCGCAACATCGGCACGTACCAGGACATCGCGTTGACGAAGACGGTGACCATCACGAAAAACGGTCGAGAACGGACAGTTTTGATTTCGGCGGAAGAGTACGCGCGGCTGAAGCGCCGCGATCGTCGGGTGATCGCAGCCGGCGATCTCTCTGAGCGTCAGATTGCAGCCGTTCGAGATGCAAAGGTCCCAGATCAATACGCTGACCTCAACCGAGAGATTGAAGACTGGAAGCCGTGAGCTTCCCCGAGCCGTACGCTGGTCTAGTCATTCGGTATTCCTACCTTTGGAAACGGGAGTTTGACTCTGGCCGGGAAGAAGGCACGAAGGACCGGCCTTGCGCCATTGTCTTGGCTTTCGTAGATGAGGACGGTGACAAGGAAGTGTTGGTTCTCCCAATCACGCACAGCCCACCAGCTAACCCCGCGGATGCGATCGAGATTCCCACAGTAACCAAGAGTCGGCTCGGGCTCGACGGCGAGCGATCTTGGATCGCGATCACTGAAGCGAATGAATTTGTCTGGCCAGGCCCGGATCTTCGGCCGGTTCCAGGTCGGGACGCGTCAACGATTGCCTACGGTCCGCTGCCACCTCGCTTCTTCGCTTATGTGCGCGATACGTTTCTTGAGCGCGACCTGCATGAAAAATCTCGGCGCGTGAGGCGCACCGAATAACGGCGACCGGGATGTTGACCTGCAATGAAACTCCTTTGCCTGAAAGGCACAGCTAACCCCGCACAAGCTGGGAAATACTCATGAGATTCTCTTCAGTGAGTCTTTTCTTGGCTGTTGTCAGTATTGCAACTCTGACTTCCTGTTCAAAATCTCCGGTAGACAAACGCCGTCGACTCCGCGAACGTCGTTGCGCAAAAGGTAATGCAGCCCTTGGTGCAAGCCGACGCGTCTGCGCAAGCGGAGCGAATGATTAAGTTCGTGGTAGCGGCCGGTTCACGACTAGAGACGCGGCGCGATGCTAGATTCGGGCGGGCTCCGCCCTTACTGGCGGCGAGAACGCTTCAAGTGCGGCGAGGAACTGTTCGACGCCGTTGTCTGGCTTCGAGAATACCCGCGCCATGTGGACCTCGATGCCTTCCTTCGACATCCGCTCCCTCGCGCGATCAACCGCTAGGCGCCACCGCCTGTCGATCAAAACGAAGTCGCAGTACGCGCACGGGACGACGATGTGGAACAGGTCGACCATGTCTTGGCGTGTCGGTTCACCCGCCCGATCGCCTCGAGCTCGGTGATGATTTCGCGACTTCAGTGCACGAATGCAAGAGGCTATATTGAGGATAGCGGACGATGAGAGGCGTTCCCCTCAAGCCATCATTGAAGACATTCTCTCCACTCACGTGGACACGTTGCGGTTCAGCATTCGATCCTCTGCTACCGATCGCGGTACACTGCCTTTAGAACAAGGATCATCCCTATTAGAGGGCGCGCGTAAGTCGCTGCTGGCGGCGGCGTGTACTGTCCTAGCTCCTTCCGTTTCCTATCACCCTCGTATGAGCAGAAGTGATGCTGAGCGGTTTGTGCAGGCGTGTGAGCAGCCCCCGTTCGGCAGACAAGCGACAGAGACGCTGGTTGAATCCGTATCGCGACTGGTCAACGCGATTGATCACGATCACATCGACGCGGTCCTACTGCCAACCGGGACACACGCTCAAGTTACGGCAAATCTTTGCGACGCACTGATAAAAATGCAACCGGATAGTGAGAATGCGTCGCTTTCGTTGGCTGTATCGTGGGCGGTCTCACTGAGGCCGCGAGTTACTACCGAGGCGATTGTAATCCGCAGCGACCAGTTCACTTCGATATCGGAGATTGGCAAGCAGTTGCGTGGGCCACCGGTCACGCACGCGGCGCCTTTCGTTGCCATAGTCGACGAGCTTCGAGGAGCGGATCAAGCGGACGACGGGCGGCGTTGTGGCGAAGTGCGATTGACGATCTATCATGAAGATGAAGTCCCATGCCCTCGGAAACCGCAATTCAGTTGCGGGTAGAAACGGGCTATGTACTGCACGGCAATTGATGATTTGGGAGATCCTTGCGTGTTCAACCGGTTCGTCCACCCATTCAGGCTTGAAATGAATCAGTCCATTACGTAGCCGGATGAGAGCTTGGATGTCTTGATAAGACGCGTTGCCGTTCCCAAGCGGGGGGCGACCACGCAAGCCTAGCGCAGAATCAAATTTCGCGAGCGTCGGCTTTTTCTCACGACGTTTCCTAATTCTACACAGCGTCTACACGGCTCAAATCCGCTAAAACCATAAATCCCCGAAACTCGCTGAAATGCCTATATTTACTGGCGCGCCCGGAGAGATTGTTCGCGGCTGCGCCGCGAATCCTCCGCTTCGCTCCGGACCGCCGCCGCGCTGCGCGCGGCAGCGTCCAACTTGGCCTGCGGCCAAGTTGTCGAACTCGGCTTGTTGTCTGTCGGCGGATCGAATCGGCTGTTGACGAGTCCATCACGTGAAGCCGTGGAGAAATTTTTGTGAAAATTGCGCGCCCGGACGGATTCGAACCGCCGACCACCTGGTTCGAAGCCAGGTGCTCTATCCAGCTGAGCTACGGGCGCAGGCGCGCAGTTTAGCGTCCGGAGGGCGTTTCTGGAAACCTAATTCAGGCGTTCAACGGCTTGAGGGTCCTTCCATTTATTATACCAATTGGTTGACGTTTCTCCGGATTTGGCCTATGTTCAACCATAGGGTATAGCAATTTCGGGTGCCTCATGATCGAACGGCGAACGGCCTCGCTGGACCGCGTCTTTCAGGCGCTCGCCGATCCCACCCGGCGAGCGATGCTGCGCCGCCTCTCGAAGAGCGAGCAGAGCATCGGCGAACTGGCCGCGCCGTTTCGGATGACGTTTGCCGCCGCGTCCAAGCACGTCAAAGTGCTCGAGCGCGCCCGGCTTCTGCGCCGCCGGGTCGAGGGCCGGTCACACTTCTGCCGGCTCGAACCGGCGCCCCTGGCGGCGGCAAACGGATGGCTGCGCTTCTATGAGCGCTTCTGGACCGATCAACTTGACGCCCTCGACGCCGCCTTGCGCGCCGAGGATGCGGAAGCGGCAATCTCTTCCGGCAAGAAAGGAGCAAACACGTGACCTCTGACACCCGACCCACCGTGCGAGTCACACGCCGCTTCGACGCCCCGGCCGAGCGCGTTTTCGACGCTTGGCTCGATCCGAAGACCGCCGGCCGATGGCTGTTCGCTACGGCGACGGGCCAGATGGTGCGCGTCGAGATCGATGCACGGATCGGAGGCCGGTTCATCTTTGTGGATCGGCGCGACGGGGAAGATGTCGAGCATTGCGGCGAGTATGTCGACATCGACCGGCCGCGCCGCCTGGTCTTCACCTTCGGCGTTCCAAAATACTCCACTGAGAGAACCCGTGTGTGCATTGACATCGTTCCACGGGAGAGCGGGTGCGAGCTCACGTTGACGCACGAGGGAGTGCTTCCCGAGTATGCAGAGCGTACCCAGGCAGGCTGGACGGAAATTCTCGGGCGGCTGGCCGCCGGTCTGGCGCAGGGTTAGCCATCCCACACGCGGCACGGAAATGCCGGTAACATGGCGCCCTGTCCAGCACTCTGGAGGACTCGCATCATGTCAACGAATCAAGCTGACCTCGATCGCCTTCAATCAGCGGTGGCCAATTCCTTGCATGCGCATTGGCGTCTCTTTCTGGCTGAGGGAATCATTCTATTTATACTGGGGATCTTGGCCATCGTGGTCCCGCCGATTGCGACGATCGCGGTCGAGGTCCTGATCGGCTGGCTGCTGCTCATGAGCGGAATCGTCGGCCTGATTTCCACGTTCCGCACGCGCGGCGCGCCCGGGTTTGGGTGGTCTCTGCTCTCTGCCGTCATCGGCACCGTGGCCGGCATCGTGCTGCTCGCATGGCCGCTGTCGGGCGCATTGTCCCTCACCTTGATCCTGACGGTGTTTCTGGTTCTTGAAGGCGTGGTATCGATCCTGTATGCGCTCGAGCACAAACGCGAGCTTTCGGGGCGTTGGAGCATGATGCTGTTCAGCGGTGTGGTCGATCTCTTCCTCGCGGCGATCATATTCGCGGGACTTCCCGGCACGGCTGCTTGGGCGATTGGCCTGCTCGTCGGCATCAACTTGGTGTTCGGCGGCTCAGCCCTCATCGCGATGGCACTGCACGCGCGCAACATCGCTCCGGCGGACCATTCCTGAGCTCAAACCCCGGCGGGCAATCCGTCGATGCCCTCGATCAGCGCCTTCAGCAGGCGGCGCTCGGGCTCGAGCGTGGCGAGGGCCAACGCCGAGCGGTAGGCTTCGCGGGCCTCGCGCGGGCGCCCGAGTTGCTGCAGAAATCGCCCTCGCGCCGCGTGGAGCAAGTGATAGTCGCTCACTTGTCCGCGCGCCGTTAGCGAATCGACGAGATCGAGTGCGCGCGCCGCACCGTCCACCATGGAGACGGCTACCGCGTGATTCAGCTCGATGACGGGACTCGGTTGCAGCCGCAGCAGCACCTCGTAGAGTCCGACAATCTGAGGCCAATCCGTGTCCTCTTTCTTCCGCGCCCGCACGTGCAAGGCGGCGATCGCCGCTTGAACGGCATAGGGGCTCAACGGTCCCGGAGTGCTCAACGCCCGGTCGACCAGCGCCAGTCCCTCGGCGATCTTCGCCTGATCCCACAGCGTCCGGTCTTGATCCTCCAGCAAAATCACATCGCCGTCTTGCGAGACGCGGGCCGGTCGCCGCGCGTCGTGCAACAGCATCAAGGCGAGCAAGCCCATCACGGCAGGATTGACCGGCAGCAGCTCATCGAGCAAACGGCCCAGGCGGATGGCCTCCGCGCACAATTCGGCGTCGACGAGTCGGGTTCCCGTCGTCACCGCGTACCCTTCGGTGAACACTCCGTAGACCACCGCGAGCACGCCGTGGATTCGCTGATTGAACAGGGGCGGCTCCGGAGTTTCATAGGGAATTCCGGCGTCGCGGATTTTTTTCTTGGCGCGAACCAGGCGCTGCGCCATGGTTTCCTCGCTCACCAGGAAGGCACGGGCTACGGCTTGCGTGGTGAGTCCGCACACTTCGCGCAGCGTCAATGCCACGTGCGCCTCAGCGCTGAGCGCAGGATGGCAGCAGGTAAATATCAGACGCAGCCGGTCATCCCCGAAGGTGCTGTCGTCCTCGTCTTCGGGCACGGCTGCCGCATCCGCCTCGGCGCTGGCGGTCTCACAATCGATGATTTTGGTCCGAAAGACCACGTCGCGGCGAATACGATCGACCGCTTTGTTGCGGCCGGCCTTGATCAGCCAAGCACGTGGATTGGCCGGCACCCCGGTCGACTCCCATTGTTCAATGGCGGCGGTGAACGCCTCCTGGCGCGCCTCTTCCGCCAAATCGAAATCGCCGAGCAGGCGGATCAATGTTGCGAGAACACGACCCGCCTCTCGGCGAAAGACCTCGTCGACTACTCGATCGATGGGGCCCACGCTCATGGACTGCGCGGCAACCGAGCGCCTACGCCTCGACCGGCCAGATCGGCCGTACCTCGATGCTGCCATATTTGGCGCCGGGGATGCGCGCCGCGATGGCGGTGGCTTCGTCGAGGTTCTTCGCCTCGACCTGGTAGTACCCGCCCAATTGCTCGCGGGTCTCGGCAAATGGTCCATCGGTCACGGCCACTTGGCCGTTGCGGACTCTCACGGTGGTGGCCGCGGACGTGGGCCGCAGCCGGTCGGCCGCCTTGAAATGGCCGGCCTGGATGATTCCCTTGGTAAACTCCGTATATTCCGCCGTCATTGACGCCACTGCGGACGCGGTCCTCGCCGCCATCTCCGCTTCGTTCGAATAGATAAGTAATAGATACTGCATTTCAAACTCCGTTGTCGGCGTGATTCGCCGTTGAACAGTCGAACGGCACGGGCTCAATTCGACATCATTGCCTTGAGGAAGCCCTTCGGGGCGGCGCCGCCGGTGGCGCACCGCGGCGGCAAATCCCAGGCGAGACGCCTGTCCTAAGGGCTCCGCCGCAACGATCCCACGCAACTCTACAACCTTAATCCCTCGCGGAGATGACAGATTGAGGGAACCAAACACCGTCCGCACGCTCTAATTCGACTACAAAATCAGCGACTTACGGTTGCGACGTTGAATGCTGGCGGCTCTTCGCCCTTGGCCGTAAGATCGCAATCGCTCTGATTAACTCATTCCTACCGAATAAAAGAGGATTCCCGATGAAGGCTTGGATACCGCTCACGTTGGTTTTCGCACTTGGCACCGCCGCACACGCACAGGCAACGTGCACTTATCCCCGCTCCCCGGACGCGCCCCCCGACGGAAATACCGCAACCAAGGACCAGATGATTGCCGCGAAGCATGACTTCGACCGGTTCAACGGCGAGATGAACACCTATCTGGATTGTCTCAAGCTCGAGATGGACGCCGCCACCCCCAAGGATCCCAAGAAGCTGACGCCTGACGAAAAGAAAAAGGCGGATGAGCAGCAAAAGATATTGGTGCAGAAAAACAACGCCGCCGTCGATGAACTGCAGGCCGTTGTCGGACGATTTAATGAACAACTGAAGATTTTCAAGGCCAAACAGAAGTCGTAACTTTGAGCGCGGCGGAGCAACTCCGCCGCAACTTTACTATGCAGGCTGGAACGCTCATTACTCCGCGTCTGGCCGAAGAGGCCATCTACTCTCGGCTGACGTGTCTGCCCATCGAATCACTGCCGCTGACGCAGTGTGTCGGTGCGACGCTGCGCGAGAATATTTATGCGGAGCGCGATCAACCGCCCTTCGATCGCGTCGCCATGGACGGGATGGCGGTGGACAGCGAAGCATTGCGCCGGGGTCTCAAACGCTTCCGCGTTCAGGGTGTTCAAGCGGCAGGCGCGCCGCCGGTGCGGCTGGGCAGCGGTGACGTTGCGGTCGAAGTGATGACCGGCGCGATTTTGCCGCCGGGCAGCGACTGCGTGATTCCGATCGAGCAACTCGAAGTCGCGGAGGGCTACGCATCGCTCAACGCCGCCGTAGTGAATTCGCCCTATCACAACGTGGATCGGCGCGGCAGCGACAGCCGTCAGGGGACGCTGCTGCTGGAGGCGGGCACCCTGCTGCGTGCGCCCGAAATCGCGGTTGCCGCATCAGCCGGCATGGCGCGGGTGCGGGTGAGCAGTCAACCCGCCGTCATGATCGTCTCCACCGGCGATGAGCTGATCGAGCCGGGCGATCCGATCGCGGATTACCAGGTGCGCCGGTCCAACGCCTACGCCGTCGTTGCTACCTTGCGCACGCGCGGCTTCGGGCGCGTCGGCGACGATCACGTGCCCGATGACGAAGCCTTGATGCGCGAACGCTTGGCGCTGCACCTCACCACTCACGAGGTGGTGATCTTGAGCGGCGGCGTCTCCATGGGCAAGTTCGACCTCGTGCCCAAGGTGCTGCAGCAGCTCGGGGTGCAGCAAGTGTTTCACAAAATTGCGCAGCGCCCCGGCAGACCCATGTGGTTCGGCATCGGACCGCAGGGCCAATCCGTTTTCGGCTTGCCCGGAAATCCCGTCTCCACGTTGATATGTCTGATCCGCTACGTCATTCCAGCGATCGCGGAAGCCATGGGAACGAGCCGTCTGCCGCCGGAGCGGCTGGCCCTTGCCTCCCCGGTCGCGTTCCAGCCGCCTCTGGCGTATTTTCTCCCGGTTGCCATTGAGCACGATGAAGGGGGGCGCCCGTGGGTAACCCCGCGGCCGCCGAACGGATCGGGCGATTTTCTGAGCCTCGCCGGCTCGGCCGGATTCGTGGAATTACCGCCGGGGCCCAACACGTACCCGAAGGGTTTCGTCACCAGCGTATACCGCTGGTGACTAAAGAGACCATGGAGCACACCATTCACGACATCCGAGGCGCCGGTAATCCCCTCGACAAATTGGGCCGGCCTCTGCACGACCTGCGCATTTCGGTCATGGACCGGTGCAACTTCCGCTGTCCCTATTGCATGCCGAAGGAGAAATTTCACGAGAACTACCGCTTCCTGAAATCCCAGGACCGGCTGTCGTTCGAGGAGATTCTCCGGCTGTCGCGTCTGTTCGCGGCGCTCGGGGTGCGTAAATTGCGGCTCACCGGCGGCGAGCCGCTGTTGCGCACGAATCTTGCCGATCTGGTCGGCGATCTGACGATGATTCCCGGCATCGAGGACATTGCCTTGACCACCAACGGCGTGCTCCTGGGCCAGCACGCTGTCGACTTGCACGCCAACGGTCTGCGCCGCGTCACCGTGAGCCTGGATACGCTGGACCCGGAAATCTTCGCGCGCATGAGCGGCGGTTTCGCCGCTCTCGATCAAGTTCTGCACGGAATCGATGCCGCCATCGCCGCGGGCCTCACTCCGGTGAAGATCAATGCCGTCATCGAGCGGGGCGTGAACGACCATACGGCGCTGGATCTGGTCGAACGATTTCGCGGTAAGCCCGTGATCGTGAGGTTCATCGAGTTCATGGATGTCGGAAACCGCAATGCCTGGCGGCCTGAAATGGTGGTGCCGTCGCGCGAGCTCGTCGCCCGCATCCTTGCCCGTTGGCCCATGCATCCGGTTGCGGAGAATTACCGCGGCGAAGTGGCGCAGCGCTGGCGGTTCGACGATGGCGCGGGCGAAGTGGGTTTCATTTCCTCGGTGTCGCAGCCCTTCTGCGGCGCCTGCAGCCGCGCCAGATTGTCGTCCGAGGGCAAGTTCTATACCTGCCTGTTCGCGACCCAGGGCCTCGACCTGCGCGCGGCCATGCGCGCCGGGGCGAGCGAAGTGGACCTCGAGAATCTGATCCGCGGCAGATGGCTCGGACGTACCGACCGCTACAGCGAACTGCGTGACGAGTTGCGCCGTACGGATCCGTCTGCCAAGAAAATCGAGATGTACTACATCGGCGGTTGATCCATGACATTCTCACATCTGGACAGCGAGCAACGGCCGGCCATGGTCGACGTCAGCGAGAAAACGCCGACCAAGCGTACCGCTGTGGCCGAGGCGCGCGTGCGCTTTCCGCCGGCCGTCAGCGCGGCGCTGCGCGCCAGCGGCCTGCGTTCCCCGAAAGGACCGGTGTTCGACACAGCCATCGTGGCCGGCGTCATGGGCGCCAAGCGGACCCATGAACTCATCCCGTTTTGCCACCCGCTGGGCTTGGAAAGCTGCCGCATCAACATCGAAATGGAAGGGGATACGGCCGTGATCCATTGCACGGTGAGCGTCCACCACAAGACAGGAGTCGAGATGGAGGCCCTCACCGGCGCCAGCATCGCGGCGCTGACCATTTACGATATGTGCAAGGCGCTGTCGCACGACATCGTGATCAGCGGCACGCGCCTGCTCTCGAAGGATGGCGGGAAGAGCGCGCACGTGGTGCAGGAGGCATCGTGAATCCCATTGCCGCTCCGGTATACGGGTTGATACTGGCGGGAGGCGCCAGCTCGCGCATGCATCGCGACAAGGCCGCGCTCCTCTACCAGGGCAAGACTCAACTCGACCGCGCCTTCGATCTCGCGAGCGGTTACGTCGATCGGGTGTTCGTGTCCGTGCGCGCGAGCCAGGCCGACGAACCGACCCGCTCCGGCAAACCTCTGATCGTGGACTTGGCGGGGATGGGTGCGGCCGAGGGGCCCATCCTCGGCATCCGCTCGGCCATGGCCGCCTTCCCCGATGTCGCCTGGCTGGTCATTGCATGCGATTTGCCGTTCCTGTCCGATGCCGCTCTCGAGCAGCTGTTGAACGAGCGCGATCCCAGCATACTGGCCACCGCATTTCGCAGTGCGCACGATGGATTGCCCGAGCCGCTGTGCGCAATCTGGGAACCGGCGGCCGCGGCGGCCTTGTCGGAGTATCAGAACGGGGGCGGCCATTGTCCGCGCAAATTCCTGCGCCGTTACCCGGCGTCATTGATCGAGCCCCTCGACCGCCGGGCGCTCGACAATATCAATACACCGGAGGAATATACTATTGCGCAGCTTGAGCTCGAGCCCCACGTCGGTGCCAATCCCATGCAACTGAAGATCCAATACTTCGCCTTGATGCGTGAACAGGCCGGCCGGTCCGACGAAACTCTGGAGACCTCGGCTGCAACGCCCGGGGACCTGTTTGCGGAATTGACCGCGAGGTACGGCTTCACATTGTCGCGCGAGCAATTGAAGGTGGCGGTGAATACCGAGTTTTCCGACTGGTCGCGCAGGTTGCTCCCCGGCGATGCCGTGGTGTTCATCCCACCGGTGGCGGGCGGATGATGCGATTTCGCTTCACCGAATCGGCGATCGACACGGACGCTGCCCGCCGCGAATTGCTCGATCACGGCGCCGGCGGCTACGTCAGTTTCGAGGGCTGGGTCCGCGATCACAACGAAGGTCAGGACGTCACGCGCCTCGAGTACGAAGCCTTTCAAGCCTTAGGCCTCAAAGAGGGCAACAGAATCCTGACGGAGGCGGTACGGCGCTTCCCCATCAAGCACGCCGCATGCATTCATCGGGTCGGATCGCTCGATCTGTCCGACATGGCGGTGTGGGTGGGTGTCAGCTCCGCCCACCGCGGCGAAGCCTTCGACGCCTGCCGGTTCATCATCGATGAAGTAAAGCACCGCCTCCCGATCTGGAAGAAGGAACATTATCGAAGCGGGGACTCCGGCTGGGTCAACTGCGAACGCTGCGCAGCGGAGCCGCTCCACGCCCACGGACATGGACACGATCACGTTCCGGGCCTGGGGGCTTCGCACGATCGCGGCCCCGGGGTCCACGAACCGCCGAATCCCTTGGTGCTGCCGGGCTCCGAATAGCATGGCCGCCGCGCCCGACTACTCCCGCCAGCTTCTGTTGAAGGAAATTGGCCCGGAGGGGCAAGCAAAGCTCGCAAACAGTCGAGTGCTCATTGTCGGCGCCGGGGGCCTCGGCAGCCCGGTGTTGCAGTATCTGGCGGGCGCCGGGGTCGGCCATCTCGGGGTGGTGGATTCGGACACCCTCGACGCCAGCAATCTGCACCGTCAGCCGATTTACGCCTTGGCTGACGTCGGCAAATCGAAAGTGGAACTGGCTCGTGCCGCTGTGGCCGCGCTCAATCCCAGCGTGGTCGTCGAGACCCATGAGGCGCGTTTCACGGCCGATAACGCGCTGCGGTTGATTGTGGACTGCGACATCGTCGTCGATTGCAGTGACAATTTCCGCGCGAAATTCCTGATCAATGACGCCGCGGTCCTTGCCCGGCGGCCGGCCGTGTTCGCGAGCGTGTATCAGTACGAAGGACAACTCCAAGTCTACAAACCCGAATCGGGGCATGCATGTCTGAGGTGCTTGTGGCCGGACGCAACGGCCGACGGCGTGGTCGGCAACTGCGCGCAAGCCGGCGTGCTCGGTCCCGTGCCGGGTATTTTCGGCAGCCTGCAGGCGCTGCTGACCCTCAAGATTCTCTTGGGACTCGAGGGCCAGCTCGCGGGCGAAATCCTGCTGCTCGACTTCATGAACTTTTCGAACCTTTTACTCAAGGCGCCGCGGCGCGGCTCCTGCACCGCGCCCAACTGCACACTGATTCGCGAAATCGCGCGCGAGGAGACGGACCTCGAGATCACCCTGCCCTCGCTGGCGGCGGCAGCGGCACGGCAGCTCGAGGTCATCGACATCCGCACCGCCGCCGAAGTGGCCGCGGACCCCGCGGCCGCCCGGCACATCGCCATGCCCGCCCTGCTCGCGGATCCAGGCCAATTGTCGCCTGACGGCCGGTACCTCCTCGTCTGCGCATCCGGCAAGCGCAGCATCGCAACCGCCCGTGAATTGCGGAAACGCGGTCTCAGGGTGCACTCGCTCGCCGGCGGCCTTCAAGGACTAGGGGGGCAGACGGGTGCTGTTCGATAGCAAGTTACCTGACGTCGGAACCACCATCTTCACGGTGATGTCGCGCCGCGCCTTCGAGGAGAGCGCGGTCAACCTGGGCCAGGGGTTCCCCGACTACCCGGTCGATCCGCGCCTGTCGCAGGCGCTCATCGAGACGATCGCCGAGGGACGCAATCAATACGCGCCCATGGAAGGCGTGGTCGATCTGCGGGCCGCGATCGCGGATAAATTGCAGGTGAGCTACGCGCGCAGAGTCGATCCGGAGACCGAGATCACGGTGACGTGCGGCGGCACCGAGGCATTGTACGACTCGATCCAAGCGGTGGTGCGCGCAGGGGACGAAGCCATCATTTTCGATCCCTCGTACGATGCCTACGAACCGGCCGTCCGATTGGCGGGGGGCCGCTGCGTGCGGGTGCCGTTGACTCCGCCCACGTTCCGCTTCGACTGGGATCGCGTCCGCAGCGCTGTGTGCGATCGCACGCGCCTCATCATCATCAACAGCCCGCAGAACCCGAGCTGCACCGTGGCGGACTCGGACGACCTGGATGCCCTCGCCTCGCTCGTGCGCGACCGCCCCATCAGCATTCTCGCGGATGAAGTGTACGAGCACGTGCTCTACGATGGCCGGCGACACGCGTCGGTCCTTGCCCACCCTGAATTGCGGGCGCGGAGTTTCGCTGTTTTCTCCTTCGGCAAGACGCTGCATGCCACCGGCTGGCGGGTGGGCTACTGTGTCGCGCCGCCGGCGATGACCCGTGAACTTCGCAAAGTCCATCAATTCAACACCTTCAGCATTGCGTCGCCGTTGCAATACGCGATCGCACGCTATCTTTCGCGGTTTCCCGATGCGTGGATGGGGCTGTCGGACTTTTTCCAGGCCAAGCGCGACCTGTTGACGGGACTGCTGCGGGGCACGGGTTTCGAGCCGGTGCCCGCGGCCGGAACGTATTTTCAGTTGGTCGACTACGGCGCCTTGAGCGCGTCCGGGGACATCGATTTCGCCGACCGGCTGATTCGCGAAGCCAAGGTCGCCACCATCCCGCTGTCGCCCTTTTATGCGGCTGCGCCGCCGATGACATTGCTCCGGCTGTGCATCGCCAAGCGCGATGAAACACTCGAGGCGGCAGCCGGACGCCTGCGCAGTTTCGCGGCCGGATTTAGGAGTCCGCCTGAGTTCTCGCCTGAGCGGCGTCAGGTTCCGTAGCGCTTCTTGACCGACGGAAGACTTTGGCGCTGCCGGATTCTGGCCGCGTCCATCAGCATGCGGCCGGCCCACCGGTAGACGTTATTCTCCTTCACGGTCCGGCGCATCAGAGCCATGCGATCGCGCCGCTCGTCGCGCCCCATGCGCATCGCGACCTCCATGGCGTCGGCGGTTTCATTGACGTCAAAGG
>Ga0137409_10002077_pt1 | contig 21584 bp, 18 predicted proteins | sample CZODoug1_16funga_FD_122059 | JGI IMG/M metagenome (GOLD analysis project Ga0137409, IMG submission 122059) | Vadose zone soil fungal communities from Angelo Coast Range Reserve, California, USA - CZODoug1_16fungal (Hybrid Assembly) | ecosystem: Environmental > Terrestrial > Soil > Vadose zone... | reverse complement strand
AGCGCATGACGACAGTCGTGGTGGTCCGAAAGGGCGGCCAAGTGGCGATTGCAGGAGACAGCCTGGTGACTTTCGGAGACACGCGCCTGCCTCACGGCTACGAAGCGAACGACAAGCTCTTCAAGGTCGGCGAGTCGTGGTTCGGCATGTCGGGCACGACGGCGCACTTCCCGGTGCTGCGTCGTGCGCTCAACAGCCTGACCGTTGAAGAGTTGCGGCTCGGCTCGCGCGACGAGGTGTTCGACACCTTCTTGCGCTTGCACCCGAAGTTGAAGGACACCTTCTTCCTCAACACCAAGGAAGACGACTCAGACCCCTACGAGAGTTCGCAGTTCACCGCGCTGATCGCCAACCCCTCTGGCATCTTCGGCGTGTACTCGTACCGCGAAGTGTTCGAGTTCGATCGCTTCTGGGGCATCGGCACCGGCCGTGGCTTCGCGCTCGGCGCGATGTACGCGGCCTACGACAAGGCGAAGACGGCCAGGGAAATCGCGGAGATCGGCATCAAGGCCGGCTGCGAATTCGACAAGAACTCGAGCGGGCCCGTGCGAGTTCACACCATCAAACTCAAGAACTGAAACTGAGACACGACATGCCTTCCATCGACATCAAAGTGCCGGACATCGGCGACTTCAAGGACGTGGCCATCATCGAGGTGCTGGTGAAACCGGGCGACTCGGTCAAGGCAGAGCAGTCGCTCATCACCGTGGAGAGCGACAAGGCGTCGATGGAGATTCCGTCGTCGCATGCCGGGGTGGTGAAGGAAGTGAAGGTCAAGATCGGGGACACGGTGAATCAGGGGACGGTGATTCTGGCTTTGGAGGCTGCCGATGCGTCGGCGGGCGCCTCGCCACCGCAACCCGCGAGCCCCTCACCCCAGCCCTCTCCCCAGAGGGGCGAGGGAGCCAGCGCACCCGCGGTGGCAGCGCCGACCGCGGGGAGTTACGTCGGCGGCGCCGACATCGAATGCGACATGCTCGTCCTCGGCGCCGGCCCTGGCGGCTACTCCGCCGCATTCCGTGCGGCCGACCTCGGCTTGAAGACCGTCCTCATCGAGCGCTTCGCCACCCTCGGCGGCGTCTGCCTCAACGTCGGGTGCATTCCGTCCAAGGCATTGCTGCACGTGGCCTCCGTGATGGATGAAGTCAAGCACTTCGATTCCTACGGCATCACCTTCGCGGCGCCCGCCATCGACCTGAACAAACTGCGCTCGCACAAGGAGAAAGTCGTCGGCAAGCTCACCGGCGGGCTCACCGCGATGGCGAAGATGCGCAAGGTGACGGTCGTGCACGGCAACGGCGAATTCGCCGATCCGCATCACATCAGGGTCACGCGGGCCGACGGCGAGACGCAGATCATCCGGTTCAAGCAAGCCATCATTGCAGCCGGGTCCGAGGCGGTGAAGCTGCCCTTCCTGCCCAAGGACGACCCGCGTGTCGTGACCTCGACCGGCGCGCTCGAACTGCGCCAGCAACCCAAGCGCATGCTGGTCGTTGGCGGCGGCATCATCGGCCTGGAAATGGGCACGGTGTACTCCACGCTCGGCGCACGGCTCGATGTGGTCGAGATGCTCGAGGTCTTGATGCAAGGCGCCGACCGCGATCTGGTCAAGGTGTGGCAGAAGATGAATGCGCCGCGCTTCGACAACATCATGCTGAAGACGAAGACCGTGGGCGGCGAAGCGACGGCCGACGGCATCCTCGTGCGATTCGAAGGCGAGAACGCGCCCAAAGAGCCGCAGCTCTACGACCTCGTGCTGCAAGCCGTCGGCCGCGTGCCCAACGGCAAGCGCATCGGCGCCGACAAGGCGGGCGTGATCGTCTCCGATCGCGGGTTCGTTCCGGTGGACATCCAGATGCGCACCAACGTGCCGCACATCTTCGCCATCGGCGACATCGTCGGCCAGCCGATGCTGGCGCACAAGGCGACGCACGAAGGCCACGTGGCGGCCGAGGTGGCAGCAGGCCACAAGACAGCATTCGACGCGCGCGTGATCCCGAGCGTGGCCTACACCGATCCCGAGGTGGCGTGGGTGGGCGTGACCGAAGACGAAGCGAAGGCCAACGGCATGAAGGTCAAGAAAGGCTTGTTCCCGTGGAACGCCTCGGGACGCGCCATCGCCAACGGGCGCGACGAGGGATTCACCAAACTGCTCTTCGACGAAGAGACGCATGCCATCGTGGGCGGCGGCATCGTCGGAATGCATGCTGGCGACATGATCGGCGAGATCGCGTTGGCCATCGAAATGGGCGCCGATGCGGTGGACATCGGCAAGACGATCCACCCACACCCGACCTTGGGCGAAACCATGGGATTGGCGGCGGAAGCCTTCGAGGGCGCCTGCACCGACTTGCCGCCGATCAAGCGCTGATCAAGCGCTGATCACTCGCTGACACGGGACCAGGCGGGGATCATGTCCCCGCGTGCTCAAAACCCTTCGAGCACGATCTTGCCGACGGCCGCGCCCGACTCGATCAGCGCATGGGCGCGCTTCAGGTTCGCGGCGCTGATGCGTCCGAAGTTTTCTCCCACCGTGCTCTTGAGCCTGCCGATCTCGATCAGGCGTGCCACCTCGGTCAGCAGTTCGTGCTGCTTGATGATGTCGGGCGTGTTGAACATCGATCGCGTGAACATGAACTCGCAGTGCAAGGACAAGGACTTGCGCTTGATGAGTCCGAGATCGAAGCTCGCCGGGTCGTCGATCAAGCCCAGCTTGCCCTGCGGGCGCATCGCCTACGTCGAGCAGGGCAGGGGGCCGGTGGCGGTGTTCCTGCACGGCGTGCCGCTCAACGGTTTTCACTGGCGCCACGTCATGGCGGGATTGAGCGACGCGCGTTGCTGCATCGCGCTCGACCTCATGAGCGTGGGCTACACCGAGATCGAAACCCCGCAGGCGGCGCCCTTCGCACTCGATGACCGCACCGACGACAGCGCCCTCCGCCACAACGAGTTCTTTGACCCGGGTCTTGAACATGATCGGCACACCCTGCCGACGCAAGCTGTAGAAAAGCCGCGCCACGAGAGCGTTACCCATCACGAGTCTGGTGCCGCGTTCATGATGAACACGGTCCGACAAGTGGCGCAGAACCAGTCGGGCGGAGTATAGGAAACTCTTTGAGCTCCTGTACCGTTGCAACAGATGCAAGAGATCCGGTCTGCTGACCATCATCCCGCCGAGCACCGTGAGCTCGGGAAGAGGTGGCCGCACGCGTTTGAAATCGTTGCCGAGCAGGCGCCCGTCGAATGGCGCAGGAATCAACACGCGCCCGCCTGCGGCGGCGCCCGGCACCTCTGACTGGTAGTCCGGTAGGGGCCCCGCATCCGCCAATGCGATGCCGCAAACGTTGAGACAATCTATCGCGCGAGGGCCGGCTTCCAGGAACGCTTGACGCAGGTGCCGGCGTGAGTTGCTGCGAATCACCGCATCGAAGTAGGTTTGGGCAGCCTCAAGAGTGTCAGCATGGCCGGCGGCGGCGCCCCGTGAGTTGCCCGGCACCCAGACCGCGCCGGCCGAATATGCGGCAGTTCCACCGACAAACTCGCTCTTCTCGCAGACGAGCGTGTCCAGCCCCACCCGGCTCGCAACCAACGCCGCGGTCATGCCTCCCGGACCGGCTCCAGCCGCAAGCAGGTCAACCTCCCGGTCCCAGTGCGAGGATTGCGAGACGCGCCTCAGCGTATCAGCCCCTTCTCCCGATAGTAGCGTGCGGCGCCCGGGTGAAGCGGTATGGCTGTTTGCGCCACCTTTTCCGGCAGTATGGGATATGTCAGCGGACTGATATTGACTGGAAGGTGTCGATACTGCCTCTCGATGATCTCCTGCGTGTTGCAGGCCACCCAGGCGAGGACATAAGCCGCATCCTCGGGAAAGTCGGGTCGAACGAAACTGATCCAGTCCGACCAGTCAATTGCCTCCAGATCGAACGTCAGACCCTCCAGTGATCCGGCCGGCAGTATGTTGGTCGTCCAGCCGAATTTGTTGCGCAGACCCTTGAGAACCTCCGGCTCGAAAGGAATGAAGTCGAGCTTCTTGTCGCGTGCCAGGAAGCGCCAGTACGGTGTCATGACCGCTTCATAGAACAACGCATTGGCTCGGCCGTCGCGAACAGCCTGCGCGCACTGATCCGGCGGGCCGTGCTCGATGAAGGAGCCGCCCCACTCGAGAATCACTTGTCGGGGAATCTTTGCCTCAGCGAGCAACCGGTCGACCACGAAGCCGATATTGCTCGTGCCATCGTTCGGCTGCGTGGCAATATGCAATGCAGGCTTCTTTTTCCGGATATCTTCGAAGGTCTTGACGCCCACGGAAGCGTCAATCGCCAGAATCAGGCTATCCTTCTGCGGAAACGTACCGAGCGAAAGCAGGTTGGGAAACGGCTGCCCCTCATAGAGGCCAACTCCGTCGATGGCGTTGCGAACCATTTGCGCCGGCGTTGAGAAGGCCAGGTCATATTGACCGCTGCCGATCATACGCACCGTCTCGGCGGCTACGAATGGTGCGCTCCAGATCGCATATCGCGATCCCGGCTTCGAGCGCTCGATCAGCCCGGCTCCGAGCCAGCCGCACACTTTATGGATATTCGCCCAACCCCAATCCCCTACCAGGTGAAGCTCCAGCTCACGATCAACCCGCGGTCCCGTGACTTCTTCCATCGCTCTGCCCTCTTGTGTCGTCAATTCACATCAGCTCTTAAGAACGGTCTCATTCTTCTCCCGGCAGGATCCACTTTGATACGGGAAATAATGAATGCACTCATAAGCGTGTTCCTATCGCGGTGCTCGGCAGAGGAGAAAGCCGCTCGGGAAGTACGGTTGATTTGTAAGGACCCAGCTGCAGTATCACTACGGCGCTCAAGACTGCGAGGCTGATATAAGCGACCAACGCACCGCCATATGAGCCAGTGAGGTCGTAGGAAATGCTGCCGAGTGCATTGCCGACACCACCACCCCATGCGCAGGCAGCGAAGACCACACCGCCCGCCCTGGGCAAGCTGTCAGCCCCGAAGTAGTAGCTCACAGCGAAGCCCATGATTCCGGCTTCCGCTCCAAGCCCCACGCCGATTGCAACGACGCCCGCCGACGTCGCAAGTCCGCCGATATGACCATAGGCGACCAAGGCGATTCCGCAACCAGCGAGCAGGAACACAACGGCTGAAACGAACCGCACGTGAATGCGGTCCATGACCGCCCCGGTGACGATACGAGAAATGCCCGAAGTCCCGCCGAGCACGCCGAGGAGCGTAGCCGCGGAACCCATGCTCATTCCGCGGTCGGTGAAAAGGGGCGCCAGATTGGTGGTAATACCGTACACGGCCACCGATATGAAAAACAGCGGGATGGTCATCAACCACAAGTTGGGGTTGGCCAGAATGGGCCGCCAGCGCGCCGCCACCCGAGGGCCGGGCGCGCCCGGCGGCATGGAAAAGAAAAAAGTCAGACCCGGAAGTGCGACGGCCGCGCAAAAGACGGCTATTCCGATATACCCGCCCCGCCAGCCGAAGTTCGTCAGCAGCCAGTTTGCGTAGCGTGAGATGAACATGGCGCTGACGCCGGTGCCTCCGACCACCAAGGCGAGAGCCAGTCCGCGATTCCGATCAAACCAGCCCGCTATGGCGATGGAATAGGGCAGCGCCGTCGCTGCGGCGCCAAAGAAGCCCATGAAGCTATAAACAATGCAGAACAACAGCGGCGAGTCCGGCAGGAACCCGATACCGGCGATCGAAATAACGAAGATCATGACGAAGATGAGCGATGAAGATCGTACGCCCCAACGCGACATCACGTCACCGAGCGACAGACAGCCGAGTCCGAAGGCGAGATAGAAGAAGAATATGCCAGCGGTCGTAACCGTGCGCTGCCAGCCGAAGTCACGGGAAATCTCCTTGACGAAGACCCCGAATACCCAACTTGCCACCACACCGGATCCACCCGCACATCCGAGGGCGCCTGCTAGCACAGTCCACCAGCGGTTTACGGGCTTTTTGAACATTCGGCTAGTCGCGCTGACCGAGTCTATCCGTCCAGTTTGTCAGCAACCCGGCTGCGGCAGCCCTTTGCGCGTCCAACTTCTCCTTGTCCCACAAGGTGTAAGCGTATTCCAGGCGTATCCCGTTCGGATCCCAGAAGTAGATGGACCTCACGAAATCATGATCCAACGGTCCATCGACCCGCACGCCGAATTCCTCAAGTCGTGCCTTCGCTTTCATCAAAGCGTCCTCGTTCTCCACCCTCAGTGCCAGGTGGTTGGCGAACTTTGGCGTCTGCGCATCGAGGACCGGTGCCGCCGAGTCGCCGAAATCGAAGAACGCCAGGTAATTGCCATCCCCCATCTGGAAAAAGAAGTGTACGAACGACAATCGATCACCGGTCGTCGTCAGTTGGTCCTTTTCCTCCAGCACGGCCACCAGAGGCAAACCAAGGCATTCCTCATAGAACTTGCGCGTCTCCGCCGCGTTGCGGCACTTGTACGCGAAATGATGAATGCCCTTAATCCTGACCGCTTGCGACTGCCGTTTCATGGCGACCCACTCTTCCTTCCTCAAGCCAGATGCGCAAATTGTGATGTACACTAACTTATAAGTCAAGGCGGGATGCTTTGAGGTGCGGCTGGCCTGAGTATTCTTTTTCCGTGCCATCGCATTTCACGACGGCGGTGCCGTGTATCGTTGCTGTACACCGACAGCCGCCAGGTTCAGCATCGCTGTGGTGGAAACTGTTGCCAAACCTGTTCTTTGCGGGCTGCGGATTCTCGAAATCGGACACTTCGTTGCCGCGCCCTTCTGTGCTCGCCTGTTAGGCGACCTGGGCGCCGATGTAGTGAAAATCGAGCCGCTTGCCGGAGATCCTGTGCGCGGCTGGGGAGCGCAGCGGGACGGCCAGTCGCTGTGGTGGTCAATGCATGGACGCAACAAGCGCAGCGTCGCGATGAATCTGAAGTCGCCGTTGGCTCGCGACTTGGTGTTGCGTCTGGTTGCGAAGTTCGACGCCGTGGTGGAGAACTTCAGGCCGGGTCAGCTTGCGCAGATGGGTCTGGGTCCTGAGCAGTTGCGCGCAGTTCGTCCGGATCTGGTGATCGCGCACATTTCAGGCTTCGGTCAGGATGGCCCGTACAGGAACCGCGCGGCGTTTGGTGTGATTGGTGAAGCGATGGGCGGCTTACGATACCTGACCAATCACCCCCCCGGCCCTCCGCACTCCCCGCCTGTCCGGGTAGGCATAAGCATCGGAGATTCGATCGCCGGACTGTATGCCGCATTCGGCATCATGGCCGCGTTGTGGAACCGGGATCGCACGGGCGGCGGGCGTGCTCGAACCGTGGATGTCGCTCTCACTGAATCCATTCTGAGCATGATGGAAGGTATGCTGCCCGAATTCGGCGCACTTGGCAGGATCAAGCAACCCACGGGCGGCGGAATCGCAACGGCGGCCCCGTCGAATGCGTATAGCACCGCGGACGGACAGTGGATCCTCATTGCCGCTAACTCGGAGCCGCTTTTCGCCAGGTTGGCGAGTCTGATGGGTCGCCCGGAGCTCGTGGCCATGCCGGAGTACCAGGATAATCTCGCGCGCGTTCGCAACGCCTCCGCTCTTGATGCGCTCATCAGGGACTGGACGATGCAGTCCACAGCCGACGCCTTGATGAAGCAGCTCGAGGAAGCGGACATTCCCGCGTGCCGCGCCTACACCGCCGCGGACTGTGCGTCGGACCCGCAATTCCGTTACCGAGAGATGGTGCGTGGGGTGCCCGATCCGCAGCATGGTACGGTTCTGCAATCTGGGGTCGTTCCAAAGTTTCCAGGCAGCGATGACACCGTGCGCTGGGCCGGACCCGCGGTAGGACAACATACGGACGAAGTGTTGACGGAGTTGCTCGGCATCCAACAGCCTGAGTTGCATCGTTTGCGCTCGGAGGGTGTTATTGCATGAGCAAAGTGCCTGCCGTGGAGCGACCGGCTTCTGCGCACTCGCTGTTCGACAAACTCTGGGGACGGCATGTCGTTGAGGAGCGCGTCGATGGCCCGTCCCTGATATATGTGGACCGCCACCTGGTATATGAGGTCACTAGCCCGCAAGCTTTCGAGGGACTACGCCTAGCCGGTAGGTCTGTATGGCGTCCAGAGACTGTCCTCGCAACGCCGGATCACAATGTTCCCACCACGCCCCGGAAGCTTGGGATTCGTGATCCGCTCTCACGCGCGCAAGTCGAGCAGCTTACCTATAACTGTGCGGAATTCGGTATCCACGAAATCGGCATGACGGACCCCCGCCAGGGCATCATTCACGTCGTCGGACCGGAGCAGGGTGCAACACTGCCCGGTATGACGATAGTGGCAGGTGATTCGCACACGTCCACGCATGGTGCCTTCGCTGCATTGGCGTTCGGTGTGGGTACATCGGACGTCGAGCATGTGCTCGCGACGCAGTGTTTGCGGGTCGAAAAGATGAGATCGGGCTGTGGCCTACTGGCGCTCCATGGTGAGTGACGAAGGAGCGCCGTTCGACACAGTCCATACATTCAACGCCGGGGACGTGCGACCCATGGTTACGTGGGGAACCTCCCCGGAAATGGTGGCGCCCATCGATGAATGCGTGCCGGACCCCGCGGATGAGCCCGATGCCGTGAAGCGCGCCAGCATGGAATGAATGACGACGCACTCAGCCCTGGCGAGCGCTGTGCATCGACGTCCAACCGGAACTTCGAAGGACGGCAGGGGGCCGCGCTCTGGGCGCTGACTGGCTACGGCATCCGCGCCATTGTCGCACCGAGCTTCGCGGACATCTTTTATTCCAACTGTTTCAAGAACGGCGTGCTGCCCGTGACGCTGCCGGCCACCGTAATCACGCAATTGTTTGCGGCGGTCGACAGATTTCCGGGGTATCGGCTACACCTCGACCTGCCCGCACAGGCTCTGACGACGCCGGAGGGCGCCACGCATCCCTTCAATCTCGATCCCTTCCGCAAGCGAATGCTGCTGGAGGGATTGGACGATATCGAGATCACGCTCCGGGAGGTCGCAAAGATACGTGCATACGAACAGCGGCGTCTTGCCCAGGAGCCTTGGCTCTTTCCCGCAGGTCGTCACGCGGGGCCACCGGGTACAGGATAACGGCGCGTCCAAGGGCCCGCCTTGGCAACCTGACTGGGCACTTCATGCCCAACCAACTCTGGAAGCGTGACTGACGCCTCGATCAGCTTGTCGAGGTCAACGCCCGTGGCGATACCCATCGCGTGAAACATGTGCACAAGGTCTTCGGTACACACGTTGCCGGTGGCGCCTGGCGCGTACGGACAACCGCCCAGCCCTCCAAGAGAGGCGTCGAACCGCTCGACACCTGCTTGATGCGCGGCCAGTGCGTTGGCCAATCCCATACCGCGCGTGTTGTGAAAGTGTGCCGTGAATATTATCGCCGGCCAACGCGCGAGCACCGTGTCGAACAGGTGCCTCACCCCCACCGGATTGGCCATTCCGGTCGTGTCGCAGAGCGACACGCGAGTCAGGCCGATGTCCACAAAGCGATCCACGTACTCCACCACGCGCGTCACCGGGATATCGCCTTCAAATGGACAGCCGAATGCGGTGGATAGCGAGACGTTGACAGCCGCCCTGCCGCCGACAGCTCTAACGATCGACTCGATCTGGGCTACGGACTGCTCGGGACTCATGCGTAAGTTCGCACGATTGTGGCTGGCACTGGCGGACATCACGACGTTAATCTCATCCACGCCGCAGGCCAAAGCGCGTTCGCAGCCTCGCAAATTCGGCACCAGCACCGCGAGCTCCACGCCGGGGGCGCGCGCGATCCCCTGCATGACTGCTTCCGCGTCAGCCAGCGCGGGCACTGCCTTCTGCGAAGTAAACGAGGTTACCTCGATCTTGGCGAGCCCCGTTTGCTCCAGCGCATCAATCAAACCGATCTTGCGTTCGGTAGGTATGAACCGCGGCTCGATCTGAAAACCATCACGAGGGGCCACATCGTGAATGTACACGCGTCGCGGGCTTGGATTCATTTGCCGATGGTAGGGGGATGTATTGCGGGGGTAAAGAGCCGGTTGGCGGTGCCGCCATCATGATTTACGATGGCGGAGTGGCACTGGATCCAAAGTCGTTGCGGCTGTTCACCCGCGTGGTAGAGCTCGGAACCATCGCGGCGGCTGCGGCGCGCGAGCATATCGCCGCGGCGGCGGTCAGCAAACGACTTGCAGATCTGGAAGCACAGCTCGGAACACCGCTATTCCTACGAACCAACAAGGGGATCGAACCCACGGCAGCGGGACGGATCCTCGTAGATCTGTCACGGCGTGTTCTGAACGACCTGGACAGCTTGCGCCGAGTCATGCACGAGTATGCGCGCGGTGCGACGGGTCATGTCCGGTTGTTCGCCAATATCTCAGCAATCACTCAGTTCCTGCCGGAGGCGCTAAGCACATTCATGGCAAGACATCCGGGCGTACACGTACACCTTGAAGAAGGTGTCAGCGGAGCGGTTGCCGACGCGATTGCATCGAACGCTGCGGACGTCGGCATCCTTATCGACCGGGGGCCTTTGGACGGTGTCGAGTGCCGGCCTTATCGGCGCGATGAGCTCGCCCTTGTGGTTCCGACGGGACATATACTCGCTGCGCGCCGAACGGTGAGATTCGCCGAGGCGCTCAAGTTCGATTTTGTGGGGCTGCATGTGAATAGTCAGTTGAGCCTGCAACTGCTGCGCGCCGCCGGTGACCTCGGAATCGCCTGGAAATGCCGCGTACACGTGACGAGCTACGATGCGTTGGTGCACATGGTCGAGTCAGGACTTGGAATCGGTGTCTTGCCGCGGAATATTGGCCGCGCTTACGCAAAGGCGCTTCGACTTCGGCTGCTGTCGCTCGACGAGCCTTGGACCCGGAGAACACTCGTGGTGGCTGTTCGGTCTTTCAGCGGCTTGGCGCCCGCACCCGAGCTGCTCGTAAACCACCTGCTATCCGACCCAGCGCAGGATGTAAGCCGGAGTGCGCGCTAAGGCCTCCGGTTCATATTCTATGGCTGCTGCACCGGTGCAAACCTTCCGTACAGCCGCGAGAAATACAGTAGTGGCTCGCCGCCGTATGTTCGTGCGTCTTCAACCAGCCCCACGATAATGGCGTGGTCACCACTCAGGACGATCTGATGCGTGAGGCATTCGACTTGCGCAAGCGCACCCGGAATCAAGGGTACCCGCAATGTTACACCCTGATCGAAGCTCGTATTGGCTATCTTGGCGGGGCCCTTAGTGGCAAACAGTTGCGCAATATCTGACTGGGCGGCGTTCAGCAAGCTGACCCCGAATACCTTGCTCGATACCAGCGCGGGATAGCTATCAGCGTTATGTTGGATCGCAAACATCACCAGTGGCGGCTCGAAAGACAGAGTCGCAAACGACGAGACAGTCAGGCCGACCGGGACGGCGCTCGCATTAGCATAGGCGGCCACAATTGAAACGGCACCGGCGGACGCGCGGCCGATCTGCTTGTAGACATCACCCGATATCGCCATCAGACCGCCTCACGCCCTTCCCGGGACATATGACCCGAGGTGCCGCCAGGTCTATGTATTGCCGTCGTCGCCGTGGCGACGACCAGCATCGCGCTGAGCCCGAAGACGCCGGCGGTAAGAAAGCCGCCGGTGAAGCCACCCGAGGACAGCCCCATCAGCACGATCGCAACGCCGATGGCGACACCGAGCTGTTGGGCGGCCAGCAGAGCACCCGAAGCCACCCCCTGCTCCTGTCTGGGCACCGCTTCTGTCGCCACCGCCATGAGCGCGACAAAGGCGATGGCGTTGCCGATGCCGCCGCAAATCATGCCAGGCATGACACCGGCTACATAATTCACGCTCGGAACTGCCCCGCACAGCAGCGCGAAGGCCACGATCTGCAGAACGATTCCGCCGAGAGCGTTGGTCTTCAAAGTGGCCCGGGTCATCCCGAGCGAGACTACCTTCCCCCCAAAGGCCACCGCAGCCGCATACAGCATCATCGCAAGTCCGCCGGACAATGCAGTGAGACCGTATCTTTGCTGTACGAGCAGACTCATCAGCACGAACATGCCCGCGATGGCACCCATTAACAACAGGGTAGCCAGATTGCCACCCACCACGTTGCGGAACGTGAACAGCCGAGGCGGCAACAATGGCGCCTTGACACGACGTTCCACAAAGAAAAACAGTGCGAGCGTCGCCGTCGCGGCGGCCAGCATCATCAGCCCCGGCGCGTAGTCCCAGCCTCGGCGGTTCAGCATCGAAATGGACGCGAGCACCGAACTCGGTCCGAGCCCGACCAGGACCGCCCCCGGAACATCGAGCGCCTGCTTGACAGATCGGACCGTAACAGCCGGAATGACTCGGCGCGCAAGCACGATAATAAGGAGGATCGGGGGCAGGTTTACGAGGAAAATCGCCCGCCACCCGAAAGCGTTGGTGACGGCGCCCCCGATCACCAGTCCGATGGCAAGCGAGAATCCTTGCATTGTCCCCAGCAAGCCGAGCGCGCGATTCCGAACCGGTCCTTCAGGCAGGGTATTGAGCAACGATAAGCTAGCTGGCGCGAGAATAGCGGCACCGAAGCCAAGGACAGCGCGAGCGGCGATCAGCCAGCCGATGCCCGGCGCGAGCGCGCACAACAGGGACGCTGCGGCAAACAGCGCGGCGCCCAGTTCGATGCATCGCCGTTGCCCGAACATGTCGGCTGCCCGCCCACTGGGGATCAGGAAACCCGCGAGCGCGAGGCTTGTCGCCGCCACCACCCAGGAGAGGAGGTCGGCGGCAACTGCCAGCTCCCTGCCGATCGACGGCAAAGCGACACCTACGATCGAGAAGTCCGTCGTCACGATCAGTTGGGACAGGCCGATCAGCAGTGTGACCTGCCCGTGCTCCTTCGGTCTCCACATGACGTCAGAACCTGCCGCTCAGCGTCACACCATACGTAACCGGCATACCCGGAACTCGGGTAAAGGTGTCACCGGTCGCGGTTGCCTGTATCCAGTAGTACTTATCGGTGACGTTGTGCCCCCAAAACTGCAGGCGCAGTTTACCATCGTTGGTTTCCAGCCCGGTACGCAGATCCAACTGGCCATAACCGGGCATCTTGAATTGCGGGCTCAGCGAGAACACAGAGAGAGTCGAGCTGCGATAGGTGCCGGTCGCACCGATGAATCCGGTAAATCGGCTGGATATCGGAAATCCGTACTCCGCATCGCTCACACCATTCCACTTGGGTGTGTTCGGGAACGGCTTACCCGTAATGTCAAACGGCCCGAGTATACGATCGACGATCGTGGGTAGCCCGGTTATGGCATCAACTGGCGCACGGTCAACCTTCGAGTCGATGTACGTCACGCCGGCCGAGAGGTTCAACCGTTCCAGCGGTCGAGCGGTGAGCTCCAACTCCGCACCCCTGACATCCGACTTCGGCACCGAAACCAGCGCCGGGAGGTTGCCGAAGAAGGGCACGAATCTGATGCCCTGCAGCTGCTTGTCGTCATATTTGTAGTCGAAGACGGCGCCCGAGACCTGCACCCTGGAGGTTGGTGCCAGTTTGAATCCCAGCTCATATGCCAGAACTGACTCTTGCTTGATGGGCTGATACTGACTCGCAAGAATCGCCGTCACGGAAGGGAAGGTACCGGCTTTATAGCCCTTTGTGACGTTGGCATAGATCAGCGAGTCGTGATTGGGCTTCCAGTTGAGCCCCCCCCGCCAAGCGACGTTATGTTCGTGCAGACTGCCGGCTACGTTCTGCACGAACGGCAAGCCCGGACCGTCCTGCGGCCGGTCCCCCAAGGTGACGCAATCTCCCGCCTTCGCCTGGGGGAAGCTCGGAGCACCTCCAAGCAGGGGTCGCAGGTAGTTGTCGAAGGCGGCTGCGAGATTCCCGTCACCGGGATCGCGGAAGCACGCTCTGACGAGATCACGCTGCTGGTCGGTGTAACGCAGGCCGCCCTGAGCAGTGAGCTGATCGGTCAGCTGGTACTCTCCCGAGGCAAACAAGGCCTTGGTATCGACTCTCTGATCCAGCGGCTGGTCCAGAACATAGAAGCGATACGGCCCAAGGCCGGAATTGGTGGCCGTGAAATTCGAGCCCTCGTCGCCGTTATCCTTGTCGTGCTGGTAGTTGGCGCCCACTGTAAAACGAATCCTCTGGCCTACGTTTCCCGCCAGGCGAAGCTCCTGCGTGACTACATCGATGTCGCCCTCCTCGATCACGACGAAGTCCTGGAAGGCTGTCCCATCTGCCTCCGTACGTGATACGCCGTCAAAATGGGAATAGGCGCTTATGGAGGTCAACGTGAGATTGTCTGTGAGTTTGACGTTTGCGCGCAGGGAGACTTGATAGAAATTGAAGTGGCTGGTGAAATCATCGCCCGGATCCCAATCTGCGACGCGATCATTGTGTGGGGCGAGCGGTAGATTGCGGATCCCCTGGGCTTCAGGGTACCCACCAACGGCCACCTGCGGATACCAGCCTTCATACTGCTGGGCGATCGTATCGGAGCGGTCTCGCCAGCCGTTGATGCCCAGCTCGAAATTCACCCGATCGTCGGGCGTCCAGTCGAGCAGAGCGCGACCGGTCTGAAAATCGCGCTTACCGTGTGTGTCGTCGGCGTGGGTGGTAAGAAAATCGCTGACCGGCGACGGCGCGTTGTAGCGGGACTGGCTGAGCTGCCATCCGTCGCGCGTCTCCTTACGGACAAACACACGCGCCGATAGGGTATCGGTGAGTGGACCGCTGACGTAACCATCCACGTCGACCTCGTTGAACCGGCCGTAGGTCGTGTCAAAGCCGGACTGCAGATCCCTGGTCGGCTTCGCCGCAATGTAGTTGACGCCGCCACCCGTCGAGTTCTGTCCGAACAGAGTGCCCTGCGGTCCCTTCAGAACCTCGACGCGCTCGAGATCGATCGCCGCCCCCGAGGCCATGATCGAATAAGGCAGCGGAACCTGATCGAGGTACATCGTGACAGTCGGCTCCGCGCCGATATATGTGCTGTAAAAGCCGATTCCGCGTATTGAATATACCGGCACCCCGAAGGTACTCTGCTGAAAGAAGAGCCCCGGAACCACCTTCGTAAGGTCAGATGGGCTGGAAATCCCCAACTTGGTCAACTGATCTCCAGAGGCTGCGGTCACTGACAGCGGCACGTCGATCAAGCGCTGGGAGCGCTTCTGAGCAGTGACGACGACTTCTGGAAGTCCCTCCGCGTCGCTCGCGGATCCCGCCGCCGATTCGCTCGCGGATCCCGCCGCCGATTCGTCGGTTCCGGCATACGCGGCGAGTGCCCACGCGGCGAAACCCGAAAGCAGTACTTGACTCAACCTCAGTGTGATTGACATTGCCACATTACTCCCCGTCGTTCTCCCGGAAATGCAATGTACACTTACTGTTACCATAGTCAAGCGTTATGTTTGAAATTGCTGGCGGGCATGACAGCGGACGAAGGCGCTGTTTGCCTCGTAATGTTCGGGTCGACCTGAGTCGTTGACATATTATTTAGTGTACGTTATAATTATATATGACAAGCGAAGGTCGCATGCGCCCGCTAGCCCCCATTTCGAAATTCCGCAGAACTACATTGGTGACTCGGATTTGCCGTCGGGAGATGCGGGCGGCGTCCCGGCGCGTTGTGCTCTCGCCAATCCGGTGCCGGTAACTCTAGACAAAACGGTGAACCTGCGGGACAGCGCCTTCGGACTCGCCGACGCGCAGTCTATGGTCGATTTAAACGTCGCTTTGCAATCACGGAGAAAGCCATGGGAAAACGGTTTCGTGTCGGTATTGTCGGGTTAAGTGCCGAGCGGGGGTGGGCGGCTGCGGCACATCTTCCTGCCTTGCGCGCGTTATCGGATGATTTTGAGCTGATAGGCGTGGCAAACACCAGTCGCGCCAGCGCAGAGTCAGCGGCGGCCGCCTTTGGCCTGCCACGCGCTTTCAGGAGTGCAGCCGAGCTCGTGGCATCCCCGGACATTGACGTCGTGGTCGTAACCGTCAAGGTTCCGCACCATCGACAGGTCGTGACTGCGGCGCTACAGGCTGGCAAATCTGTTTACTGCGAATGGCCGCTTGGAAATGGGCTGGCAGAAGCCACGGAACTGGCCAGGCTCTCAAATGAAAAACAAATGCTGGGAGTTGTAGGGACTCAGGCGGTCGCTTCGCCTGAGGTGGAATTCGTTCGCAAGATCGTTGCTGATGGTTATGTCGGAGAGGTGCTCTCATCAACGTACATCGGTTCTGGGACTACTTGGGGCGATGAGGTGAGACGCGGCGATGTTTACGCCATGGATTCGACGAATGGCGTAACCCTGCTTTCCGTAATCGGTGGACATGCCATTGCCGCTGTGCATAGGGTACTCGGTCCGCTCCATGAGGTCGGTGCTGTGCTGTGCCAGCGTCGACGGACAGTGCGCGTCGTTGAAACGGGGGAGATAATTGCGCTGAGGGCGCCCGATCAGGTGCTGGTGAACGCAGTACTCCAGTCTGGCGCGCCCCTGTCGATGCAGCTTCGCGGTGGTTTACCGCGCGGAACCCGGCTGTTATGGGAAATCCACGGAACAGACGGAGACCTGCGTATCACTGCGAAGAGCGAACAGGTTCCTGTGATCAACATCTCTCCGTTGCGCGTGGAGGCGGGGCGAAAGGGCGAGGAGGGCTACTCCGAGCTTGAGATTCCGTCGTCGTACTACTTTGGTCTCGGGGATGCCATTACGGCGCGCAACGTTACGGGTCTCTACAGGCTGATGGCGCATGATTTGCGTCATGGCACGCATCAAGCGCCTGATTTCGATGACGCCGTCTTTCTTCACAAGACTTTTCACGCAATTGAACACTCGGCCGAAACGGGTAAAAGAGTGTCAATTGGCCCGCAGCTGAAAGCCATGTGAAAACCTGCCATAGCGGGGAGAGATCCTGGCCGTTGACGTATTAGTTAGTGTACTTCATAATAGTACATGTGGAGCGAAAACCGCGTGCGCCCGCCAGCAACCCGGTGGGCAGATTCCGAGACGAGCGGCAATCATCAAACACAGGAGAAATGTCATGAACGCAATTCCCAAACCGCCGGCCCGACCTCTCTTTCAGGCGGAGTATGGGCACTTCATCGGCGGTGAATGGGTAGGAGGCAGCAGCGGCAGAAAGATCTCCCTGCAGAATCCAGCTGATCAGAGCCATCTGGCCTATATCCAGGCGGGGAGCGCCGCCGATGCGGATCGAGCGGTGCACGCCGCCTACGAGGCTTTCAAGACGTACTCGCGGTCGCCTGCACAAGACAGGCAAGCGATGCTCTACGAAATCGCGCAGCGCCTGAAGCGGCGCATCGATGATTTCGCGATGCTGGAGACATTGAACAACGGCAAGCCCATTAGCGAGGCGAGGTATTTCGATCTCCCGACGGTGATCGATCAATTTCTGCTCTTTTCGGGCGCGCCCTGGGACTTGCATGGCCGCACTGTCGATCATGCGAACGCAGTGGGCATAGTTCATCGCGAACCTCTGGGCGTCGTGGCTCAGATCATTCCGTGGAACGTTCCGCTGATCATGCTGGCCGGTAAGCTAGCACCCGCCCTCGCGGCCGGCTGTACAGTGGTCCTGAAGCCATCCGAGATCGTCTGTCTCTCCGTCCTGGAGTTCATGCGTGAGATGGCTGACATCATACCCCCGGGTGCAGTCAATATCCTGACGGGCTATGGCACGGATGTTGGCGAGGCGCTCGTCACGAATCCGAAGGTCCGCAAGGTGGCCTTCACCGGCTCGCGTCCGACCGCCCAGAAGCTGTTGCAATATGCATCAACCAATATCATTCCCCAGACGATGGAGCTCGGCGGCAAGTCCGCTTATATCGTATGCGCTGACGCCGACATCGATGCGGCGGCGGAAGGCGCCGCGCTATCGGTAATCATAAACAAGGGCGAGGTGTGCCTCGCAGGATCGAGGGTTTTCGTACATGAGAAGGTGCACGACCTGTTCCTGAACAAGCTCATTTCCATCCTGGAATCTGTCCGTATCGGCGACCCGACTCAACCCGAGACGCAGCTTGGTGCGCTCGCGTCAAAGCCACAACTGGAAAAAGTGCTTGGCTATCTCGATCTCGGAGTGTCCGAAGGGGCAACAGTGGCGACCGGAGGCAGGCGTGTTACCGGCGGCCTTCATGACAAGGGCTTCTACGTTGAGCCTACGATCTTCACAAATGTCGACAATCGGATGCGTATCGCCCAGGAGGAGATCTTCGGGCCGGTTTCGACGGTGCTGAAGTGGTCCGACGAAGCGGAAATGCTCGAGCGTGTCAATGACACGGTCTACGGCCTCGGTGGCGGCGTCTGGACCCGCGACCTTACGCAGGCCCATCGGATCGCGCGCCGCATGCAGACAGGCACCGTCTGGGTAAACCGCTACTACAACTTCATGACTGGAATGCCCATCGGAGGATACAAACAAAGCGGCTTCGGCAGGGAGTTCTGCCATGAGGTGCTGGAACACTATACACAGATCAAGAGCGTGATCATAAACCTCGAGGCGGGTCCGGTCGGGGCGTTCGAAAGGCGCACGTAACAGTGTCGCCCAGAAAAGCTCCGCTCCGGTTCAACTCAGTGCGCCTGCGCCGTGCGAAGCGCGGGATTGTAAGCTCAACCCTTGGAGAAATATCATGAAGAAAAGTCACGAAGGTCGTGTTGCAGTTGTCACCGGTGCCGGCCGTGGCATCGGCCGGGAGACCGCACTGCGCCTTGCCGAGCGCGGCGCGAAGCTCGTTCTCATTGACCTCGAAGCCCCCCTCGAAACTGCCAAAATGGTCTCCGGGGAGCCGCTTGTCCTGACAGGTGACGTTTCCCGGCTGGACTGCTGGCACGACTTCGCCAAGGCCGTTGATGAACGCTTCGGGCGCGGCGATATCGTCGTCAACAATGCGGGCATATATCCGTTCGCCCTGATCGACGAACTTGACGAGACTCTTTGGGAAAAGACCCTGCGCGTCAACCTCTACTCTCACTTCTTCTCTGCGAAGACGTTCCTGCCTTTGATGCGGCGAAACAAGTGGGGCCGCTTCGTGAACATCTCGTCGAACTCGATCGGAACTCCCACGATCGGCTTCAGCCACTATATGGCGGCCAAGATGGGTGTGATTGGCTTCGTGCGTGGCTTGGCCAACGATGTCGGCGACGAGGGAATTACGGTGAATGCAATCCTGCCTGCGCTGACCAACACGCCCGGTACGAGCGACATTCCACCCGACCTGAAGAAAGGGGCTTGGATGCAGCAGGCGATCAAGCGTTTTGCCCAGCCGCACGACATCGTCGGCCCGATCCTCTTCCTGGCGAGTGAGGACTCCGGATTTGTTACGGGCCAGGCCCTCGTTGCTGACGGGGGCATGTACAAAATCTCTTGAGCCTTGACAGACCCATAAAACAAAGCCTGATGCCGACTTACTACTTTTAGCGGAGCGCAGAGAATGGATATTGTCACGGATGTTGCCGAGGCTCCGAAAACAATGGGCCGGAGGTCGACGTTCTCCTTGGCGCGAACACCCTGGGATAGCGGGTTCGCCGCGGCCCAATTCTCGCCCACATCCGGCTCTGAGATCAGCTTGCACCAGAACAGGCGAATGCCCGGGTTCGGAACGCATTCTCACCTTCCGTTCGTCACGGCCGGATGCATGCTCATGGTGCAGGGCCGCGTTCTCCTCAGCCGTCGTGCAGTACCTCCAAGGATTGGTTTTTGGACGATTCCAGGAGGTTTTGTCGAGAAAGGCGAGAGTACCGAGAAGGCTGCAATTCGTGAACTTGTCGAAGAGACGGGCGTCCGTATCCAGCACGTACGGCTCGCAGCTATCTACGGGATACCGCAAATCGGCCAGACATGCTTCCTGTATAGCGCCGACCTCAGTGAATGCGAAATATGTATTGGCGCGGAAAGCGTTGATGCGAGACTCTTCGATCCGTTTGATATTCCGTGGAACGAACTCGCGTTCCCAACGGACCGGCGTTTATTGCATCAGCTGCGGCCCGGTCCACATACCTTGGAGTTCGAAACCGGGCGCTTTCATTGGGGTGCGGACGGTCGGATTGTGCTGACATCCCGGTCTCCGCATTGATGAGTGACGGAATCAAGCCTTGTTGTCGGTAATTGATTGCCCTGCTAAGTTCGTTTCGATGAAGTGCGCGTGGCGGTCTTGCGCATCACACCCTTTAGAGGAGCCCGACTCGCGTCGTTGTTGAACTCGACAACCTTCTCCAAGAGGCGCATGAACTGCCGGCTATCCGGTTCAGCTAACGCACTAAGAACGCGCTCATCAGCCCGCGAAATGCGCGGTTGAATAGCACGTAGCATCTTGGTTCCCTCGGATGTTATCTCCAATGTTTTGGATCGTTTGTCCTTGGCGTTCGAACGGACCCTGATCAAGCCTCTGGAGTCCAGACGCTGCACGATGCTACCGGTCGTAACCTTGTCCAGTGCTATCGCATGGGCAAGTCTTGTGTTGTCCTCCCCTTCAGAGTGCGCGATGACGGCCAACGCGGCGTGCTGCGCTGGTGTCAGACCGAGCTCCGCGACCTCGTCCGTGAAGATGCCTTCGCATACCTGGTGCAGCCTTCGAACAAGATAACCAGGCCTCGAATAGAGCGACAGGTTACGATCAACGTTCGCGTCGGTGACGAGTGGCACTCGGCTAAAATCGTTGCCTGCATGTACGATCTGTCGGAGGTAAATCATGAAGACCTCGCGGTCGGTGTCCGTGAGGGGTTTCAGAAGCCGGAGGTCTGCCCTCTTGACGTGCGACGCAGCCGACTCCAGCAGCTTCTGTCCGGCTGAGAGCGCCCTGACGACACGGCTGCGCCGGTCAAACGGATCTTCGCAGCCTTCCACCAGGCGTGACTTCACGAGACGATTGATTACTGTGCCAAGAGTTGCCCGATCGACGGCGACCAGGTTTGCGAGCCTCTGAATGTCCAGGCGCGGATGCTCGTTGATGGCCGTGAGCGAGGCGAACTGTACCGGCGTGATACCGACTGCTGCCACCTCGTCGAGAAATATGGCGACCGAGATCTGCTGAAGGCGACGAACCAGGTGGCCAACCCGCGCGTATAGAAGACTGATCGGCATCGTTTCCTTTCAGGTGACCAGACGAGAGCATAACAGGAACCACGATGATTGATAATTTGCGTGCAAGTATAGTGAGCCGTCTTTCAGTCGTCGTCTTGTAGAGAGCTAGCGGAGCTTCAATCCATTCGTCGCCCATTACTCGATCGACTGCGTCCCGTGCCGGCGCAAGACCTGCCTCCAGGCCCACAGTGAAGCGAGGCCGGTGAGGACCGAGGCGATGCCAAACGCAATGCGCGCAGCCGTGACTCCACCGCCCGAGCTCACGGCGGCACCACCAACGCGGGCGCCAGCCGGATGGTCGGGCTGATAGAGGACTCGCAGACGCTGGCCGAATCGGTACGCCGATTCCGCGCCGGACAGGTCCGACGTCACGACGTACGTGCGGCCATCGCTCGCGGTGAACTGAAGCATTGGCGCGTAAGCAGCAGCGCCGCCTTTCAGGCGTCCCACCTGCTCCGATCCGTGAGTTACGACACAGTTTGATC
>Ga0137409_10001390_pt2 | contig 21589 bp, 15 predicted proteins | sample CZODoug1_16funga_FD_122059 | JGI IMG/M metagenome (GOLD analysis project Ga0137409, IMG submission 122059) | Vadose zone soil fungal communities from Angelo Coast Range Reserve, California, USA - CZODoug1_16fungal (Hybrid Assembly) | ecosystem: Environmental > Terrestrial > Soil > Vadose zone... | reverse complement strand
TGGAGGGCGTAGTCGACGCCCTGACGTTCATCGAGCACCTCAAGACGCACCCGTATCGTGAAACGACGGTCGGGCGCCAGGTGCTGGTGATCGGCGCGGGCAATACCGCCATCGACGCCGTCACGCAGGCCAAGCGGCTCGGCGCGGCTGCCGCAACGATCGTGTACCGTCGCGGCGAGGCCGACATGTCCTGCTATCACTACGAATACGAGCTGGCCAAACGCGACGGGTGCGGTTTCCGCTTCAATGCTGCTCCGCAGCGCGTGCTGGGGAATGGCGCCGTTGCCGGCCTGGAAGTGCGAACCGCAAACGGGACGGAGACGATTGCGTGCGATATGGTGATCGTGGCGATCGGCCAGAGTGCTCGCACAGAGCTCACGTGGCCGAAGGACGATCCAAGGGTTTTCACGGGCGGCGATTGCGCGAACGGCGGAGCGGAGATCGTGAACGCCGCGGCCGAGGGAGTTGCCGCCGCGAAGCAGATCCATGAAAGGCTCACCAATGGCTGATCTCAGAACCAATTTCGCGGGGATCCAATCCCCGAATCCATTCTGGCTGGCCTCCGGGCCTCCCACGAACACGTACGGGCAGGTCGCGAAAGCCTTCGATCAAGGCTGGGGCGGCGCCGTGTGGAAGACGATCGGCGAGCCGATCATCAACGTCTTCTCACGTTACGGCTCAGTCGATCTCGGCCAGAACCGCATGATGGGCTTCAACAACATCGAGCTGATCAGCGACCGGCCGATCATCGAGAATCTCAAGGAGATCGCCGAGGTCAAACGCAACTACCCGAAGCACGCCGTGATCGCGTCGTTGATGGTGGAATCGAAGCGGGAAACGTGGCACGAGATGGTCAAGCAGACGGAAGACACGGGCGCCGACGGCATCGAGCTCAATTTCGGCTGCCCCCACGGCATGAGCGAGCGCGGCATGGGCAGCGCGGTGGGTCAGGTGCCCGATTACACCTGCCAGATCGTCGAATGGGTGAAGGAAGTCGCCACGATTCCGGTGATCGTGAAGCTCACGCCCAACGTCACCGACATCACTTACATCGCGCGGGCAGCGGTGAAGGGCGGCGCCGATGCGCTGTCGCTGATCAACACCATCAATTCGATCGTGGGCGTCGATCTGACGACCTTCGAACCGCAACCCTCCGTCGCCGGCAAGTCGAGCCATGGCGGCTACTGCGGCCCGGCGGTCAAGCCGATCGCGCTGCACCTGGTTTCCGCGGTGGCCGGAGATCCCACCGTGAAAATCCCCATCTCGGGCATCGGCGGGATCGCCAATTGGCGTGATGCCGCCGAATTCATCGCGCTGGGGGCGGGCACGCTGCAGGTCTGTACTGCGGTCATGCATTACGGCTTCCGCATTGTCGAGGACCTGATCGACGGACTCTCGAACTGGATGGATGAGCGCGGCCATCGCACCCTGGCCGACGTGCGCGGCCGGGCGTTGCCGCGCGTCACGAAGTGGGAAGAGCTCGATCTCAACTATCACCTGCTTGCTCACATCGATCAGGACAAATGCATCAAGTGCGAGCTGTGCTGGACGGCGTGCGAGGACGGGGCGCACCAAGCGATCCGGCGCCTGCCGCGCGACAATGGCGGGCCGGTGGTCGAGATCATCGAGGAAGCATGCGTTGGGTGCAATCTCTGCGCGGCAGTCTGCCCGGTGCAGGAGTGCATCACGATGCAGCGCGTGCCGAATGACTATCCGGCGGTGAGCTGGAAGCAGTACGCCGCGGGCAAGGGCAAGCTGGCGCCCCGTTCCGAGCAATTTCACACTGCGACGTGGGGTGCACGTCACGTGTAAGTCTCGTGTACGTCGTGTTATCGACTCGTCAGAGACTGGTGGTTCGTCGCGATAGATGATGGCGATCTCCCGGAAGCGGGCGGATGCTGGACGTGTTCACAGCAACCTCCCTTCCACTTCACAGGAGACCGTCATGAAAACCGCATGGTTCGCACTCCCCGTCGTCCTCCTCGCCGTCGCCTGTAACGAACCCAACGCTCCCCTCGACGCCCGCACGAGCCGATCGTCCCTCGGTGGAATCAGCGCGAGCTCGACAAGCGGCAACGGCGTCGTGCATCGGGTGTCGGTCGGCGGGGCCGACGTCGATTTCGCCGCGCATACGGACGCGAATTTCTCGCTGATCGCGATTCAGCAGGGCGATGGATCGGTGCAGGGCGAATGGTCGGATCAGTTCGGGCAGGGACAGGGCGGCGTGCACGTGGACGTGAACTGCCTCGTGGTCCAGGGGAATCAGGCGTGGATCGGCGGCATCATCCGGTCCGGCAGCACCGGACAGGGCGGCGTCGATCTGAGTGGCTTGCCGGCGCTCACACGCGTGGCCGATCTCGGCACGTCGGCGAACGATCCGCCCGACGCCATCAGCTTCACCTTCATCGGACTGGCGGCGCAATGTACGGCGCAGCCGAATCTGCCGCTGTTTCCGATGAGCAATGGGCAGGTGAAAGTCGACTAGCGCTTTACAGGCGGCTGGGGGGCGTCACCGGCGGTAGTGTGACGCCCTCTTCCGTCGGCTCGGGTGTGAAGTCTTCTCCAGGATTGATGAACCGATCTCGCTCGAAATTGTACTGCTTGTCGTACAGCTGCCGGTAGCGCCCGTTGGCCTCGAGCAGCGCTTCGTGCGTTCCCCGCTCCACGATCTCGCCGCCCTCGAGCACCAGGATCTGATCCGCGCTGCGAATCGTCGACAGGCGGTGCGCGATCACGAACGTCGTGCGGCCGCGCCGCAGTGCGCGCAAGCCGTCCTGAATCTTGGCTTCGCTCTCCGAATCGAGGCTCGACGTGGCCTCATCGAGCACCAGGATGCGGGGATCGGCGAGAATCGCCCGGGCTATCGAGATGCGCTGCCGCTGGCCGCCGGACAGCTTCACCCCGCGCTCACCCACGATCGTGTCGTACTTCTCGTCGAACTGCTCGACGAACTCGTCGCAGTGTGCGATGCGGGCGACGGCCTCGATCTCCTGGCGCGTGGCATGCGGCCGCGCAAACGCGATGTTCTCCGCAATCGTCCCGTCGAACAGGAAGTTGTCCTGGAGCACCACGCCGAGCTGCGTGCGATAGTCGGCGAGTGGGACCGTGCCGAGGTCGCGTCCATCGACCAGCACCCTGCCCTGCTCGGGCCGATTGAACGCCAGCACCAGCCCGATCAGCGTGCTCTTGCCCGATCCCGACGAGCCCACCAGCGCCGTCGTCGAGCCGGCACGCGCGTGGAACGACACGTCCTTGAGCACGGGAACACCCGGTTTGTAGGCAAACGTCACGTGCTCGAAGGCGACGTCGCCGCGCACGGGGCCCAGCGGCGCGCGCTGGGCGTCGTCGGCGTCTTCGGTCGTCATGCGGCGCAGCTCGGAGATCCGGTCGAGCCCCGCAAACGCTTCGGTGATCTGCGTGCCGATGGACGCGATGTTGATCAGCGGCAGCGCCACGAGCCCGACGAAGAAGACGTACTGGACGAACTGCCCCAGCGTCATCGATTGCGCCAGCACCGCCCGGCCGCCGATGAGAATCAGCACCACCGAGATCGCGCCGATGACCAGCTGCGCAAACGCCCCGACGCCGGAGATGCCGGTCATCGTCGTGGCGATGTTGCGAAACAGACCGTGCGCACCGCGCGCGAAGACGAGCCGCTCGCCGCGCTCGGACCGGTAGGCCTTCACGATCCGGATGCCACCCAGCGTTTCCGCCAGGCGGCCCGTCACCTCGGCGTTGAGCTTGCCGCGCTCGCGAAACAGGGGGCGCAGCCTGGAGAAGGCGTACGCCATGCCGCCGCCGAACAGCGCCAGCACGAGAATGGAGATCGCCGTGAGCTTCCAATTCAGCCAGAACAGCACGCCCAGGGCGATACTGGCGGTGACGAGCCCGCCGACCAGCTGCACCAGCCCAGTGCCCACCAGGTTCCGGATGCCTTCCGCATCCGTCATGATGCGCGAGATCAAAATGCCGGTTTTGGTCGAATCGAAATACGAGACCGGTAGGTGCAACACGAACGTCTGTATGGATTTGCGCATGTCGGTGATGGCGCGCTGGGCCGCGACGCCGAGGATCTGGGACAGCCCGAACGAGGTCGCCGCCTGGACGACGGCCGCGGCGGCGACCGCCACCGCAATGACGCCCAACAGGTCGGCGCGTCGCTGGCCGACGACCTGATCGATGATGTACCGGGATGACCAGGGCAGGACGAGACCCGCCAGCCGGCTGACCAGCATCAGCCCGAGCCCCATTGCCAGCCGGCTGCGATGCTGCCAGATCAGCGCCCGCGCTTCGCGCCAGGCGTTGGAGTAGTTGGGTTTGGGTTTCTTGTCCGCCACGGCGAGAAGCTTACCTTGGCCGCGCCGCGCGTACCAGGAGTCCGCTGGTCGAGACGCGAATTTCGTAGGTCACCTGCCTGGCGTCCCGGAGGCCACCGGCCGCTGTTGCGTTGATGAACGTTGCCGAGCCGTACTGCGCGTCGACGAACGGCCGCAGCACCCAATAGCGCCGGGCGAGGTCGAATGTGTTGAAAGGCTTGTTCGTGGCAAGCGAGTACACCGTGCGCTCGCGCCCCTGCTCGTCGGCCAGCCTGGCGTAGCGGCCCGCGATGCGATCGAGCTCGTACGCGGTGTGCAGCCCGAGCAGGCTCGCGAGCGGTCGCCACTTCAGGATGTGGGCATCGACGTAGATCGCGTCGCCGGCCAGGTCGAACATGCGGACGCTGGAGTCGGGCAGCGTCACCGTGGCGCGGAAGCGCTGCGGCGCGAGCGGCTCCGTGACGATTGTTGCGGCGACGACTTCCTGCGTGAGCGCGTTATAGCCGCGGATCCCCACCGCGATCGTCGCGCACAGCGCGCCGACCGAGAGGCACAGGGCGGCAGCGAGCAGCTCGACCATCGAGCTGAGCCGGCGGCGTTGCCGCCAGGCGGCCACCGCGACCCCAATCAACATCAGCCCGAGCAGCGCGGACGTGAGCATGAAGATGCGGACGATGCCAGTCATTCCCTACACGTTACAAAGCGGCAGCCTCTGGCGCGAATTCCCCATCTACCACACCTTGTCGGCTCACCGGGAAGCGGGATATGAAGCGGTCAACACTGGTCACCCTGGCGATCGTAGCGCTGATCATCGCGCTCTTCTTCTATATGTCCACGGCCCACGCGACCGAAGAATGCCGGGTTTGCGTGGAATTCAACGGCGGGTCCAACTGTGCCACGGCTGCCGGCCGGACCGTGGCCGAGGCCACCGAGACAGGCCGTACCACGGCCTGTGGTCCCCTGGTTCACGGCATGAACGAGACCATAGCGTGTGGCAATCGGGCGCCGGTCTCGGTACAGTGCAAGAGTCGGTGAGCGGCTTCTCTATCCCTCGCGTCGCCATTCGGGCGACGCTGTTGCAAACGACCGGCGGCAAGCGCGATGGCGACATCTACGTCATGGAGCGTGTCCCACAGCACGCCGGCCACGAGACGCCGCTCGACATGTTGAATCGCCCCGAGGGCTTCTTTCCGTTTCGCCCCGAAGTCGACGGGGGCGAGGGGGGTGGAGGTGGGGGTGGGGGTGGGGGTGTGCTGCTCGTGGCCAAAGCTCGTACTGTCACGCTGACCGTGCCCCGGACCGAACCCGAGGACTCGGCGCGGCTGTCGGCGGCCAAACAGGCCAGCCTCGAGGTGACGCTGGCAGACGGCTCCAAGCTGAGCGGCTGGGCGACCATCGAGCTGCCGCAGCATCACGCCCGGCTGCTCGATTACCTCAACGCATCACCCGAGCCATTCTTTGCGATCGCGACCGCTGATGGCGTGCACGTCGTGAACCGCGCGCATGTGCTGTACGCGCGCCCTGAGGACTGAGGCATGCCGGCACGGCTTGATCCGTTTGTGGATGTGATGCTGCGCGAGAAGGCGGACCAGCTGTACCTGCTGCCCGACGAGCCGGTCACGCTGGTCAAGGACGGCAAGCCGCGCAAAGTCTCCAAGCAGCCGCTCACCGACCAGCACATCTACGCGCTGATGGTCGAAGTCGCGCCGCCCGAAGCGGCGGACAAGATCGACCAGCAGGCGGAGACCGAGTTCGATTACGCGGGCGCGAACGGCCTGGTGCGCGTGCGGATCGTCCCGGAGGCGGGGCGGCTGACCGCCGTGATCTCCGCCATCCGCAGGGCCTCCCAGGAGCAAGCGGCGCCTCCGGTTCCCCCTCCCTCAGCCGCACCGGCCGACATCACCGCGGTGCGGCCGGCGGCGCCGGCAGCAAAACCAGCGGTCCCGGCCAAGAGTGCCCCGGCAGCCGCCCCGCCGCGCGCGCCCCGGGCATCCGTCATCGCCGCGGCGCCGATGGTCGAGAGTCCGGCGACCGACATGCCCGCGGCGCCGAGCGCGCTGCCGGGCGAGTTCGCGTCATCGCAGTACGAGGCGGCGGAGCAGAAGCTCGGCAAGCTGCTGCGCGCGCTCGTCAGCTCGAGCAGCTCGGACCTGCACCTGCGCGTCGGCGAGCCGGCGCTGTTCCGGACCCATGGCGAGATCAAGCGGCAGTCCGGCAACGCCCTCAGCGTGAACGACCTCGAGCTGCTGGTGCTCTCGATCATGCCGGAGCGCAATCGCGGCGAGTGGAAAGAGACGGGCGACACCGATTTCGCCTACGAGATCTCCGGCGTGGCCCGCTTCCGCGTGAATGCGGCGCGCGACCGCAAAGGGCCGGTGGCAGTATTCCGCGTCATTCCGGCCAAGGTCGTGACCGTCGAAGAGATGGGATTGACCGAAGAGGTGCAGAGGCTGTGCTACCTGACGAAGGGCCTGGTGCTGGTCACCGGCCCGACCGGGTCGGGCAAGTCGACCACGCTCTGCGCGCTGATCGATCTCGTCAACCGCTCGCGCTCCGATCACATCATCACGATCGAAGATCCGATCGAGTTCGTGCACGAGAACAAGAAATGCCTGATCACGCAGCGCCAGGTCCACATCCACACCGAGAGCTTCAAGACGGCGTTGCGCGCGGCGCTGCGCGAGGATCCCGACATCGTGCTGGTGGGCGAAATGCGCGATCTCGAGACGATCGCGATCGCCATCGAGACCGCAGAGACGGGGCATCTCGTGTTCGGCACGCTGCACACCACTTCGGCAGCGTCCACGGTGGACCGCATGATCGATCAGTTCCCCGCCGACCGGCAGTCGCAGATCCGGATCATGCTGTCCGAGTCGCTCAAGGGCGTGATTTCGCAGACGCTCTGCAAGAAGACGGGCGGCGGGCGCGTCGCGGCGCGCGAGATCCTGCTCACGACGCCCGCCATCTCGAACCTCATCCGCGAAGCCAAGACGTTCCAGATTCCGTCCATCATCCAGACGAGCAAGAAGCTCGGCATGCTGACGATGAACGACGCCCTGCTCGAGCTCGTCGAGAAAAAACTCATCGAGCCCGACGAGGCCTACATGAAGTCGGTTGAGAAGGCGGGCCTCGTGAACAGCCTCAAAGCCAAAGGCTTCAAGGTCACGTTGACGGCCGAAGCCTAGCTCTTAATCGTTTTCGTCGCCTCGTCCCACGTCACGCCGCTGCGCCGGAAGTACGACTCGTTCGCCATGTGACACGCCAGCGCGGCATTGTGGCCGAACACGACATCCTCCACCACCGGTTTCCGCGCGCGCACGGCCTCGAAGTAATTCCACAGATGCACGCGCGTGTCGTCGAAGTCGGGCGCGGTGAACGTCAGCGACTCCGCCAACTGCACCGGCTGTCCCGGCTTCAGATCGTGGTCCTTGTGCCACTGCTGGTCGTACGGCTGGCGGAGCGCGCTGGGGTAGCTCCCCGTGTAATAGCTCGGCCACTGATCCTCACCGGTCTGCGGCGACACGCTGAGCCGGGAGCCGCTCAATTCGAGGTATCCCTTCGATCCGTGGAAGCGATAGGTCTCCGGCATTTCGGTGCCGAGATTCAACCGCATCGAGACCGGGAGGTCGCCGGAGTAGTAGTAGTTCACGAGGTGCACGTCGGGCATGTTGCGCCCGTCCTTCCAGCGCCGGATGCCGCCCACCGCGAACGCCTGCTTCGGCGGCTCGTTGATGCCGAGCACGAACATCATCCCGCTGATCAGGTGGACCAGCAGGTCGCCGGCCAGGCCGGTGCCGTACTCCTTCCAGCAGCGCCAGCGGGCGAAGATGTTCGGATCGAGGGGGCGCTTCGGCACGTCATTCTGCCACGTGTCCCAGTCGAGCGTGCGCGTGGACAGGTCGGGCGGCGGCGGGTACTCCCACGCCCCCGTCGGATCGTTCCGGCCGAGCCACCCTTCGACCATCATCAAGTCCCCGATCGCCCCCTGCGCGATCAGCTCCTTGGCCTTGGCGCAAATCTGCGAGCTGACGCGCTGCGAGCCGACCTGCAGGATCCGCCCGCTCTTCTTCACGGCGTCCACCATCGCCACACCGTCGGCGGCGGTATGCGACATCGGCTTCTCGATATAGATGTCCTTCCCCGCGCTCACCGCCTCCACCACCATGCGCTTGTGCCAGTGATCGGGGACCGCGGCGACAATGCAGTCGATTGTTTTGTCGTCGAGCAAGCGGCGATACTCCCGTGTGGTTGGGAGAGTGGCGCCCGCGATCTCCTTGGCCAACGTGTGGCGACCGTCGTACAGATCGGCGGCGCCGGCGCACGTCACGCCCGGCAACTGAACCGATGTCCCGAGCAAGCCGGAACCCTGCATCCCCACACCCACCATCCCGAAGCGGACGGTGTCGCTGGGGGCGAGTGCACGGAACTTGAGGGGCGTGGCGGCGAGCGAAACGCCTGCGGCAGCGGCGCTCGCCTCGAGGAATTCACGGCGGGACCAGGTGGGCTTCTTCATGGCGACTCTCCGTGGGATGCGGGTTTGAGCCGCCAATTATGCCTCCGTACTTAACTCCTCCGGAAGAGCTAATCCTTCGGTTCCAGGGCCGGCCCCGCTAAAGTCTGATTGCCGATTGGATCGGGAGAGGCAACTTCCGAAGGCCACTATACCCCTCGCGATCGCTGTTGCAGCCGTACCACAGGAGATGCAATGACGTATACCGAACGGCCAACCCATGGCACTGCGCGCGACGTCGGGGAGCAGCACGACCCGACCGGCTTTCGGCGGCAGCTGCTGGCAGTTCTGCTCGAGTTTCGCGACGGCAACTTCGCCGTCCGGCTTCCCTCCGGCCTCGCCGGCCTGGACGGCAAGATTGCGGACGCCTTCAACGACATCGCCACGATCAGCGACCGGCGCGCCCAGGACGTCGCGCGCATCAGCCGCATGGTCGGCAAGGAAGGGCGGGTCAAGGAACGGCTCAGCATGGTCGGCATGGTCGGCACCCGCGCGGCAGAGACAGGCGCGGTAAACACCTTGATCGACGATCTGGTGTGGCCGACGATCGAAGTCACGCGGTCGGTGGGTGCCGTCGCAAAAGGCGACCTGGGTCAGGCCATGAGCCTGGAGGTGAACGGCCGTCCCCTGGAGGGCGAGTTCCTGCATTCCGCCAAGCTCGTGAACTCGATGATCGATCAGCTCTCTGTGTTCACCGCCGAGGTCACGCGCGTGGCGCGCGAGGTCGGCACGGAAGGGAAACTTGGTGGGCAGGCGAAGGTTCGGGGTGTCTCCGGGGTGTGGAAGGATCTGACGGAATCAGTCAATCAGATGGCGGGGAACCTCACCGCTCAGGTCCGCAACATCGCCGACGTGACGATTGCCGTCGCCAGCGGCGACCTCTCGAAGAAAATCACCGTCGACGTGCGCGGCGAGATCCTCCAGCTCAAAGAAGCCATCAACACGATGGTGGACCAGCTGCGCTCGTTCGCCGCCGAAGTGACGCGCGTGGCGCGCGAGGTCGGGACCGACGGCAAGCTGGGCGGGCAAGCGGTTGTGCCCGGCGCCGCCGGAACTTGGAAAGACCTGACCGACTCCGTGAACGCGATGGCGTCGAACCTCACGGCGCAGGTCCGCAACATCGCCGCCGTGACGACCGCGGTGGCGCGCGGCGACCTCTCCCGCAAGATCACCGTCGACGTGAAGGGCGAAATCCTCGAGCTGAAGGACACGATCAACACGATGGTGGATCAGCTCAACGCCTTCGCGTCCGAAGTGAGCCGCGTGGCGCGCGAAGTCGGCACCGAAGGCAAGCTGGGCGGCCAGGCCGAAGTGCTCGGCGTCGCCGGCACATGGAAGGCGCTCACCGTCAACGTGAACTCGATGGCGTCGAACCTCACGGCGCAGGTCCGCAACATCGCCGAGGTGACGACGGCCGTCGCCAAGGGCGACTTGTCCCGCAAGATCACCGTCGACGTGCAGGGCGAAATCCTCGAGCTGAAAAACACGATCAATACGATGGTGGACCAGCTCAACGCGTTCGCGTCGGAAGTGACGCGCGTGGCGCGCGAGGTCGGCACCGAAGGCAAGCTCGGCGGGCAGGCCGAAGTGCCCGGTGTCGCCGGCACCTGGAAGGCGCTTACCGACAACGTCAACTCGATGGCCTCGAACCTCACCGGTCAGGTCCGCAACATCGCCGACATCGCGACGGCCATCGCCCGCGGCGATCTGTCGCGCAAGATCACGGTCGACGTGAAGGGCGAAATCCTGCAGCTCAAAAACACCATCAACACGATGGTCGACCAGCTCAATGCGTTCGCGGCGGAGGCGACACGCGTCGCCCGCGAGGTGGGCACGGACGGCAAGCTCGGCGGCCAGGCGGCAGTGCCGGGCGTCGCCGGCACGTGGAAGGACCTGACCGACTCTGTGAACGTCATGGCCGCGAACCTCACGAACCAGGTGCGCGGCATCGTGCGCGTCGTGACGGCCGTGGCGACCGGCGACCTGCGGCAGAAACTCACCGTCGAAGCCAAGGGCGAGGTGGCAGCGCTGGCCGAGACGATCAACAGCATGACCGACACGCTGGCGACGTTCGCGGAGCAGGTGACGAACGTGGCGCGCGAGGTCGGTGTGGACGGACGGCTGGGCGGCCAGGCCAACGTGCCGGGCGCGGCGGGCACGTGGAAGGACCTCACGGGGAACGTGAACCTGCTCGCGGCGAACCTGACCACACAGGTGCGCGCCATCGCGGAGGTCGCGACGGCAGTGACAGAGGGCGACCTGTCGCGCTCGATTCAGGTCGAGACCCGCGGCGAAGTGGCGGACCTGAAGGACAACATCAACACGATGATCCGCAACCTGCGCGCAACCACCGAGAGCAACCAGGAACAAGATTGGCTCAAGACCAACCTGACGAAGTTCACGCGCATGCTGCAGGGCCAGCGCGACCTCGTCACGGTCGGCAAGACGCTACTTACAGAGCTCGTTCCACTGGTGAAGGCACAGCAAGGGGCGATCTATCAGATGCGCCCCAATGAGCTGGTACCGCTGGCCGCGTATGCCCGCGCGGCGGAGCGGCTGGGGTCCATCGCACTGGGTGAAGGGCTGGTGGGTCAATGCGCCCTGGAGCAGCAGCGCATCGTCCTCCCGGATGTCCCGCCGACGTACGCCCGCATCGGCTCGGGACTCGGCAGCGCCCTCCCCACGAGTGTCGTGGTTCTGCCGGTACTATTCGAAGGTGAGACCAAGGCCGTCATCGAGCTGGCGTCACTGTATCCCTTCACACCTACGCACCTCAGCTTCCTCGAGCAGCTGACCCAGTCGATCGGCGTGGTGCTCAACACGATCGAAGCGACGATGCAGACGGAAAGCCTGCTGGTGCAGTCGCAGCAGCTCACGACGGAGCTCCAGACGCGCCAGACGGAGCTGCAGACCACCAACGAGGAGCTGGCCACCAAGGCAAAACAGCTCGCCGATCAGAATGCCGAGGTGGAGCGCAAGAATCGCGAGGTCGAACAGGCGCGCGGCGCCCTCGAGGAACAGGCCACCGAGCTGGCGCTCACCTCGAAATACAAGTCCGAGTTCCTCGCGAACATGTCGCACGAGCTGCGGACGCCGCTCAACGCGATCCTGCTGCTGGGACAGCAGCTCGCCGACAACCCCGGCGCTACGCTGACCCCCAGGCAGGTCGAATTCGCGCGGAACATCCACTCGGCCGGCACCGATCTGCTGACGCTCATCACCGACATTCTCGATTTGTCCAAGATCGAGTCGGGGACCGTTACGGTGGACGTCGCGGACGTCACGTTTACGGAGCTGCGCGACAGCGTGCAGCGAACCTTCCACCACGTGGCCGAGTCGAAAGGTGTGATCCTGCGGCTCGAGGTGGACGAGGGGTTGCCGGAGTCCTTCACCACCGACTCCAAGCGGCTGCAGCAGATCCTCAAGAACCTGTTGTCGAACGCGTTCAAGTTCACCGATCACGGTGAGGTGGCGATGACCGTGCATCGCGTGACCGAGGGATGGTCCAGTGATCATCCGATCCTGGGCGTCTCCTCCCCGATGGGTGTGGTGGGATTCGCCGTGACCGATACGGGCATCGGCATTGCCGCCGAGAAGCAGAAAATCATCTTCGAGGCGTTCCATCAGGCCGATGCCGGGACCAGCCGGCTGTACGGCGGCACCGGTTTGGGCCTCGCCATCAGTCGCGAGCTGGCGGGACTGCTGGGGGGAGAGATCCAGCTCACGAGCGCGCCCGGCAAGGGCAGCACGTTCACGCTCTACCTGCCGCTCGAGTACGCGGGCCCGATCCGTCCGACCACGAGCACGGCGCGTGACCCTGCCGAGAGTGCCGCGTTCCTGTCGGCGCCGGTGCTGAGTGTCGCACGAGCCGAGGTGACGGTTGCGGATGACCGGGCAACGGTATCCGCCGGCGACAACGTCCTGCTGATTGTGGACGACGACCCTCACTACGCGCGCGTGTTGTTGGGACTCGCCCGCGATAAAGGCTTCAAGGGAATCGTTGCCAATCGCGGACAGACGGCGCTGACGCTGGCTCGCGAGTACCAGCCGACCGCGATTACGCTCGACCTGTTCCTGCCGGATACGCTGGGCTGGTCGGTGCTGAGCAACCTGAAGCTGGACCCCGCCACCCGGCATATCCCCGTGCAAATGATCTCCCTGGTGGAGGACCGCCAGCACGGGCTGTCGCGTGGGGCGTTCTCGTATCTCGTCAAGCCGGCGACGACGGGCGACCTGGACAAGGCGTTGGATCGGCTCAAGACGTACATCGAGCCGCACACCAAGCGGCTGCTGGTGGTCGAGGACAACGAGGTCGAGCGGCAAGGCATCGTCGATCTCCTGGCGCATGATGACATCGCGATCACGGCAGTGGGGACCGGCGGTGAGGCGCTGCACATGCTGTTCGAGTCGCACTTCGATTGCTGCGTCGTCGACTTGAAGCTGCCCGACATGAGCGGGCTCGATTTGCTGGAACGTGTGCAAGGCGAGCAGAAGCTCCGCGATGTGCCGATCGTGGTGTTCACGGCCAAGGAGCTGAAGCCGGAGGAGGAGAAACGCCTGAAGGCGCTGTCGAGCAGTGTGGTGCTCAGGGACGTGCAGTCACCCGAGCGGTTGTTCGACGAAACGGCGCTGTTCCTCCACCGCGTCATCGGGGATCTGCCCGAGAGCAAACGCAAGCTGCTGGACAATCTGTACGCGTCCACCGACCTGCTGCGCGACCATCGCGTGCTGGTCGTCGACGACGACGCGCGCAACATCTTCGCGCTCACCACGCTGCTCGAGAACGAAGGGATGTCGGTGTCGAGCGCCACCAACGGCCGGCAGGCCGTCGAGGTCATCGAGCAAACGCCGGACCTGAGCGCGGTGCTGATGGACATCATGATGCCCGGCATGGATGGGTATTCCACGATTCGGGAAATCCGCGCGAACTCCCGCTTCCACGCGCTGCCGGTCATCGCCCTGACAGCCAAAGCGATGAAGGGGGACCGCGAGCGCTGCCTGCTCGCGGGAGCGTCGGACTACATCGCCAAACCGGTGGACGCGCAGCAGCTGCTGTCGCTGCTGCGGGTCTGGCTGCACCGCTGATGGCGGCCGCCTCGAGTCGCGCGCCTCGCGCCCCTTCACCATCCGGCGGCAACCCCACCATCCCACCGCTCCTGCCGGGCGTCGAGGAGGCCGTGCCGATTCTGCTGGTGGACGATCAACCGGCGAATCTCGCTGCCCTCGAGGCGACACTCGCCACCACAGGGTGCACGTTCGTCCTCGCGCGTTCGGCGGACGACGCGCTGCTGGCGCTGCTCGATCAGGACTTCGCGGCGATCGTGCTCGACGTCATGATGCCGGGGATGAGCGGGTTCGAGCTCGCCACCATGATCCGGCGCCGCGAGCGGACGCGTCAGGTGCCGATCCTGTTCCTGACGGCGCGCATGCTGGACCAGCAGGACGAGCTGCGCGGCTACGGTGCGGGGGCCGTGGATTATCTCACCAAGCCGATCGACCCGCAGATTCTCCGCGCGAAGATCGCCGTCTTCGTCGACCTGTTTCGTAAACGGCGCGCGCTGTCGCGCATGAACCTCGAGCTGCAGCGCCAGATCGGCGAGCGCCAGCGCATGAGCGACGAATTGGCGCGGGCCAACGAGGAGCTCGAGGGGCGCGTGACCGAGCGCACCGCGGCGCTGGCGGAGGCGGGCCGGCGCAAAGACGAGTTCCTCGCGACGCTCGGCCACGAGCTGCGCAATCCGTTGTCCGCGCTGCGCACCGCCAGTGAAGCGTTGCGGCTCAAGGCGCCGGACAACGCGGATCTCGTGACGTTGCAGGGCGTGTTCCAGCGCCAGGTCCAGCAATTGACGCGCTTGACCAACGATCTGCTGGACGTCAGCCGCTTCACCCGGGATAAGCTCACCCTGCGGCGGCGGCGAGTGGCGATCGCGGAAATCATCAATTCGGCAATGGAAACGGTGCGGCCGGTCGTCGAGAAGCGAGAGCAAACGGTCAAGATCGTCGCACCGTCCGGACCTGTGTACGTCGATGGCGACCTGGCGCGACTCTCGCAGGCGCTCGCCAACCTGCTCGACAATGCCGCGCGTTATTCGCCGCAGGGCGGGCGCATCGATCTCACAGCCGAGCTGTCAGGCCCCCACGTGCTCATCAAAGTGGGCGACTACGGAACGGGGATCGAGCGCGATCTGCTGCCGCGCATCTTCGACCTCTTCGTACAGGGGCAAAGGGCACAGGGCGAACAGAGCGGGTTGGGGATTGGACTGCCGTTGGCGCGCAGGCTGACCGAGATGCACGGCGGCACGTTGACGGCGTACAGCGCCGGGCCGGGACGCGGCTCCGAGTTCGTCGTGCAGTTGCCCGTGATGGCGGCCGCGGAACAGCAAGCCGATCGCCGCGCCGTGCAAGCCGCCGCGCCCCCGAGGCTCGCGGCCCAGCGCGTGCTCATCATCGAGGACAATCAGGACACCGCGGCGATGATGGACATCATGTTGAAGGAATGGGGTCAGGAAACTCGCATCGCGTACGACGGCACGACGGCGCTCGAGGTCGCCAACCAGTTCCAGCCGCAGGTCGTGCTGCTCGACGTCGGATTGCCGCGGTTACACGGCTACGAAGTTGCCCGGCGGCTGCGGCAGCAGGATTGGGCCCGCGACGCCCATGTGGTTGCCATTACGGGCTGGGGACTCGACGCGGACCGGCAGGGCGAGGCCGCCGGGATCGATCACCGCCTGCTCAAGCCTGTGGATCCGGTGACGTTACACGCGCTGCTGGTGAGGATGCAGCGCAGCTATCGCGCGGGATAAGTGCCGAGGCTGCGCACGCCGAAGGCAAACGTGCGCAGCTCCTCGATCGCCTCGCCCACCGTGCCCTGCCCGGCGTCGAGGACGTCGAGATAAAAGAGATACTCCCAGGGACGGCCCGGCAGCGGCCGGGATTCGATCTTGCTGAGATCCAACCCACGAGCCGCGAACACCCCGAGCGCCCGGTGCAACGACCCGGGCGAGTTTCCCAAGGCGAGAATCAACGACGTCTTGTTGGACTCCGCCTGGCGGCGCGCGACTGGGGGGGGCTCGCGCGCGACCACCAGAAACCGCGTGTAGTTCTCCGCGTGATCCTCCAACCCTTCGGCGAGCACTTCGGCGCCGTACAGCTCCGCGGCCAGCTTCGACGCGATCGCCGCGTCTGAGCCGCCGCGGCCGGCCATGAGATCGCGCACGCTGCCGGCGGTGTCGTACGCCGGGACCGCAACGACGCCGGGATGCGTCAGGAAAAAGTGGCGGCACTGCGCCAGGGCCACCGGGTGCGACGCGACGCGATGAATGTCGTGGAGCGCGGTGCGCGGCGGGGCGATCAGGCAGTGGCGAATGCGCAGCTCGGTCTCGGCGATCACGTGCAGCTCGTGCGCGCTCAAGAGGTCGTAATTCTCGTGGACGGACCCCGCGAGCGTGTTTTCGATCGGCACGACGCCGCTCGAGGCGGAGCCTGTTTCGACCGCACGGAACAGGTCGACGAACGTGGTGCACGGCACCAGCTCCAACGCCGGCCCATGCGTCTCGATCGCGGCGGCGTGGCTGAACGATCCCGCTTCCCCTTGGATCGCAACGGCGTCAGGCATCAGTCACCGCACCCTGGCTGCTGCTCGAGACGAGCTTCGCATACTTCGCCAGCACACCGGACGTGTAGCGCGGCGCGGGCGCGGTCCACGCGGCGCGCCGCTTGGCCAGCTCGCGATCGGCGATGTTGATCTTCAGCTCGCGGCCAGCGGCGTCGATCGTAATCGAATCGTTTTCCTTCACGAGCGCGATCGGGCCGCCGAGCGCCGCTTCCGGGGCCACGTGTCCTACCACGAGCCCGTGCGTTCCGCCGGAGAACCGGCCGTCGGTGATCAGCCCGACGGCATCGCCGAGGCCTGCGCCGACCAGCGCCGCCGTGGGCGCCAGCATCTCGCGCATCCCGGGGCCGCCCTTGGGACCCTCATACCGAATCACGATGACGTCGCCACCGTGAATCGCGCCGGCCAGAATCGCGGCGAGACACGCCTCTTCCGAATCGAAGACGCGCGCCGGACCGGTGATCTCGTGGTTGCCCGGGCCGCTGACTTTGGCGACCGCGCCTTCCGGTGCCAGGTTGCCCCGCAGGATCACGATGTGTCCCGACGGCGCGAGCGGCCGGTCCCACGGGCGAATCACATCCTGATCGGGTGAGGGATTCGGCGAGACGCCCTGCAGCACCTCAGCCACGGTGCGGCCGTCGATCGTGAGCGCGTCACCGTGCAACACACCGTTCGCGAGCAGGATGCTCATGACCTGGGGAATCCCGCCCGCCCGATGCAGATCGGTGGCGACGTAGCGTCCGGACGGTTTGAGGTCGCACAGCACCGGGACGCGCTTGCGCACCGCTTCGAAGTCGTCGAGGGCGAGCTGTACGCCTGCGGCTCGCGCAATCGCCAGGAGGTGCAGCACCGCATTGGTGGAGCCACCGATCGCCATGACGACCGCAATCGCGTTCTCGAATGCCTTTTTTGTCAGGATGCTGCGCGGCAGCCGCCGCGCGTGCACCGCCTGGTACAGCACCTCCGCCGCGCGCGCCGCGTTGTCCGCCGTTTCCTGATCTACTGCGGCCATCGTCGACGAGTGCGGCAGGCTCATCCCCATCGCCTCGATCGCCGCGGACATCGTGTTCGCCGTGAACATGCCGCCGCACGAGCCCGCCCCCGGACAGGCGCGGCGCTCGATCTCGAGCAGCTCGTCCGGCGGCATGCGCCCCGCCCCGGCCGCTCCCACCGCTTCGAACACGCTCACCACGGTGAGGTCGCGCCCCTGGTGATGACCGGGCTTGATCGTGCCGCCGTAGACGAAGATCGCGGGGATATCGAGCCGGGCGATCGCGATCATGGCGCCCGGCAAGTTCTTGTCACAGCCCCCGATCGCGAGCAGCCCGTCCATGCGCTGCGCGCCGCACGCGGTCTCGATCGAATCGGCGATCACCTCACGCGACACCAGGGAGTAGCGCATCCCTTCCGTGCCCATCGAAATGCCGTCGCTGACGGTGATCGTCCCGAACGTCTGTGGCATCGCGCCCGCCTGCTTCAGCGCCTGCTCGGCCCGTTTCGCCAGGCGATCGAGCCCGGCGTTGCAGGGCGTGATCGTGCTGTAGGCGCTCGCGACGCCGACGATCGGCTTGGTGAAGTCGTCATCGCCAAATCCGACCGCGCGCAGCATGGCGCGATTGGGCGCGCGCTCGAGCCCCTCGGTCACCGCCCGGCTGCGAAAATTGTCGCTCACGACAACCCCTCGAGCGCTTCGGCCAGAATGAATTCCGCGACGCGCGCGCCCATCTCCGCCGTCCCAATCCACGACTCACCCGGCAGGGCGAGATCGCGCGTGCGCGCACCGGCGTCGAGCGCGGCCGCGACCGCGTCGTCCACGGCACTGGCTGCGTCCGGCAGCTTCAAGCCGTGGCGCAGCAGCATGGCAGCGGTGGAGATCGCGCCGAGCGGGTTCGCCACGTCCCGGCCCGCGAGCGGTGGCGCCGAGCCGTGCACGGGCTCGAACAATCCGGGTCCCGCACCGAGCGACGCCGACGGCAGCAGCCCGAGTGAGCCGGCGAGGACGGCCGCTTCATCGCTCAGGATGTCGCCGAACATGTTCTCCGTCAGCAACACGTCGAGTGACGCAGGATCGGTGACCAGCCGCATCGCGGCGGTGTCGACGTAGCAGTGCTCGAGCCGGACGTCCGGGTAGTCGCGCGCGACCTGGGTGACGGTTTCGCGCCACAGCTGGGACACTTCGAGCACGTTCGCCTTGTCCACCGATGTGACCAGCCGCCGGCGGCCCCGCGCCGCGTCGAACGCGACGCGCGCGACGCGCTCGATCTCGGCGGCGGTGTACACCAGCGTGTTCACCGCGCTTTTCCCGTTCCGGCCGCGCGGCTCTCCGTAGTAGAGCCCGCCTGTGAGCTCACGCACGACGAGCAGGTCGACCCCGCGCAACCGTTCGGGTTTGAGCGGCGAGCAGCCCAGCAGCGCCGGATGAACGGCGACCGGCCGCAGATTGGCGTAGACGTTTAACAGTTTGCGGAGCGCGAGCAGGCCGGTCTCGGGGCGCAGCTCGCGCGGCGCGCCATCGAGCGCCGGATCCCCTACCGCGCCGAGCAGCACCGCATCCGAGTGCGTGACAGCGGCGCGCGTCCCCGGTGGCAGCGGATCGTTGGCCACCGCAACGGCCGCCGCACCCACGGGGAACGTCGCAAAGGTGAAGCGAAGGTCGAACCGCTCGCCGACCGCCTCGAGCACACGGACGGCCTGGGCGGTCACTTCCGGCCCGATCCCGTCGCCCGGCAGCACGGCAATCGCATACGTCTTCATGAATGGCTCCGCTCGTACGCCGCGATGCTCGGCTCTTCGAGCAGCGTGCGCCCGATTTCGTCGAGACCGCGCAGCAACAGCTCGCGGCCATAGGCGTCGGCAGTGAAAGCAGTGGAGAAGTCACGGTCGTCCGCCACGCGCAGCTCGGCGAGATCCACGACGAGCTCGTAATTGCCGCGCGCGGCATTCCGCATCAGGATGTCGACCTCAGCCGCCGGCAACCGCACCGGCAGGACGCCGTTGCGGTAGCAATTCGCGGTGAAGATGTCGGCGAACGAGGGCGCGATGATGGCGCGGAATCCGTATTGCGCCAGCGCCCACACGGCGTGCTCGCGCGAGGAACCGCAGCCGAAGTTCGGGCCTGTCACCAGGATCGTCGCGCCCTGCGCATCGGGTCGATTGAGCTCGAAGTCCGGATTGGCGCGCCAGTCGAAGAACAGACTCTGCGCGAATCCGGTGCGCTCGATGCCCTTCAAGAACTGCTTCGGGACGATCTGGTCGGTGTCGACGTTGGCGCGCGGCAACGCCACGACCTTTCCCCGGTGGCGCACGAACGGAGTTACCATGCGCGCACGTCCACGAGGCGTCCTTCGATCGCGGCAGCCGCCGCCATGACGGGACTCATGAGATGGGTGCGGCCGCCACGGCCCTGCCGGCCCTCGAAGTTGCGGTTCGACGTCGCGGCACAACGCTCGCCGGCGCCCAGCACATCGGCGTTCATGCCGAGGCACATCGAGCAACCGGCGTTGCGCCATTCGAATCCCGCCTCGCGAAACACGCGATCCAATCCCTCCTGCTCCGCCTGCGCCTTGACGCGCTGCGACCCGGGCACGACGAGAGCGCGCACCCGCGACGCGACGTGCCGGCCGCGCACCACGTTGGCGGCCGCTCGCAGGTCCTCGATGCGCGCGTTGGTGCACGATCCGAGAAAGACCCGATCGATCGGGAGACCCTCGAGGGGCGTGCCGGGGGCAAGGCCCATGTACTCGAGGGCGCGTACCGCCGCCTCACGCTCCGTTTCCGGAAGCTTCGCGGGATCGGGGACGCGCCCACCGATGTCGGCGACCATCCCTGGCGTCGTTCCCCAGGTGACCTGAGGGCCGACGTTCGAGGCGTCGAGCTGCACCTGCACGTCGTAGCGGGCGCTCGGATCGGAGCGGAGCGTGCACCACCGTGTCAGCGCGCTCGTCCACGCCGCACCGGTCGGGGCGCGCGGGCGGCCGTGTAGATAAGCGAACGTCACGTCGTCGGGAGCGATCATGCCGGCGCGCGCACCGGCCTCGATCGACATGTTGCACACCGTCATCCGCTCTTCCATCGAGAGCGCGCGGATTGCATCGCCGGTGTACTCGATCACGTGCCCCGCGGCGCCTGCCGTGCCGATCTTGCCGATCAGCGCGAGAATCAGGTCCTTGGCCGAGACGCCCGGCGCCCGACTCCCGGTAATTCGCGCTTCGAGGTTCCTTGGCTTGGCGAGAACGATGCATTGCGTCGCCAGCACATGCTCGACTTCGCTCGTGCCGATCCCCAGCGCGAATGCGCCGAACGCGCCGTGGGTCGACGTATGGGAGTCGCCGCACACGATCACCATGCCGGGTTGAGTCGCGCCCAGCTCCGGGCCGATGACGTGCACGATCCCCTGCCCCGGCGACGTCAGACCGAACAACTCGACGCCGAATTCTTGCGCGTTTGTCCCGAGCGTGTCGACCTGGACCGCCGCCACGGGATCGGCGATGGGCAGAGAGCGCTCGCCCGTGGGGACGTTGTGGTCGACCGTCGCCAGCGTGCGCTCGGGCCGGCGCACCCGCCGTCCCTCGCGCCGCAAGCCGGCGAACGCCTGCGGCGACGTCACCTCGTGGACCAGGTGCAGATCCACGTACAGCAGCGCCACACCGTCGGCCAGCTGCTTGACGACGTGGGCATCCCAGACGCGATCGAACAGCGTGGTCACGCCCGAGCCGCCTCCCGATCTGACTGTTTGGGGGCCGGGGCGCCCTTGGCTTTCGCGCGCTTCCCTTCCTCCGTCCACGGCATCATCGCCCGCAGCCGCGCGCCAACCTGCTCGATTGGGGAATTCTGCGCGGCGCGGCGCAGCTCGTTGAACCGCGGCGCACCGGCCCGTGCTTCCGCGATCCATTCCTTGGCGAAGGCGCCACTGCGAATGTCCGCCAGCAAGCGCTTCATCTCTTCACGCACAGCGGGACTGATGACGCGTTCGCCGCGCGTCAGATCGCCGTATTCGGCGGTGTTGCTGATCGAATGCCGCATGAACCCCAGGCCGCCGCGATAAATCAGATCGACGATCAGCTTCAGCTCGTGGAGACATTCGAAATAGGCCATCTCGGGCGCGTAGCCCGCCTCCGTCAACGTCTCGAACCCCGCCTGGATGAGCGCGGT
>Ga0137409_10002074_pt1 | contig 21600 bp, 22 predicted proteins | sample CZODoug1_16funga_FD_122059 | JGI IMG/M metagenome (GOLD analysis project Ga0137409, IMG submission 122059) | Vadose zone soil fungal communities from Angelo Coast Range Reserve, California, USA - CZODoug1_16fungal (Hybrid Assembly) | ecosystem: Environmental > Terrestrial > Soil > Vadose zone... | reverse complement strand
GACGTGACCAGGCCTGATCGCCGGCTACTCGTGTCCACTCGAGGCGCGACGGTCGCCGCCATCGTGCCGCCGTCGGGGTGGTCGCTGATCGATGTCGCCGTGCACCCGTCCGGACAATTCAGCGTGGTCCTTGCCACCGACGCGGCGCTGCGCCTGCAGCGATACACGGCCGAAGGCACACTGCTCGGTGAATCGGACTTCACGGATGGCGATGCCACCTCCGATCCATTTGTCGGCAACATCCTCGTGATTCGCGACCCGAACGCGCTCGTGCCCTTTGGCACTCGCGATGCGGTTCGGCTGGCAGCCGCGGGCGAAGATCTGGTTCTGGCAGCGCGCACGGGGCGCAACGCGGTGGTCGCGCATCGGCTGACGCATCTCGGCGCTGGCCGCTTCGGCCGCCTGTGGCGCACGCTTGTGGAGCCAGGTGTGTCGATCGACGCGACCCGCCTGATCTCCGGCACGTTCGACCCATTTGGCAGTCTCGACAACCAATGGATGTTGACGCTTGACGTCAATCCTCAGGGGGGCACGGCGATCGCTGTGAGCCTGGGTTTCACTGATCTGGTTTTCGGCCACAGCCAATACTTCAGCGAAGCCCTCGACCCGGCTCTGACGAGCGGCGCCCTGCTCACCCTTATCGATGCGCAAGGAAAACGGCTGAGAACGGCGGTGATCGACACACAACAGAAGTCGGAGCTCTACGCGCTTCGCTGGGCAGGCGCGACAGTGTTGGTGGCCGGTCGTGTGCTGACCGAACGGCGCACCGACGGCAGCGGATGGGACGGTTACCTCGCACAGGTGCCTGCCGCGGCCGGATCGACGCTGCAGTACCGCGTCATCGACATCGACCGGGGTGACGTCGTACTCGACGTCGCCGCACTGCCCGATGGGCGAGTGTTATTGGCCGGCAGCACGGGCTATGTGCAAAACCCGACGGGCGGGAGCATCTCGGAAGACGCCGCACCATTGCTTGCGGTCCTTCCGGCCGCAGGTGTCGCTGCGCAACGCGTTGCAATCGTTGCGGGCCCGCGCCACAACCAGGTTCGCACGCTTGTCGCCTGGCAGGCGGGTTGGCTGGTCGGCGGCCTGCAGAACGGGCCGGGGACCCATTCGGCCGACGCCGATCCGGCGCTGCTCACCTGCGACGGATACCTTAGGGATCAGGCCGTGCCGGCGCTGTAACTTGAAGTCAGGGGTCCGGACCTGCTCGCGCCGGTCTGACAAAGCCCAAGAGACAAATACTGGTTGAGCAGACACGCGCAGCGGCGCTGGTTGCGATCCAAGGCCTGCACGCAAGCACCGGTTGCAGTGCGCCGTCAAGCATCTCTCGCATTCAGGAAGCGGCAAGCATGTCACGGCTTCGAAACGAGCGGTCCACACAATTTCAGCTCGCTCGCTGGATCACGGTAGTCGGCAATCGCATTGCAAACTGTAGCGAAGGTTCGCAGCAGCGCCACGCAGCGACCTGACTTTGCAGTGACGTTCCTGGTCTCGCTTGCGGAGCTCGAACGGGCGTTGCCGATCCGCCGACGACTCGTCGCGCGCATCGCGCACCGCGATCACATCCGGCCCGAGTCTCACAACCAATCGTCGATCAATAGGAGACGTCCCAATGGAGTTTTCACTATCGAATCTGCGCCTGCTGCGGCGACCCGTCACGCCCGTCGTGTCGCTGTGCGCGGCAATCGCGCTGCTCGCGCCGGGACTTGCCAGCGCGCAAGCGACGTGCCGCCTCAATTCGGCGCGCGGCGAGATCCAGCATGTCATCTACATCCAGTTCGACAACACGCATCTGCGACGTGACATCCCCAAAGTGCCGTCCGATCTCGAGCAGATGCCGCATCTTCTGAACTTCATGAAGCGCAACGGTACGTTGCTCGCCAACGACCACACCATCCTCATTTCGCACACCGCAGGCGGCATCCTTTCTTCGCTGACCGGGGTCTATCCCGACCGTCACGGACAGACGGTGTCGAACAGCTACGTGCGCACGTCGAACACCGGCACCTTCTCGTTTCCAAGCTCATTCGGATATTGGACCGATCCGGTCTCGGCAACCGGCACGGTGACCGTGCCGAACATGATCACCGCTGACGGTGCGAACGCGCCCGCGCCTTGGGTACCGTTCACGCGCGCGGGCTGCAACGTCGGAGCCGTCGCTGCCGCCAACCTGGTGCTCGAAAACACCGGCACAGGCGCGAACGGTGATGTCACCAAAGTGTTCGGTACGTCGTCATCCCAGTTCGCCGAGGCATTGGCGTCCAACGCGGCTGCCTCGGGATCGGCCGCGCGCGCCAAGGCCCAGACCGACTTTGTCGGCCTTGCGGTGCACTGCGCGCCGGGCTCGACGGTCTGTGCAAGCGGGCAGGATGATCTTCTGCCCTCCGAGCCCGGCGGGTATGTCGGGTTCAAAGGATTGTTCGGCGCGCAATCGATCAATCCGTTTCTCACCGGTGGACCGATGTTGACGGACCTGCTGGGAAGTCCGATCGCAGATCCGTTCGGCCAGCCCGGCTTTCCTGGCTTCGACGGCATGCAGGCTGCAGTGTCGCTCGCCTATGTGGCCGCCCTGCAGGAGCACGGCATTCCGGTCACCTTCGCCTACATCTCGGATGCACACGATTTCCACGGCATCTCCGGCAATCAGCACGTGGCGTTCGGACCGGGATCGGAAGGCTACGTCGACCAGTTGAAAGCCTACGACGACGCGTTCGCCGCGTTCTTCGCGCGGCTCGAGCACGACGGCATCACGCCGCGTAACACCCTGTTCGTCTTCACCGTCGATGAAGGCGACCATTTCGTCGGTGTGAAGAAAACCGACTGCGACGGCGTCCATACACCGTGCGTCTACGGGCCGAACGAGGTGGGCGAAATCAACGCCAACATCGACACGTTGGTCGCCAACCAGTCTCCAGCGCTGGCATCGTTGTTCCTCGGCGCCAGCGCGCCCAACGCGTTCACGGTCCACGGCGACGACGCGCCGACGTTCTATCTCGCCATGAAGGGAGCCGGTGGCGGCGCGCTGGCGCAGACCGATCCGCGGACGCGCGCCTTCGAGCGAGCGATCGCGAATCTCACCGCCGTCAATCCTTACACCGGAGCCACCGATCGGCTGCTGGTGCGGATGGCAGATCAGACGGGCATGAAGGTGCTGCACATGCTGGCGCCGGCCGATCCGGCGCGCAACCCAACGTTCGTGCTGTTCGCCGATGCGAACTATTTCCTCACGGACTTTCCGGCCTCGACCTGCGAGACCTGCATCAACCCGCTGTTCGCGTGGAACCACGGGGACATCCAAAAAGAGATTGCGCGTACGTGGCTCGGTTTCGTCGGGCCGGGCGTGCGTCAGGAGGGAGTCGTTTCACAAGTCTGGACCGATCACACCGACGTCCGGCCGACGATGTTGATGCTGCTGGGTTTGCACGATTCGTATCCACACGACGGGCGCGCGATCGTCGAACCGCTGCAGGAGTGGGCGTTGCCGCACGCCGTGCGGACGCAGCGGCAGGAGTTGATCGAACTGGGCCGAATCTATAAGCAGATCAACGCGCCGTTCGGCCGCTTCGCCAAACACGTCCTGGCCGCGTCGACCGACGCGTTGAGCAGCGGCTCGGAGGCGGACGACAGCGAGTACGAGGCCATTCAAAGCGCTATTCGCAGCCTCAACCAGCGCCGAGACACCTTGGCCGAACAGATGAAGTCGCTCCTCAACGCCGTGGCGCAGGGTCGATCGGTTGATCGCCGCAGCCTGAGCATGCTGATCGAGCAGGCCGGGCAGTTGCTCGAAGGGGCGAGCCGTCTGGCTCGCCGTTGAACGGGTAGATGAACACGGTGCCGCCGGCAGGCGTCGTGTACCACAGCTCATGAGGCGTGCGCTTGGCCTCCGGAAACGCAGGCGCGAGTTCCTTTACTACGAGGTTCTCGACGAACGCGACGGCGTGAAAACTGTGCAACGGCGTCGCCATTGTCTGCGCCGCCTGTTCTAAGCAGGAAACCGTGACCCGCATGCGCCGGTCGCCGCACCGCGACCGGCGTCAATCGTCGTCCCTGCCTTCGCGCTCGTGCTTGTCGCTCTCGCCCTCTTCGGCGATGAGTGACACCGGCAGTCGGATACGCAGGAACTCGGTGTTGTCGGAGGCAAGCTCACGGCCGCCGCCATAAGGAAAGTTTTGCATAGGTGTCCGGCCGTTGACCTGCGTGCTCACTTGAACGCGATCGCTGGAAATAACGGAGTCGACTAGCGGAATCGACTAACGCTCGGCGGTCGATCCAGGTCTTGCCGTTGTGATGTCTCCTGCGTGACGCCGTTCTTGAAGACCTTCGGGCGATCCGCGCGCGTGGCGATACCACCGCCAATCAGGTCTCGGACTACGAGCGCCGCGGGCGGCAGCCGGCCTCGACACCCGCCTTGAAGGGCTTTTAGGTCTGCGGTTCCGGGCCGGGTAGTCCCAGCGGTGTGGCGATCAAGAATCAACGCGCAGCTGCGCGAACACTTGAACCGAGCACACGCGATGTGCCGATGAACACCGCGGTGATCGTCCTGACGACTGTGATTGCAGCAGGCCTCTGTTGGCCGATGTCGCGCGTGGCAAACGGCCGTCGCGACAGTGGCCGCAAAAATGCCGCGCGCCAGCCCCGTCAGGTCGGCTTTTCCGGCGGCAGCACGGAGTTCACCACAACATCGAACAACAAAATGCGCGAAGCGTAGTAACGATCCAGGCGCCAATCCTTCATCAGATCAAGTGCCATCTGAAACTCGTCATAGTTCAGGCGATACAGATCCGCCAGCGGGAAGGGTCGCTCGACGGCCAAGGCGGCGGTGAGACGTGCCAGCGTCTGCGCTGATTCGCTGGTCGGATCCTTCTCAAGGTACTTGCGGATGATCTTTATCGCATTCAATCTCAACTCCTGTCTCTGAACGCGAAATGGTACCGCCACCAGAATGTCGTTTGCCCTGGGGTTGCCCGAAAATGGGCCGTCTCGGCCCTTACAGGGCTGAGACGCGCCGAGAAGATGCACCACGAGGGGTGCGCACGGTGGCTGATTGATCCGCAAGGCGACACGCGCCCCTGTGGATTGGAAGAGAGCGCGGCGGGACTTACCCACGCTTCAGGAAGGACAGCGGTATGTCTCACGACGCGGGCGCGGAAATTGCGAGAATTCCGCCACGGTCGTGCCAAGTTATCCACACTTCCTGTTGACAACGTCCGCCCTCGCGTCGACAAACGACCCATCCATGCGCATTTCGCTGGGTTGATCGATTCCGTTGCAGGGCACACGCACCCGCGACCGGCACTGTTGCTCGGATCGTCCTGCGTGCTCCTCGAGCGCGCCGTGCATCGAAGTCCACTGCCCGTCCACGCTTTTGCGGTTTGCGCGAAATCCGGTTGTTTAGGCAACGGTCGCAGAGGCCTCTTGCGCTGCGCAGGTCGATTCCGCACGGCACCTCTGGCCGCCGCGCGGTTTGCACGGATCACGCGGCTTGATGATCACGCCCTGGTCATGCCGCAGTCTCTTCGGTCATCAGCTCGTGAGCGAGCGAGTCGGGCGCCTGTGCGCGACGCCCGATGCCGAAGTACTCGAACCCGAGGTCGACCAGGCTCTGCGGCTCGTAGAGGTTGCGCCCATCGAAGACAACCGGCGTCTGCATGCGGTCGCGAATCGACACGAAGTCGGGACTGCGGAATTCACGCCACTCGGTCACGACAATTAGCGCTGATGCGTCAGTCACCGCATCGAGGGGGTCCAGGGTTGCGCGCGCGCAATCACGATTTGCAACTGATCAGACCGCGCCAGGAGCAGACCGGCGCTGCACATTAGGCAGCAGCCCGGTGCCACAACCATTTGAACGCTTTGTGACGCTATTTCTCCTCGAGGCTCATCGCTGGAGACGCCTGGACCATCACCTGAACGGTCACCCTTGTGCACGCCCATCCACTCAAGCGGGTGCCATGCCCTTCGCCGCCAGTTCTTTCAACGCGCCTTCAGTTTTTTCGAGATGGCTTAGCCCCATGCCGCGTATCACGTGCGGCGCCTTGGTGAACTGGATGTTCTGGTAGCCGACGATCTCGATTCGATTGCCCCACGGATCGATAAAGTCCAGGAATGGTCCGGACAATGGCTCGATACCGGCCGCGGCCAGCGCGGCACGGACGGCCTCCTTGTCATCGACCACGAGGCCAAAATGGCGACCCTCGTCAGGGCCTTGGGTGCGGCCCCTCTGCAGAGCGAGAAACTGGTCACCCAGATCGATGAACGCGTCCGAGGCGCTGCGGCTGCGCAGTTTGAGATCGAACAAGCGCCCGTAGAACGCCAGGGCCTCGTCAATGTCGCCGACTTCGAGCGCGACGTGGTTGAAACCGATTGCTTTCGCTTTTGCATGCATGGAATGCCCCAGTGAGTCCGTACCGCTGTGGACTCTAGAACTTAAAGTACACTTTAAGTCAACAAGCGTTCCCCCAGGTGATCGTGCGCGGCAAGAACGGCCTGCTGACAATCGGCGAGATCTCACGACGCAGCGGCGTGGCGGCCTCGGCGATTCGCTTCTACGAGTCGCTCGGCCTGATCTCGCCACAGCGCGCCAGTTCGGGCCACCGCCGGTATCCACGCTACGCGTTGCGGCGAATCGCGTTTATCGTCTTCGCGCAGCGGATTGGCCTGGCACTCGAGGAGATTGCGGCCGAACTCGCCCGCCTGCCGGCGAACCGTGCGCCCTCTGGCCGCGATTGGTCGAGTCTCTCGCGCGACTGGACCACGCGCGTCGAGCAACGCATCGCGGAACTGCAACGCCTGAAAAGTGGCCTCGGCGAATGCATCGGCTGCGGCTGCCTGTCGCTCAAGCGTTGCAAGCTCGCAAATCCACTCGACCGTGCGGCGAGCCTTGGCGCCGGGCCACGCTATTGGGTCGGCGATCGTCCGAAACATGCCGACGGCGGCGCGACCGCAGAGGTGACATGCAGCTAGGAACCGCACACGGAGCCTGTCAGTGCGGCGCCGTCCGGTACGAAGTTGCCGACGGACCGCGCGAGAAATACGTCTGCCACTGCACGGAGTGCCGAAAACAATCCGCCTCCGCGTTCGGCATTTCGATCGTCGTGCCACGCGCCACCTTTAGGGTGACGCGGGGCACGCCACAATTCTGGTCACGGCCCACCGACAGCGGCCACTGGCTCGATTGCGCCTTTTGTCCAGTATGCGGATCACGCTTGTGGCACAGGCGGCGCGGCGACAATAAGACGATCAGCATCAAGGGCGGATCGCTGGATGCCCCGGTGGATTTGCACGATGCGATACACATCTGGACCTCGCGCGCGCTGCCTGGCGTCGTGCTGCCCGACGGCGTTGCCAAGTTCCCCGGCGAACCCGACTAGATTGGTGCTTCAAGCTGTCGTAGCTCACTTCGGGCGCGCTTGGCTCAGACACGATCTCGCCGTCAGCTGTCCACGGTCACTGTGCCGGCGACGGGAGCGTAGCCATCACCGACTTGATGCCGACGCAGGCCGAAATGCGCTGGGCATACATCTGGCTCTGCCCAACGAGTTCGCCGCTCTTCGCCACCAGAACGAAGAAGCTCGTGCCGTTCTTGGCAGTTCGCGTCTCGAACCGCTCGCGAGCCGATGCGTTCTTCCGCACCGATGCAATGCCATATCGCCGCCGCCCTTGACGGCTGCGAAGATCCACGTTGCGTTCGCGATGTCGACCGTTACGTCTCTGGGTGAATGCACGCCAGGCAGCGCGGGGCGCAGCGCGGTCACCTTGACACATCAGGTCACTGCACCTCCACCATCACGACCTCCGCCTCCTCGGTGGCCTCGATGACGATCCCTGGCGCTTCGCTCAGTGCGACGCCGTCGCCTGTCTCGACCGGCTCGCCATTGACGAGCACCGAGCCGAGCGCTGGAACCAGGTAGACCTGACTCAACGTGGCCAACGGGTGGCTTACCGTCTCGCCCGCTTTCAGCGTCACACCCATCACACGCGCAGCGGCACGGATCGGCAGCGCGTCATCGTCGCCGGGCAGGCCACTGGCGAGCGTGACCAGCCGGCCGGCGTTGTGGATCCTTGGGAAGGGCTTGGACTGCCAGCGCGGCGGCGCGCCATGCTGATTGGACCGGATCCAGATCTGGAACAGTTTCAGCGGCGTCGCGTCGCAGTTCGACTCCGCGTGGCGGATACCGCTCCCGGCGCTGATGACCTGCACATCGCCCGCAGCGGTGCGTCCCTGGCCGCCGGCGTCATCGGTATGGGTGACAGCACCTTCGCGGATATACGAAATGATCTCGACGTCGCGGTGCGGATGCATCGGAAAGCCCGCACCCGGCGCGACCTCGTCGTCATTCCAGACGATCAACGAACCCAGCGCTCGGTGCTGGGCATTGCCCGAAGGACGCACGGTGAAGTGGTAGCGGGCTTTCAACCAGCCGAGATTCTGCCCGTCGAGGTCAACTTTCCTTCTGTGCTGGATCATGTTTGCTGCTCCGTTGTCAACCCGAGGAGCGCGTGCGACGAGGGATCTCGGTCGATCGAAGCACCGAGATTCCTCGCCTCCGGCTCGGAATGACATGAGAATTTGCTGCGCGAAGCACTACGCGGGCACCGCTGCACGGCGATTGTCGAGGCTGAAGCTGCCGGCACCAAAAGCGATGACTTGCAGCAGTCCACCTGTGATCGCAAGGTTCTTCATGAAGTGGATGAACTGGTTCTGGTCGCCGAGCGCGTGATGGAACAGCAGCGCCGCCGCGACGGTAAAGAGCGCCAGCACCGTCGCCGCGAAGCGCACGCGATAACCAACCAGCAGCAGCACACCCCCGCCGAGTTCGACCACAACCGCGATCAGGTAGGCGAGTAGAGGCGCAGGCACGCCGACGGACGCGATATAGCCTTGTGTGCCGGCAGGTGCAGCAAGCTTGAACAAACCGCTCAGGATGAAAAGGATCGCGAGAAGGATGCGGCCGACGAGCGGGAGGGCGCTTTGCGTATTGTTCATCGCGTTGCTCATGAGAAGACTCCTTGGGTTGCGTGTTGAAATAGGAAGTGTTGATTCCGCGTTCTCACGACCCCCTCTGCGCGGCCGCCGCACGGGCAGAGTCGGTATCTCTGACGACGATTCGCGAATACTTGATGCCGGCGCCGCTTTCGTGCCGAAGCGTGCCGGCGCTCGCGCTCGCGTTGGCCAGTGCCGCTGCGCGGCGCGCGGAGTCCGTGTCGGTGACGCGAATCGCTTGCGCGCCAGGTAGCGCCGAAGGCTGCGACACGGCGTGCTCGGCTTCGGCGTTGTGTTTCGCGGCTTCGGCACGAGCCTCGTCGGTGCTCGTCGGGCTGGCGCCCGCAGAGATTGTGATGGCCGCAAACAGCGGCAGGAGAAGAAACCTTGCAGTTTTCGCGTTCATGATGACTCCGATTCAAGTCGCAACGTTGAAGAAGGAAGTGCTGATCCCGCATTCGCCAGGCTCTATTCGGAACATGCCGAAGCGAAGGCTTCCTCGGTTGTGCGCACTTTAGGAATGTGGCGCGCAACGAACAATCGGCACGCGCGCAACGGACTGTTCTGAGAAATGCAAAGGTCGCTGCCTCGCCCTGCGGCGAGCGGACCTAACCCGCGAGACTCATTGCCCGTCGAATGCTTCGAAGCCTGCCACCAGAGCATCGATGAGCGACCGCACCGCCGGGATCAGCCCACGCCGCGACGGGAATACAACGTGCACGATGCCAGGCGCGACTTGCAGCTCGGGAAGAACCTCGATGAGTGACCCGTCGGCCAGGGGCGTCCTGACCGCGGCGTCCGGCAGCAGCGCGATGCCAATGCCTTGCAGCGCGGCGGTCAGCAAGGTGGACAGGTCATCAGTCGCCAGGCGTGGTGTGTGAGGCACCTCGATCTCGGCATCGTCCGCACCGATGAACTGCCAGACGTACTTGTTGCCGGGACGTGCCATGCTCAGCGTAGGCAGCTTGCTGAGATCGTCGCTGGACGCCGGCTTTCCGTGCTGCGCGATGAACCAGCGGCTGCATACCAGCATCAAGCGTGACTTGGCAAGCGCGCGCACGGCGAGCTCCGAATCCTCGAGTGGTGGCAGACGCACGCGCACGGCGAGATCGAAGCCCTCCTCGACGACGTCGACGCGCCGCTGGTGGCCTCCAGATGGATTCGCACGGCCGGGTTGTCGGTCATGTAACGCGCAAGGATGGCGCTGACGTTGCTCAAGAGCAGCCCAACAGGACAGCTGAGCCGGACCGTGCCCTGCGGCGCCGAGCGCGTCCGCTCGATCGCTTCACGGGCTGCCTGTGCTTCGCCCACCATCGCCAGACAGTGGCGATAGAACGTCTCGCCGGTGTCCGATAGCGAGATGCTGCGCGTCGTGCGGTTCACCAGATGAACGCCGAGCTGCCGTTCCAGCTCCGCAATCCTTCGGCTCAGCTTTGATGTCGCGATGCCGAGCGCTCGCGACGCCGCCGAGTAGCCGCCATGCTCGATCACCTTGACGAACAGATACATGTCGTTCAGGTCGAGCATCTCGGACACGTCGGGCTCCTCAGCGTTGCGGGCCTGCAATGGTGCTTTGCCGCTGGCACCATAGCGCCTGGCGACTTGTCGCGGTAATACTGCGCCATTCGAACGGGCCCTGCCTGGCACTGACGTCCTACCAGCGCACGGACAGCGCCTGAATGGACACGAGAGATCGACAGTCAAGCCAGCGCGCGCCTTTCTGTGAGCGCGCCGCGGTTCTAATCCGGGTGATCATCGAGGCATCTTCAGGGTCGAGCGGATGTGTGACGAAGGCGAGGCCTACGCGGCTGTCGCCGAGGCCATTGGCGCTGGCGCACTCCCCTAGTCGAGCGCAAGCAGGAGATCAGCGCCAGGAGATGAGTTCCAACTGGAGCGTCGTGCTCCAGGGCGGATGTCGCTCTGCATCAAAGTCATTCTTCTGCTGGACGCGAGAGTTCGGGACGAAGCTGCAGCAACTCGCGCGGATCGCCAAGCATGCCTTAAGCCCTGTTGCGAGCACCCGTCGCAAGGAAAACATCAGTATCGACGGCGCTGCCATGACAGCGGGGTGACCGGTACCAGCGAATTGCCAGACGACTGTCAACACGAACCTGACGCGGCGCAGAACCGAGTGAAGTAGTCAGAGTTCGCTCGTGCAATGCGGAGTTCGCAGGCACATGGTTTGCCCACACGGTGGTCCCTCAACTGCGTGAAACGGACACACCTGGTTGCCGCGATCTGCCGACTCTTGCGGTGACGTCACCGCAGCGTAGGTTCGTCGTTCATCAGACGTACCGTCCTTAGAACTAAAACCAGCGGCGTTCGGAGCGTCCAACGATGGCGCGATGAATGCCCAGATTCAAGGAGGTGCCCATGCTTCGCAAAGTCTCTCCGATTGCGCTTCTGCTCGTCTGTGCACTGTCAGCTTGCGGCGGCGGTGGTGGTGATACCGCAACCCCGGCCCCGGCTCCGACGCCTACGCCAACCCCGGCTCCGACGCCTACGCCAACCCCGGCACCGACTCCAACTCCTCCGCCGCCTGCAACTATTCCGCCGCTCGCTCAGCCGCCGATGGACATCAGTGGTGAGACCACCACGATTGGCACGAGTCACTGGACCCCGAGCCCCAGTGCCGGCCAAGGCGCACCGGTCGATGGCATTCCGTGCGGCTCGCCGGTCGAGACTTTTCACATCCACAGTCACGTGACAGTTGCTCTGAACGGTCAACTGCTCGAGGTGCCAGGGCAGATCGGAATCCTCCCGACGACTGCCACGTCCGGGGGCTGCACGTACCAGATCCACACTCACGATGGCTCTGGCCGCTTGCACATCGAGACCCCCGCGCCGGCGAACTACACGCTCGGCAACTTCTTCCATATCTGGGGCGAACCGCTTGCGGCTGACAACGTCGCCGGCATCACCGGGCAACCCATCGTGATCTACGTGACCGAGAGCGACGGCACCACGACGATCTATCAAGGTGATCCAAATGCGATCGTGCTGGCAGCGCACCGCCTGATCACGTTCCAGATCGGTACGCCGCTGACGCAGATACCGAACTTCACGTGGTCGCCCAACTAGGCGTAACACGTGTAGTGCCAGGAAGGACCCGGTGCGCGCCGTTTTCGATCTGTGATACGGCGCGACCCGTCATCCGGCGGGGTTGTGCATTTGGCCGACGAACAGCAGCTCAGCCGTTACGCATCGCCGCGTCGCTTAGAAGTCCGTCTCGACACTTGACAACGGGCTGATCAGTCGCCGACTGCGCTGCGGCAGCGGAGAAAGTCCGGTTCACGACAACCGGCGCGACGGTCATCACCGGTTATTGCGCCGACCTGCGCTTCGTCGCCTCGTCGACGACACCTAACACGGCGGGCGGCTTCACCTTCTCGTTGCAAAGCGGCAACTCGCCAGGCGACGCCCTGCGAGTTGACACGAACGCATCCGCGCGATGACGCGCGTCGGATGAACGCCCCCTCGTACTCATCGGTCGACCTGCCGCTGCGCGTTCCGACTCAGCGCGGGCACATGCTTTGCCCAGCAAGCGCATGGAAAAAACATCCCAACCAAAACCCGCATCCGCCCCGACGGCGGATCAGACCAAGCTGCGTCCCGCGGACGAAGCGCCGCCCGAGACACCCGGCACCGGCGACGCGGTATGCAGTCGCTGCGGTGGCGCAGGCCTCGTCGGCACCGCGCGCTGCCCGGAGTGTGAAGGCACCGGCAAGATCACACGCGGCATCAGCGCCGCGTAAGTCGCCGCGCGGGCACCCGGGTCAAGAGGCTCACGTTTGGCGCTCGGGTCGCTTGTACGGGGTGCTGACAACGCTCGCGCGGGTCGGCAGATTGGCTCGCCTGGCTGCGCAAATCCTGCGCTTCGGCCTCAGCTCCTCTTACCGGAAAAGCAATGGCGTCATTGGTCCGTTGCTTCTTCTCTATTTCTTCCAGCTGGAAGAAACCAGACGAAAGGCTGCAGCGCGATCGGCACAGCGGTGACTTCGCCTCGACCTTCTTGCACTCGTGAAGAAAAGAAAAGGTCGAAGCACAGGAGCGCGCGAGCGGCGTGCCGCCTAGCAGCAACCCACCATGCTTCGCCGCCACTGCGCGGCAAGATACGCGCCGCCCGCCGAGCTCGCGCGCTGCAAGTTGGCGAACAGGCCTTGTCGACGTTCGTTGCTGGCGACCAGCAGCGCGTGGTAACCCTGCGCATCGTCGTCGCTTAGCCCGCGCGGGGTCGTCGGTCCGCTCGCGCGGACCGCATGTGGCATCGGGCCGAGCGCCAGGGTGGACCCGAGGCCGGCGTAGAGATAACGATCGCCGAACACCTTCTTCAGCGCCGTGAAGGTCGGCTCGCCCGTGCAGTGCCCGGGCGCGACGTAGCCAACGCTGTAGGAATCGTGCAGCGTTGCGGCGATCGTATCGATCTCCGGATCCTTGGCTACCACCAGGTGGAAGCCGCCGGCCACCAGGAGGATCTTCGGGTTGATCGCCGCCGCAGCCTTGACGATGTTGTCGATGCCCGGGTGCGAGCAGCCGACCACGATCACCATGCCGTCGGGCGTATCGAGCGCCAGCGAGAGCTCGCGCAACTCGAGCGTGCCGGGTTTGTCCGACACAAGCGCGATCAGGTGGATGCCGGGTGCGAGCGCGGTGGTCTTGTCGATCAGCGTGATGTTGGCCTGCGGCCACGCCGTGCCGAACATCATCTTGTCGGGCGGTGTGCCGCCGTAATAGCGCTCCTCCGGCGCGAGCGATGGGTCCTTGCGATAGAAGGTGCTCGGCAGGTCGGAGCCGTAGACGCCGAAGCCTTCCTTGGGAGCGTAAATCTGGACCTTTGGGTTCCGGGCGAGCAGGTAGCTCATGCCGCCCATGTGATCGCCATGGCGGTGCGACATGACAACGAAGTCGAGTCGCGACAGGTCGATGTCGCGCGCCTTGGCGTTGCGCTCCAACACTTGCGCGTTGTTGCCGGTGTCGAACAGGATGCGCTTGCCTCCTGACTCGACCAAGGCGGCATAGCCCCAGTCCTTCTGCAGCGCCGGGTCGCGGCCGAAGGCGTCGTACAGCACGGTGATCTGCGCGTGGGAGGCGGTCGAAGCAGACCCCGCCGCCAGGCCAGTGCCGCCGGCGCAGCCCGCCAGGAACAAGGATGGCGCCGCCAGCGCGGTCCCGAGCACCTCTCTGCGCTTCATTTGCACACTCCTTCGAACAGACAATAACCACCGTAAGCCTTAATCATTCCGGGAACCAGACGCGGACGACGTGTCATTTGATGTTCCATCTTGAAGCTCCGGTCAGCTCGATCGCGAGCGAAGGTAGAACACAACCGGCTACCTGTGCGCTACCGCCAGCGACGGTCACATGCTCCAGTCCGCGGATTTCGTCGAGCACGCGCTGTACGCAGTGGCGCTGGTTACAGTGTCCGGCGCGGACCCGGGTCGCGTCCTCAAGGGACCTTCAAACGTTGTCAAACGTATTCAACGCCGCGGCTGTTACCCTTCCGATCACGCCACTCAGCAAATCCGGCGAGTGCGGCAAGTGCCCTCGACCATCGACGACGAACCGCTGCGCTTCGGCCACTTCGAGATCCGCCCGGCCGAGCGCTTGTTGCGGGTTGACGGCAAGGACGCCGATGTGGGCGCGCGGGCCTTCGACCTGCTTCTCGCACTGGCGCAGCGCCGCGGACGGCTGATCACGAAGGACGAATTGCTCGCTCTGGTCTGGCCCGGCGTCGTGGTCGAGGAGCACAACATCGCGACGCAGGTCAGCAACCTGCGCAAGCTTCTCGGTTCGCACGTGATCGCCACTGTGCCGGGACGGGGCTATCGATTTACCGCGCCGCCGGCCGACGGCGCGGGTAGAGCGGTCGAAGCGATTGACGTCCCTCAAGCGGTCGCGACCCCGCATGCGCCGGCGGTTGTGCAGACTCATCTTCCACGTCGACTCACGCCGCTGCTCGGCCGTGAGGACGACCTGACTGCACTCGTGGCGCTATTGCGGCGCTACCGACTGGTAACAGTGGTAGGCGCCGGCGGCATGGGCAAGACCCTGCTGGCTCAGCATCTGCTTGCAAACCTCAGCGCGGATTACGCGCACGGGATCTGCTGGATCGAACTCGCCAGCCTGGTCGATCCAGCGATGTTGCCTTCGCGCATCGCCGAGGCTCTGGGTGTGCGCCCAGGAGCCGGCGCGCTGTTGCCAGGTCTATGCGCAGCGGCGGCGTCGTTGACGATGGTGATCGCACTCGACAACGCCGAGCACCTGCTCGCCGACGTTGCGCGCACCGCGGCCGCGTTGCTCGACGCAGCGCCCGGCCTGCGGCTGCTGGTCACGAGCCAAGCACCGCTGCGGGTTGCGGACGAACAGGTTTATCGCGTCGGGCCGCTCGCCGTGCCTCGAGACCCGCTGCCCGCCACACAGGCTCAGACCTTCGGTGCAATCGCCCTTTTTGCCGAACGTGCACGCGCGGCCGATTCGCGTTTTGCCCTGAGTGATGTGAGTGCACCGGCGGCCATTGAACTGTGCCGACAACTGGACGGATTGCCGCTTGCGATCGAACTGGCTGCTGCACGCGCACCGCTACTTGGCGTCCAGCAGCTTGCGGCGTCGATGCAGGACCGGCTGCAACTCCTCACCCGCAACCGCAACGCGTCGGCACCACCGCGGCAGCAGACACTGCGCGCAGCGCTCGAGTGGAGCCACGGGTTCCTCGACGAACGCGAGCGCGCGGTCTTCAGGCGTCTTGCGGTGATGGCGGACAGTGCATCCCTCGCCTTCATCCGCCAGGTGGTGGCAGACGAGCAAGGCGCGCTCGACGCCTGGGCTGTTCTCCAAGCGCTGGGCACGCTGGTGGATCGCTCGCTGGTGGCGGTGTCGATTGATGACGAGGATGAACCGCGCTACCGACTGCTCGAGTCGCCTCGCCTGCTCGCCCTCGAGCAACTACGCGCTGCGAGCGAGGAGGAATCCCTGCGTCGCCGTCACGCAACTACGCTGGCTTTCGCCTTCGATGCCGCGTGGCACGAGCGCTGGAGCGGCCGCATCGGCGTTCGGCAATGGGCAAGCCGCATCCTGCCCGATGCCAACAATGCGCGCGATGCGATCGCCTGGGCGCGGGCAGCGGGCGAGATCGACATCGCCGTGACTGTCGCGGCGACGCTGTTCACCGCCCTGCCGAAGTGGTCGCACTTCGAGCGCGCGGCGCTGACCGACTTGTGCGAGGCGCTCGCCGAACAAGTTGCGGCACGGCCACTGCGACTGCGGGCTTGGGAGGTGGCCGTGCGTCTGATCCATCACCGCAATCAGCAGCAGTTGCTCGACTTGGCCGCAAAGGCGCTCGCGCTGGCACGCGAGCTCGATCGAGAAGGCTCCGATCGGTGGCCGCTTTACCGGGCGCTTGGCCTGTGGATCAAGGCGGCGGCGGTCGTCTCGGCGCCATCGCCCGATGCGCTGCGCGCAGCGCTTGCCGAGCTGGCTGCGCTGGAGGATCCGCGTTGGCCCGCGCAGCGACTGACGCGCGGCCTTGAAGCGATGCGGATTGCGCAGTACCAGCTTGGCGGCCCCGCTCAAGCAGCCGAGCAGTTGAGCTTGATCCGGCGCGTGGTCGCAGGCCTTGAAGCCGAGGGCGAGGACACCGCGGAGATGATGGGCGTCTTGATCGATGCGGAAATCGAGTGTGGCCACATGCACGAGGCGGTGCGGCTCGGCGAACACGTTCTCGAGCAACTCGCCGGCACCCATGACGAATTGAGCCGCACCATGGTGCGTGTCAATCTGGCCGCGGCGTGGCTGGCACTGGATGACCCCGCTCGTGCGCGCACGCTGTTGCAAGCGGTGTGGCCCGCCGCGATGCAGTGGAACCTTCATGCCTTGTGCTCTGATTACCCGGCGCTGCTAGCGGCGCTCGAGGGCCGGCCGCGTTCCGCGGCGCGGCTTGCGGGTTACGCCGATGCCGCCCACACAGTGCGCGATCTGGTTCGTCATCCGCTCGAAGCGGCCGCCCGTGTGCGTTGTCATGCGCTGATCCACGCTGCGTTGGGCGACGCGACATTCGGGCTTCTGCTGTCCGAGGGGCGCGCGCTGCGCGACGAGCAGGTTGCGGCGCTGGCTTTCGCCCCCGCGGACTCGCTCTGAGCAGCCCGACCTACTTCGGCGGGCGTCACTGCCCCGCTTGCAATCGGACGTTTCGGCTTGAACACGCGCAGATTTGAGTAAAGGCCTGCCACGTGAAGGCGAGAGCGTCGCGGCAGGAAAAATGCATTTGCCATTCACGAATAGCAAGTCATATTCCCCCCACCCATACGGCGGAGAATCAACCGCGTCCGTGCCCGCGCCCGTTCCAGGACCTTGGTTTGCCAAACTGCCGCATCGAAGCTCGATCCAAGACAGTCAAATCGGGAACGATTCCTGCCCGAAGGATCGTGAGACAGTTAGGTGCGTATGCATCGTTTTTGCAGGAGGGCATCATGGCAGCCAACAAACCCGAACCTGGGCCAGCCAATGCGAACTTCGTTGACGTGACGCTGTACGACGATATCTGCTACTGGACAAATCAACTGAAGTGCACGCCCAACCAGCTTCGCGATGCGGTCAAGGCCGCCGGCAAGTCGGTGAGCGGAGTCAAAGAGTACTTAGCTGCGACGCATGTTTGACGGTTTCTGAGAGGCTCTTGCCTTTCGACAGAGTCATCCCGAGCGCAGCGAGGGATCTCAGCCTTGCGCTGTCTGAGATCCGTCGCTTGTCGGCTCTGCGCGTCGCCGCTTCATGCAAGCTCTTGTTGCAGAGATTCATTCACGCCTGACTTCTGCCATACGAGGGTTGTGACCGCACGCCACAGCTCGGGAATCACCGGGTTGCTCCTCTCGTTGGGGGTGCCAACCTGCGAAAAACGCTCGCACCTGGCTCAACTCGGTTTCCGGTTCTGCCCTTCAGTCTTGTCGAGCGCTACGAAAAAAGACCCTTCCTCGCGGCGCACCAGCAATGTGACGGGTTCGCCGGCTTTCGACCCTGCCACCAGGCGGTTGAACTCTTCCATGCTGGAGAACGCATGGTTGTTTACCGCAACGATCACGTCGCCGGTGTCGATGCGCGAGGCAGCCGTGGCGTCTGCTACGCCGACGACCACCACGCCGTAATCCACCCCGAGCTCCAAGCGGAGGTCGGACGGCAGTTCGCGCACTGCCAGGCCGAGTTGATTCGACGGACGCGAGGACTGCTTGGTCGGGCGCGGCTCGGGTTGCTTCTTGTCGGGGGGAAGTTCAGCAATCGTCACCGTGACGTCGCGCCGCTCGCCGTCACGTGCGACCTGCAGTTTCGCCTGCTCGCCCGGCGGGGTTTGCGCGACCCACCGCGGCAGCTGGTTCGGCTCGTCGACAGTCTTTCCCTTGTAGGCGAGGATCACGTCGCCGGCCCGCACGCCCGCCTTCGATGCGGGGCCACCCGGATCGACGCTGGTCACGATGGCGCCCGTCGGGTTATCCAGCTTGAACGCGCGCACCAGGTCCTGGGTCACCGGCTGGATGCCCACACCAATGCGGCCTCGTGTGACCTTGCCATCCTTCTGCAACTGGCGCGCCACGTCGAGCGCGACTTCGATCGGAATCGCGAACGACACGCCCATGAATCCACCGGTGCCGCTGAAGATCATCGAGTTGATTCCGATCACGTCGCCATTGATATCGAGCAGCGGTCCGCCCGAGTTGCCGGGATTGACCGGCACGTCGGTCTGAATGAACGGTACCAGCGATCCGCCCGGAAGCACACGGTCGGTCGCACTCACGATGCCCGCCGTAATCGTGTTGGCGAAACCGAAAGGCGCGCCGATCGCGGCGACCCACGCGCCAGGCTTGACGTTTGCAGAAGCTCCTATCGCGGCGACGGGCAAGCCCTGCGCATCGATCTTCAGCAACGCGACATCGCTGCGCATGTCGATGCCGATCACCTTGCCCTTGTATTCGTGCTTCCCGTCGGCCATGCGCACGGTGACCGTGTCGGCGTTGGCGACCACGTGAGCATTGGTCAGTACTTCGCCGTCCGCACTCACAACGAAGCCCGATCCAAGGCCCTGTGCCTGCGGCGCGTCCTCCTGTGCGTCAGCCGAAAACCTTCGGAAGAATTCGGAGAAAGGATCCGACCCGCTCCGTGCCGACGGTGAGAGGGTCTGCGAGGTCACTACATTCACCACAGCGGGGCCCTGCCGCTGGATGAGCGGGGTGAAGTCCGGCAGTTTCTGATCACGGCTGGTCGGAGCCGGTTGCGCCGGAGCCGGGTTGCCATTGCCAACCGACTTGTTCTCAGCGCCTGCGGACGACGATGGAGGCGGCGCGGGATTCTCACCACTGCGCTGCGAACACGCCGCGGCAAGTGCGAGAAATATGCTTGCAACAGCGGCAAGCATTCGGTTCCGGGTAGCGGAACCTTGCGAGAAGATGACCGCCAGCATTTGCAACCCTTTGCGACGAGCGATTGATCTCGTCGCGCAGCATTCCTCGTGCCCGGCAGATTCCTCGTGCGCGTCCGCACCGAGGTCGGCGGGAACCCTACGATGCGAGTTCACGACGGGCAGTACATCGCCGAAAGCTCACGCGGCGGTACTCCCCATATTGGCTTGAGCGACTAGACGCCGATCTCGGGCAGCCAAACAAAGGTGTCATGCTCGAGCGCCATGAAATCGCCGTCCTCGAAAGCGATTTCCACCTTGCCCCCCCGCTCCCGCCAGCATCCGAACCACGCGATTGGTGCACGCCGATCGATCATCACAGCGCGCTTCGTTTGTTCTGGACATGTCGCCTGCATTCGTTGCAGCAAGATTGCTTGAATCGGGTTTTGTGCATACGCCTGGGCAACATACGGTTTGGCGTCGATATCGCTGGTCCGACCTTGATCGGCCTGCCCACTCGCAGAACCCGCAAAAAAGAGCGCGGGAATGAACTCGATCATGGCGATTGCAATGTGGCGGGTTTTCAACTGTTCACCTACGTCGAGTAAGAATTCTTGGTTCGGTTCGATAGGCTCAAGCCCGGCCGGAACGCCGCACCAATGCTGATGACGTCACAACCTCGACGCCCGGCTCGCCGCTGTACGCCCTCCTGGATGCACGAGGAAAAGTCTGCGAGAAGCACGGAAACCATGGCAAGCAGCGCGCCTGAATTCAAGTGCCGTGAAGCGGACTGTCTGCAGCGGCTCTCCCGAGCGCCGAGATGGAGGAGCGCTTCGAAACGGCGCGCCGGCCGGCCGCGGGTTCGCTGCTCAGACTCGACATAACCGGACGAAAATGCGCGGCGTCGGCATCGTCCTCCCGGACGCCGGTGCATCGGTGCGGCAAGGCACCGTTCAGTTCGGTCGAGTCTCGATCTGCTCGGCGCGCTGGCTCAGTACGGCTCGAGCCTCCGCTCACCGGCGCTCATCGCCGTGCAATGTCTGCCGCGACATCGGACAAATCGTTGCCGAACTGATGTCCGCGCTTGTCGGCTTCGCGCACGATTGCCCACGGAAGCCTCGCGGCGTGTAGAGCCAGATGAGCAAACGGCACGACCTCGTCGTCCCGACTGTGGTACAGGACGATGCGCCGCACCTTCGACAATCGGGCTGCGACGTCGCGCGGCAGCTTCAGATCGTCGTAGTTCCACTCCTTGTCGTCCCATGACGGCGCGGCGATGACATACACCCCGTCGATCCGCTGCGCTACCGGTTCTTCCGAGAGGAGCCGCAACAGCAACAATCCACCGAGCGAATGGCCGACCAGGACAACATCGTCGCCGAGCGAAACCAGCTCTTCGGCGACGCGAGATTTCCAGACGTGCAGATCGGGACTTTCTTCGTTCGGCATCCTCGGACAGCGCACGTTGTAGTCGCGGCCCAGAGCTTTTTGCAGCGACGCGGCCAGTATTCGATCCGCGTCGTACGCACCAGCGCCACCGCCATGGATGAAGAGCACTGCCCTGGTCATGCCCGGTCCGGAATGTGTCACTCTCAGACCTCATTTCAACCCGCGGGTTCACGCAAGGCGCACGGTCGTCGGAAAGCGTGCTCCCGCCGCCGAGCATGTCACACCACCGCGAATATGCTGGGTGCAGCGCTGCGGACTGCGACCGAACCAGGCCCCGCCGACGCGCCTCGACCAGCAGGTCGAGCACATGGGCCGGGAGGAAAGCCAGCGCGCCGTACTGACTGGCGCTCGAGCAGGACAATCGCGCCGACTCATTGCGGCTCAATCCCGGCGCGCTTGACCAGGCTCGCTGTCCTCGCGAGGTCGGCCTTGACAACATCCGCGAACTGTTCCGGCGAGTTACCGTAGATCACAAAACCAAGCTCGGTCAGCCTGGCCCGGACGTCTGGAGAATTGAGCGCGACAAGCGTCTCATGATTTAGCCGGCGGATGATTTCGACCGGCGTACCCGCTGGAGCGAAGAAACCGCCCCACGTGGTGAATTTGTACGGTATTCCCTGCTCCGCAAGTGTCGGCGTATCCGGCAGAAGCGGAAGACGCGTGTCGGCCGCAACGCCCAATGCACGCAGTCGTCCCTCCTTGATGAGTGAAACGACGATAGGCACGCCTGCGAGTGCCACCGGGATCTGGCCGGAGACGACATCCATCGCTGCCTGTGGGGCACCTT
>Ga0137409_10002073_pt1 | contig 21602 bp, 24 predicted proteins | sample CZODoug1_16funga_FD_122059 | JGI IMG/M metagenome (GOLD analysis project Ga0137409, IMG submission 122059) | Vadose zone soil fungal communities from Angelo Coast Range Reserve, California, USA - CZODoug1_16fungal (Hybrid Assembly) | ecosystem: Environmental > Terrestrial > Soil > Vadose zone... | reverse complement strand
GTCTCGACGATGCCGGACTTGGGGTCGACTCGCGAGATCGAGGCCTGGAAGTAGCCCGGCATGACGATGTTGCCCGGCGCGCCGACGTTGTAATAGAGCTTGCCGTCGGGCCCGAGCGCGAGGTACTTCCAGAAGTGGCCGGGCTGGGTCTGGGGATCGAGCCCGTCGATCACGACCTTCGCTGCCGGCGGGTTGTCGAGATTGTCCTCGATGCCGTCGTAGCGCGTGATCTTGTCGCGCTCGGCGACGTAAAGCGTGCCCTTGCTGAACACGATGCCGTTGGGCGCGTTGAGCCCCTTGAGCACGGTCTTCACCTCGCGCGTGCCGCCCTTGTCGACCACGGCGTAGACGTTTTTCGCGAGGCGGTTGCTGACGAACACGGTGCCCTTGTCACCCAACGCGAGCGAGCGCGCCTCGGCGATGCCGTCCGCCCAGACTTCGACCTTGAAGCCGGCCGGAACCTTCAGCTTGTCGACCGGCAGGTCCTTGGACGCACGACCCGTCATGTGCGGCGCGAACGGGTGCAGCGGCGAGCTCCCCTGCTCCGCGCTCCGGCCTTGCTGCCAGGAAGGCGGGGGGGCGGGCGTCTGCGCCAGCGCTGCGGTACTGAAAGCGGCGAGGAATGCGGCGGCTAAAGCCTTGAGGGAATTCATGTCTCCTCCTATTTTTTGACTGCTGCGGCGGGGTGCGGGTTGGGGTGCCGGGACTGCGCCAGCTACGAGGTAGTTTAGCGAGACATGATCGGCCAAAGCAAGGGAGAGCGGTTTCCGGCCCCCGGCTTGACCCCTTCCTGTTGGTGCTATACTTTCCCACCATAAGCAGTCGACGCTTGAGGTCGTAACCAAACGAGGAGCCGAAGATGACTTGGGAAACCCCAGAGTTTGTCGAAGTGAAGATGGATGCCGAGATCAACTCGTACCAGGACGATTTCGGCGGCGACCGGGACACCGGCGTCTAAGTCCTCCTCCCGGCACCACCCAGCGAGTACTTTACTCTCCCGCCCTCGGCTGAAGGTGGCCGGGGGACGGCGGGTTTTCTCGCGCTTTTGACATGCGCATCAAGGTGCTGGGCGCGGCCGCCGGCGGCGGATTTCCCCAGTGGAACTGCGGGTGCCCGAACTGCCGCGATGTTCGTTCCGGGGTCTTGACCGCGAAGCCGCTGACGCAGGAGTGCGTTGCGGTCAGCGCCGACGGCGAGCGCTGGTTTCTCCTCAACGCTTCGCCCGAGATTCGCGCGCAGATCGAAAGCTGCCCCGCGCTGCACCCCCGTGGACCACGCCATTCGCCGATCGCGGCCATTCTCCTGACGAATGGCGACCTCGATCATTGCCTCGGGCTGCTTTCGCTCCGCGAATCCCACCCCCTGGTGATCTACGCGACCGAGCGCGTGCGCCGCGGCTTTACCGAGGGCAACGTGCTCTACCGCACCCTTCAGCGATTCCCGGGGCAGGTCACCTGGAGAACGCTCGAACTGGGACAGGAAGGCGATCTTGGCGGACTCGCGGTGGAACCGATTCCCGCGCCGGGAAAGCCCCCGATTCACCTCGAGGGAAGCGGGAGCTCCGATGCCGGCGACAACATCGGGCTTCTGATCCGCGACGGACGCACGGGCAAGCGCCTGGCCTACTGTTCGGCCGCCGCCGCGATCACTCCCGCCATGAGAGCCGCGTTCGACCGCGCCGACTGCGTATTTTTCGACGGCACCTTCTGGACGAGCGACGAGCTGATCGCGCTGGGACTCGGGGACAAGCGCGCCGAGCAGATGGCGCACCTGCCGGTAGGAGGCAAGGAGGGGAGCCTGCAGGCGCTCGCCGGGATCCGCGCGCCCAAGCGCGTATATATTCATATCAACAACACCAACCCCCTGCTGCGGTCGCGCTCGACCGAGCGCAGGCAGGTCGAAGCGGGAGGCTGGGAGATCGCTTACGACGGCATGGAGGTCGACCTGTGAACGCTCCCGAGCGTGCGCCGCTGCCGCGCGAGGAATTCGTCGAATGGCTGCGCCGCGAAGGCGAGGTGCGTTACCACGACCGGCACCGCTACCATGTGCTCATGCACGAGGGGAAGCTCACCCGTGAGCAGCTGCAGCAGTGGGTCCTGAACCGGTACTACTACCAGACGCGCATCCCGATCAAGGACGCGATCATCGTTTCCAAGTCCGAGGATCCGGCGTTCCGCCGCATGTGGATCCGCCGCATCCACGAGCACGACGGCGAGGCGGAAGGCGAAGGCGGGCTTGCGCTGTGGCTGCGGCTCGCCGAAGGCGTGGGCCTCGGCCACGACGAGGTCGCGAGTTGCCGCTCTGTCCTGCCGGGGGTGAGGTTCGCCTGCGACGCCTACGTGGATCTGGTGCGCGGCCGAAGCCTGCTCGAGGCCGTCGCCTCGTCGCTCACCGAGTTTTTCGCGCCCGATATCATGACCAAGCGCGTTCTCGCCTGGGAGAAGCACTATCCCTGGGTCAGCCCCGAGATGCTCGCGTACTTCCGCGGGCGGGTGACCCGCGCCAGGCGCGATTCCGCCGAAGCGATCGAGTTCGCGGTGCAGCACGCGACCAGCTACGAGCTGCAGGAGCGCTGCGTCGCCGCCTTGATCCGCAAGACCGAGATCCTGTGGCAGCTGCTCGACTGCGTCTACGCCGCCTACATCGACCCGGCCTGGGGACCGGGCGGCCCGCGGTGATCTCCGCCGACACCCGTCCGCGCATCGCCTCCAAGGCGCGACTGCGCTACGATCGGAAAACAGGGCGGACCATGCTGCTCTATCCGGAGAAAGGCCTCGTGCTCAATCCGACCGCCGCCGAGATCGCCAAGCTGTGCACGGGCGAGCATTCCGTCGCCGCGATCGTCGCGCAGCTCGCCACGCAGTACGGCAAGGATGCGTCGGCGATTCAGGGCGAGGTCATGCAATTCCTCTCGTCGCTCGCCGAGCGCGGCCTGTTGCAGGAGGCCGAGTGAGCGACGAGATGCGTCCCTATACGCTGGTCGCGGAGCTGACCTACCGCTGCCCGCTGCGCTGCCCCTACTGCTCGAACCCGATCGAGTGGGCGAAGAGCAAGAACGAGCTGGACACCGAAACCTGGTTGCGCGTGTTCCGGGAAGCGGAAGACCTCGGTGTGGTCGGGCTCAATCTCACCGGCGGCGAGCCGATCCTGCGCCGAGACCTGGAAGCGCTGATCGCCGGCGCGAGAAAGGTCGACCTCTACACCAATCTGATCACCAGCGGCATTCCGCTGGAGCGCGAGCGTCTCGCGAGCTTCCGCGCGGCGGGCCTCGACAACGTGCAGGTTTCCGTGCAGGACGTCAGCGCGAAGGGGTCGGACCGCATCGCCGGGCTCGAGTCCTTCGAGAGGAAGCTCGAGGTTTGCGCCTGGGTGAAGGAGCTGGGCATGCCGCTCACGCTCAATGTCGTGCTCCACCGCGACAACCTCGGGCACGTCGCCGAGATCATCGCACTCGCCGAGCAGCTGAAGGCCGATCGCCTCGAGCTCGCTAACACCCAGTACCTCGGCTGGGCGCTCGTCAACCGGCGCGCCCTCCTGCCGACGCGCGAGCAGCTGGAAGCCGCACGCAAGGTCGCCGCGGCCGCGAGAAAGCGCCTGCTCGGCAAGATGGAGCTGCTGTTCGTCACGCCCGACTACTACACCGACTACCCGAAGAGCTGCATGGACGGCTGGGGACGGCGCTTCGTCGTCGTCAGCCCCGAAGGGCTCGTCCTGCCCTGCCACGCGGCGCACACCCTGCCCGGACTGTCGTTCGACAACGTGCGCGAGCGCAGCCTGGCCGACATCTGGTCGGGGTCTCCGGGATTCAACGCGTTTCGCGGGGAAGCCTGGATGCCCGAGCCCTGCAGGAGCTGCGACAAGCGAACAGTGGATTTCGGCGGCTGCCGCTGCCAGGCCTACCACCTGACGGGGGACGCGGCGGCGACCGACCCGACCTGTACGCTCGCCCCGTCTCACGCACTGATCGAAACTGCGCGCGGCGAGGCTCTCGCCGAAGCGCCACCCCTGCGCTACCGCTCGGTCAAGATAGCGGCGGTGCGCTGAGCCGCCGCGCGAGCAGCGCCGCGCCGGCGAGATAGCGGACCAGCGCCATCACACCGCCGACTCGCGGTGGCGGTCGATCCAGTAGGCCCAGGGACCGAAGATCAGGAGCGCGATGATGCCGAAGATCGCCACGGCGCTCTCGCTCGGCGGCCGCGACGCCCAGGGTCCGGGTATATAGAGCGCGAGCAGCAGCGCCACGTACGCCCACCAGGCGACGCTGCCGATCCGGTCCTTGCTCCTGGTCGCCCGAACATAGAGCGCGACGCCGGCGGCGAAGAGGGTACCCTCGACCGCGAAGGTGGCGGGCAGCGAGCGCCACAGGCCGAGACCCAGCTTCTCGGCGCCGCCCGGGTACAGCGGCATGTCCGCCAAGTGGCTGACGAAATCGAGCACCCAGTGGCTCGCCACCACGACGCCCACCCAGATCGCCCCGGCGCGGTCGCGGCTCCACGCGAAGTAGGCGAGCGCGCACGCGCCGGACCACACGGCCGTCATGAGCAGGCTGTGCGACCAGGGGAAGTACGTGAAATCGAAGGGATTGATCGCGGTGATCCCCGGGACGATGCGGAAGCGCTCGATGCCCGCGAGCACGAGCACGGGCCAGACTACGTCGAGGAAAGCCGCCGCGAGCACCAGCGTGCCGAGCGACACCTTCGGCGCGGCCTTCTTGGCCGCAAAGGCTACAGCGAAGTGGCCGATGAACACCTCATCCCCCTCCCAGCAGCGACTTCTTGAGACTCTCTTGCGCCGGGTCTTCGCCGAGCCATATCCGGAGCAGCGCGCGATAGAAATCCGCGCCGGCGATGATCTTCCCACGGGACTCGCCGTTCAGGACAATGCGCGTTCCCGTTTCGGGCAGCCAGTCCAGCGCGATCAAATCGCCCTCCTTCGCGGACTGCAGGGCGTTCATGATGGCGGTGAGCTCGCCCAGGCGCTCCTGGAGCGATTCCCGCTCGGCGGCCGACGTGTTGGAGCGGATGCCCAGCTCGAGCGCATCGGTCAACTGCTTCGCGCTGACGTTGCGCATCAGGCGCATCGTGATCCGCTTCGCGCCGGGAAGGGCCAGCACCTCGCCCGCGCTGGTTTTCTTTTCCGTCAAGTACAGGCCCGAGACGTAGAGATTGAGGAAATACTTGGTGCGCAGCCCGGCGCCGTTCAGGACCAGCTCGCCCGAGTCGAGCTTGATTCTGTCGTCGACCCTGACGCCCGCGACCTCGGCTGCGAGTGCAGGGGCCGCAAGGAGGGCGAGGAGGAACAGCGCCCGCAGCATCAGGCGCTCTCGTAGAGCCGCGTGAGCACGAACTCCCGGTGGCCGAGTGCCTCGGCGGCGGTGAACCTGCCGTTGGCGGTGCGAAACATCATTTCGAGCAGCTTGTCGCCCGCCTGGTCCATGTTCAATTCCCTGCGGGTGATGCCGGTGACGTCGACGTCGATGTGCTCGCTCATCGTGCGCACGGTGCGTGGGTTCGCGCACAGTTTGATGACGGGAAGGATCGGGTTGCCGATGACGTTGCCCTGCCCGGTGGGGAAGAAGTGAACGACGTAGCCGCTCGCCGCGCACAGCGTGACCATCTCGGCCGCCGCCGAGGACGAATCCATGAACCACAGGCCCGGCCCGGTCGGCGTCTCGGCCTTGTCGAGCACACCGTCGACCATGCATTTCTTGCCGATCTTCTGGATGTTTCCCAGCGCCTTCTCCTCGATCGTCGTGAGGCCGCCCTCGATGTTGCCCTTGGTCGGCTGGGAATCCATGAGGTCGCTGGTCTTGTGCCGCTCGACCACCTCCTGGTACCGGTTGAACATCGCCATGAACTGCTCGCGCACTTTCGGCGTGCGGCAGCGCGCGGCAACGAGCTGCTCGCCGCCGGTGAGCTCGGTGGTCTCGCCGAAGACGAGCGTTGCGCCGTGCGCGTACAGCTTGTCGAATGCGTTGCCGACGCAGGGGTTGGCCCCGATGCCAGAGGTCGTGTCGGATTCGCCGCACTTGGTGGAGACCCACAGATCCTTGAGCGGCCGCTGCTCGCGGGCGAGCTCGCTCGCCCACTGGACGTACTCCTTCGCCGCCTTCGACGCGCGCATGATGGTGTCGTGGTCGCCGTGCTGCTCGATACCGAAGTACGACACGGGCTTACCGGTCTTGGCGATGCCGTCTGCGACCTTCTTCGCCCAACCCGGCTCGATGCAGATCACGACGACCGCGGCGACGTTCGGGTTGGCGCCCGTGCCGATCAGCGTGCGGAAGTGCAGCTCGAGATCGGCGCCAAACTGCAGGCGGCCGTAGGGGTGCGGCAGTGCCAGCGTCCCCTTGACGTTGTGCGCCGCCGCCTCCGCGGCGGCGTTCGATAGGTCGTCGACCGGAAGAATAAGGACGTGATTGCGCACGCCGACACGACCGTTAGCGCGTCGGTATCCCTGGAATGTCGCTTTGCCGAGGTCCATCGCTACCAGCGTTTCGTCTTGATGTTGTGAACGTGAGCGTGCTCGCCCACCTGGATCGGCGCGATCGCCCGGCCGATGTCTGTACTGTACTTGATCACGGTCTCGTCCTTCGCGAGCGCGCGGATCGCGAGCTTGTGGCCGATCGGGATGTCGCTTTGCGCGCGGACCACGATCTCGCGATCCTGGTCCATGATCCAGCCGGTCAGCTCCTGGCTGGCCTTCACGCCTTCGACGACGACGACGCCGACCGAATCGCCCTCGTCGTGCACAACGAAATGGATCATCCGAATCCCTCTGTGGCTGCGCCTAGCGGCACATCAGGTTGCCGGCCTCAGGATCGACCGGCCGGGTGCAGTCCTGGACGTTGATGACGCGCGTCGGATCGGGGTCGGGCGCGCCGTACATCGGCTGCTTCCCGTCCGGGCCCATGGTGTAGTAGTGGACCGCGTCGGCCGCCATGACCCCGACCACGACGGTCGTCGCGAGCGGGGACGTCGTCGTGACCCTCGCGCTCGCGGCGGTCGAGCCGGTGCCCGTGTTCGAGGCGATTCTGACCGCGCAACCCGGCAAGATCGCGGCGAGCAGTACCAGAGGGAGAAATCGGCGCACGGCATTTAGGCTAGCACGCACTTGTGCGCTTGGCTAGAATCCGAATCTTCCCTGCGAGCGGGCCAGGCCCGCCGGAGTTTCGTCATGAACAAGCCAGTCGAATCCCTGCCTGCGGAAAAGCTCGAGTACCTCAAGCGCCGCACCGACAAGTACTTCACCAAGTCGCGCGACATCATCCAGAAGTTCGGGGACCGCACCGTGACCTACGGCGTGTTCCTGCGTCGCGGCGTGATCTGCGCGGTCAACCCCGCGATCGAAGTCCTGCGCGCCTACTACCCGGCAAAGGCCGAGCCGCTGCGGATCACGAGGCTGTACGAGGAGGGTGCCTTCGTTCCCGACCAGATGGCGCTGTTCACGTACACGGGCTCTTTCTCGGCGCTGGTCGAGCTGGAGACGCTCATCCTGCAGCGCGTCGGCGTCGCCTGCGTTTCCGCGTACAGCGCGTACAAGATGGCGATGAACCTGAAGAAGGTCGCTTTCATCGACATGCACGCGCGGCATTCGTCGGGGGACGACCTGTCGCTGCTCGCCGCGTACGGGGCCTCCGTGGGCAGTCGCATGGCGAAGCTGGGAGGCGCGCTGGGATTCATCGGCTCCTCGCAGGACCTGACTGCGCACTACTACGGCCAGCCCGCCGGAATCGGGACCATGCCGCACGGCATCATCGGCTACGCGGGCTCGACGCTGCGCGCCGCGCAGATGTACATCGAGACGCATCCCCAGGACAACCTGACGGTGCTCATCGACTACTTCGGCCGGGAGTACACGGACGCGCTGGAAGTCTGCCGCTGGTGGTACAACGAGTACCTGCCGCGCGACGAGACCGGCGCGCGGGCGCTGGCGCTGCGCATCGACACCCACGGCGAGCGCTACGCCGAAGGCCTCGATTACGAGAAATCGGTGGATATCGTGGTCAATTGGCTGCACGTGCCCAACGAGTACGAGGCGGTGCGCCACGTGATGGGCGAGGAAGGTTTCGACGCCGACAGCCTGAACATCGTGAAGGACCGCGTGCGCAAAGTGCTGTTCGGCACCGGGGTCTCGGTCGCCTCGGTGATCCAGCTGCGGCAGACGCTCGATGCGAGCGGCTTCAACGCCGCGAAGATCGTGGGTTCCTCGGGATTCAACCTGTTCAAGTGCAAGATGTTCGCGAACTGCCGCGCGCCGCTCGACGTGGTCGGCACGGGCTCTTTCATCCCGGAGAATTTCCCGGACACGTTCGCCACAGCCGACATCTACATGTACGAAGGCAAGCCCGGCATCAAGCTCGGCCGCGAGAAGCTCTTCCAGGGGCTGAAGCCGTAGGCGGCGAGGAGTGCTGTTCCCCACGACCCTCGTCGGGAGCTATCCGCAGCCGGATTGGCTGATCGACCGCAAGAAGCTCGCCGGCCGCTTTCCGCCCCGGGTGCGCGCGCGCGAGTTGTGGCGCATCCCCGAGCCGCACCTCGCCGAGGCACAGGACGACGCGACCCGGCTGGCGATCCGCGCCCAGGAAGAAGCAGGCCTGGACATCATCACCGACGGGGAGATCCGGCGCGAGAGCTACTCGAACCGCTTCGCCACGGCGCTCGAGGGCGTCGACATCGACAACCCGGGCACCGCGCTCGACCGCTCGGGGCATCCCAATCCCGTACCACGCATCGTCGGGAAGATCCGGCGCCGCCACGCTGTCGAGGTCGAGGACCTGAAATTCCTGCGCGCGCACACCGACCGGAAGATCAAGATGACCGTCCCCGGCCCGTTCACCATGTCGCAGCAGGCTCAGAACGACCACTACAAGTCCGAGGAGGAGGCGGCGATGGACTACGCCGTCGCGGTGAACGGGGAGATCCGCGATCTTTTCGCCACGGGCGCCGACGTCGTGCAGATCGACGAGCCCTACATGCAGGCGCGTCCGGAAAAGGCGCGGCAATACGGCCTGCGAGCGCTCAACAGGGCGCTCGAGGGGGTGACGGGCACGACCGCCGTGCACATCTGCTTCGGCTACGCCGCCGTGATCCACTCGCGGCCTTCGGGCTACTCGTTCCTGGGCGAGCTCTCGGGCTGCAGCTGCAGCCAGGTGTCGATCGAGACGGCTCAGTCCAACCTCGACTGCGCCGTGCTCAGGACGCTCGCTGGAAAGAAGATCATCCTCGGGGTGATCGACCTGAACGACACGGCGGTCGAGACGCCCGAGACCGTCGCCGCCCGCATCCGCCGCGCCCTGCCCTACGCCAGAGCCGAGGACATCATCGTCGCGCCCGATTGCGGCATGAAGTACCTGCCGAGGGAAGTCGCCTTCGGGAAGATGAAAGCCATGGTCGAGGGCGCGAGGATCGTGCGCGCCGAGCTCGGCGGTCGAAAGGAGCAGCCATGATCGCGGTGATCTTCGAAGTCGTCCCGGCACCGGGGAAAAAGCAGGAGTACCTCGACCTCGCGGCGCAACTGCGGCCCGAGCTCGAGAGGATCGACGGCTTCATTTCCGTGGAGCGGTTCGCGAGCCTCACCGACGAGAGCAAGCTGCTTTCGCTCTCCTTCTGGCGCGACGAGGACGCGGTGAAGCGCTGGCGCAACCTCGAAAGCCACCGCGCGGCCCAGGCGCGCGGGCGCGGCGGCATCTTCGCGCAGTACCGGCTGCGGGTCGCAGGGGTCATGCGCGACTACGGCATGAGCGAGCGCAAGGAGGCGCCGCGGGACAGCGTCTCGGCGCACCGCGGCTAGGCGCGGTCAAAGGGCGGCGCGCAGCCGTCCGAACCCCGCCTCGAGATCGGCGAGCAGATCGTCGAGGTTCTCCAGCCCTGCGTGGACCCGGAAGCACGGTCCGCGGTGCGGCCACTGCGTCGCGCTGCGGGCCTCCCGCGGATCGAAGGGCATCATCAGACTCTCGAACGCGCCCCACGAGGCGCCGATGCCGTAGAGCTCCATGCCGTCGATCATCGCGCACAGCGCGCGGTCGGTGACGCCCTCCCTGAGCACCACGCCGAACAGGCCGCAAGCGCCGGTAAAGTCGCGCTTCCATAGCGCGTGCCCGGGGTCGCCCGGCAGCGCCGGGTGCAGCACGCGCTCGACCTCCGGCTGGCGCGCGATCCACTCGGCCAGCGCCACACCCGATTCCCAGTGCTGCTTCAGGCGCACCGCCAGCGTGCGCAGCCCCCGCGTCCCGAGGTTGACGTCGTCGGGCCCCGCCGTCTGGCCGAGCTCGTGGGTCGCGCTCCGCAGGCGCGGCCAGGCCTCTTGCGTCGCGGTGACCGCGCCGAGCATCGCGTCGGCGTGGCCCACGATGTACTTAGTCGCTGCCTGCACCGACACGTCGACGCCGTGCGCGAATGGCTTGAAGTAGAGCGGCGTCCCCCAGGTGTTGTCCAGGATCACGGTGACCGAGCGCCGGCGGGCGACTTCGGAGATCGCGGGCACGTCCTGCACCTCGAAGGTCCACGAGCCCGGCGACTCGAGAAACACCACGCGGGTCCTCGGCCGGATCAGCGACTCGATCCCGCGCCCGAGTAGGGGATCGAAGAAGGTGGTCTCGACGCCGAAGCGCTTGAGGAAGCTTTTGGCGAACCTGCGCGTCGGCTCGTACACACTGTCGCTCATCAGCAGATGGTCGCCCGCCGACAGGAACGCGAGCAGCGCGCCCGCGCAGGCGGCGAGGCCCGAGGGGTAGACCAGGGAGCGATGCCCGCCCTCGAGCGCGGCGATCGCCTCCTGCAGCGTCTCGACCGTCGGCGTGCCGAAGCGCCCGTAGTAGGTGCCGGGCAGCTCTTCCGCCCGTTCGCGGCGCTTGCGCCGGAATTCCTCGACCGTCGCCGAGAGAATGGTCGAGGCGTGGAACACCGGCGTGTTGACCGCGCCGCGGAATTGCTCGGGGTGGCGCCCGGCGTGGACGATGACGGTTTCTTCGCGCATGGGGCTCTTTCTTGTGGAAGGGACGTGAGACACTATTTTGACAGCGGCGCCGCCGCGTGCACGTAAAATACGCGGTTTGCTCCGCCCGGTCAGCTCCCGTGATCCCCGCTTCGCACCGTACCGGCGCCTCGATCGTGCGCCTCGCCTGGCCCGTGCTGGTCGCGCAGCTCGCCGTCATCGCGAGCGGCGTGCTCGACACGGTGATGGCCGGCCGCTACAGCGCCGTCGACCTCGCCGCGGTCGGAATCGGCGCGAGCGTCTACTTCAGCGTCTTCATCGGATTGATGGGCGTGGTGCAGGCGCTGTCGCCCATCGCGGGCCAGCTGTTCGGCGGAAAGCATTTCGAGAGAATCGGCGAGGAGACGCGCCAGACCGCCTGGCTCGCTCTCGCTCTTTCGGTGGTCGGGGTGCTGATGCTCGCCTTTCCCGAGCCCTTCCTGCGCCTCTCGGGGGCGCCTGCGGAGGTCGAGGCGCGCACCCGAGCTTACCTGCAGGGGATCGCCTGGGCGCTGCCCGCGATGCTCCTGTTCCGGGTGTTCTTCGCGCTCACCACCGCCGTGTCGCGGCCCCGCGCGGTGATGGCGATCAACCTCATTTACTTCGCCACGAAGATCCCGCTGAACGCGTTGTTCATCTACGGGGCGTTTGGCGCGCCCGAGCTGGGCGGGCCGGGCTGCGCGGTCGCGACCGCAATCGCGAGCTGGGTGATCTTCGCGCTCGCGTGGACATACTGCGCCAAGCATCCTTTCTACGCGAAGTTCCGCATCTTCGAACGCTGGTCCTGGCCCGAGCCGGAGATCCTGTGGAACCACCTGAAGCTCGGGGTGCCGCTGGGGCTCGCGCTGTTCATCGAGGTGACCTCGTTTACCTTCATGGCGATATTCCTGGCGCGGCTGGGCGCCGCCACCTCGGCCGGCCACCAGATCGCCTCCAACATCACCGCCGTGTTTTACATGTTCGGCCTGGCGGTGGGGAACGCCACCGGAGTCCTCATCGCCCAGGCGGTTGGCGCTCGCGACTTCCCGCTGGCGCGTCGCACGGGGTTCACAGGAATGCGCATCATGCTCGCCGTGTCCGTGTGCGCGGGCGTGCTGATCACCGCCTCCGCTCCGAAGATCGTGGGGTTTTACTCGCACGACACGGAGGTGCAAGCGCTCGCCACCAGGCTGCTGGTCTACGTCGCGATCTTCCAGATCTTCGACACCGCCCAGGTCGTCATCGTCAACGCGCTGCGCGGCTACCGGATCACGGTGATGCCGATGCTCGTCTACACCGTGGCCCTCTGGGGCATCGGATTGGGAGGGGGCTACGCCGTGGGCCTGCAGGGGGTCGGGCTTGCGACCCCCATGGGCGCAGCCGGTTTCTGGCTCGCGGGTGTCGCGAGCTTGGTCGTCGCGAGCCTGATCCTGCTCGCGTATTTCGCGCGCGTCAGCCGCGCGCCCGCGCCGGGCTAGGTCCCGGGCCGCGCCACGGCCGGCAGCGCCGGAGAAGCCACCGCGCTGCGGCCGGAATCAGTCCGCGCGCCGCCCTTGGCTCCCTCGGTCAGCGCGGCGATGTCGCCAGAGATCTCGCCGCCTTCCTCGATCGCGAGCTTGCCGTAGCGGATCTTGCCCGACACCTTCCCGGTGGCGCAGATGAGAAGCTGCTTGCGCACCGTCAACTCGCCCTCGAAGCATCCGCGGATCTCGGCCATGTCGACGCCCGCCTTGCCCGAGAACACACCGCGCTCGGAGATCTGGATGACGCGGCTGTCCATCGAGGCCTCGACGCGGCCCTCGACGATCAGGGTGTCGCAGTCGGTGATCTCGGCGCCCTTCAGCTTGATGTCCGGGCCGACGATCAGCTTGCTCAGAGTGCCCTCTTCGGCCCGCAGGGGCTTGTACTCCTCGCGCGGCGCCGGCGCCACGGGCTTGGGTACGTCGATCCTCAAGGCATCGGGCTTCGCAGGCTCGGGAACCGCTGGGTTCAGGGCCTCCTGAAGCCGGCTGTACGGGGATCGGGGGGCTTGCGGAATGTTGCTCTTGCGGAAATTGTCCAACACGAATTGCTCCTCTCTCGGTTACTCGTTCGTCGGTGCTCGCAAAGTCCGCGAGCCGAATCGTTTCGCAAGTAGCAACGCGCGTGCCACGCGCGAGTTGCGTTCAAAATCATTCAATTGAAGAAGAGCATGCCCCGATCGGCGGAGGGTGTTGCGTCGCTTCGCGACGACGAAATTTCGCGCCTTGTCGGCTAAGCGGCTGTTTGCGCTGGAAACCGCGCGTCGTGCCCCGGCGACGCTACATCGAGTGGCTTTGGGAAGGAAGGCTCGGCGCGGGCTTCTGGAACTTCAGTACGAACTCGTCCACCGGGATCTTGGGGCGGAAGACGATGGCGTCGCGCAGATCGCCGGGGTTGCGCAGGAAATCCCCCTCTGCGATCAACCTGAATCCCGCCGCCTCGATCTCGGAGCGCAGCGTGGATTCCTCGATCCGATGCAGCGTCTTGGCCACGCTGACGCCCGCCCCGGGTTGCGCCGCGTGGTCGGCGACCACGAGCACACCGCCCGGCTTGAGCGCGTCGAACAGGGCGCGGTTCATCTTCGCCCGATCCACCGGCATGAAGGCGGTGTCGTGGTAGGCGAAGAAGAAGGTTACGAGATCGAACTGCGGCGCCGCGGGTGGAACCGGATCGTCGTACGCGCGCTCTACCCGCACGACGTTGCGCATCGCCGGGGATTTCGCGCGCTCCGCGAAGCGCTCCCGCGCGCTCTTGGAGCCCTCGGGAGATTCTTGGGCGTAGACCGTGCCCTTCGGTCCGACGGCGCGGGCAAGGAGTTCGGTCGAGTAGCCGCCGCCAGCGCCCATGTCGAGCACCTTCATCCCCTGCCGCACGCCGGAAAACGCAAGGAACTGCTCGGGCTTGCGCCTCTGGTCGGTCTGGCGATCGGCGTCGGTGCGGTCGGCGCCCGCCACGATCGCGCGGTAGTCCGGCGCTTCGCCCCCTGGCATGCCCGCGCATCCGGCGAGCACGAAGGCGAGCGATACGGCGCTGACGAACGGTTTCACAATAGCTCCATCGGCCGCTCTCAGCGACCCTTGAATTGGGGTGCGCGCTTCTCGTTGAATGCGCGCAGCCCCTCCCTGCGGTCCTCGGTGCCGACGAGACGGTTGTACGCGTCGATCTCGATCTGCATCGCGGAGGCGAGATCCCGGTGCAAACCCTCCCGCATGGCCTGTTTCGCCAGCCGCACGGCGATCGGAGCGAGCGCGGCGATTCGCTCGGCCGTCTCGAGCGCTTCCGCAACGACCCCGCCCGGCGGGCAGAGCCTGTTTACCACGCCCCAAGTGAGCGCCTGCTCCGCTGAAAATGGCCGAGCCGCGAGGATCAATTCCTTCGCACGTCGCTCGCCGACGACACGCGGCAGCGTCTGGGTGCCACCGCCGCCCGGCATGATCCCGAGGGAGACTTCGGTGAGGGCAAACTTCGCGGCAGTGGATGCGTAGGCAAAATCGCAGTGCAGAAGGAGCTCCAATCCGCCGGCATAGGCGGCGCCGTTCACGGCGGCGATCACGGGGATCGGGCAATCGCGCACGGCGCGAAACATGCGCTCGAAGGTCTCGTGCTGCGAGCGCCACTCCTCGTCGCTGAGCGTGTTGCGCTCCTTGAGATCGGCGCCGGCGCAAAACGCCTTGTCGCCGGCTCCCGTGACGACCACACAGCGGTACCGGTGTTCGGCCCGGAAGGGCTCGAAAAGTTCACACAGGTCGAGCGCCGTTCTGGTATCGAAGGCGTTGGCGACCTCGGGGCGGTCGAGCGTCGCCAGCAGAACGGCGCTCGGCTTTTCCTCCACCCGCAGCGCGGCGAACTTTGCCATGCGTGCTGCGCTTCGGGCGGAGTGCGCGGCCGGGCGCCTACTGGGGCGGCTTGACTCCGTCCTTGCTGACGGCGACGCGACCCGCCGAGATCCTGCCGTCCGCGGCAACTTGCGCCCCGACGAATACGGTTGCCCCCGGAACCAGGAGCGACTTGTCGCCGGGAACGAAATCGACGATGGGTGTGCCGTCCGGCACCAGGATCGTTTGAGATCCGCCCTTGTACTCGAGCGTCAGTTCATTGCCGCTGGCGGCCTTGACGACCTTCGCGACGTTGGCGTTGGTCATGGTGTCGCCGGGAGACGTGTCCCAGGGCGTGTGGCCCGCGGGCGCCTGGGGAGGCAGCCTGTGCACCTCGCTTGCCACCAGTTGGCCAGCCGCGTTCTTCTTCGCGGTGGAGCCCACATAGGCGCCTGGGCCGAAGTCGGCCAGGGTGACCGCCTTGGCGGCAGCCACGCCGTAATTCGGCGCTAGGTTGATCTTGACGTCCTTGCCGTCGCGCGTCTTGACCGAAAGCACATCGCCGTCGAGACTCGTGACGATGCCCCGTATGCGCATCGGCGTCTGCGCAGTGGCGACCGTGCTCGCGAGCAGCAGGCTCGCGGCCAGGAATACTCCCAGTTTCTTCATGTTTTGATACCTCCTTGAAAGGCCCTGTTCGGGCCGGATGATCCGCAAGCCTGTCCTGCGGCCGATGGGTTAACGCAGGCGGCCCGGCTTCCATTCCGGGCCGGTGTTCATTCTCGCAGATTCGGCCGCCTAGAGCTTGAGCAGCCTGCGGGCGTTGTCGTCGACGATCTTCCTCTTCTGCTCCGCGTCGAGGCGCGGGTGCGCCGTCACGACCTCCACCGGCTTCTCGTAGGCGATGGGAAAGCAGTAGTCGCTGCCCATGAGCACGCGGTCCGCGCCGATCACCTCGACCAGGTACTGGAGGACGTGCTCCGAGTAGCCGACGGTGTCGTAGTAGAAGCGCCGCAGGTACTCCATGGGCGCCTGCTTGATGTGCTTCAGGTCGGCGCGCTTCTCCCACCCTCGGTTGAGGCGGCCCACCAGCCAAGGGAACACCCCTCCGGAGTGCGGAAGGCAGACGACCAGCCCGGGGAGCCGGTCGAGGACCCCGCCGAAGATCAGGTGGGCCGCGGCGATCCCCGACTCGAAGGGATTGCCGAGCAGGTTGGTCAGGTAGTAGGTGGCGAGCCGCTGGTGGCCGATCACCTCCACCGGGTGCAGGAACAGCGGCAGGCCGCTTGCCTCGATGCGCTCGAAAACAGGCAGGAAGGCCGCGTCCGAGAGGTCCTTGCCGAGCACCTGGGTCGCGATGTAGAAGCCGCGCACTCCCGGCAGCTTCGCGGCACGCTCCACTTCGCGCAGCGCAAGCGTCGGCTCGTGCATCGGCAGCGTGGCCAGGCCGACCAGCCTCCGCGGGTGCCGCTCGTGCGCGCGCGCAAGGGCGTCGTTGTAGGTTTCGCTCACGCGCTGCGCCAGGTCCCCTTTCGCCCAGTACACCATGGGCTGCGACAGGGACAGCGCATGAGCCTCTACGCCCTGCTCGTCCATCGCCTGCAGGCGGGCGTCAAGATCGACGAATTTCGGCCCGACTGGGCCGGTCACCAGATGGCCTTGCTTGAACTGCGGGCCCTTGCCTTCGACGTGCTTGTACTCGAAGCCGTGGCCGGGGCCGTGTTTTTCGATCAGGTCGAGGAAGCTCTGGGGGAAGTAGTGCGAGTGGACGTCGATCGCGCGGTGCGCTTGCTGACTCATGCGGCTCCTTTTTCGCCGATTATAATTCGTTCGCCGAATCGCCGCGCCTCGAGGAGAACCGAAAAATGGAAGAACGCGTCAGTTTCGTGTCCGACAAGCTCAGGCTTTCGGGCGTTCTCCACCTTCCCGAGCCGCGCGCCGCGCGGCACGCGGCCTTTCTCGTTCTGCACGGCTTCGGCAGCAACAAGGACGGCGGTGGCGGCAAGGCCGTCGCCGCCCTGCTCACCGGCCTGGGCTACGCCGCGCTGCGCTTCGATTTCCGCGGCTGCGGCGAGAGCGAGGGCGACCGCGGGCGCGTCATCTGCCAGGAGCAGGTGAAGGACACGCGGAACGCGCTGTCCTTCCTCGCGAGTCGCGCGGACATCGATCCCCGGCGCATCGGCGTGGTGGGCCAGAGCTTCGGCGCCGCGGTCGCGGTCTACGCCGCGGGCGTCGACCGCAGGCTCGCAGCCTGCATCTCGTCGGGTGGCTGGGGCGACGGCGCCAAGAAGTTCCGCAGGCAGCACGCCACGCCCCGGGCCTGGGCGAAGTTCTCGGCGATGATGAAGGAGGGCAAGCGTCGCAGGCGCGCGGGCAAGCCGATGATGGTGCCGCGCTACGGCATCGTGCCGATACCGCCCCGCCTGCGCGGCAATCTCGCGCCGGGCTCGATCATGGAATTCCCTTTCGAGGTCGTCGAGAGCATGTTCGGGTTCAACGCCAACGAGGTCGTGGGAAGGATCGCGCCGCGGCCGCTGCTCCTGCTTCACTCGGCGAGCGACTCGGTGACGCCCACCGAGCAGTCGGTCGAGCTGTTCTCCCGGGCCGGCAAGCCCACCGACCTCCACCTGATCGCCGACGTCGACCACTTCATGTTCTCCGAAAGCAATACGCTGGTGGTAAACCTGGTGCGCAACTGGCTGGACAAGCACTTTCCGGCCACGGCCTGAGCCCATGAGCACCACTCCCGGATCCGTGAGCGCGGCTGCGCTCACGCGCTTCGCGACCGAAGTCTTCGCGCGCGCCGGGCTGCCCAGGCCCGACGCCGCGGTCGTCGCCGAAGTCCTGGTCTGGGCGAACCTGCGCGGCGTGGATACGCACGGAGTGACGCGCATTCCCCGCTACGTCGAGCTGATCGAAAGGGGCGAAATGAATCCCCGCCCCGCGATCCGCATCCGCACCGAGACGCCCGCTTCGGTGCTCATCGAGGCCGACCGCGCCGCAGGTCCGGTCGCGATGATGCGCGGCGTCGCCGAGGCCGTGCGCAAGGCACGCGATGCGGGTATCGGGCTAGCCTTGGTGCGCGCGACCACGCACACTGCCGCACTCGGCTACTACACGCTGCAGATCGCAAAGGAGGGCATGGCCGGGATCGCGCTCGCGGGGTCCTGGCCGAACGTGGTCTACCACGGCTCGCGCGCCGCGGGCGTGTCCACCAGCCCGATCTCGATCGCGGTTCCCGGGGGCGAGCCCGTGGTGCTCGACATGGCGACCAGCCTGGTCTCGATGGGCAAGCTGAACCAGGCGAAGAAAGCGGGCAAGCCCATACCCGAAGGCTGGGCGCTCGACGCGAAAGGCAATCCGACTACGGACCCCCACGCAGCGCAGACTCCCCTGCCCATGGGCGGCGCCAAGGGCTCGGGCCTGTCGTTCATGGTCGAGTGCCTCGCCAGCCTCATCGCTTCCAACCCCCTGCTCGCCGAGTCCCTCGAGGGCACGCCCGAGGGCGCTCGGCACCGCCAGAACGGCTTCGTCATGGCGATCGATCTCGCGCCGTTCGGCGATCCGGAGCGTTTCAGGCGCGAAGTGGAACGTCTGGTGAAAGCGCTGAAGGCCCTCCCCCGCGTCGATGCCGCCGACGAGATCCTCATGCCCGGCGAGCGCGGCGCGCGAACCCTGAAGGCGCGCAGCCGCGACGGCATCCCGCTTCCGAGCTCGGTGCGCGAAGAGCTGCAGGCGCTGGCGGAGCGGCTCGGCGTCGCGATGTTTTCTTCTGCGCGTTGATATACTGCGGGCCCTGATAGCGAAGGACCATGGCGAAGAAATCCAAACCCGAGAAGAGAACCCCCGCGGCGAGCGCGGCGCCTTCGCGCGGCTATCCCGACCTGCACGAGCATCTGGTAGCGCTCGAGCGCGCCGGCCTGCTCGTCATCGTCGACCGGCCTATCAACAAGGACACCGAGATGCACCCGCTGGTGCGCTGGCAATTCCGCGGCGGCATCGAGGAGCCGGACAGGAAGGCCTTCCTCTTCAGGCGCGTCGTCGACAGCAAGAAGCGCAAGTACGACATCCCCGTCGTCGTCGGCGCGCTGGCCGCGAGCAGGGAGATCTACCGCATCGGCATGGGCTGCCCGCTCGAGGAGATCAACGAGACCTGGACGCGTGCCATGGCGAAGCCGATCGCGCCGCGGATCGTCGAGAGCGCGCCGTGCCACGAGATCGTGGTCGAGGGCGACGAGCTCGACGAGCCCGGCAAGGGTCTGGACTCGCTGCCCATTCCGATCTCGACGCCGGGCTGGGATATCGCCCCATTCACCACGCTCTCGCAGTACATCACCAAGGACCCCGACAGCGGCGTGCAGAACATGGGCATCTACCGGGGGCAGGTCAAGGCGCAAAGGCGCCTGGGCATGAATCCGTCGCTCGAGCTGCGCCCGGGCATCTACACGCACTGGGAGAAGATGAAGACGCGCGGCAAGAAGCTGCCCGCCGCGGTCATCCTCGGCGCGCCGCCCTGCGTCGCGTTCACCTCGGCGCAGAAGGTGCCCGAGTCGCTCGACGAACTGCACGTCGCCGGCGGCCTCGTCGGTTCGCCGATCAACGTGGTGAAGGCGAAGACCGTCGACCTGCTGGTCCCGGCGGAGGCCGAGATCGTGATCGAGGGCTACATCGACACCGAGTATCTCGAGCCCGAGGCGCCGTTCGGCGAATCGCACGGCCACGTGAACCTGCAGGAATACAACGCGTTCATGGAAGTCACGTGCATTACCCGGCGCAAGGACGCGATCCTCACCTCGATCATCTCGCAGGTGACGCCGAGCGAGTCGAGCCTGATCAAGCGCGTGGCGCTCGAGCCGCTGTTTACGCAGCACCTGCGCAGCACGCTCGGCATCCAGGGCGTGAAGCGCGTCTCGATGCACGAGCCGCTCACCAACCTGCGCAAGGTGGTGGTGATCGTGGTGGAGCGAAAGACCGCGCCCACCGAGATCTGGCGCGCGCTCTACGGCGCCGCCTCATGGAACCGCGCGGCGGGGAAATACGTGGTTGCGGTAAACGAGGACATCGACCCGGACAACGCGGATGCGCTGCTGTGGGCTATGTCGTATCGCGCCAACCCGGCGCTCGACCTGCAGATATTGCACCACCGCGACCAGGGGCACGGCCCAAGAAGCAAGCGCAACGGCGGAGAGGATGCATCCGTCCTCATCGATGCGACGATGAAGGAAGATTTCCCGCCGATTTCTCTGCCGAAACGCGAATACATGGAGCGCGCCAAGGCGATCTGGGAAGAGTTGGGGCTGCCCAAGCTCAAGCCCGAGGCGCCGTGGTTCGGTTACTCGCTCGGCGAGTGGTCCGACGAGCTGGAGCAGGCCGCCGAGCTCGCGGTGAAAGGCGACTACTTCGAGACCGGGAAGCTACTCGTCAAGCGCCGCCGCAAGGACGTGAAGATGAACACCGAGGTTCGCGACCTGCAGGAGCCGCGCAAGAAGTAGGCGGGGCCGAACCTACCGAACCGAGGCAGATTCCTTGGTCTGCGCCCTCGCAGGGGCATCGCGAGATTCCAGGTAGGCGAGCACGGCCGCCACCTCTGCGGCGCCCAGGCTCACGTTCGGCATCCTGGTGTTCTTGTACTTCTCGAAAAGCGCACGGGAACAGCCCGGCTACGGCGCGATGGTGGTTCTGAACGGCATGACGCCGTTGTAGGCGATGGTTCGCCCCGCCGTGCCTTGCAGATTGAGCGAGGCCACGCTGATTTCCGCGGAGGCCGCCGCGCGCTTGGGCTTGAAGGTGAGCACGAGCATCTCGGCGTCGGAGGCGGAGGCGGGATTCTGGTTCGAGACGCCGATAAAAATCGATCCTTCGGGGTTGACGCGGTAGCCGAAGTTTCCGGTACGCTCGGCTGCGAAATAGCGACCGGGGCGGACCGATACGGACTCGAGGACTGCGGGATCGAAGCGCACCTGCATCGGGGCGGCGCGGATCTGCTCGCCCGAGGTCACGCGCAGTGCGACGTCAAAGCTCGTGCCGGTGCGCGCTTTCGCAGGACCCTCCCACCTGAGCTGCGCAGCCCCGCCTGCACCGGGGAGACTCGACGGCGCGGGAGCGAGACCCGCGATTACCGAGGGAACGGCGGGCGCCGCAGCCTGGGCACGCGCAGGCACGGCCTGCGGCGCGGCGTCCGGCTCCCTGAGCGCGCTGAATTGCATGGTCTGGCTGGTTCCCGAGGGCAGGTGCAGGAAACGCACCTCGCTCGAAGTCACCGACTCGATCTTGTACTGGCCTTCCAGAGTGTCGCCTTCCTTGACCGGGAAGATTTCCTCGCCCTTTGCGAGATAGACCTCGGCTGCCGTGTCGCGGTAGAACTGACCGGCAAAACGGAAAGGCAGCGGCGGCGCCACCGGAGCCTGAGGCGGCGCCGCAGTGGCAGCCGAAGGCCGGGACCGCGGCAACCAGGAGTGCGCGGAGAACGGATCCGAGGCGATCCGACCGAGAGTCGAGCGCGCGGGGATGGCGGGGTCCTGCCTCGCTTCCGGTGCCGTCGAATCCGATGTCGCGGACTGCGCGGATGCCTTGGCTGCGCTATCCGGGGCGCGACGCAGGTCGAGCACCACCCACGCCGCCGCGGCGGCGAGCACGGCGATCAGCACTGCGATTCTTGGAGGTCGGCGCATGTCCGGGAGACCCTGTGCGGACTATTCTAGTACTACTGCAGGGGTACCTGTATTTGCGCGGGAAGTGGTGCCGGGTAGAGGAGTCGAACCCCCGACCAACTGATTACAAATCAGCTGCTCTACCAACTGAGCTAACCCGGCG
>Ga0137409_10002072_pt1 | contig 21603 bp, 17 predicted proteins | sample CZODoug1_16funga_FD_122059 | JGI IMG/M metagenome (GOLD analysis project Ga0137409, IMG submission 122059) | Vadose zone soil fungal communities from Angelo Coast Range Reserve, California, USA - CZODoug1_16fungal (Hybrid Assembly) | ecosystem: Environmental > Terrestrial > Soil > Vadose zone... | reverse complement strand
GACGGGCGGCGCAGGGCCGCCGGGGATGGGGTTTCAGGAGAGGGCGAAATGTTCGAACGCTACACGGAGAAAGCTCGGCGCGTCATTTTCTTTGCGCGGTACGAAGCTAGCCAGTTTGGGTCTCCTTACATCGAGACCGAACACTTGCTGCTTGGTCTGCTGCGCGAGGACAAGGCTCTCACCAACCGGTTTCTGCGCTCGCCCTCGAACATCGAATCGATCCGCAAGCAGATTGAGGGACACACCACGATTCGCGAGAAGGTTTCGACATCGGTCGACCTGCCGCTGAGCAATGAATGCAAGCGGGTGCTGGCCTACGCGGCGGAAGAAGCCGAACGGCTTTCGCATAAACATATTGGTACGGAACATTTGCTGTTGGGACTGCTGCGCGAAGAGAAGTGCTTCGCTGCTGAAATTTTGCACGAGCGCGGGTTGCGCCTTTCCACAGTTCGCGAAGAGTTGGCGCGCACCACGCAGGAAAAAGCTCAGCCGCAACGTCAGCGTGAGTCCTCTTTATTGGCGGAGTTTTCGCGTGATCTGACGCAAGCCGCGCAGGACACTCAGCTTGATCCTTTGGTAGGACGCGATGGTGAAGTCGATCGTGTCATTCAAATTCTCTGCCGCCGCACGAAGAACAACCCTGTCCTCATTGGCGAACCGGGCGTAGGCAAGACCGCGATCGTCGAAGGCTTGGCGCAGCGTATCGCTGATGGTGAGGTTCCTTCATTCCTCGCAGACAAGCGCATCTTGGCTCTCGATCTTTCTTTAATCGTCGCGGGCACCAAATATCGCGGCCAGTTTGAAGAGCGCCTCAAGACCATCATGAAGGAATTGATGGAGTCGCAGAATTCCATCATCTTTATTGATGAGCTGCACACGCTGGTAGGCGCGGGCTCGGCGGAGGGTTCGCTCGACGCCGCCAACATCTTGAAGCCGGCTCTCTCGCGCGGCGAAATTCAGTGCATTGGTGCAACCACGCCGGGCGAGTATCGCAAGTCGATCGAGAAAGACCGTTCGCTCGAGCGCCGCTTCCAGTCGGTCAAAGTTCCGCCGCCGAACGAAGCCGACGCGACCAAGATTCTCTTCGGCATCAAAGAGCGTTACGAGAAGTTTCACGCCGTCACCTACACCGACGACGCGATCACGTTCGCGGTCTCGCATTCGAACCGCTACATCCCCGACCGCTTCCTGCCTGACAAGGCCATCGACTTGATCGACGAGGCCGGCGCGCGCGTGAAGCTGCGCCAGACCACCATGCCGGAAGAAATCACCGAGGTGCAGAAGCGCATCAAGTTCATCGCGCACCGCATGGACAACGCCATTGCGAACCACGAGTTCGAGAAGGCTCGCTTCTACTCCGATGAAGAACGCAAGGAACGCGAGAACCTGCGCGCCCTGCGGGAGAAGCATCACCTCGACGAATCCTCGGGTGGCGTGGTTGGCCGCGAGGATATTGAAGATGTGGTTTCGCGCTGGACCGGCGTGCCCATCATGTCGATCAAGGAAGAAGAATCTGCGAAGCTGCTGCGCATAGAAGAAGAACTGCACAAACGCGTGATTTCGCAGGATAAGTCGATCGTTGCTCTGGCTCGCGCCATTCGCCGTTCGCGCGCTGGCCTCAAGAGCCCGAACCGGCCGATCGGTTCGTTCCTGTTCCTCGGCCCGACGGGCGTCGGCAAAACGGAAGTCGCGCGAACCCTGGCGCAATTCATGTTCGGCAGCGAGAAGTCGCTGATCCGCTTCGACATGTCCGAGTTCATGGAGAAGCACTCGGTCTCGAAGCTCATCGGCTCGCCTCCAGGATACGTTGGCTACGAGGAAGGCGGCCAACTTACTGAACGCGTGAAGCGTGCCCCGTACTGCGTCGTGCTGCTCGACGAAATCGAGAAGGCGCACCCGGATGTTTTCAACATTCTGCTGCAGGTATTCGAAGACGGCCATCTCACCGACGGCCTCGGCAACACGGTCGACTTCAAGAACACCGTGATCATCATGACCTCGAATATCGGCGCGCGGCACCTGCAGAAGCGCGAAGGTTTTGGCTTCCAGTCGTCCCAGGAAGACATGGTCTCCGACAAGATCGAGGAACTGGTCAAGGGCGAGGTCAAACGCACCTTCAACCCTGAATTCCTCAACCGCCTGGATGAAATCATCATCTTCGGCGCGCTGAGCGAAACCGACTTGATTCAGATTCTGGAACTCATGGTCGCGCAGCTCAACCAGAATTTGGCGCAACGGTCAATCACTGTTACCGTCACGGATGAAGCCAAGCGTTGGATTCTGGCGCAAACGCTCAGTGACCGTAGCTACGGAGCGCGTCCTCTGCGCCGTGCGCTGCAAAAGTACATTGAAGACCCGCTCTCGGAAGCGCTAATCCAGGGCACCTTCACCATGCGCCCGGCGTTCATCGAGGTCTACCGCGACGGAGAGAAGCTGTTCTACCGCCCCGTGGACTCGACAGAGACCGAAGGAGTGCTTCTGTACAAAGACTAGTTCTCCAGTCTGCAAAGAAAAGCCGCCAGCATGTGCTGGCGGCTTTTTTGTTTGCGAGTGTCTTGGCCGGCTTAAGGAGTTGCGGCGCGTGTCTGCTGCAAGGCCACGGCCACCCAGTGGCCTCCCTTTTTCACATAGACGCGCGTGAACAACATCTGGCCCGTTGCATCTTTCCCGCCCAGCATCCCTTTGACGTCGGCTTTCCCGGTGACGATGGCGGTATCGCCATAAACGTGGACCTTCATGTCGGAAACGGTATCCACACTGAGTTTGGACTGGCCGGACTTGAACGCGATGAGCATTTGCGCCTTGTCCGACATTTGGCCAGCGGCAGTGATGAGGGTGTAGTCGTCTGAGGTTTCTTTGTCGAGCTTGGCGACATCGCCCTTAACCACGGCAGCGGCGCGATCGATTTCCATCTTCTTGATCTGCTCTTCCACGCTTTGTGCTGACGCGGATACGCAGAGCGTGGTTGCGAGGAACACTACGGCAACAGCCACTACAGCGAATAGTCGATTCATGGAACGGCCTCCTCTTGCAGACGAATTGGCGAACGATTGGACGCCAGGTCTTTTCGGATCCCGGCGGCGTCGCCATTAAACGCCAATTGCGCGATTTCGTCCACGAGTGCTCAGAACGGAGTTTGGCTGAGTTCAGTTACCGCAGAATCCGGATCGCCGCAATCACGAGGCTGCCGAAGAGCCAGACCGCCAGCACCAGCAGGGCGAAGACAAAGTAGGGGGTCCGAATCTTGGGCCAAATCCAACGCGGCCATTGATCGACAAACTTATCACTCCACGTTACGTCACGACGGAGTGGCAGCGCCGATTCTTCGCTTCCGGGCGCCCAACTTGCCGCCACCCAAGTCGCTCGCAAATTGCAAAACAGCACGACGGTGACGGTGGTCTTCACCAGCAGGCGTATCACGGACCCCGGAGCCACGAATAAGCTCACTAATCCATTGCCATTTACGATGGCCGCGAGGTAGAAAAGCATGTCAAGCGCATACATGACGAAAACCATAGCCGCCGCGAAGCGGCTGCCTTCCCGTACCCCAATGCCGCCCAAGTAGTAAAAAAGGAAGACGATGCCACTCACCATCGCCAGGAAAGCGACTTGCGCAAGATTCCGCGCCGCGCCCAGCGCAAGCAGACCAAATGCGAGCGTCACGACAGCCACCAGCGTGCACACCCAATATCCCTGAATGCCAAGGTAATCGACATCGCTCGCGCTCTGGATGGAGGGCCAGAACAGGCTCTTGATGCGGCCTTCGCTTTTCGGAGTCGAATCTGAAACGCCTAGAGTCTGCATGGGCAGCCATTAGACGCGAATTCTGCAATTCCGTCCAGGGCTGCCTATGTGCGCGGGCGCCGTCGCCCGCGTGGTCTGGGCTTTACCGTAAGAAAACCTTCCGCAACGCACTCGAGATGCTTTGGAAAACCTTTGGCAGATTCTCATTCCATTCCGCGCAACTTTCGCATAAAATTCCGCGCATTACGACTTCGTCGCTCGCAAGACCTTCTGGCCGGGAAGGAAGCGTCCTATGAAGCTCAAGTTGCTGTTCCTCCTAGTTGCGTGCATTGTCCTTCTCGCGCTGCCGGTCTCCTCCAGAGCACAATCGCCCGCCCATCCCACCGCACCTCCTACCGAGGCGCTCACCGGATTCGATAACCTAAGCAACGGATTCTCCGATGCCGCTCGTCGTGCAGTCGACCAAGAGTTCTTTGAGGAAATAGAAGACATCGCTCCCGATGGGCTCGGCCCCATCTATAACGCCCAGTCCTGCCGCGAGTGCCATCAAACCCCGGTCACGGGTGCGGCCAGCCAAGTCACCGAATTCCGTGCCGGACATCTCGACGCGCACGGCTTCTTTCAGAACCCCCAGATTCCGATCAATCACGGAGCGCAAGACATCACCGACCGGACTCTCGTCAATGACCGTGCCATCTGCCCCGAGATTCAGGAGCGGGTTCCCGACACCGAAACCATCCGCACCACACGCGTCACCACGAATACCCTGGGCGACGGCTACGTGGAAGCCATTGCCGACGCGACCCTGCTCAAGATTCGCAAAGATCAATGCAAAGCTTCCCATAAAAAGATCTGCGGGCAAGCCGTCAAAGTTCTTGTCCCGGATAGCGAAGGCGGCGACCGCATCGGGCGCTTCGGATGGAAAGACCAGCACGCCAGCTTGCTGGCCTTTGCCGCCGACGCTTACTTGAACGAAATGGGAATCACGAGCCGCCTGCAAAAGGACGAAGTGACAACCATCTGCAGTCCACCCGTGACAACCACGATCCCGAATACCGACCCCACGAAAATTAGCGAGCCCAACAGCCTGCCCAACCCCACCGACAACAACCTCGAAGACATCGACCACTTCGCCAGCTTCATGCGCTCGCTGAAGGCTCCTGCCCGGGACGAGACCGCTGCGGCAGCGGCCGAAGTTCTGCACGGTGCTCAACTGTTCGAGAAGGTCGGCTGCTCAAGTTGCCACGTGGAGACGATCGTCACGGGCAAGAGTCCGGCCGCCCCTGGAGGCCCAGGGTTGCATCCTGATGCGCTCGAGAACAGGACAATTCACCCCTACAGCGACTTCCTGCTGCACAACGTGGGCACGGGAGACGGAATTCCAGTGGCACTGGTCGAGGACTTCGGCCGCGAGCGAGTCGAGAGGCGCATGCGCGAACTGGAGACATTACGTACCGCCGCGACGCAGAGCCCGACTGGCAAGCCCGAAGACGAGTGTGGTGAAAGCTACCAGACCGCTGTGCTCGAAGGGGAAAAACACCCCGACCTGTTGCGCGATACCCTGTGCGCTCGGAACAAAATCCGGACTGCTCCACTTTGGGGACTGCAGCTGCGCTCGCGCCTGATGCACGATGGCGTATCGGTCGAACTCGGCGATGCCATTCAGCGGCATCAGGGAGAGGCCGAGAAAGTTACCGAGCGCTTCTCCAAACTTAAGCCCGCGGATAAGAAGGCGCTGCTGGCTTTTCTTCAGTCGTTGTGACCGGCTGAAGTAGGCGCCTACCTGCACCGGCACCAAAGAGCTCTGTGGCGGTCCTCCAATTGCACTCCTTGATAACCGTCGAAGGAGATGCAGAGCTTAGTGTCTTTGTAATCGGAAAATCGAAACCAGAGCGAGTGGATTCGTTTGCCATCCGAGGTAAGCACGATGAGGTGGCGCCCGCTGAGCGACAGGTTATCAATCTTGACCGACTGTTGGTGCGGCCAGCGAAGCGGCTCCCGTTTGTCGATTCTCAAGGTTAGTGTTGCGGGATTGTATTCGCCGCCAGGAGAGATTCTGGTCGGCCGGTCGGGAGGATTCGGAGAAACACAAATTACTACAGGCTCCTGATCGCCGTCCGAAGGCTTGCTTCTGCCCGATGCGTCATCTTGGGCCGCAGCGACTGACAGCACGATGAGTAGCATAACGAACGGAGTTGTTTGCTTGGAACAAGCTATCTGGCGTGCCATGTCAACCCCCGCCGCAGAAGCGACACTGCTTGGTTCGGTTGGACTGCGACGTTTGGCCACACCAAGGACAAGGCGGCAACGCTTGCTGGGATTCGCTGCTTTCTAAACGGTGAACTGCCCACGCCTCCGCGAGCCTTAACTCGCAACCCGTCTGCCGAACCAGCAGCGCCGTTGCCGAAGGGCCCCTGCCCTCTTTGAGCAGTCCATCGAGTTTGTTCTCGAGCGTCTCAGAGAGTTCAAATTCTGGGATGGCCCGTTTGCATCGCGCACAATGCTTCCAACTCGCCTCGGGCAGCAGCCGGGTTTCTCTCATGATCGGTTACGAACTCCGGGCGGAAATCAGCCTGTCGAGCTTGGCCAGCAGAGCTTCGTTTCCCTGCCGTGGATACCCTTCCAGTTTCTCTCGAAACTGCGGCAAATTGAAGAGAAACGATTCCACTCGTTCCTTGTTCAGCTCTTCCCAATAAGCGCCGTAGCCCGCTTTGTCCAGCCAATAGGCGTTGAAAATCTGCTCAAACTGGTGTTCCACGGGAACCGCTAAATAGGGTTTCCCAAGATGAAGCGCTTCCGTTACCAGGGAGAAACCAGCATTGGCGATAATCGCTCCGGCGGCGATCAAGTCCGCGAGAAACCCATCCAGACTGGGCTTCTTGAAGAGGATGTTCCCATCCTGCCCTTCGCGCCCGAAACCGTAAGCGACAAACGAGCAGCGCACTCCTGCCAACAGCTTCGCCAAGTCCGGCGCGGGTGAAGTCACATAGACCAGAGTGTGCTCTCCCTCCCGGGGCTTGGCTTTGAGAATGCACTCGCGCAGGATCGGCGGAAACAGGAAGGTATCCGGCTTGGTAACCTTGGCTTCAAAGAATGACGTAACCAGATAAGCATGCGCCTTCGGTACCATGAGCCGCGTTACCATCTTGGCGGCAGCGGCATCGCGCCGGTACTGGCTTGGATAGGTGACGTCTGTGTTGGTCAGGCAATGCTGGTTGTCGATGGAGATCACGGGCAACCGCTTCTTCCGGCCAGCATGGCACGAGAGGGGCTCGAAGTCGGTAACCACGAGATCGATCTCTTTCTCGTCGATCAGGTCTTTCAGGCACGCGATACTTGCCGCGGTCTTCCGTGCGGTCATCAGATTCTTCGCAATTGTTCGCCGGTAGCGCACCTGATTGTTCACATATTCAATGTGCCAACCGGTGATCTCGGTAACATCAAAATCCTTGCGCAGGTTGGTCAGCCCACGGTCAAACGAGACGACATGCACCCCGTGTCCGCGCCGCTGAAGGTGAGTGATGACTTCCTTGGCCCGCGTCGAGTGCCCCGCGCCTTCGCCGTTGACGCCGTAGAGAATGTTCGCCATGGGTATGCGCCCGCCGAGTTCGATCGCGGACTTTGTTCGATAAAGACTATCTTAAAAAGAGGTGGATCAACGGCATGCGGAACCCTTCGGACAGATACGCACCGCGTAAGGGACGCCGAGTGGCGAGACTGTATCAAATCAGCCACCAAATCATCTAAACTAGAGAGCAGTATGACCCTAATCGTCTATTCTGGCCCCGGCTGCCCCGATTGCCGTGTCGCGAAGCGCTTTCTGACCAAGCACAACCTGCCCTTTACCGAGATCGACATCGCAACCACGCCCGGCGCCGCCGACGAGGTCATCAAGCGCACAGGCAAGCGTGCCATCCCCCAGTTCGTCATCGATGGCGAGTGGGTGCAACCCTATCGCCCGGGCGAAGGCTTTTTGTACGAAGAGATGGCGGAGCGTCTGGGAGTTTGCCTCGAAGACCCAACAGCTTAGCGGACTCTACAGCCGGCCAGGAGCTGCCAGTAATCTCGCGGGCAGCAGGAACAAGGCCTTCAGAAATATGAATACGCCCTCCAGCGCGATCCCGACGATCCGAAACGGCAACAACAAGACCCACACCAGCGGATAGAGCACCAGCGCCAGGAGCGCGACAGGCCAGCACATGAGGAACAGCACACACCACAGGAAGAAAGTAAACACGGCCTACCTCCGGCTCTAGCTTTAGGATACGCCGTTTGCGGTCCAAAAGTTCCGTTAGCCGGACGCTTTCACCCTGCGATCTAACGACTCAGGTATTTCTGGAAGAAAGCAAGCGTCCGGGCATCGGCCCTGGCCCGGGTTTCCGACGAGAAGTCGTGTCCTTCGCCGGGAAAAATCTCAAGTTCGTAGGGCACCTTTCGCTCCTCCAAAGCCTTTTGAAGACTGTAGGCCTCGTCCACCGGAACGACCGTATCCGCGTCGCCGTGAAGAATTAGCGTCGGCGGCAATCGCCGCATAAACGGCCGAATTTCCCGCGGCAGGCCTCCAAAATATTCCACCACGGCCTGCACACGCGCATCGATACAACCCAGCGATAGCCCCAGATACGCCCCGAGCGAGAATCCCAAAACACCAATCCGCTCGGCGTCCACCGCCGGTTGCTGCGCCACCAAGCTCACCACGTCCCACAGCGTCTTCATCCACAAAGGGAAATTCAGGAACATCGCCGGCATCTGCGCTTCGACTGTACCCGTGCGATCAAAGTAGTGCGGGACGTAGACGCAAAAGCCTTGCAGAGCGAGCGGCCGGGCCGTCTCCGCTAGCGTATCGTGCCCACCTCCCGAGCCATGCAACGAGATGATCGCCGGAAAACGGGACAGCACCTGACCTGAATTAGGAATGAAACAATCAATCGCAATCGTCTTCCCGCCGCTGACGAAGGACACTGAGAGTTCGGAAACCAAATACGTTTCCATCTCAATTAAACTTCAGCGGATGATGGATGAGTTCCCGCAAGGATTCCACATATGGCGCCCGAGCTACGCCTCGCTCCGTGATAATGGCAGAAACGTACCTTGCGGGAGTGACGTCAAATGCCGGATTGCCGATGCCAACACCATCCGGAGTGATCTGCTTCCCTGAGAAATGCGTTACCTCCCGCGCAGACCGCTCTTCAATCGGAATCCCGCTGCCATCCGCCGTCGCCAGATCAATGGTCGAGAACGGTGCAGCCACGTAAAACGGAACACCGTTCTCCTTCGCCAGCACGGCCACCTGATAAGTCCCGATCTTGTTCGCGGTATCACCATTCGCGGCAATGCGGTCGGCTCCAACCACAATCGCGCCAATCTTCCCGGCTCGCATCATGCTGCCTGCCGCGTTGTCCGGAATCACCGTCGTGGGAATGCCGTCTTTCATCAACTCCCACGCCGTAAGCCTGGCTCCTTGCAAAAACGGACGCGTCTCGTCGGCAAAGACATGCAGATTCTTTCCGCTCTCGACCGCCGCGCGAATCACGCCTAGCGCCGTTCCATATCCAGCGGTCGCTAGCGCGCCCGCGTTGCAATGCGTCAGTACGTTGCCGCTCGCCGGCAATAGCACAGCTCCATGCCGGCCCATCGCCTGATTCGAGGCAACGTCCTCCACGTGCATCCGCTTTGCTTCCTCCACCAGCGCCGCCTTAATCTCAGGCACTGGCTGGTTCGCCACGGAATCAAACTTCTCGCCCATGCGTCGAATGGCCCAGAAAAGATTCACCGCCGTAGGCCGCGTCCCGCCAATCGCCTTGGAAATCTGCTCGAGATCCGAACGTAACCCAGCAACGTCCTTGGCATCGGACTGAAGCACACCAATGGCAACGCCCATCGCAGCCGCGACGCCGATTGCCGGAGCTCCGCGCACTACCATGGTCGATATAATGTCAGCGACCTGCTGATAGCTCGTGGCCGTGATGTAGGTCTCTTCCGTTGGCAGCTTCGTCTGGTCGATGAAGCGCACGCCAGCGTCGGTCCATTCGAGAGTAATGATCATGCAGTGGTTTCCTTGGGTGGCTATCGACTCTCAGCCATCGGCTGTCGGCTCTGGTCTTCCAGAAATTTCTTGTGTTCCGCGCGAACATCGTTCGCAGTAAAAATGCTAACGAACGGCGCGGGCCGGGCCGCCGCTTCCACTTCCGGGCGCCCCTTGGCTTCCTCGCGTTCCACAAGACAGATCGCTCCCACAACCTCGAAGCCAAATTCGCGCGCCGCCTGAATTCCTTGAATCGTCGACGCGCCGGTGGTGCACACATCATCCACAATCACCACCCGAGAGCCTTTTCCCCGAAAGCCTTCAATGCGCTGTCCCGTCCCATGCTGCTTTTCCATCTTGCGAACTAAAAAGCCGTGCAGCGCCAGCCCGGCATGCGACGCGGCGACGGAAGCCGCCACCACAATGGGGTCCGCCCCCATCGTCAAACCGCCAATCGCTTCAGCCTTCCAGCCGCGAGCCTGAACCTCTTCCAGGAAAACCTCCCCCGTAAGCCGCGCACCCTGGGCATCCAGCGTGCTTGTACGGCAATCGATGTAGTAGTCGCTGGTACGGCCGGAGGAAAGTTTGAAGTCTCCCAGGCGGAAGGATTTCTGCGCCAGGAGGCTAAGAAGCTGGTCTTTGGCTCGAGACATAACCGTTTACGATATCACGCTGCGGCACTGCCAAGCCGCTCACAGCCCGCGCTAGCGCGTCAGATGTTCAAGGTGTCGGAAGTGATCGGTGGCAAAGTACATGCTCCCGAATAAAGCGCCGTTGTAGCCTACGTGGATGAGTACGCTGGTGGCCAGCGACTTGGTTCGAGCGCGCGCAAATGTCAGCACCGAGCTAATCACGAGCAAGACCAACAACGGCGACCAGGAGCCGCCCAACTGCGACCCGTGCAAGAGCGTGAAGCTCACCGCCGTGAGCACAAGGCTGCACGCAATGCCGACGCCACTTGCGGCGCTGCCTGCCCTCTGTTTCAGTTCAAGAATCGTCATCGCAAGAACGACACCCAGCAAAACCAAAGACGCTGCCACCAAGAACACCCGCGAAATGTGCCCGGCCATCAAGGCCCAGCCAAAAAACGCCAAGCCAGCTAAAATCGGCCGGACCGCTTCAGATCCCAGTCCCTCCAAACCTCTCCGGAAGCACAAAATTCCCGTGCCAATCATTGCCGCCATCAGCAGCAGCATCCAGCCAAGGGGCTGCCGCCACTGCGCAACAAATCCCCACGGCACCAGACAAAGAAATATCAACCGCCCCCGCCGCAAACGGTGCCGTGAATTCACCACTTCCCGCAGCCACCGATTGGATACCGGATACAGCAGCCCGCGGAAAAACGTCTCCTCCACGAAGGGCGCGACCATCACTCCAAACAACGCCAACACCTGCGGCGCCCCGGGCTGCAGAAACAGCTTCTCGATGGGAAGCTCCTTGGGCAGAGGCAGAACTCTTTGCAGGGCTCCGGCCACAAAAGCCAAAGCGAACCCGACGAGCAGGAATCCTGCCCAGCCAAACCCCTGAGGCCAATTCCAGCTCAGCGCGGGCCAGAAACGCAAACGGCGGCTCCCAGCCAGCCAAAGGAGGACGGCGAACATGAGCACATAAGCTGCGCCCTCAGCGGGTACAACCATCCAGACACTCGGGTCGCCCGCAAGCTCCGCCAAGGGCTTACCGTAAATGCCATGCAGAACCCCAACGGAAATCCCGGTAAAGAAAAAGATGCCGAACACCACCACGCAGGTCAGCAGGAGAAGGTCGAATCCACTCCATGGAGGATTCTCGATCCAAGGCCCCTCAGGCGGATCAGCGGGGTTGGCCACCGCCGCGGGGGCAGTGTCACCCTCATTTACACCGAAATTGGGAGATGGAGCTGGAAAGGAGTCCAAGCGGTGCAGTCCTTGTTGGCTCCTTTGAATTTACATGAAATCTGAAACTTGGAGGAACCAGCTCGGACGAGCCCGGAAATCGGACCTGTTCTGGCCGCTCGAAGGTAACCTAACGCGCTACCGTTCCAGTCCACTCCAAAACCGCCTGACGTATAATCAGCCTATCCCATGAAAGCTTACGTTTACGTTTCTTTGAAGAAAACTGTCCTCGATCCCCAGGGAAAAACCATCCAGGGCGCCCTGAAGAAAATGGGCTACCCGGGGCTCGGCGACGTCCGCCAGGGCAAGTTTTTCGAAATTGCATTGAATGGCGGTTTAACCAAAGAGCAGGCCCACGCGGAGGTCGAAAAAATGGCCCGCGAGGTCCTCACCAACCCTGTGATTGAAGAGTTCCGTTTTACCGTCGAAGGTTGATCCTTAGATCTTGTCGATCGAAGACGGAAATCCAAGAACACTCCCCAGGAGTGATAAAAAGCGCCACTAGTCGCTAACCCCCGAGTGACAGAATCGGTAGTTTTTGCTTGGCCGACAGCCGATGGCTGACCGCCATGGCACGTAAGGAGCTTCAACATGTGCGGCATCGTAGGTTACGTCGGCAAAAAGCGTGTGGTCCCCGTCATCATCGAGGGCCTTCGCAAGCTCGAATACCGCGGGTATGACTCCGCCGGAATCGCGGTCGCGGGCAACGGCGACGGTCTGCAAATCCGCCGGGCCGAAGGCAAGCTGCGCAACCTCGAAGAGGTTCTCCGCACCAAGCCGCTCGACGGCACCTACGGCATCGGCCACACCCGCTGGGCCACCCACGGTCGCCCCAGCGAAGAAAACGCCCACCCGCATCGCGATTGCACCGGACGCATCGTCGTCGTCCACAACGGCATCGTCGAGAACTACCTGTCGCTGAAAAAGAAGCTCGCGCAGGAAGGTCACACCTTCACCACAGAGACCGATACGGAAATCATCGCTCACCTCGTAGAGAAATATCTGCATCCAGAAAAGGGCAACGGCACCAAGATCCCTCTTGAAGAAGCGGTCCGCAAAACCTGCCGCGACCTCACCGGCGTCTTCGCGCTCAGCGTCATCTCGGCCGACGATCCCAACAAAATCGTCGCCGCACGCTTCGGGCCGCCTTCCGTCATCGGCCTCGGCAACGAAGAGTATTTCGTAGCCTCCGACGTGCCCGCCATTCTCTATCACACCCGTGACATGTTCTTCCTGCACGATGGCGATCTCGCCGTCATCACCCAACAAGGCGTCCAGCTTAGCGACTTCGAGGGCCGCCCAGTCACCCGCGCCGTGCAGCACATCACCTGGGACCCGATCATGGCGGAGAAGGGCGGCTTCAAGCACTTCATGCTCAAGGAAATCTATGAGCAGCCGCGTTCCGTCCGCGATACAACCCTCGGCCGCGTGTCGCAGGATTCCGGACAGATTTTCCTAGATGAAATGGAAATCGCTCCCGCGGAGTTTCGCTCGCTGGAAAAAATGAACATCACAGCCTGCGGCACCAGTTGGCACGCAGGACTCGCCGGAAAATTCATGATTGAGCGTCTGGCCCGCGTCCCTGTGGAAGTCGACTACGCCAGCGAATGGCGTTACCGCGACCCCATCATCGGCGCCAACACCATCACCATGGTGATTTCGCAGTCCGGCGAAACCGCCGATACGATAGCCGCCCAGCGCGAAGCCAAGGCCCGCGGCTCCAAGACTCTCGCCATCTGTAATGTAGTCGGCTCCATGATCACGCGCGAAGCCCACGGCACCATCTACACCCACGCTGGCCCGGAAATCGGCGTCGCTTCCACCAAAGCCTTCACCGGCCAGCTCACTGCCCTCTATCTCTTCGCGCTGCACCTCGGCGAAGTCCGCGGCGTCCTTTCTCCGGAGCGAGCCAAAGAATTGGTCCGCGAACTCACGCTGCTCCCCGGCAAACTCGAGCAACTGCTGACCCGCGACGAAGAATGTGAAGACCTCGCCAAGACCTACGTCCGCGTACAGGACTTCCTCTTCTTAGGTCGCGGTATTCACTACCCCATCGCCCTCGAAGGCGCGCTGAAGCTCAAGGAAATATCCTACATCCACGCCGAGGGCTACCCCGCCGGAGAAATGAAACACGGCCCGAACGCCCTCATCGACGAGAACCTTCCTGTCGTGGTCATCGCCACCTGCGACCAAAAAGACGCCAACTCCGTAACCCGCTACGAGAAGACGATGTCGAACCTGAAGGAAGTCAAAGCCCGCTCCGGCAAGGTCATCGCCCTGGCCACCGAAGGCGACGAAGAGATTATAGAGGCCGCCGATCACGTCCTCTACATTCCACAAGCCCCGGACGAACTCTCCGCCATCCTCGAAATCGTGCCCCTGCAGCTGCTGGCCTACCACATCGCCGTCCGCCGGGGCTGCGACGTCGACCAACCTAGAAATCTGGCTAAGTCTGTAACAGTGGAGTAGGGCTTGTGTGGCGGGGCACCCCTACCTGCGAGAAGGTCCACTTTTGCCGCACGTCTTATTGACTTGTCCATACAAATTTCTTATTCTGTATATACATGGGGCATTGCCATGGCCGTCACTGTCACCTCCATCCGACTCGACACTGCGCTCGCCGACGAAGCGGCCAAACTTCTGAAGGTGAAATCTCGCACCGAGGCGATCCACGTCGCGCTCAGGGAGTTGGTTGCCTTAAAGCGTTTTAAGAAACTCATGAAAGAGAATGCTGGCAAGCATTCCTTCGACGCGTTGGATGAGTAACTTTGTCCTCTTCGACACCTCTATTCTCGTAGACCAACTCCGTACGGGACGGCACCAGGAAAAGATTCAGTCGATCACTGAACTGGTCAGAACTTCCAGTGTTGTGCTAGCCGAACTCTGGCGTGGAGCTTCCAAGGCTGCCGAGAGAGAGGTCCTACGAGTTCTAGAAAAGAACTATCCTGTGCTCGTACCGACGAGACAAAACTGGATCGAATCCGGAGAGCTGCTGAATAAACTTCGTCGACTTCACGGGTTCTTGCCTGACAAGCTGCGCGATCTCCATTTCGATGTGTTGATTGCCTTGACCGCCCGCTCGCACGGGGCACGCGTCATCACATCCAATCGGGCTGATTTTGAGTTGATCGCTTCCGTGCGACCAGTCCAGATTGAAATTTGGTGAGAACCTAAGCGTTGACTATTCGGCCTGCCTCGCTCTCCGCAGCCCCACCGCCGACCCCAAATAAATCACCGCCGCCAAAACCGTCAGCGCCTTCAATCCAAACCACATCGACAGCGACTCGAGTAATCCGCCCGCCAACGACCCAAAAAGATTCGACCCCAGCGCACTCCCTTCAAACTTCACTCTCGCAAAACTCGACACAAAGACAATCCCCGCAAAAAACACAGGAGAACAGAGCACCAGGGTCGCCACGAAAGCCCGCGTGATCCAGGATTCGAAGAACAGCCGTTCCGTCGGCACGATGAACATTACCAGCAGCGTGAACATCAATCCAGCGTAGGCACACCACAACGGAATCCCCGGCCAAGCCTGATACACCAGATTCGCCGCCACGATCAAACACAATAACCCCGAGACCACAATCGAATTCACCACCCACGTCGTCCCAAACAAGAGCGCCATGCGGCTGACGATCTGGGCTTCCAAAAGCATGAAGCCCGCCCCCAGCAGAAAGAATCCCGGCTGAATCCTCCCAGCGCCTCCGCCCACCTTGCGCAGAAACCATCCCAGAGTAACGATCACCGCCAAAGACACGAGAATCACACACAAGGGCAATCCCGGCGCGTGCTGATAAAAATACGGCCAATCGTCCGTCGTCACGCGGGCCGGCTCCATGGGCATGTTGGAGTGCGCGTTGATGAATGCAGCCAGCGCCGGATCCGTTAGCGCTTTCTCGATGCGCTCGCGCGAGCCCGCCACGAAAAACCGCCCGCCCGAGGTAAAAAACCCAGGCTCGCTCTGGAACTGCACAGGAGCTTCGCCGAACACGTCCTGCAGTAGCGCGTGCAACCGCCCTGCAATCCATGGCGTATCCACCCAGAATTTGACGATCAGCAGCCCATCGGGCTTGAGCAGCCGCCGCGCCTGCTTCATCGCTTCCAGCGTGTAGACATAGTTGTCGATACGAATGTTGCTGAAGTGCGAAGCCGTCGTATGCGAATCGAGCAGCGAATACACAATCAAATCAAACTGCTCGTGACTGTTCTGCACATAGCTTCGCGCATCGTCCAAAACCACGCGCGTCCGAGGTGACTGGTAGGGATGCTCAAAATGCAGTTGCCGTCCCAGTTTCAAAATCTGCGGGTCAATTTCCACCGCCAGCACCTGGCCCGCGCCATTCCTCAGAGCTGCCGCTACGTCATTCCCCATCCCTGACCCCAGCACCAATACGGATGGCGGCGACGGATAGAAGTGATAAGGAAGGTTGTAAGCGTTCCACTCAATCGGGCTCTTCCCAAATTCTATGGGATGCGCTCGTACGAATTCCGGCGTCAAGTTGAGGATCTGTTGATACCAAGAGTCGTTGGTCGTGAGCGCGTACGAGCGAATTTTGCCGTTCTCGAAGTCATCCACCAAGGTCAGTTTCTGGTAAAGAGACCAGTAGATCGTCCTACCCGGACGACCGGGAATACTCAGCAGGATCACACAGCAAAGAAATGCTGCACCCACCGCCAGTCGTGCCCGTGGGTTGGGCCAAAAGACCAACACGCTCAGGACTCCGGCGATCGTCAGCCACACCCGTGGAGGCTGGCTCAACACGCCCAAGGCCGTGAAAGCCCCAATGCCCGCCAGACTCGCCAAAACGTTCACGCTATATGCCGTGACCCCATTGCGCGCGTTCTCCAACGACCAGCCTACTAACTGTCCGCAGGGTACAAACACCAGCGCGATTTCAGCAAAAAGCGGCACCACGAATAGCATCGCGAGCAGCATTCCCGTCCAATTTGTGGGTGCCGCCGGCACTCCCCAGATATGTACCTCGGAACCCGTCCCCAGCAGCCCCGGCAGCCCGGCAATCATGTTGTGGAGCGGTGATACGGGAGCAGTCAGGATGATCGTGAGCAGCAGCAAGGGCGCGATCATCACGTTGACGTGAATCCGCCTCCGACAGAGCATGCAGCCCAAGCCGAATCCGAGAAAGCACGCTACCAGGACGAAGTTCTTGAAGTAGGCAAATACTGCAATTTCCGACGTGATCCACCGGATCATCAGCAGCTCGAGGAACAGGGTGAGTCCGCTAATCAGTGCTAGCCTGCCGTAGCTCCCCGCTTTCAGTTCTGCGGGGTCCACCTCCAGCCAGCCCTTCGCTGACGTCGCCGATTCTGGGCGATAAAGGCGGGCCAGCCGATAGGCCAAGAGCACCACCAGACTGGCCACTAGTACCAACAAAATCAGCGATCCGGGCGACTGGGCATGGGTTTCCATCAGCGATAGCTCTCCTAAAAAAGACTTGCCGGAAGACTGGCTGGCGATTGTACCTCAGCTTGGCCGTGGACTCGGCCGACCAAATTGCATCCACCCGCCCCTTTTCCTCATCTAAAGGTTGACAACAACTCACTCATGTCTTATGATGGCCCAGCCGATGGAAGGCGAAGTTAAGCAGTAATGCACTGATTATAAGGCACTTATTGCAGCACTTAGGAGGAACTAAATATGCCCAAGATTATCGGAATTGACCTCGGCACCACGAACTCAGTAGTCGCTGTAATGGAGGGTGGCGAGCCCAAAGTCATCCCCAACGAAGAGGGCGGACGCACCACGCCCTCAGTGGTCGGCTTCACGAAGACCGGCGAGCGCCTCGTCGGCCAGGTCGCCAAGCGCCAGGCCATCACCAACCCAGAGAACACCATTTTCTCCGTCAAGCGCTTCATGGGGCGCCGCTTCGAAGAAGTCAACGAAGAGATGAAGATGGTGCCCTACAAAGTCGTCCGTCAAGGCGACAACGTGGCCATCGTCGCGCAGGACAAGCAGTACACCCCGCCCGAGGTTTCGGCGCTGATTTTGCAGAAGCTGAAGAAGGCCGCCGAAGACTACCTCGGCGAGAAAGTCACCGAAGCGGTCATCACCGTTCCGGCGTACTTTAACGACGCCCAACGCCAGGCCACCAAAGATGCCGGAAAAATTGCCGGCCTCGACGTCAAGCGCATCATCAACGAGCCCACTGCTGCCGCGCTCGCCTACGGCCTCGACAAGGGCAAAGACGAAATGATTGCCGTCTACGACTTTGGCGGCGGCACTTTCGACGTTTCCATTCTGGAAGTCGGCGAAGGCGTCATCGAAGTCAAGGCCACTAACGGCGATACGCACCTGGGTGGCGACAACATCGACCAGCGCATCGTCGAATGGCTCATCGACGAATTCCGCAAGGACGAAGGCCTCGACCTCAAGGGCAAAGGCAACGAAATGGCTCTGCAACGTCTGCGTGACGCAGCCGAGCGCGCCAAGATTGAACTTTCCACAACCATGGAAACCGAGATCAATCTGCCCTTCGTAACGGCGGACGCCAGCGGACCAAAGCACCTGGTCAAGAAGCTGACGCGCGCCAAGCTCGAGACGATGATTGAAGATCTGCTCCAACGCTCTATCGCCCCCTGCAAACAGTGCATGAGCGACGCAGGCGTAACCGCTGACAAGATTCAGGAAGTCGTGCTCGTCGGCGGCCAGACGCGTATGCCGCGCATTCAAGCGTTGGTCAAGGAGCTTTTTGGACGCGAGCCTCACAAGGGCGTCAACCCGGATGAAGTTGTCGCGGTCGGTGCAGCGATTCAGGGCGGAGTCCTCAAGGGCGACGTCAAGGATTTGTTGCTCCTCGACGTGACTCCTCTGACGCTGTCGATCGAAACGCTGGGTGGGGTCTCTACCCCAATGATCCCGCGCAACACAACGATTCCGACCCGCAAGACGGAAACGTTCTCGACCGCGGCAGATAGCCAGACTTCGGTGGAGGTACATGTTCTACAAGGAGAACGATCCTTGGCGGCGCAAAACCGCACTCTGGGCAAGTTCCACTTGACCGGCCTGCCGCCCGCTCCACGCGGCATTCCGCAAATTGAGGTCACGTTCGACATCGATGCGAACGGAATCCTCAACGTCACGGCGAAGGACAACGCCACGGGTAAGGACCAGAAGATTACGATCACGTCGTCTTCCGGCCTGAGTAAGGAAGAAATCGACCGCATGGCGAAGGACGCCGAGTCTCACGCCGCCGAAGACAAGGCCAAGCGCGAGGAAATCGAGTCCAAAAACCAGCTCGACACCATGACCTACAACGTCGAGAAGATGTTGAAAGAGCATGGCGACAAAATCTCCGGCTCCGAACGCGGCGACGTCGAAGCGGCCATCGCCGACGCCAAGAAGGCGTTGGAAAGCTCCGACAAAGCCGCCATGGACAAAGCCCGCGAAACGCTAACCAGCGCCTCGCACAAGCTGGCCGAACAGATGTACAAGGCCAGCCAAGCGGCTCCGGGAGCGGCGGGAGGAGCAGGCCCAACGCCCGACGCGACAGCCAATGGCCACGCGCCCGAGGGCGAGAAAAAGAAAGACGAAGGCGTAATCGACGCCGAGTACGTCGATGTGGACGACAAGAAGTAAAACATGTAGGCCCAGACGCCCTCGTCTGGGCGGGCGAGCAAAGCTCGCCTAAAGAAGTTATCAGTACGAGGAACGATAATTGGGACAGCAGAGGGCGCTGTCCCAATGTTCTTTTTGACAAGTTTTCGCAGGAGCACGATCAAGGGTGGACAGGCGAGGGCGCCTGCCCTACATGTGTATTGCTGATTTCGAATTCTAAATACCTAACTCATGCCCAACACCGCCAACAAAGACTACTACGCCACCCTAGGCGTCAAGAAAAACGCCTCCGCGGAGGACATCCGCAAGGCTTTCAAAAAGCTCGCCCGCAAGCACCACCCCGACGTCAACCCCGGTGACAAATCCGCCGAGGAAAAATTCAAGACGCTCTCTGAAGCCAACGAAGTCCTCAGCGACCCCAAGAAGCGCAAGATTTACGACCAACTCGGCTTCTACTCCGACAACATCGACCCCGCAACCGCAGATGCCTACGCCCGCAGCGGGGGCCAGCCCGGCGCGGCCCAGGGCCCAGGCGTGTTCTCCGGCACGTACTCCGGAGGCCAACCCGGCGGTTTCCCGGGAGGCGGCGGCGCAGGAGGCTTCGACTTCGGCGGCTTCGACTTTTCCGACATGACCGACAGCTCCGGTCGCCGCACTACGCGCACTAGCAGCGGCGGCGGTTTCAGCGATATCTTCTCCGGCATCTTTGGCGGCAAAAGCAACGCCACGCAAGACGAAGGCCCCGAGCCCGGCGATGACCTCGAATACCAGGTCCGCGTGCCTTTCTGGGAGACCATCAAAGGCGGCGTCATCCGCCTGAACATTTCCCGCCGCGATACCTGTTCCAATTGCCGAGGAAGCGGCCTCATCGAATCCCCCGGCAAGTGCAGCCAGTGCGGAGGCAGCGGCCAGATCACACAAAAGGGCGGCCGCATGAAGTTCAACACCGTCTGCCCCAAGTGCCACGGCACCGGCAAGAACGTCTCCACCTGCGGCGTTTGCGGCGGAGAAGGCGCAGTCAGCCGCACCGAGCCGCTGGAAGTCCGCATTAAAGCCGGCACGCGCGATGGCCAACGCATCCGCCTAGCCGGCAAAGGCAACGCCGGCTCGCATGGCGCCCCAGCGGGCGACCTCTACGTCATCATCCGCGCCGGAGACCACCCCATCTTCCGCCGCGACGGCGACGATATCTACCTCAGCGTCCCCGTCAGCGCCACCGAAGCCGCCCTCGGCGCCAAAGTCGAAGTCCCCACCATCGACGGCCGCGCCCTGCTCAAGATTCCTCCCGGCACGCAGTCCGGCCAAAAGCTGCGACTCCGCGAAAAAGGCGCGCCATCAGCTTCCAAAGAAGGTGTGCGCGGGGATGAGATCGTGGAGATCCAGATCACGGTGCCCATGCGCCGCGATGAGCGGACCAAGGAAATTCTTCGCGAACTGGCTGAGCTGAATCCGGAAGATCCGCGAGCGGAACTTTGGAATAAGGTGTAAAACGTAACACCCTGTCTACTTTGAGCGGACTTGTTTTACGACCGGTAAGTAGACTGGCGGTGACTCGATCGCATCCAGTATCGGCGGAAACTTTAGCCCTGAGCGAAGTTGTTCTTTGTCTTTTTCGGTCAAACTAGGCGGGTGCCATTTCGCGACGAGTTTGTACCTCCCGGTCGACAATGGAAGAAATGAACGCAAAGGAACCCTGCCGCCATAGAATTCGCCAGGATGTAACACAATCCATCCTTCTCTAGCTTCTTTCAGGTAATCGCGCTGCCACCCACCGGGTCCAGGATCGCCTGCCCGAACTGTATGGATGGCTCTGGCTCCAGGCGGCACAGACTCTAGCACTTCAAATCCGCCCCGACCTACTCCCGAGTCCTCAATCTCTAATCTCTGGCGGAATGCAAAAAGGGACATCACCAACGTTCGTTATTTGGAATTCAACCGTAACCAACGCCCCAGCTCGCGACACCTTGGGGACAGAAAGTCGGATCGCAGCCTTGGGAGGAGTGCGTTGCCCGTCTTCGGGAGCAGATTGACCGAACATCCGACATGAGACTGAGCTCAAGAAGCAGATTGTGCAGCCGACTAAGAAACCCCTTAACTGCGACATGCGCATACAGCCTCCCACGCCGAGATGATCGTGTCAGCACCTCTAGAGTACACTCTCCGGGGCTGGCCCGACTTTTGATCCAAATCACCGTCCCCATGCCACGCGACGAGCGCACCAAAGAAATCCTCCGCGAACTCGCAGAACTGAACCCGGAGGACCCGCGAGCGGAGTTGTGGAACAAGGTGTAAATTGTGCGGCGCGGGCACTTCGCCCGTGGAAACCGGTTCCTGACGGCAATCTCCGTGCTTCGTTCCCATCAAGGGCCAGCCCACGAAATCAGTCG
>Ga0137409_10002071_pt1 | contig 21606 bp, 18 predicted proteins | sample CZODoug1_16funga_FD_122059 | JGI IMG/M metagenome (GOLD analysis project Ga0137409, IMG submission 122059) | Vadose zone soil fungal communities from Angelo Coast Range Reserve, California, USA - CZODoug1_16fungal (Hybrid Assembly) | ecosystem: Environmental > Terrestrial > Soil > Vadose zone... | reverse complement strand
ATGTCCTCGAGCGTCACGACGCCGGTCGAGCCGCCGTACTCGTCCACGACCACGGCCATGTGGGTGCGGTTGCGCTGGATCTCACGGAGCAGGTCGTCGATGCGCTTGGTTTCGGGCACATAGTACGGCGTGCGCTTGAGCACGTCCAGGGTCGGCACCGAGGCGCCCCGGCTCAACAGATCCTTCACGCTGACGACGCCGACGATGTTGGTCTCGCGCTGCCGGTAGATCGGGATCCGCGAGAAGCCGCGCTCCCTGACCAGCGCGACGGCGTCCCGCGGCGAGGCGATATCGGGGAGCATGGCCACCTCGACCAGGGGGACCATGACCTCGCGCACGGTCGTGTCGCCGAGGTCGAAGATCTTGTCGATCAGCTTGGCCTCGTTGGTCGTCACCTCGGCCTCGTCCGGCTCCATCTGCAGCAGCGCCTTCAGCTCCTCGCGTGAGACGAAGGCGCGCATGTCGGGCTGGCGCCCCCCGAAGGTACTCAAGACGGCGCCCACCACGAAGTTGGCGAATGCGACGAACGGCACCAGCAGCGTGGCCATCCAGGTGAGCGGACGATAGAGCGTCAGGATCAGGCTCGTCGCCCACTCGCGCGCCACCGCCTTCGGGATGATCTCGCCGAAGACGAGCATCACCGGGGTCAGGAGGAGCGTCGCGACCAGCGGCGCCCACGCCCCCAGCGCCGGCAGGAGGGTCCAGGTCACCGCCGAGCCGGCCACGATGTGGGCCATCGTCACCCCGATCATCGCCGTCGAGAGCGCGCGCTCGGGCTGGCGAAACGCCTCGAGGTAGCGCGCGGCGGTCGTGCTGCCCTCCTCGGCCAGATGCCGCAGGCGCAGCCGGTTGGCGGCGATGAACGCCATCTCGGCCGCCGAGAAGAACATCGTCAGCACGAGACACAGCCCGGTGAGCCACAGGAGACTCACGCGGCGGCCTCCTTCGGCGCGGGCTTCTTGAGCGAGACGAGCACCTCGAGAATTCGCGTGCGCTCCACCTTCTCGACCGTCAGCCAGGCCTCCGGCGTCTCGGTGCGCTCGGACCGCCGCGGCACGCGCCCGAAGAGGTCGAGCACCCACCCGCCGACCGTGTCGTAGCCCTCGTTGGAGATCCTGAGCCCGGTGACGGTGTTGAGATCCTCGATCGCCAGCTTGCCGGCGACGCGGAACGTCTTCGCGTCCACCCGCTGGATCAGCCGCTCGGGCTTCTCGTACTCGTCGGAGATCTCCCCCACGAGCTCCTCCAGCAGGTCCTCGAGGGTCACGAGCCCCGCGGTGCCGCCGTACTCGTCGACGACGATCGCCATGTGGAGGCGCTTGGCCTGGAACTCCTGGAGCAGCGAGTCCGCGCGCTTGGATTCCGGGACGAAGTACGGCGGGTGCAGGTGGGCGCGGAGATCGAAGCCGGCCGGCAGCCCGTCCATGTGGGGCAGCAAGTCCTTGGTGTAGAGGATGCCCACGATGACGTCGAGCGAGCCCTCGTAGACGGGCACCCGCGAATGCAGGTGCTCGCGGAGCGCCGGCAGGATCTGCCCCATCGGCGTACCGACGTCGAGGCAAATCATGTCCGGACGCGGCACCATGACCGATCGGACGAAGGTGTCCTCGAGCTCGAACACCTTGTGGATCATCTCGCGCTCTGCGCGCGCGACGACGCCCTCGCTGGCGCCGACATCGACCAGCGTCCGCAGCTCCTCCTCGCTGAGCGTCGCCTGCTCCGCCCGTCCTCGCCCGAGGAGCCCCACGGTCAGCGCCGTCAGTCCCGCGAGGGCGGCCCGCACGGGCGCCAGCACCACGCCGAGCCACGCCACCGGCCGGCCGGCGAAGGCCAGAAACCGGTCCGGGTACTTGACCGCCAGCGTCATGGGCAACACTTCACCGAAGGTCGTGAGCACGAAGATCAGCACGATCATCTCGACGAACACGCCCCAGCTCGGACCGAAGAGACTGTCGGCGATCGTCGCCGCGATCGCGGCGGCGCCGATGTTGATCACGGTGATGCCGACCAGCAGCGTGACGAGCAGCTCGTGCGGGCGCTCGATGAGCGGCTTCGGCGCGCCTTCGGGGTCGTCCTTGTCGGCGACGTGTCTGAGGCGCGCCCGGCCGAGGGAGAAGTACGCGGCCTCGGCGCCGGTGAGGATCGCGGAACAGACGATGAGCACGCCCAGCGCGAAGAACCGGAGGCCGAGATGCTCAGGCACGGGCGCGCCCCGTCACGAAGTGCTCGAACCCGGCCCGGACGGCGACCGCGCGCCCGCCGGCGTCCAGGTAGCGGATCGCATCGCCGGCGGCCGTCATCTCGCCCACGGCGCTGAGCCGCGTGCCCGTCTCGGCCGCGAGCCCCGAAGCCAGCCGCTCGAAGGCCCCGGGCGCGCAGGTGAGCAGGAGCTCGTAGTCCTCGCCGCCGCCGGTGGCCCAGGCGAGCGCGTCCCGGTCGAGCGCCCTCGCGATCGCGTGTACTGTGGGGCTCACCGGGAGCCGTGCGAGCTCCACGCGCGCGCCGACGGCGCTTTCTTCGCACAGGTGTCCGAGGTCGGTCGCCAGGCCGTCGGAGAGATCGATCATCGACGTGACCCCTCCGGCGGCCGCGAGCCACTGTCCCTCTCTGGTTCGCGGCCGGGGCCGCAGGTGCGCGGCGGTCACGTCCGCCCGGGTCGCATCGGCCACGTCAGGGGGAGCGGGAACGGCTTCCAGGAGCGCAAGTCCGGCCGCCGAGCGGCCCACCGAGCCCGTGACGGCGATGACGTCTCCCACGTTCGCCGTGGACCTCATGATCGGCTTTCCCGCCGCGTCGCCGAGCAGCGTGATGTTGACGATCCAGCCTCGTGGCGATGCGGCGGTGTCCCCGCCGACCACAGCCACGTCGTGCTCCCGGGCGAGGGTCTGGACTCCCGCGTAGAAGGCCTCACCCTCGTCGATACCGACCCCCTCCGGACAGGCAAGCGCGATCAACGCCCATCGAGGCCTGCCGCCCATCGCCGCGACGTCCGACACGTTCACAGCGAGCGACTTCCAGCCAATGTCCTCGGGCGTGGCCCAGCGCCGGCGGAAGTGCACGTCCTCGATGAGTAGGTCGGTCGTCGCGAGGAGCACCCGGCCCGCGTCGGGCTCGAGGACCGCGCAATCGTCGCCGATGCCCATCCGGACCCCGGGCGTCTTCCGGACCGCTCGCCGGATGATCTCGATCAGGCGCCGCTCGGTCGCAGGGGGGGCGTTCATCGGGAGCCGCAGCGGACGCACTTCAAGAACGCGTCTCGCGTCGTCCCACGTTGAGCGCGCGGGAAAGCCGTCACGACTCGGGAGAGAGAAGGGATGCCTGTGCCTGAGGTGCTGATGCGATCCCCGCCCGCGGGGGTGCTAGGCGAGCGCGTCCAGCTTTGCTTGAAGCTTCGCCCGAGGCACCGCGCCGATCACCTGGTCGGCGACCTTGCCCCCCTTCACGAGCAGGATCGTCGGAATCGACCGGATCCCGTAGCGCGCGGCAAGACCGGGGTTCTCGTCCACGTTGACCTTGGCAAGCGTCACCTTGCCCGCCGACTCCTTGGCGATATCCTCCAGCACGGGCGCGATGGCGCGACAGGGGCCGCACCACTCGGCCCAGAAGTCCACCATCATGACTCCGGTATCACGACTGAGCGCCTCGTCGAAATTTCCCTCGGTCAAGTGGACCGCGCCGGTGTTCGCCATCTAGCTCTCCTCAGTAAAAAGTCAACGACTACGCTAACATGGGCGGCCATCCGGCGCAAGGAAACGCATCCGGAAATCCCGCACATAGCTTGTCAGTTTGACATCTGTGTCGTGCTAGAGTCGATGAATAGTCATGGAAGTCGCAAAGATCCTCGTAGTCGACGACGAGCCCTCGATCCTCAAGCTGCTGAAGGAAGCCCTGGCTCAATGGGGCTACCACGTGGCGTGCGTCGGCACCGGGACCGAGGCTCTCGAAGCGATCCGGACCGAGCTCTTCGACGCGGCGATCACCGACATTCGCATGCCCGAGATGAGCGGGCTCGATCTTCTGCGCGAGATCAAGCGCCACGACGAGTCCATCGAAGTCGTCGTGATGACGGGGTACCCCACGATCGCCTCCGCCGTCGAGGCTCTCAAGGAAGGCGCCTACGACTACCTCTCGAAGCCGCTGATCCTGGACGAGCTGCGCCACCTCATGGCGCGGGTCACCGAGAAGCGTTTCCTCAAGGGGGAGGTCCAATCGCTCCGCGCGCGCCTGGGCGAGGAGCTCACCGTCAACGAGCTGGTCGGCAATTCGCAGCCGATGCAGCGCGTGAAGGAGATCATCGGCAAGGTGGCGACCACGGACTCGCCGGTGCTCATCGAGGGGGAGAGCGGCACCGGCAAGGAGCTGGTTGCGGCGGCGATCCACCGGCTCTCGGGTCGCAACAAGGGCCCCTTCATCCCGGTGAACTGCAGCGCGATTCCAGAGGACCTGCTCGAGTCCGAGTTCTTTGGCCACGTGCGCGGCGCCTTCTCGGGCGCGGTGTCGGACGCGCTCGGCCTTTTCCGCGGCGCCAACGACGGCACGATCTTCCTGGACGAGATCGCGGAGCTGTCGCCGGGCCTCCAGGTGAAGCTCCTGCGCGTCCTGCAGGAGATGCAGGTCCGGCCGGTCGGCTCGACGAAGGCGCATCCGGTCGACGTGCGCGTCATCGCCGCCACGAATCGCGATCTCGACCGCTCGATCGCGGACGGGCGCTTCCGCCAGGATCTTTACTATCGGCTGAACGTGGTCCGCGTGAGCCTGCCCCAGCTGCGCTCCCGCCGAGAGGACATTCCGGCGCTGGTGAACCACTTCCTTCGGCGCTACAACCGGCGCTTCCGGCGCGACGTGAAGGGGATCACCCCCGACGCGCTCGCCACGCTCAGCGGGTACGAGTTCCCCGGCAACGTGCGCGAGCTCGAGAACGTCATCGAGCGAGCCTTCGCGATGGGCGCGCGCGAGCAGATCACCCTCGCCGATCTTCCGCCCCTCGGCACCAGCTCGGTTTCGACCGTATCCGCTCCCCAGAGCGGCACAGTGCCCCGCCTCGCCGACGTCGAGAAGGACCTCATCCTGCGCGCCCTCGCCTTCTACAAGGACGACAAGGAGGCGGCGGCCAGCGCTCTGGGGATCTCTCGCCGAACGATCTACCGTCGGCTGAAGGAGTACGGGATGCTCTAAATAGCACACGTGTTGCCGAACTGACACCTTCCCCCGCTGCTCCTTCCAGAAGCCCCTGATCTTAAAGCTTCTTCAGGTTGGCACCCCGGCTGCAGACAATTCCGGCCATGCAACCGACGCAAATGACCGTTCCCGTCGAGACAGAGTCCAGAACACTCCAGATCGGCATTGGATTCGCCTCGCACCAGGACGCGATCTGGGCCGCCGTGCGCGCGACTGCCATGGCACGTTCAGGGCTCAACGGGACCTCACCCGACCTCGTGCTCCTGGTCACCGCGGGCGTACCGGCCCAGGACGTGGTGCCGATGATCCGTGGCGTTCTAGGCCCGGTTGGCGTCGCCGGCGGGGCCACCTCCGCGATCCTCACCCACAACGGTGCGGTGACGGCCGGTGCCCTCGTGGTCTGCCTCACCAACGGCGAGGGGGCCGTGAGCGGAGTCGCCGCCGCAGGGGGCCGAGATCTGACCGAGGCAGGGCAGGGCGCGGCCCGGCTCATCCTGGCGGGATGGCCCTTCAGGATGCGCTATCCGCGGGGCCTCGGTCTCGCGTTCGTGAAGCCCGGCTTCGGGGCCCCGGCAGAGGCCTTCCTGCAGCCGTGGCGGGTTCTGATGGGCCCCAAGATGCGAACGGTCTGCAGCGTGCTGTCCTCGCCCGTCGTGTACGGCGCCTCGTCCACGGAGCCGCTCGCCAGCGCCGCGTGCCTGGAGGCGGCTTACTCGACCGGGCTCGGGTACGCCGAGGGCTTCGAGGCCCACGCCGCTCCTGACCCCGAGATCCTCATCCATGGGTCGGTGGAGGCAACCAGGACGGCCCTGAAGCGCCTGGAGGGTGACGGCGCGCGGCTGGTCCTCGTGATCGAATCGAGCGCGCGGCACCGTGCGCTCGGACGGGCCGCCGCCGAAGAGTGGGCCGCGATCAAGAGCGAGGTCGACTCTCGGACGCCCTGCGTCGGCTGGCTCTGTGACCACGTGGCGGGGTATGGGCGGGGCGTTCGGCCGGTCGACGCGTACGGCTCGCTCGTCGTGGTGGCGCTCGGCGACGCGCCTCGTCGCTGAGCGCGCCTAGCCTCGGCAGATCTTCTTGACGTCGTCCCACTCCCGGTTCAGCTGCAGCGGCCGGGACTGGTGCGGGATAGACGCCACCAGCTTCTTGAGGTTGTCGACCCGGTCAGCGGCGAGCGGGTGCGAGGTCAGGTAGCGGGTCGCCGACGGCAGGTTCCCCTCGGTCGCGCGCAGCTTCTCGAAGAAATCGATCATTCCCGCCGGATCGACGTCCGCCGCCAGGAGCATCCGTACCCCTTCGCTGTCCGCCTCGCTCTCGAGACCGCGGCTGTAGCTCAAGGTGCCCAGCACGCGCGCGCTCTCGATTCCGTAGGCCATCACGCCGGTGAGATCCCCTGACACGGCGACGAGCATGAGGCCGGTGGAGGCGTGCTGCAGGAGCAGCCGCGTCGCGTGGCGCTTGAGCACGTGCTGGATCTCGTGCGCGAGCACGCCGGCCAGCTCCTCCGGCGTGCGCGATCGCTCGACGAGCCCGCGCAGCAGGACGATCTGACCCCCGGGAACCGCGAACGCGTTCACCGTCGAGTCGTTGACGACGGTCACCTTGAACGTGTAGGGGACGCCCTTCACCGGCTCCAGCAGCCGGTTGACGATCGCCATGATCGCCGCTTCGCGCTCGGTATCCACACAACGCCGGAGCGACCCGGTGAGCTCCTGCACGGCCGCGTTGCCGAGCCGCTCCTCCCACGACACGGGTACGTGAGCGGCCAGGAGCCCTGCGCCGGCGGGGATCCCCCACATGTACAGGACGGCTCCGGCGCCGATGGACGCCAGCGCGGCGCCGATCGTGAGGAGAATCCTCCTGCGGTGGCGGCGCGGGTCGTGGAAGCGCCGCCCGAAGGTCGGCGCCGTCTGGTGCAGCGCGGTCAGGAACCCGGGGTCGTCGACCAGAAGGATCTCCGGGAACGGCTGGCCTCGCTCCAGGCGAACCTGCTCCCCGGCGTAGGACCCCTGCGTCTGGCGAATCTCCCGGAGCGGCCACCAGAGACGCGCGCCGTCGTCGAGCGAGACCTCGAGCCCGGTCTGGGCCATGCGGATCGACGCGGGCCGGCGCGCCGCGCTGCGACCGTCGAGGTAGTTGCCCCGGAACGCGCCCGCCATGCCCGGAGGCGCTACACGCCGAAGTCGACGTCGGTCCCGAGGATGCTCGAGAGCGCGTCTCCCGTGGCCGTGGCGAGCTGCGGCTCCTGGACGATCCCGTCCAGATCGAGCGCACCGTCGATCGCGAGGTACGAGAACGCGAAGCGCGTGGTGCGCACGAGCACCCAGGGCCAGGCCAGGCCCAGCGTGAGCACGAGGATGAGCCAGTTGGCGACCGTGAAGTTCATGAGCTGGCGGCCCGTGAGCGAGCAGCGGAAGCGCGCGGCCTCGAAGAAGGTGTGCTCCCAGAAGTAACGGGTCTTCTTCGCCGAGAACCAGAACCAGTAGAGCCCGAGCGTCGGCAGGAGCAGCAGCAAGGTCACGACATACGAGCCGAAGAGATCGCGCCCGCGCCCGTCGAACCGGAACGGGCGGCGGCCGAAGTGCGAGTGCGAGATCATGAAGTTCTGCTGGCGCACCTGGAAGAAGGGGTAGTAGAGCCCGAGCGTCATCGAGCTCAGGAGCGAGCCCCGCGTGAAGAGCTTGATGAAGTCCTTGGCTCGACCCCGGAACGAGAAGCGGATTCCGCGCCACGAGGTGCGGCTCATCCGGTAGCGCCGCGCCCCGACCATGGCCAGTGGAATGAAGATGAAGACCAGGATCGATGTGAGGGATCGAATCACGACGTGGATCATCCGGTCCCCGGCGAGCTCGTCGACCGTCTGCAGCGCCGTGAGCGGAATACCGAAGAAGAGGCCGGCCTTGAAGAAGCCGTTGAGCAGCTCCTTGCCGGTGCCGTGGTAAGCGAGGCGATCGCCCTCGAAGCTGGTCTGGCTCATCATGAAGCGGCGCACCTTCACCCGGCCCCAGAAGCGATAGAACCCCAGGGTGACGATCGTCAGGAGCACGTTCACGACGTAGATGCCGAACAGGGTTCCTCCGGTGCCGTGAAAGCTGAGCTTCCGCCGGGTCGACAGCGAGGCGTCCCGCGGCGGGGGGGCGGCCGCGACCATCACGGAGCCGTTCGCGGCCGGCCGCTGGGGCGCGGGTGACACCGCGACCGCAGCGGCGGGCGGCGCCGCCGCCGGCGCGGCCGCCCGGGCCACCGGCGAGGGAGCCGGCGGCGGCGGCGTCGGTGGGCGCCGCATCTTCTCGAGGGCGGCGGCGTACACCGAGGCGACGACGCCGCACTGGGCGCACTTGTCGTTCGTGACGCTGGCAGCTCCGCAGCGAGGGCAGGAGGCGGCCATCACCGCACCGCCTGCGGCGCCGGCTGCGCCGCTCGAGCCCATCGTTCGACCGGGACCGCGCGGACCAGCTCGGCCGCCGTCTGCTCGACAGTGCGGCCCACCGCGCTGACCAGGGCCTTGTGCATCGCGACGTTGTACCAGCGTCCCGCGTCGGAGGACGAGAAGACCACGTACGCCGTCAGCTCGTCGTCCGTGAGGTCGCGATACGCGTACAGCGTCGCCGTGATCTGCATTTCGCGGAGGGGGTCGCGGACGCGCGCCCGAATCTCCGCGACCTGCTCCTCGATCTGACCCGGCCGAAGTCGCCGCTCGGGCGGCCCGGCCGCCGAGACGGCCTTCGTGACTCCGCGCGAGAGCGTCGCGAAGAGATCGGCCGAGCTCTCGGAAGACCCCGCCGCCCAGTCCAGGCGATGGATGAGCTCGAGGCGGCGGCGGGACGGCCGGTTCGCCTTGAGCTCGGCGGCGTAGTCCACGATCTTCTGCTCGAAGCTGGGGTCCGACGAGGTCACTTCGAGCACGGTGATCCGGCGACCCAGCGGCGAGCGGAGCCAGGCGGCGGTCGCTTCGAGATTCGTGCGATCGATCTGGGGGATGAACGCGTCGCGAACAAGCCCGTAGACCGCCTCGTGCCGGAGCGATTTCGAGAGCACGCGATCGATCGAGGCCTGGTCCTTGGCGCTCATGATGCCGGGAGCCGGCCGCAGCTCCTTCGCGAGCCCGCGCATGAGCCCGACGAGCTGGGCGCGGATGCCGGAGAGCTCGAGCAGGTCATCGATCCGGGTCGGGCCCGATCGCGGGATCACGGCCGGCGGCAGGAACTTCTTGAAGTCTTGCTCTTGTACCGGCGGCACCGGCCTGGCGTCGAGCGTCTTGAGGTCGAGCGGTACGGGCTCCGGCGCCGTTGCCGGCGACCCCTCGGGCTGCGGCGGCCGATCGGAGTAGGTGACGTTGCCTTTCTCGTCGACCCACTTGTACGATCCGGCGCTGATCGTTCCCGGGGCGAGCGCCACCACCACGCCCAGCAGCAGCAGACAGCTCCTCAATCGGCTAGTCATAGTTCCATCCAATGATGACGTTCGGGTCGGGCGCCGGCGGCAGCGCCGCGCCCGGTCCCCATTGATCGAACTTCGAGAGAAAGTCTCGAACCTCGACAATCTGGGTCTTGGCATTGAGGATGGCGACGGCCGCGCTTGCTTCTTTCAAGAAATCGTCGTACTTGCCCTCGGCGTAGAGGACGCGCGCGAGCGCAATCCGGCCGCCCGCGTCGTCGCCGAAGAGCTCGACCGTCTTGCGCAGATGCATCTCCGCCTCGGGATAGCGTTCCATCTCGGAGAGGAGCTTTCCGAGATTGCGATGGGTCCGCCACGAGTCGGCGTCGGCCTTGAGACCCTTCTGGAGCCACGCGAGCGCCGCCTCGCGGTCGCCCAGATCGGCGGCCATCATCGCGCGGTAGCTGTAGGGACGCGCGAACCCGGGCGCCAGGCGGATGCACTCGTCGAAGAGGCGGGTCGCGCCCTCGATGTCGCCGTCGCGCAGATACCGCTGGCGGGCGATCAGGAAGAGCTGCTCGGCCCGCTTGGGAACGTCGCGATTGCCGCCGAGGCGAATGCGGACGTAGCGGGCGCCGGACTCCTTGTTGGCGGCCGAGCCGGTGACGCGCGAGCCCTCGATGACCATGAGCCGGCCCAGGCGCACGTAGCCCTCGTCCGACAGCCACTGGCCGTACCACCAGATGCAGTCCGCCGCGTCGGGCTGTCCGAGCGTGGCCAGCCGGAACGCCTTGAAGACGTCCTCGCGGTTGCGGCCGGCCATCACGGAGCGCGCCTGCCCGCAGTAATCCTGGTTGGGCTGCACGATCGCGTAGCCCTGCGCCATGCGGCGGGCCTGCGCGAGGTCGCCCTTCTCCATCAGGATGTCGATCTTGATCTGCACGATGTGCTCGAGCGACGGATTGTCGCGCAAGAGCTGGGCCTGTAATCGCGTGGGCGCGTACTGGAAGAGCCAGCGCACCTGTTGCGGATGCAGGGCCAGCAAGCGGTCGAGCTGGGCCAGGGCGCGATCGTACTCGCCCACCCGCAGCGCGTGCGACGCCTGGCGATAGATGATCCCGGGGTCATCGGGAGTCATCGCCGCGACCCGGTCGTAGAAGGTTCTCGCCTCGTCGAACTCGCCCATGAACTCGGCGATGCTGGCGCGCGCCGTCAACGCCCGTGCCGAGGTCGGCGAGGCGTCCGCGGCGCGTCGGGCGGCGGCCAGCGCCTCGGCGTGGCGACCGGCCTTGAACGCGGCAAGAGCGCGATCGACATCGCTCAGGGGAGGTGCTGGCGTCCGACTCTCCTGCGCGATGGCGGCGAGCGCCGCGCAGAGCGTCAGGAGGAGCGCTGCCGTGAGAGCCTTCAAGGCGTCAGTCCTCATCGCGTGCTGTACGGTGTCGGACCCTGCCGGGCGTCGCGCCCGAACTGCGCGTTGAGATAGCGCTGCTCCTGCTCCAGGCTCGGATCGAGGCTCACCGCGACTTGAAGCTCGCGAATGCCTTCCATCCGCCGCCCCGCTTCGACGAGGACCCGGCCGAGGTTCGCGTGGGCTTCGGCATACGCCGGATCCATCGCGATGGACCGGGCGTAGGCGGCGGCGGCCTGGTCGTATCGCTTGAGCTTGTGCGCAGCGCGACCCTGGTTGTGCACCGCGCGCAGGTGGTTCGGATTGACCTCGACGGCCTTCGTGAACCACGCCAGCGCCTGCTCGTCGTCGTTCTGGTTCATGTAGAGCAGGCCGATGTTGTTGTAGGGCCACGAGAACGCGGGATCGGCGGCGATCGCCCTCTGGAAGGCCTCGAGGGCCTCCGGCGGCCGCTTCAGCCGGTGCTGGAGCCGATAGCCCGTCACGTTGAGCGACTCGGCCATCTTCGCCACCTGATGGTCCGGCAGGCGATAGCGCAGCATCCATTCCGCGCGCTTGCGAGCCTCGGGGCTCGACGCCTTCTCGGCCTGGATCAACAGGATCTGTCGCCCGATGTTCGCGAGCCCGTCGTCGGTCGCCTGCGTGCCGAGCTCCACGTTGCAGGCGGCGCGCTCGGGCTGAAGCAGCATGGCGAGGAGCCCCGCCGTCTCGGGCCCCACCGGGAGATCGCGCGCGCGGCAGTAGTCGGCGCCGTCGCGGAGCCAGTTGCGCCCGCGCGCGAGGAAAAGGGCCCGCTCACGCTGCGTCGCCTCGACCAGGATGCTGAAGACCTCTTCGGGGACTCGCTCGCGTGAGGCGTCGAAGGCGGCGTTTCCGTACTTGTTGGCGGCCGGCACGCAGTGCGTCAACACCATCAAGACGGCCGGCCAGACCGCCCCCGTACATATGCCGAACGTGGCCGTGCCGACCTTGAGCCCGGCCCACGCATGCTGGCGCCACGGGCCGTACGCGCCTTCGAGCGCCTGGACCGCCAGGTTCACGTTCCCCATCCGGTCGGCCATGTGGCCCACGCGAGCCCAGGTCTTCGGGGAAGGGGACCGCCGAGCTGCCGCCTGGTAGGCGCTCAGCGCCTGATCGAACTCGCCGAGGATCTCCGCGACTTCCCCGAGCGCCAGCTGCACTTCTGCCGAATCGGGCGAGAGCCTGGCCGCGTCGCGGAAGTTGGCGAGCGCCTCGCGCAAGGCGTTCTCGTTCATGTTGTGCCACCCCATTTCGAACGCCCCCCTCGCTTCCCACGACATGCCGCAGCCGGCGAGCAGGACAACGAGCCCGAGGGCGCCGATCGAGCGCGACCGGGGATGAGCACTTCTCATCATCCAGATTTAGCGTGGGCGCAAAGGCCCGACAAACAATGATTCTGGTGGCACCCCGAGGGGACATTCGCTCGATGGACACTAGCGATAGGGGCAATATTGGGCGAATATGACGACGAGCCATGCTCGGCTGGCGCACTCGGATCGGCGTGCTCGTACCGCCCGGCAACCCCACGGTGGAGCCCGAGCTCTACCGGATGGCGCCCAGGGGTGTGTCGGTTCACTTCGCGCGCCTGGATTCGACCGCGTCGGCCAGCGCGCCGGGCGCTCCGGCCGCGATGGAAGACCGGACACGCGCCTACGTGGACTCTTTGCCCGGTCCGGCGCGCACGCTGGCGGCGGTGAACCCGGCCGTCGTCGTGCTGGCGTTCACCGCGGCGAGCTATGCCAACGGCTTCAAGAACGAAGAAACGCTCTCGGAGCGCATCGCCGAGCTCACGGGCACGCGCGCCCTCACCGCGGCCCAGGCGATCCTGGCCGCGCTCCGCCACCTGCACGTCAAGAAGCTCGCCCTCGGGACGCCCTATCCGGAGGCGATCAGCGCGCTGGGCAAGGCGTACTGGGAGGCGGCCGGGTTCCAGATCGTCGGCTACCGGCGGCTGGCCAACGTCGAGAACATCTATGACGAGAGCGAGGAGCGCGCCTACCGGCTCGCGCGCGAGGCCGACGCGCCGGGCGCCGACGCCGTGCTGCTGAGCGGCACCGGCCTGCCGACCGTCGGCGTGCTCGAGGTGCTCGAGCGAGACCTGGGCAAGCCCGTCATCTCGTCGAACCAGGCCTCGCTCTGGCGCGCGCTGGACCTGGCGGGTGTCCGCGAGTCGATCAGCGGGTTCGGCCGGCTCCTGAGCGGCGTCTAGCCAGAGCTCGCGGGGGGCGAGGTCACGATCCGTAGCGCAGGCTACGATCGAAGGCCGCGAAGATCTCCTCGTCGTCCCTGGTCGGAACGATGACCGAGATGTGCACGTCGACCCACTTGCCTCGAAAGGCGAAGAAGTAGTGGACGTGTCGCTGCCGGATGGGCTGCCCCTGGAACTCTGTGACGATGTCGTACTGCACACGCACGTACTTCGGCGTTTCCGAGTTCACCACCGAGTCCCTGGCGATCATGGGATTGCGGCCTGCCTGAGACCAGTAGAATTCGTAGCAGTCCCGATGGGTCTGCCCCGCGCCGGCGGGCTTCTCCACGAAGAGCGACAGATTGAAGCGCCCGGAGTTCGCCTTGAAGGCGTATTCGCCGTCGCCCTTCGACTCCTGTTGCCGCGACAGGGAAGGCGAGTCGAAGGCGATCGACCATCCTTCCTTCGGGATCTCGACCTTGACGGGCACCGCGATCGCCGACCCAGCGAACGCCAGCACGAAGGCCAGGACGACCGCGGCTCTCACGAGACCGTCACGCCGAGGGGCTGGTAGAGCTGCGCCGCGGTGGCCAGGATGCCGTCGCCGTTGAACCCCGGGGTCGACGTGCCGGCCACGGTCGTGATGATCCCGGTCGTCGCCGACACCCGGCGCACCCGGTTACTGTAGGTGTCGGCGATGAGCACGTCGCCGTTGCCCTGGTCGAAGGCCACGCTCATGGGGGTGTGCAGCGTGGCCGCGGTCGCCGGCCCGTTGTCCCCGTTGAAGTAGCCGCCGTAGTAGCCGCCGGCCACCGTGCTGATGAGGCCGGTCGCCGCCGTCACCTTGCGAATCCGGTGGTTGCCGCCATCGGCGATGTAGAGATCGCCCGTGCTCGTATCGACGGTGATGCCGTAGGGGGCGGCGATCTGCGCGCTGGTCGCGGGAATGTTGTCGCCGTTGTAGCCGGGACCGCCCGCCCCGACGACCGTCGTGATGGCCCCCGTCGACGCCGACACGCGATAGACGCGGTGCGACTCGATGACCGACACGTAGAAGTCGCTGCTCCCGGGCACCATCGCCACGCGCATCGGCCAGAAGAGCGCGGCCGAGAGCGCCGGGCTTCCGTCCGCGGGCCCGCCGCCGGCGATGGTCGTGATGATGGCGGCCGGCTGCGCCGAGGCGAGGGCCGGCGACAGCGACAGGACCAGCGCGAGGCACAGGCCCGGGATGACGTAGATCCTGAACATCATCCCCATCATTCCCCCCACAATCGACTGGTGGAGGATCCGGGGAGTTGCGGCAACCGCGACAATCATCAGCACGACTGCGCCCCAGCGGTCGAAGTGCGGCACGCGGCTGAGGAACGCCCACCACACCAGGACCAGCAGTCCAAACAAGACTGCGCCCAGCAAGCCGTAGATCGAGCTTCCTGGTACGACGATCGGCAGGCCAATCCGGACCAACAACAGCAACCCAGCGGCGACCGCGCCGGGCCGGCCGGGACGAGGCTCAGCGAACTTGCAAAAATCAAAGAAGCCCATCCGGACATTGCCAATCCCCCGCTCTATCCGATCGTTTTGGCCGGCCTTATGAAAGTTGTGCCGTTCGATTTCTCGATGCCGCTGCACAAGGCTTTTTGGAGCCTGAACGGCATATTCTGGCGCGCGCAGCCGGAGTTCATCATTTCGCTTTTCAACCAGGTTCTCTTTTTTATTTCGGCGGTGCTGCTTTTTTTCCTCGCCCGCAAGCTCTTCGACCCGATGATTGCCTGGACCTCGGCGGCCCTCTTTTTTGGCACCGAATTATTCTGGCGCTTCAGCGTGTCCGGCTTGTCCACGATGCTGCTGTTGCTGATTTTCATCACGCTGGCGTGGTGCCTGGTGCTGATCGAAGAACAAGGCCGCGAACCGCGCTGGGGCGCTGTCCGGCTCGTGCTGGCAGCGATTGCGGCCGGGCTCATCACCGGGCTGGGCTGTCTCACGCGGTATTCCTTCGGTTGGCTGATCATACCGGTGGTGCTGTTTTTGTTTTTGTTTGGCGGTCCGCGCCGGCCTGTCCTGGCTGCGACCGCGTTCGTGGCGTTTGCGATCGTGTTGACGCCCTGGGTCATTCGCAACTACAACGTCAGCGATACTCCGTTTGGGACGGCCGGGTATGCTCTCTATGCCGATAGCGGATTATTCCCCGAAGACTCGCTCGAACGCTCGCTGACCCCTGACCTGCATCGGCCCCGCTTCAATGCCCTCACCCAAAAGTTCATCGTGAACACCCGCCAGATTCTCCAGGAGCAAGTCCCCAGGCTCGGTGGAAATTGGCTTAGCGCCTTTTTCATTGTCGGATTAATGGTTGGTTTCGCGAACCCCGGCCCGTCCCGGCTTCGTTATTTCGTTCTGCTTTCGTTGCTGGTCCTGATTTTTGTGCAGGCCCTGGGCCGCACGTATTTGTCTGACGATTCGCCGGAGATCAATTCCGAGAACCTGCTCGTGCTGCTGGCGCCGCTCACTTTGGTTTTCTCGGTGAGTTTTTTCCTGTTGCTGCTCAACCAGATTTTTCTGCCTATGCGCGAATTGCGCTACCTGATCATCGGCCTCTTTTGCCTCGCCGCCTGCTTGCCGATGCTTTTCACTTTTCTGCCTCCGAGACGCTGGCCGCTGGCGTCTTTCCCGTACCGCCCTCACACCGCGCGCATTATCGGCGAGTGGACCCGGCCATCCGAACTGACGGTCAGCGATATTCCCTGGGCAGTGGCCTGGTACGGTGATCGTCAATGCGTTTGGCTCCCGCCCGATCTGGTGAGCTTTGGTGATATCAATGATTATTACCGATTTTTTTCTCTTGTTTACCTGACCCAAAGGTCCGCTGAGAATCATGTTGGGTCACCCTGGTGCCTGGTGCGGCTCCAAATTGCGATGGGCGGACCTCCTCCCCCGAGCTTTCCGCTCAAAGCGGTTCCCCCGATGCAATCCAATCCAGCCGATATCGAGGGCGCGCAAGTGATCGTGACCGATGTCGAACGCTGGAAGTAAGCATTGCGGCTTTCCCAACCTTGGGATTTGGAGTTGGGATTGGGTTTTTACTCTGGGGTGGTTACTGCTTCACCCGCAATCGCTGATCAACTATATACGTGCTTCCCTTCCTCGCAGCCAGGGTTACAGTCTTCTCCCCGGTCCTGACCTTGCAATCGTTGCCGAGCAAAGATCTGATCGTGGCCTGTTCCAATTTCCCGTCTCTCCAGTTCAGGTCCACCTCGAATCCGCCGCGGGCGCGCAACCCTTTGACTCTGCCCGTCGGCCAATCCTTTGGGAGCGCAGGCAGCAAATCGAGCACGCGCAGTTCTTTGTTCGCGTCCCCCGGCAATAGTTCATGGCTTTGCAACAGCATTTCGGTCATGCCGGCGGTGCCGCCAAAATTTCCATCAATTTGGAAGGGCGGGTGCGCATCGAACAAATTCGGGTAAGTATTCTTCGCCAGCGCCTCGGTTAGCATTTTGTTGGCGTGATCTCCGTCGAGAAATCGCGCCCAGAAATTGATCTTCCACGCCTTGCTCCACCCGGTTCCACCATCTCCGCGAAAAATGAGCGATTGCTTCGCCGCGGCGCCAAGCTGCGGGGTGGTGCGCGGACTGATTTCGCAGCCGGGAAAGAGTCCCCACAGATGGGAGACATGCCGGTGGGTATTCGTCGGGCTGTCCTGGTCCTCGAGCCATTCCTGCAACTGGCCATGCTTGCCAATTTTATTCGGGGTGATCCGTTCACGCATTTCCCGAAGCTTCCCGGCGAAATCCGAATCGACGCCGAGCAGAATCGCGGCCTGGCTCGTATGGTCGAAAAGATCGCGGACGATCTGGTGATCCATCGTTGGACCCATCACCAGGCCGCCCTGTTCCGGAGAATTCGAAGGACCACTGACGAGCAATCCCGTTTTCGGATCTTTCACCAAATAATCGGTGAAAAACAACGCGGCACCTTTCATCAATGGGTAAGCGTGCCGGGCGAGAAAAGTTTTGTCCCCGGTAAACTGGTAATGCTCCCACAAATGATGGCACAACCAGGCGCCACCCGTGGGCCAGATGCCATGATTGGCCGCGTTGATGGGAGCGGTTCCGCGCCAGAGATCGGTGTTGTGATGCAGCACCCACCCGCGCGCTCCATAATGCGCCCGCGCAGTTTTGGCCCCTGTCCGGGCGCATTCCTCGATCATCTGGAACAGGGGCTCGTGACACTCCGATAAATTGTCCGGTTCAACCGGCCAATAGTTCATCTCCGTATTGATATTGACCGTCCATTTGCTGTCCCACGACGGCTTGAGCTGATCGTTCCAAATGCCTTGCAGGTTGGCGGGCTGGCCACCGGGCCGCGAACTCGCAATTAACAAGTATCTGCCAAACTGAAAATAGAGGGCCGCCAGTTGCGGATCATTCGTCTTCGACAATCCCTTCAACCGCTCATCGGTCGGGACATTCAGCGGTCCCGGTCCCAGGTCAAATTCTACGCGATGGAAAAGCCTTTGATAGTCCTGAACGTGCCGGCGCAATAGTTGTTCGAAGGTTTTGCCTTTGACACCCTTGATGGCAGTCGCGCAACGCAACGCAGGGTCAGCGGTTATGTCATGGTAATTATTGAAACTCGTGGCGGCTGCCAGGGTGAGCATGGCCGAAGTGGCGTTTAAGATTACCGCCGCCCCGTTGGTAATGACGATGCGCCCACCATCCAGTGTGATCCAGAGGCGCGCTTCGAATTTGAGTCCACCCTCCTGCACTAGCCCGGAGAGGATCAATCCGTCCTTTCCGTTGTCGCGCACCAGGTCCGTTTGGTGCGGGCTTTCAATTCGTACCACGAAACTAACCTGGCCCGGCTGGCTTGCTTTGGTTCGCCAAACCAAAACCTGGTCCGGATGACTCGAAAAGGCTTCGCGTTCGAAGGCAATTCCGCCGCTCTTATAAGTGACGCGGGTCACCGCGGATTCCAGATCGAGTTCGCGCCGGTAGTCGGTCACATTCGTGTGCCCAATGAAATCCATCCAAACATCTCCGAAGGGTTGATACGATTTTTGCCGCAACGGCACACCCATGAATTCCTTCATCGCCAGATCCTGGGCTTCCTTCTGCTTTCCTTCCCAAAGCAACCGGCGAATTTCTGGAAGATACTTCACTGCGCCTTCGTGCTGATATTCGTGGGGCGCGCCGGTCCATAGTGTGCTTTCGTTGAACTGCAGCCATTCCCTGGTTACACCTCCAAATACCATCGCGCCGAGGCGGCCATTTCCGATGGGCAGCGCCTCGACCCATTTCTCCGCCGGCTTCCGGTACCACAAGGTCAGCGCCGGATCGGAGCAGAAGCCGGAAAAAGCAAACATCAGGAGCATGACCAGGTGCAACCCGTGCCGAGTTGCGACCCTCAATGGAGTCGCCACATGGCCGAGCGCGGATTTTCCTGGCAGCTTTGGATTATTCGAGTGTCCGGTTCCTGGGATTTCTTTGCTCATGCGCAGGTGCGGAAGATGAAAGACGGGCACGGGTCCGGCAAACAAAATCATAATCAGGCCAGGCGGGCCGGTTCGAGCCGTGGGGCCAGGAGATGGATAACGCCCAGGGCCAAAAGATAAGCTGACCCCGCAATGATAAAGATCAGCACGTAACTCCCCCGCTCCTGGAGGATGGCCCCCACCAGCATCGCGATTAACATCCCGCCCACCGCGCCCCCAGTGCCGCCGATGCCGACCACCGACCCAACCGCCTGGCGCGGGAACATGTCCGAAGCAAGCGTGTAAAGATTGGCCGACCAACCCTGATGCGCGGCTGCGGCCAGAGAGAGCAGGCCCACCGCCAGCGAAAGGTTCGAGACTTTGGCCGCGAAAACCACTGGCACCGCGCAGAGGGCGCACACCAGCATCGCCGTTTTGCGCGCGCGATTGGATGACCAACCCAGCCTCATGAACCGCCCTGAGAGCCAACCGCCCCCAATGCTGCCTATGTCCGCGACAAGGTAAATCACCACCAGCGGCGGACCCATGGACTTCAGCGGCAGTCCGTGGTTGCGATTCAGGAAATCCGGGATCCAAAAGAGATACAGCCACCAAACCGGATCGGTCATGAATTTCCCAAGGCCAAATGCCCAGGTTTGACGGAAGCCCAAAAGCTGCCGCCACGGAACTTTGACGATTGGATCGGCGGGATCACTGCGGATGTAAGCCAACTCTGCGGGTTTGAGGCGTGGATGCTGATCCGGTCGACGATAAGCGGCAAACCACAACCCGACCCACAAGAAACCCAGCGCTCCGGTGAGGATAAAGGCCCACTGCCATCCCCAATGCCCCGTAATCCACGGCACCATGAGCGCAGCAACTAAGATTCCGACGTTCGTGCCGGAGTTAAAAATGCCCGTGGCCAGCGCGCGTTCTTTTTTGGGAAACCACTCCGCCACCGTTTTGATTGAGGCCGGGAAGGCGCCGGACTCACCCAGGCCGAGGGCAAACCGCGCCAGTGCCAGCCCCACGGCCGTGCCCGTCAGGGTAACGATCGCGAACCCCGTATTGGCATCCAGATTCAGCATGGGCAATCGCCAGGTCACCACCCATCCCGCAGCGCCATGGGCCATCGCCGCCAGGCTCCATAACGTCACCGCCAGGGCGAACCCGCGTCGCACCCCGATCGCGTCCATCACCCGGCCCGCAACCAGAAATCCGAGGGCGTAAGCAAATTGAAAACTGAAGACGATCGAGGAATAAATGCGTTCATCGGTCCAACCGAAGGTTTGAACCAGGGTAGGTTTAAGGATGCCGATGACCTGGCGATCAATGTAGTTGATGATGGCGGCGAACAACAGCAGCGCGCAGATCACCCACCGAAAATTACCCGGTGATTTGGCGCCGGGATTCAGGGCGGAGGATTGCGAGGACGCGGCTGGAGCTTCGATGGATTCTGCCATGCAATAAAAATTTCGAGTGCGGTGGCAAACAGGTTTGCGGTTCTGAACTTAGCTTTCACATTTGGCCGCAGACGGTCAAGTCCTGCGAACGTGCTGCCTGAGCAGCAGTTCCAGCAGCGTTCCGAAAATGATTCCGACGGCATACGCGATGAAATCAGCCCAATTGAACGTTGAGCCCAGGCTCAGGCGTCCTAATGTGGTTTGCCGGATCGCATCAATCCAGGACGCATGGTAAAGCTGCGAGAACTCAACGAGACCGGTGAAACAGAAAGCGGTCAACGCCACCCAAGCCGTAGAGAGGCGGTGGAAAAGGAAGGCGAAACTGAGAAACACCAAGAGCGCCCAGAGCCCGTCTCCACCATACTTTCTGAGGGGCGCGGACATCGGAATAATGTGCGAATGCCACAGCAGGCCCAACCCAATCACTAATCCCGCAGCAGCGGCATAAGCAATGCGAAGCCTTGGTTGATGCGCGGAATTTGCCGTGGAATTCACTCTGCTCAGAATATGGGTGGCGCTATCAACCCGCAACAGATAGGGCGTTCCTGCTCTTTCGACGACTCCTGCCGACCGCAACTCCTGGCTTGCCCGGACCACGCTGGTGGACCATATTCGGCCATGCCCTCAAAACGATTCCTCGCCTTGTTCTTTTTCCTCGCAGCCTGCCGGCTGCCCGCTGATGCGGCGCCTCCAGCCACCGAGGCTGTCATGGCTGATGCCAAAACGAAAGCCGCAGCCGAAAAGAAAACCATCTTCGTGCATTTTAGCGCGTCATGGTGCGGCTGGTGCAAGCGCCTCGATCAGTTCATCGAGTCCAAAGAAATCAAACCGATTCTCGACGAACATTTTGTGTTGGTGAACCTGGTGGTGAAAGAGAACGAAAAAAACAAAGCGTTAGAAAACCCAGGAAGCGACGTATTCATGAACAAGCTGAGCGGTGGCTACCCAGGTTTGCCCTTCTTTGCCTTTGTCGATTCGCGGGGTGAGGTGATCGTGAACTCCAAACGGCCCGGCCAGCTTCACTCGGAGGGCGAGAACATTGGTTACCCGGCTCAACCCGAAGAAATCGCCTGGTTCATGACCATGCTCAAAAAGGCAGCGCCCCGCATCACCGCGAACCAGTCCAGGACGATCGAGGACTGGCTCAGGAACGCGAAGAAGTAGATTCAAACCAACAGCAAACTTTTATGGCGCATGTCGTTACCAGCAAGTGTGTCGGATGCAAGTTCACCGATTGCGTCGAAGTTTGTCCTGTCACATGCTTTTACGAGCTGCAGGATCAAGTCATTATCCACCCCGACGAATGTATTGATTGTCGGGCCTGCGTCGAAGTCTGCCCGGTGGAAGCCATTTATGCTGATGCGGATCTTCCGGCGGACTTTGCCTCCGCGGTCGAGTTTAACGCGGCTGAAGCCAACCGGGTCAAAGCGGCTGGCCAGGAACAGATGCTCCACAAAATGCCGCCATTGCCCACAGCTGCGCAGAGGAAAGCTGAACTGGGCTA